>Ga0209302_10000840_pt1 | contig 17715 bp, 8 predicted proteins | sample ArcOceMetagenome_2_FD_187445 | JGI IMG/M metagenome (GOLD analysis project Ga0209302, IMG submission 187445) | Marine eukaryotic phytoplankton communities from Arctic Ocean - Arctic Ocean ARC135M Metagenome (SPAdes) (version 2) | ecosystem: Environmental > Aquatic > Marine > Oceanic | place... | reverse complement strand
GCCAAGAGCCCCGTGCCCCCGAGCAGCGTCAAGGCACTCCTACTAACATCTAGCCTGCAGCCCAGCACACAGTGGAAACGGTGCGAAAGCCGAGCGGTGCGAACAATGCACACTCAGCGTGACTGCACACTTGACCTTCGGCCCTGCCTATTAGAGCTCTACCCAAACCGAAACTCCGACAAGAAGAATGCCCTTCTTCGAGTATTGGCCCCTGAGCCTCACACCAACAATACCCTCCCGACCTCGCTGCAGTCTGTTTCGCTGAACCTCAAGTCCAAACCAGCCAAGAGTCTCGTGCCTCTAAGGCGCCGTAGAGACAAGGCAAGCACACACCCTAGCATGATGCAGCAGCCGTAGTCTGTAGCTTGCCCATGTCACCCATGAGGAGTAGGTACCCATCGCAGTGAGGCCTAGGGGGCTTCTTCTGCGCATGGACACGTGGGCCGACGTGTAGAAACGTGATGCTACCCCTCGCTACAGGCCGTCTACGAAGTCACCGAGGCGCTGGTGCGGTCCGGGCAGGCACGGCACGTTTGCATTTCATTACATTGCCTCCCAGGGAGTACAAATATATACCCTGGTAATCTATACCTGGTTATCTATACCTGGTAACCCCTCTCAATCGCAGGTTCAAAAGGTGTTTGCTCAGCACAGCACATTCGGCATCAAGCTCGAAATCGACAAGAAATTCCTCAACTACGCCTACAAGTCTGCAGAGACCGTGGCGAGCGGAAGCGCCGAAAGTGGTGCGGCTTCTGAAGCGGAGATGCGAGCAGCTGAGGTGGCAGCCGCGGTGAAGGAGCAGGCGAAGGCCAGGCGGGCGGCAGAGGCGAAAGCCAAGGCCAAAGCCATGGCCAAGGCCAAGGCCAAGGCCAAGGCCAAGGCCAAGGCCAAGGCCTCAGAGAAAGAGGAGCGGCGCTTGCTGGCAGAGGCGGCGAGGGCGTCAAAGATGGCGGAAGTGGAAACGGTGGTGAAGGAAGTGAAGAAACCGCAAGATGTGGCGGCGAAGGCAGCGGAGGAGGCGGCGAAGGCTGGGGCGATCAGGTCGGGCGCGCAGGCAAAGCTGGTGCAGGCGCGCTCGTCCCTGCCACGCTTTTGTAGCTGCCCCCCCCCCCCCTTTACCTCTTTACCTGTCACGCATGCAGCACGTTGTCCCCGCGCCCCCCTTTCACAGGTGCAAGTCGAGCTGAAAAAGGGCCAGACTATCATGGTGGACGTCGACGTGCAGATGCCCGCGGCTATCCTGCACGAGGTCGTCAGCAACCGTTCTGGAATGCCGTCTGAGGGATTCGCGCTGTACTATCAAAGCAAGCAGCTCGAGGGTGAGGCGGCGCTCTCGAGTTGGGGAGTCGAGAAGGACGCGACCATCGAGGTGAAGACGCGAGGTCGTGGCGGGGTGCAGACGCATGGCCCTGGCATGGGTTCTAATCCTAGCACTAGCCCTACCCCTACCCCTAGCCTTGGCCCTAGCCCACGGCCCACAGCCCTTCTCAACACTTTGGACAGATGGGCGCCGCACACACCAAGTTCAAACGACAGGGAGAGTCTTATGAGCCACCCAATATCATTACTGACAAAGGCGTGCCGAAAGCTCCCGGTTGCCGTTCGGTCGAGGACGAGGATTCCACTGTGTTTTACACGACTGACAAAGAAGGCTCGAATTGCGATGGCGCGGTACCGGTACTGGCGAAACGGCGGCAGGATTGCGTGCACAGGATCGACGGCTACAACGTGATCAGCCTCTTCCACTTTTGCGACTTTGACGGAGATGGCTTGATGTATCCGCTGCCCCCACCCGATGATGTGCTGTTGTGTGTATACTTTCTGAGCACTGGCGCGGCGTGTGCGAGCAGATCAGAGGAAGACGTACTCGCTGCGGCAAACGCCTCTTGTGACAACCGTGTGCTTGCTGTTTGGACCTCGTCGGTGGAAACTACTTCAAAACGAAACCCTGACGACCACCTCAAGAAGGCCGGCCAGGCGTCTAATCTGTCGGATAAGGCGCGTCGTTGGCTGGCTCTCGCGCATTTGGTGCAAACCACACCTGAAAAGGAGAGAAAGGCCATGCTCGAAAAGTGTGATGAAAAAGATATACGATTAGTACTTCCGAACGGCTATAGGTTGAAGATGGACAATGAAGGATCTCCTGTACGATTCGTAAGACTGGACGAGGAAGGCTATACTTATCTTGTGCGCGCTCGCCTAATAGCTAGTATTAAGCTCACGCCCCTCTCTTACTTCTTTCTTCGTGCGCAACAGATCAACCGCCTCGTCAAGCGCATGCCAACCGCGCTCAAGGGCGTCGTGACAGAGTCTGGCCCGGGGCCAGTAGCACCTAACTACAGCGACGGCAGCACCGATTCGCCGTTGCAGTTCAAGCACCCGCAGACTGCAACGGACTGCAACGGCAAAACTGAGACCAAATTTACCGCCCGCTTCCAGCGAAACCGGGTTAATGGTGGAAAATCAGTGCAGCTGAGCACCTCGGCAGACAAATGGTCGGTAACGCTCGGACAGTTCTACTCGTTCTGCGAGCACTGTTTCGCCGACCCGATGTGGACCGTCATCAAAAACGCCTCAGACAAGCTAGACGACGGCTACTCTGAAAGGAAGATAGTACCGATTCCTGCAGCGCGTGATAGAGCTGAGCGCTGGCCTGCAGCAATGTCGCAGGATGAGAAGGATGAGGAGCAAACAGAACAAAGGAGGCTTGATGGGCAAAAGCACACCTCTGTAGCGCAGCGGGCGCGAAACTTTGTGGCATGGGGCGCGAAACTTAGTGGCATGGGGCGCGAAAGCCTGCCTGTGCCTGGGCACAAGGTCCATGCCTACGACATGGAGCGGTTCTTCGTCAAGCCATGGACCGCCGGTTGTGGCATGGGCGTTGCGCTGATGACGAACGCATCCCCGATACAGTGCGAGGTGATGATCTCGCACGCGTGGGGCGAGGACATGGAGAGTTTGTACACGACGCTTAAGCTGCACGAGCAGCAGCAGAACCCAAGCGACTTCAACACGAACACGCGCATCTGGTTCTGCCTCTTCGGACTCTATCAGGGCGCAGGCGCGGCACCTTTTTGGCTGAGACTCTATGTACATAGGATAGTTGGCTGTGCCTTATATGTGTATGTGGCACTATATGTGGCACATATGTGGCACTGATATATATAGTTAGACTGTGGGATCACGTGATGGCCACGATGCACTCACACGGTTTCCTTTGTCGCGCCTGCAGGCGCAGAATTGATTACGAAAGCCGGGAGCAGGGAGCACAAATGGTACAAAAGCGGCAGCATCACCCTCGTCAAGAATGGCGTCCAAGACACCGGCCCATCAGTCGACCAGCAGGTAGGCCTGCCAACGCCACCTTTCGAGCAGGCAATCCAGACTGCATGCACGATGCTCGTGCTCCACATTAACGCGGGCTCGTCGTGCGACCCGTATCGTCGGGTCTGGGTGCGCCCATCCCCATTCATATAGCACTCGACCCGTGCGTGTCGACCCGCGCGTGGTCGACCGCTCTAGAACCGCGCTACCATAGTAAGTGAGAACCCTTTAGTTAGTTTGGATGTGTGGGTAATAGTGAGGGGGAAAAAGATTCGGGGTGGGGTTGTTTGTTAGGAGTGGAGGGTTTTGGGTTAGTGCTATAGGGTGCGGCAGCGTGTAATCCTCCCCGCCTTGTGCACGCAGTGCGTCTGCGAGCTGTGGGCGGCCTTGTGCATGCAGAAGAAGAATACAAAATACAAGATCGAGGCACTCATGTCGCCGAACTACATCGAGGCGTACATCAACTTTAGTAAGCCAAAGTTTTCGGAAGATCCTGTGTTCCCAGGCCAGACCAGCTGCAAACTGCCCGACCTCACCACCACCGAGGGGGGCGGTACCACCGAGGGGGGCGGTACCACCGAGGCAGCCAAGCTGCAGTATCTGGCTGGTTATTGCTCGTACACTGAGGCCGAGCTCGAAGAGAAGAACAAGAAACTTTCCGCTTCAGCCGCCAAAGAGTACAAGCTCTCGCTAATCGTGCGCTCCGCGCCGCACACACGCACCGTCGTGACGCCTACCCGCCTCCACTATTGCGCCAAGCGCCGCCTAGGCCGCCCCTCGTGGCCACGTGCAGGTGAACGTTGTTAATTGCGAGGCGACGAAAAAAAAAGACAAAGATCTCGTCTTCGAAAGGATAAAAGGCATGGGCAATGACGGAATCCTACCAGGAAAGGATAACTTTGTCAAGCTCAATGAGCAGGTAATGGACTTTCGCGCTAGGTGCTTTGCAGATGCGGGCAAGAATTGCGTGAGAGCGCCAGAAGTTCAGCGCTTAAATCGTTTGGCGGCGGAAGAGGCAAAGGCGAAAGAGGAGGCGAACGCGAAAGAGGACGCGAAAAAGAAAGAGAAGGTGAACGCGGCAGCGGCTGCGATGCTTAACGAAGTTCCGGCTGCGGACCTTAAGAATATGACGCCGGCGCCGGCGCGTGGACGGGGGCGTGGACGACAGGGACGTAAACCGGGGCGTCCACCCCCCCGTCCACGTCCCCCGTCGCCGCCCTCGTCGCCGCCGCCGTCGCCGCCGTCGGCGCGCGCGCAAGCCGCCGCCGCGCCGGCGCCGCCGCGGCCGAGCCGCGTTCCCACTGCGCTTCGCAAGGCGCCGCCGCGGCTCGTGAGCGTCTGCGACGCTGCCGGCGTTCTTAGCACGGCATCTGGCAACTACCAGGCGACCATTCGCTCGTTTGCGCGGCAGCAGTCGGGCCACCCGCTTACATTGCTCGACGTGCTGACGGCCGAGGATGGAAGCGAGTTAACAATCGATTTCCCACGCACTTCGTTCAGCGATCTGCTCATAATGGTCCGCGAGGCGATCGAAGAGCTGCCCGGCCCGCTGGCCGAGAGCTTGATGCACCTGGAAACGTGGCACGAGAAGCTAAAGAACATGCAGAGTATCAGCGTCCTGATGGACGAGGTGGCGCTCTCAGGTTCCATCGTTGTGGGAGGAAGTGGCGTGAGCCTGCCAACTGACAGACTGACGCTGCACATCGGCCCGATCGTCGTCTCGCTGGACGACCTCTCTGCACTCGGTCAAAAGACAGGCGGCGTTTCGCTTGCCCTGCCGCACACAACGCTTTCCTCGGTCGTCGAGCTCGCCAAGAAAGCGCTCGCGGCAGTCGACGGCAGCAGCGACCGCGGTTTTTTGGCCCAGATCGAAACGCACGTCAACCAAGGCCCCAAGTTTGTGCAGGCGCGCGCACACAGACGGGATTGTGCGTGGTGGGCTACAGCGAGACTTTGGCATACAGCAAGATTTTGGTTGGGGAAGCCCTACCAGCCAGGGGGCTGGAGCTGGACTAGCGTTATGTGGCTTAGGGCTGGGCTAGGCTAGGGTGAGGGCTAGCTTGAGGTGGTGGCAGTTAGGACTGGGTAAGGGCTGGGTAAGGGCTGGCTGGTTATAGCTGGGACGCGCGTCATATAGAGCCCCGCCATCCAATCGCCTCGCTTGTCTCACCCCACAGCCCACCGGCCGATCATCACAGGTCGTGGCACACAAAGTTGGGCTGAGCGGATGGGTGACACTTGGCGGCGCTCCGTTCGTGAATATCAAACCATCGGAGGTGACGCTGCACGTCGGACCGCTCGAGGTGCCATTTGACGCGTTGATCTCGCTCGCCAAAGGCGGGAACGGCTCAGTTGGCCCGTTGCCGTTCGCCTTTCCGCGCGTCTCGTTCTGCGAGCTGCTCTCCTACGTCGAGGCGGTGCTCGACGCGTTGCAGGACGACGGGTCAGCGGTAGAAAATGTTCGCACAACCTTCGGCTCGCTCAAGGAGATGATCAAAAAGTCGGACATGCTCTCTAACCTCGCTGAGCACGTCGCGCTCAGCGGCACGATCCTCTTTGGCTTCGAGGCGGGCAAACCATCGATCACGATGGGGGAGTACACGCTGTACGTTGGCCCACTGATGCTCTCGGCGAAAGACCGTGACGGCCTGCAGATGGGCAAGGGGCCGGGTGAGCCCACCTCGTCGCTTACGCTCATGGTGCCGCGCACGGACTTTGCTGAGCTGCTCGATTTTGTTGGTAGCGCCTGCAGTGGCACCAAACTCGCGGCCAGCCTCAACGAACTCGCCGCTAGGTTCGGCCCTGACGGCGACGCGCCGCCGGTGATCAAGTCAGCGCTCTCGATGCTCGGCGTCTCGGGCGAGTTCTTCATGCAGAAAGTCGAGAAGAGCAAGTTGTCGCTCGTGCCTCGCGAGCTGTGCGTACACTTTGGCCCGCTTAAGCTCGACCTCGCGAAGCTTAAGAGTAGCAAGGGCATCGAAGACCTGACCATCAAACTTCCGCCAACCTCCTTCGCAGAGCTCGTCAGCTTCATCGCGTCGGTTGGCCGCAGCAACGCCGACGACGAAACCGGGCAGGAGAGTGAACCTAATACCAACGACGACGCAAGCTCCGTGCTGAGGCGCGTGCGCGACAAGCTCTTCGACCCCGAGAGCCCGCTTGCCGATTTCGGCTCGGCGATTGCGTCGGTCAAGGTGAGTGGCGTGATCAAGTTGAAAGGGCGCAAGATGCACCTGTTGGATTGCACTTTGCATCTCGGCGCGCTCAGCCTCAAGCTCGATAATCTGCATAGCAAGGGCACACTAAGAGTCGCCCTCGCACTCTCCTCGCCCAACGAGCTGCTAGCACTTGGCCCACCCGCCGTCGCGACCACCAGCGACAACGCGCTCAGCAAGTTGCAGACAAGTGTGAAGGTGCTGATGGAGCCTTTCTTGAAGATTGCACAGGAAGACGAGCTGATGAATTCTTTCTTGAACGATCTGCGTGTGAGCGGAACGGTCTACCTCCGTCTGGGCCGCGCAATCAAGGGCCGTAGCAAGCCTGCGCAGGGCGACACACTCGCCAATAACGGGCCCGAAACTTCGAGCATCGCAGTGAAGTGGGGGCCGTGCACGTTCGCGGCGAAGGGAGGCTCAAGCGACTTCGTGCTGGACGCGACGCTTGGCGAGGTGCTTTACTTTGCCGCCAAAGTCGACCACACACACATTCTCAAACGCCAGATTGACGGGCTGCACGCGATGCTGACAGAGGGCGACGCCTCGCTCTTTGCGGCGATGCTGATGCGCGTCACAGTGACGGGCACGCTGCGGCTTGGCAACGGCAAGACGCCTGAGCTCGTGGGTTTATCTTTGAAGCCCACGGGGATGACTAAGGAGAGCGAGCGGCGCGTGGAAAGCTTGAAGGCGCTCAACGACGCACGCATGCTCGATGCCAACTCGGACGACATGAAACGACTGACAGCGTACAATGGAATCGAAAGGGTGATTAACTCGCTACACAACGTCCATGCACAGGGGCCAAAGTTCATTGATGAGATCACCATGATGCAACCGCGACTCGACCGTGTGAGCAAGACCCTAAGCATGCCAAAGACGGCGTGCGGCGCGCTGAAAATGGTCGAAGTCATCATCAGAATCGTCAAGACTGCGTGCAGCGCGCTCGGCTCAGCGCCGGTGCCCGTAGGAACCATCGTGTCGGCCTTCAAAAAGACACTCGTAATGCTGGAGAAGTCGGTCAAGGAGATGAAACGCGTGCTAGGCACGCTGCAAAAGTCAACGTCGAGGGCAAGCAAAAAGGTCAGCAATGCCAAGCACCAGCTCGGGAAGATGATGGAGCGCGTCGACAGCTTCCAACAGGAAACGGAGACGATTCTCGTTACCATCGAAGAATTCAAATCCCTCGGTATCTACCTGCCTATCGAGTTGACTGCGACTGCGCCACAGGCGCTGGAAACCGTGACGAAGGAGTGCAACAAACTCAAGGAGCACATACTCAATGTAAAAAAGAGCGCCAGCGATGCACGACGCACCATTACCGACGTGAGCAAACACTTTGTGATCGTCAACCCGATCTCTCAACTCGTTGACTGCGTCAAGTTTGTGCTCTATCCGCTCGAAGGGCCGCTGCGCTGGGTGAAGAACGCATGGGAGAAGGCAAAAAGCTCGAACGGGCCCATAGGCTGGGCAATGTGGTTCATGGAGACGGTAGGCAACGCGATGGACTCAGCGCTCAACTGGATCCTCGAGAAGACCGGGCTGCAGCACTTGCTCAAGAAGGCAAACGACGCGCTCAACCCTCTAAGCCGGGCGCTCAAGCCGCTCAAGGACGGGCTCAGCGGCGTGACAGACGCGCTCCGCAAGATGACTGACCAGTTCTGTGCGCTTGTCCGCTTTCCGCTGCCCAATCTCGACGCGCTCAAAGCACAACTAAGGGATACAGTCATGCAGCCGCTCGATGAATTGCGCTCGTTCGCCAAAGATCTCGGCAACGACGCGGTCGGTAGGCTGAAAGAGCTGCTGGAAAAGGTGCTCGCTTTGAAACCGCAAGCAATTGCGATGGTGATTGACATGAGCCAGCTGCCAGAGGAGAAATTCAAGCCGCTTGATGGGTGCGCACCGCCGCTCGCCCAGTGGCGATCCTCGCTGAAGAACCTGCTTCAGCATGGCGTGCTGCCAAATGCCGCGATGGGAAACGCGGCGGAAATGCTTGCCGGCGAAGGCGGCCCGTTGGACGCCGATCCGGCGACCGCTGACGACCTGACGGCCGCTGACGAGTCGTCGAGAACAGAGGCATGGCGCGCAGTTGCCGTTGGGATAAAAAGCGGCAATGGGCTCAATGAGGCGTGGGCCAAGCTTGTGGATGGCTTTATCGACGTGTCCGAAGCGGCGCACGGTTTCTACGAGCTATGCGAGGTGCTTAATGGGACAGATCAGGGTCTGTACTGGCACTACTTTACGACCGGCGAGGACATTGGCGGCCTAGTGGCGCGCAGTGGCTCGCCGCTGTTGAGGCTGCTCATGCAGCTCGAGGAGCCCGAATTGCAGGTGGAGACGAGTGCGAGTGTGGAGGAGGAGAAGCTGAAGGAGGCCTTCCGTGCCATCGGCAAGAACTGCAACGAACTTGTCTCGACCGCCGAGCTGCGCCACATCATGAACAGCCTCGGCGAGGAGCTCACGGTTGAGGAGGTTGACGAGCTAATCCGCGAGGCGGGCAATAACGACCCTTGCACATACAACGCCGTGGCCGCCCTCCGTCGCCGAGGCCTCGACGCGGCGGCGGCTAAAGGCGCGCACGTCTGGCGCGTGTTGGTCTCGCTTCTGCTGTTGCTCGAGCGCGAGCTACTCCCATCTGCCAAGCGCCTACTGTGAGTGCCTAGTAGTAAGGGGTAAGTAGTACTGCGTAGTAAGTAAGTCAACTACGTCCGTAAGCAGGTGAGAGGCAAGTAGTAAGTAGGTACTAGGTAGTGTTAGTGTTAGTAAGCAGTAAGTAGTAAGTACCAAGTCGCTATTGGTAGTGTTTAGTAAGTACAACCAAGCCTATCTACACCTGCCACGGCGCCGTGGGGCAGATGGAACCGAAGCACGCGGCACAAGTGGGCAGCCTCCCTGCGCAGCGTCGGCAGCACCGAGGGGGAGTCGTCGCCCCTGAGCGAGCAGGTTCATGTCCGCTCTCCAACACTAGAGTGGCTGTGCACCCTGGAGGCAGCCATCGTGGCCGGGCCGAGTCGCCACTATAGGAGCCACCTGCCTAAGCCCGTGCCCAAGCATACGCCCGCACGCCGAAGCCAAGCCTCAACCTCAGCCGACTAGCCACACCCTGGCGGTAACCCTAGCCTCACCCTCACCAAGTTGTCGCCTGAGCCTGGGGTGATCTAAGTGTACTCTTAGTAGCAGCCGTAGCCCTACCATATCTCCACATGCACGCGTGCCAGTGTGCTCCTGCAATACTCTGTAGAGCGCACGACTGCACGGGGCAGCGGTTCCACAGCATCCACCCGCATGTCTGAGGCACACCACCGCCTCCCATGCGTCTACGCCTAAGCTTTCGGCGCGTGCACGCAGGTGCTGCCAGGCGGCTACACGGTGGGCGAGAAGGTGTTCTTTACGGGGGTGGTTCAGACTTGGGACGATGGGGACAAGCTCGTGCACGGCCAGCAGGGCGAGGTGGCGGGGCCTGCCACTTTGGACTCATACAAGGGCAAGGGCGTGAAGGTCTTCTTTCCCGGCAACAAGCACAACATCAGTTGCCTCCTCAAATCGGTCCGCCGCCTCCGCGCCTCCGCAGCCACCCCCCGCGCCTGCGCCCGACACACGCGACGCTGCCCACGCCTCGTGCGTACCGCGCAACAGCCTCTGCCGCGGCGCCCCAGCCCTCGCTGCATGAGCAGCCTCTCGCGCCGCAGCCCACGCATGGTGCGGGAGGATGGTTTCCGGGGCGATTGCGTGGTGACCGCTTCGGTGGCAGCGCCAGAGACGGCGGCGGCCGAGCCTTGCCTCCTTATTCCTTACGGCTGGTGGATGTGCGCAGGTGAGCCGAGATGCGCCGCCGCCACTGCCTGGCGGCTACAAGGTGGGCGAGAAGGTGTTCTACACGGGAGCGAACGTCACCGTTTCAAACGATTTGAAGTGGGTGCACGGCCAGCAGGGCAAGGTGACGGGGCCTGCCACCCTCGAGACGCACGACGAGGGCAAGGGCGTGAGCGTGCTCTACCCCGGCAACAAGGGCAACGTCATATGCCTCGTCACCGAGGTCCGCAGCCTCCGCGCCGCCTCTGCTGCCACACCCCGCCTGCGCCCCACACACACACGACGCTGCCCACGCACCGCCCAGCCGCCCTTCCGCGAAAGCCTCTGCACTAGTTTCTGCCCGAACCCAAGTCGCAAGCGTAGCCGCCGTAGCCCGACGCCCTGGAAGAGGGGTGGCGGCGGAGGACCGGGTGCTGGTAGGTGGCGGTAGTAGCACTAGAGAGGGCACGGGTCAGCACACACCCTGTGGGCCGTCGGGTATGCGCAGGTGAATCGCTGCGATCCGACCTCTTACGGTCTGGAGTCTCTCGAGGGCCCTGCCGCCGCAGCGCAGGTTGAAGCGCCCCTTGTGCGTATGCTCCCTGATATGTGATCTCACTGTAAGAAGTTGCGACCCTAGCTACGTAGCCGCGCGCCGGACCGTAGCCCGACGCCCCGGTTAGAGGCTTAGGATTAGGGTGGACAACACTAAGAGCACCAGTATGCCGCAGGAGGAGCCGGACGGCTTGCTGACGGAGTACAACCTACAGGGGATCGCGCACCTGTTGCGCATGTTGCCGCTCGCGGTGCATGAGCATTGCTACGAGGGTGGTTTTGAGCGTGTTGCGTGGGCCGAGGATGTCAAGCTCAAGGTTGATACTTATCTCACGCTCACCGCGTGCAGCGGGTCTGGCCTGCCACGGTCCAGGGCCCACGATTCGGTTCTTTTCTCGGTGAAATCATTGGATATTGACGTCGAAAAGAAGCTACAACAACCTCACCGGCTGCGCGAGGTGGAGGAAGCGGCCGTTTACGAGCGCGGTCTGGCGCCTCTCCTCGGCGAGAAGCTTGTCGAGTGGATGAAACAGGTGAGCCTTGAAGCGCTGGTCGCGGAGTGGCGCGAGAAGCCCCGTAACGAATGGCTGGACGACTGCTGCGCAGTGACCTGCTTCCGCCGGCTCGCACAGCTTATCCGCCGCGCCGAGCTTGCGCTCTCGTACTGGCACCAGCCGGCGGCGTGGCATAGCCAGCGCGAGAGGTGGCAGGCGTCGCTCGCGACATACGAAGGGGGCTCCTCCGAGGTGGTGCCGTCACTCTCGGTCGCGCAGCTTGACGAACCATCCAAGGAACAGCTCGACGGAAACACGCTGCTGCCGACGCACCTACTGGCCGACTGGCAGCTCGTGCGCCGCGTGAGCGCGGGCGATAAGTGGCACGCTGCCAACGACAAGCTAGGTGGCAAGGCGGCGCAGTACGGATGCGTCTTCCGGTCGGAGGCTGTGATGGAATCGTTTGGCATGCCGTTCGCGCACGAGGAGTACGACCAGTTCCTCTTCTCCACGGGCAACGGCAAGCACTGGCTGATCGCCAACCGCGAGGAGGTTGAGGCGCATGCGCGGGGCGAGGCAGGGCCGCGCACTGTTTACGCCTCCTCCAAGTCACTCTCACCGCAGAAGGTCGACTGGGCAGTGCCAAAGTCCCTTGAGGGCGACCCCAATCCCTTTTACATCTCAATCGACAACTTTGATCAGGCCAGGGATCATGGTGATGAGATGCTCTACGGCGAAAATTGCAGCAAGTTCTACTGCAAGTGGCAGGCGAAAAATGAAGGGTGTAACGTGTGGGTGCGCCGCCAGCCGCTCGAAGCCGAGAAACATACCCTGCGCCGGCCAATGAGCGTGCTCAAGCAGCCGATGCTCGATGAGGCGTTGCTCGTGCCGTGGGAGACTGTCAAAGGTACGCATCGTCGCCCCCAAACGCACACAGCGCGCGGCAGAGCGGCTGCTCCAACGAGAAGCCCACCACCGCACCGCCCGCACCGCCCGCACCGCCCGCACCGCCCGCACCACCGGCCTGCATGCGCCGCGCTCTCCCGCTCATCGCATTCCCTATTCTTTTGTGTATACCCAGAACACTAGTTGGCCCTGTTCTGCAGGCACGCTCCGAACAGAGCCGCCCCCCCTGCGACCGCCTACATTAACTCTTGAGCCCTCCCCTGGACAGAGTTTTCTTCTGGTGCGCCGGGGTGCAGCAGTGGGGTCATCGACCAGGCCATGTACTTACACGAGCACGCGGGCAAAGTAGTGTCGGAGGCCGTGCTTGCGCGCGTGCACAGCGAGTGCCAATTGCCACTGCCGCCAGTCGAGGACGGACTGCGGCTGATCAACCCGTACGCCTGGATTTCGATTGACCGATCGACTGACAAACCGCAAGCCCAGGTGAACGTCCTCGGCCTCTTCAAGCAAAGCCTCGACCCCAAGACGATAGAAACTGTCGAGTACACGGCGAGCGGTCCCGACTCCACGACGAAGCCGAACTTCGCAGCCCTTGGCACGCTCGAGTCGTTCCGTGGCGAGGACGGCAAGCTCGAGCTGCGGCAGTGCTGGCCTGGGAACGACGAAGGTTTGCAGGCCCAGCACTGGAAGCAGGCGAGCAACCCGTTCAAGAAGCGCTCGCCGGGAGTCGAGGGCTACGAGGCCATCGACTGCCCACATAGCACGTACGCGTGGGGCGGCCTCGAGGCTGGCCACAGCCATGCCCTCCTGAACGGCTCAGTGGGCGCATGGTGGTTCTACGCGATCGGTTCCTACCAGGAGTTCGGTGGTGGCATTCCAGGCCCGAGCAATCCCGTCAAGTGCGTCGAGCTGCACGCGCGCAAGCCGGGCTGCGGCGAATGGGTGCTGGTGATGCGCCAGACGGTCGGCGGCAGCTGGTGGAGACGGGACCTGTGGAACACTGCTACGGCCATGGAAACCGTCGAGTACAAGGCGAGCGGTCCCGACTCCACGACGAAGCCGAACTTCGCAGCCCTTGGCACGCTCGAGTCGTTCCGTGGCGAGGACGGCAAGCTCGAGCTGCGGCAGTGCTGGCCTGGGAACGACGAAGGTTTGCAGGCCCAGCACTGGAAGCAGGCGAGCAACCCGTTCAAGAAGCGCTCGCCGGGAGTCGAGGGCTACGAGGCCATCGACTGCCCACATAGCACGTACGCGTGGGGCGGCCTCGAGGCTGGCCACAGCCATGCCCTCCTGAACGGCTCAGTGGGCGCATGGTGGTTCTACGCGATCGGTTCCTACCAGGAGTTCGGTGGTGGCATTCCAGGCCCGAGCAATCCCGTCAAGTGCGTCGAGCTGCACGCGCGCAAGCCGGGCTGCGGCGAATGGGTGCTGGTGATGCGCCAGACGGTCGGCGGCAGCTGGTGGAGGCAGGACCTGTGGAATACTGCTACATGTTGTACCGCCGGGGCCTCCAATGAAGAGCATGACTATGCTGAGTTGCAGCAAATGCAGCTTCTCGTCTACAACTCCGCACGCTCTTTTACCGTGTGGCGGCCGCAGTCCGACATGCAGTGGGCAGTTAACGTAGAGACGAAGCAGCGCATCGCACACCGACTCGCTGGTCGACCGCGCGCGCTCAATGTCGCGTGCCGCGGCATTTGGCAGCCCTCGCGCATGTCCACCGACGACTCAGCCATCTGCGTCACCGACGAGATCGTAATCAAGGTGCTCGACCGGCCGGTGTACCGCCGCGCCAACGCCGATGTTGACGAGCCGCTAGAGATTATTAACGAGTATGCGTTGCGCCGCGTCGGGTCACCCTCCTCGGTCTTCGTGCTCGACCCGTCGGCGGGCCGGCTGGTCGAGTGCTGCGACGGGCACGTCGGGCGGGAGTGGGTTCTGGGCCGCGAGCACGCAATACAAAAGCGCGCACACGTGGAGGCGGGGCAGCACGCCGACTTCATGGTCGATCGTGCGACGCTCGGCCGGCAGGACATCACCGAGTGGGTCAACCAGCTGCTCGTGCTTAACGGCGTGAATAACATGACGGGCGGCGTGTCGCTCGACGACTTTGGCAAGACATTCCACCTGTCCATCGCCACCAACGCCTCCGCATCGACCGACTCGCTGACCGTCTCGCGCTACGGCCGCTCCGTCATCTTCAGACCCTCGGCTTCAGAGCTCGATGTGAGCAAGCTCTTCGAACTGGTCGACTTCGCCTCGTTCAACGGCGTCGACGTGACGCGACAGGTCAACAAGTTGCTCTGGGACGGCTCGCTTGCTGACCCGACAGGCGGCAAGCCGCTGGCCGAGGCGCTACGCGCCATCGTGGCGGGCGGCGAGGCGGAGGAGGTCTTCAAGGTACGCGTCGGCTCGCGCTCGCGCACTTTCTTCTTGAGCGCCGCCGAGGTGCAGGTCGTCGATCGGCGGCGGCGGCCTGATGGTCGTCGATCGGGCGCGGTGGCGGAGTTAGGGTGGCTCTTCAACGCGATTGGCTCGGAACCGCTTGGGAACAAGCGACTGACGCGGGCGGTCGTGCATCAACAGCACAACGGGATTGTTGTCAGTGGGGCAGGCAGCCCTAGGGCCAACGGCGCCTACGCGCGCGCGGCGGAGAAGTACAACAACGCACCACTCTTCTTACACGAGGATTTTCCACTCGTGTGTCTACGTCGCTTGAAGTCCAACAATGGCAAAGTCCTCTTTTGGGAAATTTTCGACGAGCGCGAAGCCGGCAGCCTCTACAACATGCCCGCCAACCCCGACCACCCCGATCACCCGAGCTTGCTGCCAACCGGTCAGAGCTGGAGCAACGTCAACGGCGTGCTTCCCGCGCCTTTGCTCGAACTAGAGGGTGCAGACGTGCTAGTCGAGATCAACGCGCGCATTGTTGGCAACGCTGGCAAGGTGCCAACGCGCGACTCGCACCGGGTGGACATCAGCAGCCTTGTCCCTGACGGACTGGCGGCGGCCTCGTCGCCCATTGTGACGCTCGAGCGCACCGAAGACGCCTCGATGCGCCAGCGCCAGTACATTGGCGGCGAGGTGGTTGACACCGTACGGACGACCTACAGACGTGACGGCTCGATGACTGCCTTCGATTTATCGTGTATGGTTGCCGAGGTCGACGACGCGAGCTACGCGCACTTCGAGGATCCAGTGGAGAACGACGCCAAGAGCAAGAACCATTCAGAACTTGACAACGTCCGGGTCGTAGATGTCACCGATGACCTCAACGAGCTCATCCGACGCAACAACTCCGCCGCCAACCTGACCAAGGGCCGCCGCCCATTGTGCGCGGCGCCCCTGCCACATGCACATGCACATGCAACATGCACATGCACATGCACATGTGCAGCATGTGCATGTGCATGTGTATTTCATGTGCATGTGACCACCCGCGCGCCCCACACGCCCTGTGTCTTGCCACCCCTTCGCACCGCACCCCTGCTCCATAGACGTGACGCGCATACATGCCCCGCACCACAAGCCCACTTGGCTGCGCCTGTGTGTGTTGCTGCTCGCAGCGAACTATTTGGCTGCGTCAAGCCGTCGATGCGTACTGGTAGCCAGACGCTCGTTGTGAGTTGCGCGAACAAACGCAAGACCTTCGTCATATCGAAGTCGCCTTCCCCCGAGATGCACGTTTACGATGTGAGTCTTCTGCTTGGCTGGCCCAACCTGATCGAGAAAGCGACAATCACGATCCCGTCACGGTCGATGGGTGCCGGCACGGCTTTCCCGTCGGCCGCCACGGCGCCAGAGGGCATGCGCGTTATCGACGTGACGGAAAAGCTCAACAAGATGATCCTTAAGAATGGCGTGCGCGCACCGACGGGTCGGGTGGAGTCTACTAAGAATACGGACGGCGTGGAGCCTACCAAGAAGAACAAGCGCCACACGCTTGCGCATGCGTTCAAGTCCGAACTTGGCGATGGTGTGGCCTCCTTTGAGCTCGTGCTCGAGCGCGAGGGCAAGCGCATCAGCATCTTCGACGAGCACCCAAAGAGCTTGGCAAGCATTGGCAAGATGCTGGGGGCTTAGAACTTTCAGCCGGCAATTCCCGATTGTACTGGGCGCCCATTAACCCTAAAGTCGGTGGGGTATTTAAGCGATAGCGTCAGGAGCTGTATCTCGTCTCCAGATCACTTCTAGGCTCGTAATTGATACACACATTCTTTGACTGGACCCGGGTTCGTGAAATCATCACCCCAGTGTCTCCGCTCCTGAGTTACTTTACAACAAGGGCCGCCTGCGCCTCGTGTGTTTACACCACGCACTAGGTGACGGGAAAGGAGCGGGGAGGTGACTTTCCGTTATACGGCCTTGACGAGGTGAGAGTGGTGAGGGTGGTCTGTGAGGGTAATGAGGCATGTTTTGATGCCCCATTCACAATAGAGTGATTTTGGCACCTGCCACGCTCTATCTGTACATGAATCATCTCATTTTGGACCACCGGGGTTGGTGGGGCAGACGCGAATGTTCCGTAAGCTTACAGAAACTTCTACTATCTCGCACTCTCGTCAACGAGAACTATAAATTACGAGAAATTGCAAACGAGAAATGAAAAGTTCTAAATACCTCGTACTCCTCGTACTCGTAAACTTAAATTCGAGTATTTTGTACACTCATAAAAAATACCTCGTACTCCTCGTACTCGTAAACGAGAATTCGAGTATTTTGTACACTCGTTAAAATACTCGAATTTAAGTTTACGAGTACGAGGAGTACGAGGTATTTAGAACTTTGTCCGAAACTACCTCTTGAAAATAAATCTCGTTGACAGTTCTCGTTTACGAGTGCGAGATAATAGTTCTCGTTTACGAGTGCGAGATAGTAGAAGTTTCTGTAAGCTTACGGAACATTCACGTCTGGGCCCCGCCAACCCCGGTGCTGGTCCAAAATGAGATGATTCATGTACAGATAGAGCGTGGCAGGTGCCAAAATCACTCTATTGTGAATGGGGCATCAAAACATGCCTCATTACCCTCACAGACCACCCTCACCACTCTCACCTCGTCAAGGCCGTATAACGGAAAGTCACCTCCCCGCTCCTTTCCCGTCACCTAGTGCGTGGTGTAAACACACGAGGCGCAGGCGGCCCTTGTTGTAAAGTAACTCAGGAGCGGAGACACTGGGGTGATGATTTCACGAACCCGGGTCCAGTCAAAGAATGTGTGTATCAATTACTTGGCAGACACTGACACTCCCCTCCACACGGGCTCGCTCCACAGGTCAGAGCACCACCTTGCCCACTTGGTTAAGGTCGAGGTGCGCCTGGATCACAGCGACGTTTTCGCTCGGTGTACGCGTCGTCTTGAGGCACATGCGGTCGTACCAGCAAGCCACCTGCCGCTGCCGGCGCACGCGACGCTCCGGCCAGGGCAGCT
>Ga0209302_10000836_pt1 | contig 17777 bp, 35 predicted proteins | sample ArcOceMetagenome_2_FD_187445 | JGI IMG/M metagenome (GOLD analysis project Ga0209302, IMG submission 187445) | Marine eukaryotic phytoplankton communities from Arctic Ocean - Arctic Ocean ARC135M Metagenome (SPAdes) (version 2) | ecosystem: Environmental > Aquatic > Marine > Oceanic | place... | reverse complement strand
CGTCGGTGGTGTTGGCGGCAATGAGCACAATGACTACTTATTCTTATATACAGAGGATGCTGATGGCAATGTTGTTTATCCAGTATCAGGAGCTTGGTACAGTTTTGAAACAACGACAGCAGCACCGCCAACGCCTGTATACGGATCAAGTGCGCCGACAACAGCACAAACATCTAGAATGGAGGCAAACCGTTTATTAGCTATTGGCGGGCAAGGTGATACAGTTGAAGCAAACATATTAGGCGATGACAACGATATAAACATCACACAAGCAGGCGGCGTAAGTTATTTAAACTTAATGATTAGCGGTAATCTTAATTCATTTGATTCTGAACAGGATGTAGCTACAGGCTCACACGGATACATCGAGGCTACTATAACTGGCGACAGCAATGATGTTGATATATTACAAAAAGGCAGAGCCGTCGACGGCACTGGCGATAAGGCGGCTATACTTACTATAACAGGAGATAGTAATACTGTTGATATCAGGCAACACGGTCTTGGTGATAAGTTTTTAGACTTAGAAATTACCGGCGATGATCACACTGCTAGTATATTTCAAAATGGCGCTGGCAATCATTCTGCTAGAGTGGCACTTGACGGCACACAGCCTTGGAATTTTGATCTAACACAAAAAGGCGCAACTGATCAAACATACACATTACCACACGCAATGAGTGACGGCAGCAGCGTAAGCGGAACTTGTATGGCTATCGGTGGTTGCAATTTAACTATACTACAACAATAAATACTAGTAACAGGACTTAGGGCTCCTGAGAAAGTAGGGCAATAGTGATCGATCCATTTACAGCCATTAGTTTGGCAACAACAGCATTCAACGGTATCAAATCAGCAATCAATACAGGTAAGGACATACAAAGTATGGGTTCCCAACTAGGACAATGGGGCAAAGCTATTAGTGACCTTGACTTTGCACATCAACAAGCAACGAAGCCACCGTGGTATAAAGCACTAGGCGGAGGTGTAGAAGCTAACGCTATGGAAATCTGGACACACAAACAAAAAGCTAAAGAAATGCGTGAAGAATTGCGTAGCTACATTAGTTTATATTATGGACCAAGTGCATGGGACGAAATTGTGCATATGGAGGTCCAAATGCGTAAAGAACAACGTGAAGCAGTATATGCTGCTGAAGAAAAGAAAGAAGCTATTATTAATGCAATTATTGTTACAATTTCAATAGCAATTTCCGCAAGCGCATTTGGAACAATGATTTACTTTATTGGCGCATGGCAAGGAAAATGGTAATATGATTCATGCATTTATCTTAATGGTTCTTATAGCTGATAAACAAGAGCCTGCACCTATGTACTTTTACAGCATTGATGTGTGTCAATACTATGCTAAACGTATTGTTCGGCAGTACGGAAATTATGGACATAGTTCACAAGTTCCTGCCGAACATAGAGTTACTGCATACTGTAAGCCTAAGCGTGTTAACCCACAAAACACTGTAGTTTACGATAGGTAAATATTACTATGAAACCAAGCAACGTCTTAGAGAAAGAATTACAAGATCCAGAAAAACTCTTAGTACACCGATATCCGCTAACTCGTAAACAAGCTCAGGATCGGTATTGCCCAGTAGTAACCTACGACGGAATAACAAAGAACCCAAATTATAGACAACGACCAATGCGGAACTATTAAAGGATTTAAAAATGAAAAGATTACTAAGCCCTTGGTGGGCATTAATAACACTAGGGGTATTAATATACGCATTTGCAAATCCATCTAACTTTATACAAAGTATTAAACTAAATTACTTTGACCAATTAATTGTTAGTCAAGAACCAGTAGAGAATAATATCTATGTTGCAGAGATAGACGAAGCAGCACTAGAACTGTACGGACAGTATCCATTTCCACGCAACATATACAGCGACATTATCAAAGACTTATACAACAGAGGCGCAGGTTTAGTTGTATGGAATGTAATGATGCCTGAGCCGGATCGCTTCGGAGGCGATGTTGAACTATCTGAAACTATGTTAGAATTACCAGTTATACTTGCAAGTCGTCCTAGTGACAAAACAGTTAACGACCCTATTAACCCAGGCGCAGCAATAATCAACTCAGACTACTTAGACACTATATTGCCATATGGCGGTATAATTGCAAACATACCTATACTAGAAAACAGTTCAGTAGGCGCTGGCATTGTAAGCACAGAACCAGAGATAGATGGTGTAGTGCGCCGTATGCCGACTGTTGCAGTTGTAGACGGAGTATTGTATCCAAGCCTAGCACTAGAAACATTACGTGTTATAGCAGGCGATCCTAGCTTCCAAATCAAACTAAGTCCAATTGGCATAGACAAAATGCGTATACCACAGTTTGGTGTTATCCCTACAGACGCAGAAGGTAGAGTATGGATAGACTGGAGTCAGCGTAACAAAAGTGCAAGCGTAACTAACTTACCAGCTGACCTCAAGGGTGCAGTTGTTATTGTAGATGTCACAGCAGCAGGCATTGCTAACCCTGTGCCAACAGCACTAGGAGCGCAGTACGCAGGCACTACACAAGCCGCAGTACTAGGTACTATGTTTGCTGGAACTAACATACAACGCCCTGTATGGGCAACACAAGCAGAGCTACTAGCACTTGTGATAGGAGGCTTGCTACTAATTGTATTAAGTCGTTGGATGCTTGTAGGGCTTGCTACAACGCTTGTACTAATAAGCAGTGTTGTTCCTTATTCAATGTATGCATATGCAACAGATAAGCTTTTACTAGACGTCACAGCACCTGTTATTACATTTGTGCTAATTGCACTACAAGTATACGGTATTAAGTTTGTACGAGAGTTCTTAGAGAAACAAGCAATTAAGAAACAGTTCGCAGGATATGCATCGCCTACTGTTGTTAAACTATTACAAGAAAATCCAAGTCTAATCAAAGATGGACAAAAGAAAGAAGTTAGTATTGTGTTCTCAGATTTGCGTGGCTTTACTCCCTTAGGCGAAAGCTTTGGAGATGACGTTAAAGGCTTGACTAAAATTATGAATGGCTATATGGACAGCATTACACAACCAGTACTAGATGCAAATGGTATGATTATCAAGTACATTGGTGATGCTAGTATGCACATACACAATGCACCCATAGACGATACGAACCATGCTAAGACAGCAGTACAATGCGGCTTAGATATGCTTAAAGCAGTGGAGAAGTTTAATGCAGAAGTTATTATACCTGATGGGCGCCCTGCTGTTGGTATGGGTGCTGGAATCAATACCGGATTGGGTTACTGCGGTGAAATGGGAAGTACAGCACGTCATTCATATGATGTCCTCGGAGACGCAGTATCAACAGCAGCAAGAATTGAATCAAAATGTAAAGAGTACGGATGCTTGTTGCTTGTTGGCGGCGCCACCGTTGATCAGTGTAACAACGATTTCTTCTTCCTCAAAGTAGACGACTTAGCTGTTAAAGGTAAGACAGTTGGCATTAGTATCTATACAGTGTTAGATGGTGCCAAACCTGCGTGGAAGAGTGCTAAGAAACATCATGACCAAATGCACTACTTATATCGCCAACAATTATTTACAGAAGCAGCAGCGCAGTGCAAACTTATTCGCCGCAACTTCGACGGACGCCTAGAAGGTTATTATAATATGTGGATTGAACGCTGTGAGTTTATGGCAACGCAAGACTTGCCTAAGGATTGGGACGGAATTTTCGTAGCACTGACAAAGTAGATTTAGATTTTAGATATTCTTCGATCTTGTCACACACGGCTTCATGTGCGTGTACCGCTTCAACAGTAAATAATTTGTTACAAGCTTGACACTCGTATATGTCGTCTTCTTTAATCACACCTCGAGTGCTTGAACCGGCTTGGCTAATCTCGTTGGGATTCATGCTTTAATAGTAGTGCATTAACTTCGTCAGTTTTAACTAGCCAGCCGCTTTCGTTTACAATAAAGACATCACCTGGTTTGTACAAGCCTTTGTCCATTACTTCAGTTGGTGTATCGCCTACAACTTTAAAGCCTCTGCCTCCTGGTATGCTATCAATAGTATAATCAACCCACATCATATTAGTTCTACCTTTCTTACTTTTGAAAATTTGAGTGTAAACAATGTTGCTTGTTTACTATCTGGAACTTCTGCATAGATATCGCAACGACAATATATGTCACTTGGTAAGGTTTGACTTTCGCTACGCAATAGCACCCATTCCCAATTGTTTTCTTCTACTGTACGATAAAGATCATCACCTAACTCTCTACGAATCCAAATCTGTTCCATAGTTTCATTTTTATGGGTCCACTTATAGCCACAAGTTCCTAAGTAATATCTCATAAAAATATTTATTTGTTTGCGAGATCTTTCTTTATGGTTTTGAGTTCTTCATTGCTAAACTTATCTTTGTTCAAATCTAGTTTAGGTTGGGTAGGCTCACCGGTACTGTTGAATGTTTCACTGCGGCTTTGATACTTAACAACTGCTTCATCTAAGAATGCTTGCTGCTCTGGATTAAGCGCACCTCTATGCTCCAGCACCATACTCAGTTTACTGTTCAAGCGAATCATGTCATTGTCTAACATACGTACACGATCAACAAGGCGTATAAGCGTACCCATACTGGCGCCTATGACTGGATCAATAGTTTCAGTTACCCATTTCCAGATAAAGAATATGAAATAGCCCATACCAAAAGCAGCAATGACCGGAAAGCCAAAGTCTTTAATTGCGCCTGCTATATCCATTTATTCACCAAACATTCCAATTAGGTTTGGACCAAAACTACTAGCTGCCCACCCAACAGCTAACATAGCAACTACACCTAAAAACAGCCATTTCATTTTAAAATCATCTACGCTCATTTTAATAGCAACTAGTTCATTGCCTAATATGCGTAACTGTATTTCCATTTTACCTTTGTCGTCTACATTAATCTCTTCTGGCATCATCTTTTCCTTCGTTTGCTGCTATTCTATCTACATTAGGTCGCACCCCAAGTGCGTAACTTAGTAGTGCATCTATCTTAACTAAGTCGTTGTTCATTGTTTGTACACGGTTATCTAGTGAGCCGATAATACCGTTAAGTGTCTTAACACTGTCTTCTACTCCGCCCAAGATAAATTTAAGTGTTAGGAAAACAAAATATCCGGCAGCTAATGCTCCAGCAATAGGAAATCCTACTTCACTTGCTAATGTTAAAAAATCCATAAAACGCCCTCACGCTATACTATCGTATATATTTATCCGCGACAATAAAGGTTGACTAGTAAACATAATATGTTATAATTAAAGTAGGTTAAACTAAAACACTAACGAAAAAGGATATTCTGCATATGTTTGGAAGAATGTACAGTGACTTCTATAAACTCGCTTAGGAAGTTGAAATGTAAAGCTAGTGTGTTAAATAGCTCAGGGTGTCTATCTCCGGCTACCATTTCATACGACGAGGAGCCGATGTCTTGATAGTATCTTCGTTTGAGTCCTTTACGTTCTCCTATACTAGGAAACACTCCTGCAACAAACAAACAAGTATCACCAAGTTCTTTTGCTTGATTAGATGTTTTAAGTTGCATGAATGTAGTGCCGAACGTTTCAGGAAGAAAGTCAGGCTTTTCAACATGGCTTGCCAAAAGCATTACAACATATGCTTCGATTGGCTCTGGTAGGTCATATCCGCGTGTTGCAGATGATTCCTTTACAACGTCAAATAACGCTGTTGTATATGCATCATTCATATATATATTTAGTTGACAAAAAATATCAAAGAAAGTATAATAGTACTATGAAAACATTAGAAATAAGAAAATGAAAATTGGATTAAGTTTAAGTCGTTGTATGCGAGATGTGTATACAAGCAAAGTAGACGAAGCAGATGTGCTAGTAATTGTTTCTCGCACAAACTTTGATCCACATAACGACAATCACTGGGATAGCATCTGGGAAGGTTATGTACACGGTGGGTTAAGCAATCCCGAATGGAGTAGCTTTGCAAATGAGTATGACGACTTCAGACGTATGGCTATTAGATTGTACGACACTGGCAAGATACACCAACCTCGACAGTTTGGTGCTAATCCGCCTCGACTTCCCTACTACTGGTTAGATTGTATAGTACCACAAGAAGATATGACACCTGCGCAAAAAAAAGCGTGGGATAACTACAATATAATCACGGAATTATCATAATGAATATTAGTAAAGAAACTATCTGGCATTTTACATGCAAATATTGTAAAGGATTTTGGAGCATAGCTGTAATGGATGCCTGGGTTCCTAAAAAGTTATTCTGTCCTCACTGTGGAGAAATAAATGAAGATTAAAATTAGATCTTACCCTAATAGACTAACGTGTGACATACATACCCGTCATATGAATAAAAAGTATGAAGGTCTTTCGTATGAAAATCATACACACGAAGACCATGTACTAGAAGTTATCGAAGAAGCAGTACAAAGCGTGTACAACGTAGTTAACTGGTTGTGGCTAGATAGACGTACACAACAAGTTAAAGTGCGCATTGACAAGTGGGACACTTGGAGCATGGACCATACACTTGCTCATATTGTACTGCCTATGCTAGTACAGCTCAAAGCTACTAATCACGGTTATCCAAGTGGACTCACTGAAAAAAAGTGGGATGGCATTATGGACGAAATGATATGGGCGTTTGAACAAAAGTTGCGAGATAATTGGGAAGGCGACTATTACGAGTACAGAGAAATGGGACCAGAAGAATCTAAAGATCCTAATGATCTTTTTAGTCTTAAACTTGTATGGGAAGACCCCGAAGGCAGAGCTGCACATCAAAAACGTATGACAAACGGTTTTAAATTGTTTGGAAAATATTATGAGAACCTCTGGGATTAAAACTACAATATAATTTAGGCACAACAACAGCTAACTACTAAGCTAAGGCTCACTACAGGCAAATCAGAACACTGTTTGATCGAGGTCGCTCGATTCGTCAAGAACCAGCCGAGATAATGCTCGTTGCCGGTGGCGTGGCGTGTTCACCCCTTTGCGAAAGCAAACATCTCCTAAACACTATAACACTAGGAACGAGGTTATAGGTAGTGCAAGCTATGTCAGTGCAGGTAAGGAAAAGACTAGAGTCCTTGGAGATGCATTTAAAATACCTGTTTCTAAATGTCTTGGCTGGATACGACTCACATGAAGTATGTCAAAGATTAGATGGGACCGTAATTGGTTCCGTCTGACTGAAATAATCTACATGAAATATAAACATTATTAATTACGAAGTGTATTACGAAAAGACGATTAGTCTTAGAGTTGTTTCGTGTAGCGAAACATTAATAATAGTTGACAATAAAGCATTATCACTGTATAATTAAGGAGTAATCAAAATGGAGCTAAATATAGAATGAGCAAAGTAATCACATATAAAGTAGAAGACATCTTTCAAGACATTGATGGAGATGATAAAAATATTCTTATGAACATTCCGCCAGAGATTTCAGAACGCATGGGCTGGGGAGAAGGCGATGTTCTAAAGATCACTGTAGAAAATGGTCAAATATCAATTGCAAAAAAGGTTGACACAGAGGAATAATCATAGTATAATAGTTACTCATTAATACAACTTAGAGATTATAATATGTACAGCGAAGAAAGAGCAGTAACTCCACAAGCAGTTAGCACTTATTGGGCAAATCAAAACACTGATGATCCGTTTGGTGTTAATGGATTTAATGGTACATTTGCATTTAGTGATCACTCTTTAATTCCTGAGCCACACGTAGAGTTCCTATTGGAATACTTCCGTAAGCGTTTAGGAGAAGGACGCAAGAATCACCTTAACGTAATTCCTTTAGAAGACATCAACGAAATAATGAACGAAGTTTGGGAAGGTCCTGGCAGCGTCATTAAGCTTGTAAACTTAACCTACGAATTACGTAAGCAACGCTTTACAGAAGTGCCAGATGACGTAAAGAACACGCTCAAAGGGTACGATACGCCTACATATGAGTCAGATATAGGCAAGTCAGCGGTTGACTAACTGTTATTATGAGTGTATAATAGTATTGTAAGTTAAACAACACGAAGGCTATACAATGCGAATTAGTATTAAGGGCGGCACTAAGTCACAACAGAAGTATGTAAGAAGTATTACAACTTTCTGTATTGAACAGCTTATGCCGCGTTTGCACTCGCTAGAACTTAACATACGTTTACGTGACTTTGGCAAAGATGATACCTATGGTTATTGTCTAGCAACTGATGATGCTGATCAAGCTCGTCCGCGAGAGTTTAATATTGATATTAATTGTAGGGTAAAACTTCGTTTAATGTTAGAAACTGTAGCGCACGAGCTTGTTCACGTTAAACAGTTTGCAAGGGGAGAACTATATCAAAGCAGCATAACAATGAAACATCGCTGGCAGGGTAAGTGGTACAAGCGTACACCTAGCTACTGGAACCAACTTTGGGAAATCGAAGCGCACGGTCGTGAGCTTGGATTGTTTATTCAATGGTGTGAAAGAGAACGCATCGGACACTTGAACTGGACACAACACAATGGCTAAATTTGCAACCAAACACTTTAAACCTACTGATCTCTTTGACTTTAAAACACATTGGGCAGTAGGACTTGAATACCCGTTTCGCGGCAGCAAAGGCGAATACTATACTGTAGAAATTACTAAAAAAGGATTAACTTGTAGTTGTACTGGAATGACGTTCCGCGGCAAATGCAAGCACAGTGAAAGTGTAGCACAGCGTTGGAGAGATGTTTTATCAGACGATTTTGAAGAAAAGTTCTTGACAGTCTCGTAATCTAATGCTATACTTAATATATTAGGCAAAAGGACAAGGCAAAAATGATTAAAACATACCAGGGCGCAATGCAAGAACAAATTGCAAATGTAAAGGACGAAAGTGTTACTTTACTTCTAACAGATCCTCCATATAATATTAGTGAAAAAGGCGTTAATCCGGAATGGATTAAAACTGATAAAGTTACTGGTGAAAGAGTTAATGTAAATGGAATTCATAATCAAAAGTTTGACGATGACTTTGACGATAATTGGGATTCAGTAACTCACGAAGATTTTTTAAAACAGCTTGACGAATGGAGCAAATTATGGTTCCAAAAAATGAAAAAAGGCGGCGCATTTGCAGTCTTTATTAGTGATCAATATATTTCATATCTTTGGAAAATAATGGAAGCAAACGGGTTTGAACCTAAAAGAATCATTACTTGGAAGAAACCTGCTGCTGTGCCTTTTAATCGAAAAGTAAATCCAGTAAGTGGCTGTGAATTTATTTTGTGGGGTATAAAGCCAAAAGGCAAACGGACATTTAATTCTGGAACAGACTTTGGTACTATTGTAGATAGATATGCAGTCGCAGACAAGATAAGTTCAATTGTATATCGTAATGTAAAAGATAATATTGGTACAAAGTCGCTAGATGATATTATGCGTGAAGCAAAAAAAGAAGCAGAAAAAATGCTAGATAATCGAAAAATTGTTGATGGCAAAATACAAGCAGTAATTCCAAATACAATTACATTCTCCGGCGGCGGTGGCAATAAAATACACCCAACACAAAAACCAGTTGAACTATTACAATATTTTGTAGAACTACTTACTAATCCAGGCGACTTAGTTCTTGATACATTTGCAGGCAGCGGCAGCACTGGTAAAGCGTGTCTTGCAAGTGAACGAAATTGTATTTTAATTGAGAAGGATAAAAAAATGTATGACAAAATGTCAAATCAATTTAATCTTCTTGACAATGCGTTATTTGAATAGTATAATGATAATAAATACAATATGAGATATATAGAAATGGCATCACCAAGCGAAGAAATGGCAATGTATAGAGCTGCTGTGTTACTGTTACAATCAAAAGGCTTAAAGGCCAAAGATCCTAGCAAAGCAAGAGTATCTGGTGCTAGGCACATACGTATTGAAAATAGTATAAAAGATATACAAACTGCTGTAAAAAACATTCCTGCTGATTTACACTATGAAAACATTCCTAATTTATCTGGTAAATTTACGCAGTTTGCTATTACTTTTCCAGACGGATTTGAAGTTGAAGTTCTTGCTGGAAAAACTATTTACGCTTTGAGTAATTTAAAAGGCGATACTAAAGTAGCACAAAAACAATTAATCCCTGCTAAATTAGGGTTAGGTTCTGAAACATATAATAAACAAAGCTTAACAGCAGCACTTGAAAAGAACATTCCTCTAAATGTTAAAGACGAAGTTTTACAACAGTTCTTATTAGAGCTAGTTGCAGTTGCAATAGGAAAGCGGCCGGCTGTTGATGCCGAGTTAATGCAAATGTTAGATCCAGACACTATACGTATTACAGGGATTGACTTTGGAGAAATATTAACACCGTTAATGTTATCAAACGATCAAGATGACATTGTGTTTCCGTCCGGCAATGCAATGCTCGCTGATGTAGAAATTAATGGTCAACCTTATAGTGTAAAAAGTGCAAGCGGTAGTGGCACAAGTTTTAAAGCTATTAAGCAATATATGGATAAATTCCAAGATTCTGTAAAAGACGGCAGTGTTGTACTAACTACAGATGAAGAAGACATACATAAATTCTTTAGAACGTTTGTTGATACTGAAGGTAAAAATATAGATAAAATTATTGCTGCAAGTGGCGCAGTTAATACACTTGAACACCAAAAACTAGCAGAACTAGTCGGTGTGCAGAATTTTACTTATAATGATTTGTTAGAGTTTAGTGACAAGTATGATGATTATGGCGAATTTTTAAAAGCGATCTATCCAGTAAGTAAAGCTGGTAATTATATTATTAAAGATAAAGAACGTCCAAACGGACTACCTGCAGACTATCAGTATTATATGGGGTTAACTGATAAGACTCCAAAAGGAAAGCAAGCTGGAAAACCTAGTTGGGATGCAAATAATAGAGTAGCTGGTGCAAATATCCTAACATACGTACTAGGCACTAGTTTCCTAGCAGATGCTAAAAAATTAGAAAAGAGTGAAAATTATAGTGCGTTAATTAAAAAGATATTAGGTAATGTAAAAGCAAGTCTTGCTAAAATTGATATTACAAAGGATGGCAAAATTGTAATTAAACAAACACCCTTTGATCAACTAGATTATGCTTTCCAATATCACGCACCTAGCCACATACCGGGCAATAATCTACCAGGATTTACTTTAGTTTTAAACTAATATTGGTTGACATCTAGTGTATTGATGCTATAATAGTTATATTAATTAGGCAAACACACAAAGGCACACAAGATGGCATTATCAAAGTTTAAGCAAGATGAAATTGCGTTCGAACTAGCCCACGAAACAAAGCGCAATGTTGCACCGGAGACAGTTAGTACACAAGATGCACTTGCTGTTGCGTGTGCTGCACTTCGTATTAATGGCGCTTACCTAAAAGACACTCGTCGCTTTAGTTGTAAAGAAAATTTAACACAGTTTGCTAACAAAGAGCTTGTTAAGTTTGCTTTTGAACAACGCCCTGGCATGTTACCTATGGACTTTGTACGCCCTGTGCTTACTGAAGAAGACTATGCACAAGTTGCAGAAATTCAAAAGTGGATGAAGCGTTACGTAATGCTTGGTCTTGGTGACTTAGACGACTTTAAGAAAGATATGATTGCTACAGTGTCACAAGACACAGTAAAGTTTAGTCACCTGGGTCGTGTTGCATATATTCCAGAATTTGTAAGGCGCGACAAGCACGAAAGTGGACTAAAGAAAGAGATACGTGTAGAATACCGTGACAGCAAGCACTTGGGCAGCGACAAGGATATGGTTGAAGGTGTTGTTAAGATACTAGACAAGCGTTTTAGTCGTGAGTGGGAAAGCTATAACTATACAGCAGTTATGGACGGTAACTTAGTTAGCTTTATGAATAAGCACGAACATGACGTAGGTGCTATGAAGCGTATCAAAGGTAAAGTAAAAGCACAGACACAAAATAAGTTGTTTAGTGCAAACGAAACACGTCTTAACTATGTAAAATTATATAAGGTATAAAACAATGTTTACAGAAAATGTAATGTGGTTACTCGGAGCGTATCTAGCAGGATCGTTTGCTACGTATTATTTGTTTCTAGGCCAAAACTTTAAAAATGCAACTGAAGCAACAATTGATGCATTAATTGACAAAGGATTCTTGCGTCATAAAAAATTAGCTGATGGGGAAATTGAAATTCTCAAGTGGAACGATAATGATGAATGAAGAAGAACACGATCAAGCAAAGGCAGTGTTTGGACTAGTAATATTGACAGGCATGGGCCTGTTTTTCCTAGCAACGTTTTTATTCTAAATGATTAAATTGCAAGGCAAGTTGCCTCGTAAAGTATATGTTGCCTGCAGTGGCGGCGTTGATAGTATGGCAGTAGTTGACTTCTTATCTAGGAATCACAATGTGTTTGTACTACACTTCCAACACGGCACTGAACACGGACACAAGGCTTTTAAGTTTGTAGGCGACTATTGCGAAAGCAACGATATTCCTTGGCTAACTAATATTCCAACCAACAACAGAGAAAAGACTCCTAGAGAGAGCCAAGAAGAATACTGGCGCAACATCCGCTACGACTGGTTAGAACGATGCACCAACCGTGATGTTATTACAGGACATCATCTAGATGACTGTGTGGAAACTTGGGTATGGAGTAGTATGCACGGAACAGGAAAAATTATCCCATACAGTCGCAATAATAGGATCTTTCGTCCGTTTCGATTAAATCGAAAGCGCGACTTAGAACTTTGGGCAAGTTTAAACAATGTGCCGCATTTAGAAGATGACAGCAATTCAGATTTATGTTATACTCGTAATTACATTAGACATACTATGATGCAGAATGTACTAAAAGTGAATCCTGGTATTCACAAAACTATTGCTAAAAAGGTAAGAGCAGATGAACATTCAACACTCGCCACTGTTTAACACAAAAAAAGCAGAACAGTTATACACAGAAAAAGATGGTGTACTTGTAAAGTATGTATGCACAACAGCAACTCAGGAAGGCGGAGACTTTGCCGCTGACATCTTTTATCGTGAAACTCCTCACCCTGTATTTGGTAATTACTACTTTGGAATATACAGCAATCCTTATGCTGGTAATGCACAAATTACGATCTGTAACGCTGACACAGTAGAGTCTTTTGAGTTTGGTATGATTAAAGCAAAAGGTAAATACTATTACAGTCAACATCGACACGATTACAAAGTAATCGATGACAAGATGATTGACGGTGGTCGTGCTTATATCCGTTCAGGGGCCCACGATGTAGACGTATTTAAGATCCAAGACGGAGAGTTTGTACGATACGAATCCTCCAAGTAAAGCAATTATTACAACTAGGAGAATACCATGAGTCACAATCAAATAGAACTAGAATTTAAAACATCATTAGACACAACAGACTACGGATTAATTGTAGGATGTGACGGGATGCTCAAGGGCATTTGGGTTCCGGAGACAATGGATGGAAAAGATATTCCTGACAATATTGTTAATATGTGTGTACAAAAGTTTGGCATTGATCCCAATGGTCAGGGCGAACAGGCAGTAATACAATAATGGTAAAAACAGAAGACGTTGCTTTCTTAGTAGACTTAGCTATGGAAGTTGAGCTAGAGGATCCCATCGATTGGGGTCTTCTACGTATTACCGAAAAGCAAGCATATCAGATGATGGCATCTCAACTGCTCGAACAGTTTGACGAAGTGAACAAAGCTGACTTGATTCCAGTAATACTGGCTACGGCAACTAAACTTCTAGTTGAAAACTTTGTACTCAACCTTAAACTAAAAGGTGCAGAAGATGTATTAAAATAAGTTTAATTACTTGACAACTACCAAATAGTCTGCTATAATAAGTTAAATTAATAGCAAACATGAGGTAGATATGGAAAGTTATTTTGGTAAGACGGCAATGCTTATGAACACTCGTAATGAGAACGAAGTAGAATGCGAAGTTGACAATGTTAGAGTAAATGAATCGCTAGATGCATTTGCTGCAAATACTAAAATTCACATGCGTTGGAATGGTAAGACATACGTAGGCAATATGCTTGGTATGGAATTTACTACTGCTGGTCCAACACAGTTTAACTCTAAGAATATTAAATAGATAATATGAAGATTTATTACTCTAACGATGAAATAGTTAAGTCAGAGAACAACTTAGTTTCTCCTAAAGCAGATATGTCAATGGCATTTCTTCCACCTGAACCATTGAATCGGAATATTCCAGAAAAATTAACATTAAGTAATTATGTAAGATGTCCTGCATTTACAGATACTATTAAAAATACATATGCACTTAAATTTCCTTTTAGTTTTAAAATTAAAATAAATCAATCTACCGGAGAAATAGAGTCAGATAATCCTGATCTTATAAAAACATATTTTATAAACCCAACTGATAAAAGCGGAGTAGTACAAATACAACTAGGCACACTATTTTTTGCAGATCAATCGTGCATAGCTAGTCAAATACACCCTTATATGCACGTTAATAGTTTAACACAAAACGCAAATGTGCTGCAAGGCGAATATGATATTGGTAAATGGATTAGGCCAATTAATCTAGCATTTATTGTAAACTCAGCACAAAAAGAAGTTGTATATGATTTTAAACGAGGAGACGTTTACAGCTATTTGAGACTGTACACTAATCAAAAAACTCGTATGTACGAGTTTAATAATACTCCGGATATACAACAGATAATAGTCCGTTGTTTAAGTTTGAAGTTTGCAAAGTCACAAGGCAATATGCCTTTAAAAGAAGTATACGATAGTTTCTTAAGAAAGAAATATAATAAGAAGCTAATACAATTAGTTGAAGAAAATAAAATAGGAGAGATATAAATGCCACTAGTACCTATGGTAGTTGAACAAACAGGATCAGGCGAACGGTCATACGACATTTACAGCCGCTTGATGAAGGACCGCATTATTATGCTTAACGGTCCAGTAGAAGATAATATGGCCAATTTAATTGTTGCACAGATGTTGTTCCTAGAGTCGGAAGAACCTGGCAAAGATATTAACTTGTACATCAATAGCCCAGGTGGCGCTGTAACAGCAGGACTGGCTATTTACGATACTATGCAATATATCAAATGTGATGTGCGTACTATTGTAATGGGTCAAGCTTGCTCGATGGGATCGTTCCTAGCACAAGCAGGCACAGCAGGCAAGCGTGTTGTACTGCCAGAAGCACGTACAATGATTCACAGAGTAAGCTCAGGCACACGCGGCACCAGCGGTAGCGTACACGTACAAGAGCTACAGTTTGAAGATGCAATCCGTTCAATGGAAGAGTCTAAGAAAATTAATCAGCGACTTACAGAGCTTTACGTTAAGCATAACAGCGCAGGCAAAGAGTATCCTGAACTGTTTGAAACTATGAAGTTTGACACATTCCTTACAGCAGCAGAAGCAGTTGAGTACGGACTTGCAGACGAAGTAGTGGCACAACGCTAATGATCCAATATTACTTTCCCACTCCGGTATTACAAAAGCAAGCTGATAAAATAAAATTTGTTGGCATTCAATCTGAAATTAAAGAAATGTGTAAAAAACTAACTTTTAATAAAAATACGGAATGGGTTAGTAATAATCATCAACTTAGTGATATTACATTCCGCAGTAATATTATAGAAGAACATAATTTAGTTTGTCTTAAAAGTTATATTAAAAGTGCTATGAAAACTTATTTTGAGACTTGTTGCGGCACCAATATGGATTATGATATTGTACAATCTTGGATGACTAAAACAAGAAACGGTGAAATAACAACAGTTCATAATCACGGAATGTTTGATATAGCAGGTGTTTATTACTATCAAACAAATAAAAAAGATGGCGCAATTAAATTTTTAAATCCAAATCCTGGGTTAACAGCTAGCCAAACTTTTATACAAGATTATCAAATAGGTATTGAGCCAAATCAAGGATTACTAATTCTTTTTCCGGCTTGGTTAAATCACACAGTTGAAATGAATAATACTGATAGTGAAAGAATGAGTTTATCTTTTAATATTAATGTAGACCGATCAAATCTTTATAACTAGGAAATAATATGGGACGTAAAATTAACATCGACGTAGCAACTAAAGATCCAAGCAAGTTTCACTTTTATGTAAGCCTTGCTAAAAGCGGAGTGCGCATTGCAGCAGGTATTGCACTGTGTATGGGTGCTTTCTTTGTATCAGGAATGCTATTTGTAGCAGCAGAAGTATTAGGAATTGTGGAGGAATTATGACAGAAGTAGAAAATACAGTAGCAAGCCTTAAAGGTATTCCTACAAAGATAGACTTAAAGAACCAACTAGAACAAAACGTAATGGTAGTTGACTTTAATAAGATCAGTGGTGACAAGCGTGTAATGACTTGCACCTTGCGTGAAGATATGAAGCCAGCGGCAACTAAAGTAGATCCGATGAGTACAAAGAAAGTTCGCGAAGTGTCAGACGCTGTCGTAAGTGTATGGGACGTTAAAGCTGAAGGATGGCGTAGCTTCCGTTATGATCGTATCAACAGTGTAGATATTGTTGACGAATATATGATGGGCTGGTATACCGAAGTTAGAGACGGTCATAAAACTTTAGGTTGACACAGAGTAGTAATCGTGTTATACTGTATGTATAAATTAACCGTTTAGGAAAACATTATGAAAACATTATTAGCAACGGTTGCTGTACTTGGATTTGCTACAGCAGCACACGCAGCAGAGTATGCAACTATTACCTTTGTAAAACCAAACTACCGAACCATTAGTACCCCAAGTACTCAACAAGTGTGTAAAACAGTTGATGTACCTATATATGGTAGAACTGGACAAGCTAGTACAGGTGACACACTATTTGGTGCAATCATAGGTGGAGCAATTGGTAATCAAGTAGGCAATGGTAATGGCAAAGATGTTGCAACTGTACTTGGTGCAATCATTGGTGCTGACGTTGCTAATAAGAATAGTGGTCAACAACAAATTATTGGTTATCAGCAAGAGCATCGATGCAATAATGTTACCACTTACAGATCACAAGAAGAACTTAAAAACTATACTATTAATTATGAATGGCGCGGTGTTCAAGGTAGCACAGTTACATACAATAACTATCGTGTAGGTGATCGTCTTCCAATCGAAGTTACAATTCGAGCAAAATAATATGATTATGCTTAAAGAGTACCCTGAGCATCCTTTGCGTTTAACACTAACTGAAAACGATTGGGATAGACTAGATTGTGTTTTTCGAGACAACGATGACACAGCAAATGTTTCAAGTGAAGAAATAGCAGCATACGAAGACTGGGTCTTTGACGAAATTACAGCACGTATGCAAACAGCAATTCCAAGTATGGTATTACAATGAATGATAAAGACTTTAACAAAAGATTCGATGGTATGAGTTTTAGTACCAGTTGGACACAACAGACGTACAATGTGCATCCGTATAATAGTTGGTCTGTTCCACAAATTTCTGCGCAAGAAGCTACAACTAATGTAAATAATGAACTTGCTCGTTTAGACTTTTTAGAAAATGAAATTCAAGCAATGACATCATATCCAGACGTAGAAAGGTTGTTAGCAAACATCTTTAAATAATAGTTGACACAGAGTAAATACTCTGTTATACTAATTAAGTAAGCAGAGATGTTTACACATTGTTTATAAGATAGAATATTCCCTCTTAGCTCAGTTGGTAGAGCAATTGACTGTTAATCAATTTGTCGCTGGTTCGAGCCCAGCAGAGGGAGCCAATATTGGAAGGCTGGCTGAGAGGCTT
>Ga0209302_10000831_pt1 | contig 17812 bp, 16 predicted proteins | sample ArcOceMetagenome_2_FD_187445 | JGI IMG/M metagenome (GOLD analysis project Ga0209302, IMG submission 187445) | Marine eukaryotic phytoplankton communities from Arctic Ocean - Arctic Ocean ARC135M Metagenome (SPAdes) (version 2) | ecosystem: Environmental > Aquatic > Marine > Oceanic | place... | reverse complement strand
TCCGTTGTTAGCCACAAGGCAATCGGCCCCATAACTTTTCAATAGTTTTACAATTAATCGCTGTGAGAAATGATTATCTTCGACCACCAAAATACTAATGCCACTCAAAACCTCAGTAACAGGTAACAAAGCCTTACTATCCAAGTCACTCACACCATTCACTGGCGCTTCATATAAACGACAAGTGAAGCTGATATCAGATCCCTGCCCAAGGTCACTTTCAATAGTGATCTCACCATCCATTAAATTAACTAGTCGCTTACAGATTGACAGCCCAAGACCGGCACCCCCATAACGCCGATTAATAGATTCGTCCTCTTGAGAAAACGGCTCGAATAAGAGCGCTTTCTTATCATCCGCTATTCCCTTGCCTGAATCTCTAACCGAGCAGTAAAGCACATTAACATTGGCTTCAGATGTATCTACCTCGAGATGAATCGATACATACCCGTTTTCGGTAAATTTAATCGCATTACCCACCAAATTACTGACCACCTGAGCGAGACGCACTGGATCGCCGCGAACTAATTTTGGACACGCTCCTATGACCTCAACCTGCAGTGTCAAATTTTTATCAACAGCTGACTGTTGGTGAATAGTAACAACGTCATTAATCCATTTTGTTAAATCGAAATTGATTTTTTCAAGCTTGAAGCCTGCAGAGTGTGCCTGGGAGAATTCTAAAATGTCGTCAATCATTGTGAGTAGCATCGTTGAAGAAACTTCAACCACATCAAGATATTCTTGACGCTTATCAAGATTCTTTTCAGAAGCAACAAGCCTTGAAAACCCAATCACAGCAGTCAATGGCGTCCGTAATTCATGGCTCATCCTAGCCAAAAACTGGTTTTGTGCGTCAGCAACTTCTTCAAGTTCGATCAAGGTAGCATGGAGTTGAGCAGTGGCACGGGTGATTTCACTTTCCATTCGAGAGTTAGCCTCTCTAATGGTAACTCCCAGTTGATTAATGCCATTAGCCAGCAAGCGTACCTCATTGGGCCCCTCTTCCTTAGCAAGCTCATTCAAGTTACCAATGGTCATACTGTCCACCAAGGTATTCAGTCTCTCAATTGGCATAGAAATCGACCGCGTAAAGCGAATTGACAACCAAGCGGCTACAAAAAGGCAAAAGATAATAACCAAAATGGTATTAATTACTTTTTCCTCTTGACGACCCACTAAAAACTGACTGTCAATCGCCACGATCACCCAACCGGCCTTTGACTGATAGGGAAACGGTTTATTCAATTCTTGGGGTAATCGAATTTCTCGGAAAAAATACTGATGACTATCATCTACCCATGGCAACCCAGACTGGAAATTAGAGATATTAGGAATGTTTTGTGCATCAACACTACCTAAGATCAACGTTTTGTCTATGACCGAATTATGCAAAATAATTCCATCAACGCCGGCTAAATTAAATAAGTGCTTAGCCTCTTCGTTCAGCGTGGCAGTATCATATTCGATAAGTGCTTCAGAAGAATGATTAACAATTTGCTGCACCGCTAATTCGCCCATCAAATACTGGAAATCTTTGATGTCCTGGCTTTGACTAGACAAGATATAGTAAGAAATCAAAGCACCAAATGTCATGAGTGGAATTAAGGTAGTAATAACCATACGGGCATAAATGCCAGATAAAAAGGATCTCTTCCTCGTCACTAGGACACCTCACCAACTAACAGTAGCTTTTCACTAGGAGACACTATAGATTACCCGATCCGGTAGGCTGTGAACCCTTGCTATTTTCTAGCGTCTGGCCAATAAGACCTGCCTGAGTGCGATTGTTCAAACCCAGAGCGCGCAAAATTGCACTGACATGAACCTTGATAGTATTCTCTGAGAGATGTAGTTCACGAGCTATAAGTTTGTTAGAAAGACCCTTAGAAATAAGCTGCAAAATATCCAACTGTCGTTCTGTTAGGAGTTCTGTAACGCTATCAACGTTCGTTTGAAACTCGTCCGACGCCTCTCTAAGATCTGAAAGCGATCGAAATAATATTTCCGGCATATAAACGTCTCCGGCAACCACTGTAGAAACAGCCTTAAACAGTATCTCTTTGGGTGCGGATTTGGTGACAAATCCCATAGCGCCTAAATCCAGACATTTTCTGATATGGGCCACGCTCTCCGATGCGGAAAGTACGATGACTGGAAGTGTGGGATAGGTCTCACAGACTGTGCTTATAAAATCAAAACCTCCGTCACCACCAGGCATAAATAAGTCGATAATAGCCAGATCTATAGACTCACTATCAAGTAGATCTAAGGCTGCAGCCCCGTCACTAGCAGTACTAACCTGGATATCACTTAATCCATCTAAGAGAGTGGCTTTAAGCCCAACACACACAAAAGCATGGTCATCGACAATTAGAGTGTGCACGTAAACTATCCTTTAATGAATTGCATTCATGTGATTGGAACTTACTACCTATGAATTATAAAGAGGCTCTTATTTATGGTTAATCACAAAAAAACCTCAGAATTTCTCTCTATAGTATAGACAAAATATACGTTTAGCTATAAGGAAATATCCCACAAGCATTATCCTGCTATAGCAGGATAATTTTTCAGAACAACGTGAGTAATCGAGTATCAGAAATTATAAAGAGGAGGGTTAAGGGTAGATAGATGAGAGAAACACATACAAAAAAGCGGCCCATGAGGCCGCTTTCTGAACTATACCTCTTTAACCGAGCTTTTCTTTAATTCTCGCCGAACGACCAGAACGATCACGAAGATAATAAAGCTTAGCCCGACGAACTGCTCCGCGACGCTTCACTTCTATGCTATCAACCAGAGGACTATACGTTTGGAAGGTACGCTCTACTCCGATTCCATTAGAAATTTTTCTAACAGTGAAGGCTGAATTTAGTTGACGATTGCGTTTCGCTAAAACAACACCCTCAAACGCCTGAAGTCGCTCTCGAGCACCCTCTTTAACTTTGACCTGCACTACAACAGTATCTCCAGGACTAAAGTCTGGAATCTCTTTACTCATCTGCTCTTTTTCAATTGCAGCTATGATCGATGTTTTATTTGACATTTATTGCTCCTCAATTTTCATTGGTTGGTGGTAAGCCACCTGATTTAGAGCTCTGTACAGAGAGGATGAACACTATCCTTTGCCATCATCTGTCAGCGCAGTACTACTCTCTTTAAGTATCGCCTGTTGCTCTTCATCAAGCTCCAAGCCATCCAGTAAATCTGGTCTTCTTAACTGCGTTCGCAACAGGGCTTGTCGCATACGCCAGCGTTTAATATTTTGATGGTTCCCAGACAGTAAAACTGCAGGTACGCTCTCTTCGCCACACACCTCGGGGCGGGTATAATGAGGGCAGTCTAGCAGGCCCTTAGCAAACGAATCTTGCTCGGCTGATTCCTGATGGCCAAGAGCGCCGGGTTTTTGTCTAATCAGTGCATCTACAAGTACCATCGCTGGCAACTCTCCACCACTGAGCACGTAATCCCCGATAGACCATTCCTCGTCCACCTCCAGATTGATTAACCGCTCATCGATACCTTCATAACGACCGGCAATCAAAATGAGATTTTCCTTCTTAGAAAATTCATTCACCGAGGCTTGCTTGAGTAACTGGCCTTGGGGCGATAAATACACCACAGTAACGTCCTGATCAATCCATTCTCGCGCAGCAGTAATCGCCTTACGTAAAGGCTCAATTAGCATAACCATGCCGGGTCCGCCACCATAAGGCCTATCATCTACGGTACGATGCCGATCTTCAGTAAAATCTCTCGGATTAAAACAGGCTATTTCAACTAACCCATTTTTTACCGCACGCCCACTGATACCATGCTCAGTGATCGCTTCAAACATATTTGGAAACAGGGTAATCAATGCTATTTTCATTAATTTTCACCTCTGTTAACACACCCGCTTCGCCTAAAAATTTGGGTCCCACACAACATCAACTCTGTGATTAGAGAGATCTACTTTGACCACAAACTCATCTGAGTAGGGTATCAAACGTTCTTCTCTATCAATGCTGTCCTTATCGCCTTTGACAACCAGCACATCATTAGCACCCGTCTCCAGCAGAGACTCAACGACGCCTAGCCGCTGTTCAACATCCTGTTCCTGACTAAATACCTGCAGGCCTACTAGCTGATGCCAATAATAGTCAGTGCTTATTAACACTGGAAAGGAGCCTTTTTCGACCAGAATATCCTGTTGGCACCAATCTCTGGCAATATCTCGGTCGTCAACCCCTCTCAGGTGCACTACTAAACCATCACCATGTCTTTTAAAGTCATCAGCAACCAACTCTGTTAAGCCGCTAGGTAGATCAATCCACCAAGGCTGATAATCAAACAATGTCTCAACATTTTCGGTATACGAGAAGACCTTAAGCCATCCACGAACACCAAAGACAGTGGTTATACGGCCGACAACTAGCATTTCCGGAGTACTTGTAGTGCTAGTCATATCCTAACCCACTAAGCTGCTTTTTTGGCAGCCTCTTTGAGTAGCGCTGAAACACGGTCACTTACCTGTGCGCCCTGGCCCTGCCAGTATGTAGCGCGCTCTAAATCAACACGCAGACGCTCTTCTGCTCCGCGAGCAACTGGATTAAAGAACCCTATACGCTCAATGTATCGAGCATCACGTGCATTACGCGAGTCTGAGACTGTTATGTGATAAAAAGGACGTTTTTTTGCGCCGCCACGAGCCAATCTAATTGTAACCATCTGTAAAATCCTGTGTTCGAGAGGCATTATCGCCAAACCCGATGCTTTTTGTTCATGCCTCGCAATTAATACGTGGCTATCCCGGAAAGCGCGGTATGGTACGCCAAAAGCTTTAAAAATGAAACTAATTTAGTGGAAAATAATCTCTATCAGAAGATGGCTGCCTAGCACAGGTAAGTACCTCCTGTAGGTCACTAGAACTTAGTCAAGCCGCCCGGAGGCATTCCTTCACCAGGAGGCATCATGCCGCCCATGCCGCGCATCATGTTTTGCATCCCTTTTCCTTTCATTTTCTTCATCATCTTACCCATTTGTTTGTGCTGTTTAAGCAAACGGTTAAGGTCTTGTATGCTCGTTCCTGACCCGAGAGTAATTCGGCGTTTTCGCGAACCATTTAAAACATCCGGATTTTTTCTCTCTTTTGGCGTCATAGAATTGATAATGCATTCCATCCGATCAAACTGACTACTCGCTTGATTCTGCTGAGCCAACTGCGCCATATTGCCCATACCCGGCAGCTTATCCATCATCCCTGCCATACCACCCAAGTTTTTCATCTGCTGCAGTTGATCGCGCAAATCTTCTAAATCAAATCTTTTCCCTTTGACGACTTTTTGGGCAAGCTTTTCAGCCTTCTTTTTATCAACCTTTCGTTCAACGTCTTCAATCAAAGACAGTACGTCACCCATGCCTAGAATACGTGATGCAATTCTTTCAGGATGGAACGGTTCTAACGCATCGGTTTTTTCTCCAACTCCTAAAAACTTTATCGGCTTTCCAGTAATTTGCCGGACCGACAATGCCGCGCCTCCACGCGCATCACCATCAACTTTCGTCAATATAATACCCGTCAGCGGAAGTGACTCATTAAATGCTTTTGCCGTGTTAACGGCATCCTGACCAATCATCGCGTCGATCACAAATAGTGTTTCAACCGGATTTGCCACGGCATGAATCTGTTTAATTTCAGACATCATCTCGCCGTCGACATGTAGCCGTCCGGCAGTATCGATAATCAGCACATCCATAAACTGCGTTTTTGCCGCTGCTATAGCCGCTTTCACAATATCGACGGGCTTCTGATCTTCCTGACTTGGAAAGAACACCGCGTTCACTTCAGCCGCCAACGTTTTCAGTTGCTCTATGGCCGCAGGGCGGTAGACATCCGCTGACACCACCATGATTTTTTTCTTTTCTCGCTCATTTAAATAACGAGACAGCTTAGCCACTGACGTTGTCTTACCCGCTCCTTGCAAGCCTGCCATCATTACTACTGCCGGCGGCTGAGCTGCCAAATTGAGAGATTCATTTTTATCTCCCATTACTGCTTCAAGCTCAGCTTGAACAACTTTCAGGAATTGCTGCCCGGGATTGAGGCTACTACCGACCTCGCGACCTAAAGCGCGAAGTTTGACTTGCTCAACAAAACTCTTTACCACGGGTAGGGCAACGTCTGCTTCCAGCAGAGCCATGCGCACCTCACGCAATGTCTCTTGAATATTTTTTTCACTGAGACTGGCTTTTCCCGATATTTTCTTCAAACTTAGCGTAAGACGATCACTTAAACTTTCAAACATGGCCATGCTGGAAATTCCTAATTAATTTCTATCAAACCGCATTATAACAATAATTACGCGGCCCTCTTCACCCCAAGCCATGAATATGCCACACTCGTGGTTACTTTTTAATACTTTTTAAAATCATGTTTACTTCAATCACTGGTTTTGCCGCTGTTATCCTTTATGTAGGAGGGTTTTGTTACCTTTTAAACAAGCTGCTAAAACAACCTAATTTTAACACTTCAATGCTACAGACATTAGCTGGTGGTGCAATCGTCCTGCATGGTTTGGCCACGGTGCAGTTACTCTTTGTTGCCGATGGACTGGATCTAAGTTTATTTAGGATTTTTGTTTTAATCGCCTTTGTCATTAACCTCGTGGTGTTTGTCAGTGGTCGAAAGAAACCTCTGTACAGCATGTATTTGCTGCTTTTCCCAATTTCCGCACTGAGTTTAATTGCTGCCTTAGAAACTCCTAGTACTAAATCAGCTGCGCTTATGTCACCCTATATTCAGAGCCATATTGTAATTTCCATAATAGCCTATAGCCTGCTGGCAATTGCCGCCCTGCATTCGTTACTGACAGGGTATCAAAATTGGCAGCTGAAACATAAAAAACAAAACCTTCTAATGCGTACATTTCCGCCTCTTCAGACGATGGAGGATTTTCTTTTTGAGTTGATTTTTGCTGGCGAAATAATGCTGACGCTCTCCTTGATTAGCGGTTTTCTTTACTACGAAGACCTATTTGATCAAAAGCTACTGCATAAAGTAACGCTCAGTATCGTTGCCTGGCTAGTCTATGCCGTACTTCTTTGGGGAAGGCACAGCAGAGGCTGGCGAGGGATCAAAGCAATAAGTTGGAGCTGGGTGGGTTTCATTGCCATTCTGATGGGCTATGTAGGCAGTAAAATCGTGCTCGAATTTATTCTCAACTAATATTTCAGCCTCTAATACTAAATTGCCAGTTGCCAAAAGCAGCCAAGTGATTCAACATATCTGTCCTTAACTATAATGGAAGCTATCCTTGGACGGTTCAGACCCCTTAGTACTATGGGCAGCACTCGCAATTCTCTTGGTACTCTCGGCTTTTTTCTCCGGATCAGAAACCGGAATGATGGCTCTCAATCGATATCGTCTCCGCCATCAGCGCAAAAAGAGTGCCGGTGCTCGGCGAGCAGCTAAATTATTGGCCCAACCTGATAGATTGATCGGCCTTATTTTAATCGGTAATAATGCGGTCAATATTTTGGCAGCCATTATTGCCAATATGCTGGCAATACTTTACGTCGGTGAAGCGGCAGCTCCCTGGGTCGCAACTGCCTCTTTGACGATCATGGTCTTGGTTTTTTCTGAAGTCACACCAAAAACCATCGCCGCTCAAAATCCAGAATGGTTTGCCTTTAAAGCCAGTCACATCTTGAAGCCATTACTACAGCTGATGTCGCCACTCGTATGGATGGTTAACAAGCTAACAAATGCCGTTGTATCACTACTTGGGTTTGACCCTAACAAAGACCGTGATGACGGCTTAGATTCAGAGGAGCTCAAGTCGCTGGTCGATCTCTCGGGTCATAAGCTATCAATTAGTCATCAGGGAATGCTCAAAGGAATTCTTGACCTAGAAAATGTGACGGTCGAAGACATTATGATTCCAAGAAATGAAGTCAAAGGTCTCGACTTAGACGACAGTCTTGACCACCTAACCACATCAATGCTGGATTCGGAATATTCTCGCCAACCCATTTATCAGGGTGATATAAATAATATTGTCGGGGTTTTTCACGGCCGCACGGCAAACCAACTTTTTCGCTCAGGTAATATTACCCATGAAGCCATTAAGTATTTTGCTGAAGACCCCTACTTTATTCCTGAGACCACAAGTCTGACTAACCAGTTACTGAACTTTAAAAATGCTAAAAAGCGCTTTGCCATCGTGGTAGATGAATATGGTGAAATGCAGGGTCTTGTTACACTGGAAGATATCCTCGAAGAAATTGTTGGCGACTTTACCACTAATACTGCCGATAATGATGACGAAGTGATCGCCAGAGATAATGGTAGCTACCTGATTGATGGTGCTGCCACTATTCGCGAAATCAATAAGGCAACTGGCTGGGACCTGCCCACTAATGGCCCAAAAACCTTAAATGGCATAGTCTTTGAGCAGCTTGAGAGCATTCCAGATGGTAACGTCAGTTTCGTCGTGGCCGGCTATCGATTTGAGACTGAAGAAATCAACGGTACAATGGTCAAGAAAGTCTGTGTTTCATGTATGAAAAAACCTAAACAGCCTGACGAATAGGCCGACAAGACTCTTCACTAGGGCGCATCATTCTCCTGACTACGCTGACTGCAAAGCCTAAGGACTTCGCGTTGTTGGCTACTCGGCATGTGCCGCCAATCACGAATTTCGCTACTAGTCCTATAGCATCCGATACAGACGTCATCTTCATTAAGAGAACATATAGATGAGCACGGCGAGGTGACTTGCGACTCCGACATCATCGCTTTACTTCTCTCAAATCAGAATGCATGTTGGCCGCTTTTTGAACATACATAGAGGCTCCAGCCAATAAAAAAGCACGCATATTTTCATCGGTCTGCCTAATAACCTTTCCAGGAGAGCCTACTACCATCGAGCCATTTGGAATAACTGATCCGGCCTTAACCAGTGCATTGGCGCCAATTAGGCAATCACTTCCAATAATCGCACCATCTAAAATAACCGCCTGAATTCCAACCAATGTGCGATCACCGATCTCCCGGCAATGCACCATCGCTTGGTGTCCAATGGTTACATCTTCACCAATTTTAAGCGGCTGGCCCGGATCTGCATGCAATACTGCGCCATCTTGCACGTTACTGCGCTTTCCGACTTCAATCACATCGCAATCACCACGAATCACCGCGTTAAACCAGACGCTCGACTGCTCCTTAAGAATCACTTTACCCATTACATCGGCACTAGCCGCTACAAAAACGCTTTCGTGTATTTCCGGTGTATCTTTACCAATTTGATAAATCATCTATGTCGCCTTTTATTTTTCTGTCTGCGCACTGCCATACTGTGGATATTTAAGTTCAATACCGGCGTCCAATGTCGAATTGAGTAGGTCGGTGATCACCTTTAAGGTGAACCCCCATATTTTATATTTGTTATACGTAATATATGGCAATCGTATCACCCCGCCGCCATTCTCGGCGTCTACGTTAAGTTCAAAATAACTATACTGATTTAGATCCATAAAAATCTTTAATGGGGCATTGAAAATAGCCGCTGTTTCAGACGCGTCTGCGGTAAGCCCCAAGTCATTTGCACCAAGCGCCACAAATGGCGTCACACTGACCTCTCTTCGCTTAGGTGAGGCCGAAGGCAACGTGGCTATAGGCTTTACCAAGTTCGGATTAAGACCTATCTCTTCATTCGCCTCTCTGAGCGCTGTCTGCAGTAAATCCTCATCCCCCGGATCCCACATACCGCCAGGAAATGCCACCTCACCAGCATGGCTTTTGAGGTGAAATGCGCGCTGAGTGAGAACAACCTGAGGATCACTGTCCTCCCCATGCAAAATAATAAGAACCGCAGCGGTAGTTTGAGCCTTATTTGCATGAGGCTGCCGTTTTTTTAACGGAAATTGGGTCAAGTGATTTGCAATAGTTGTTAGCATTTAGGCATTATACGCAGTCCACGTTATTTTCTGAGAGTTTCATGAAATTTTGTTCCAGTTGCGGTAGCTCTGTTACCCAAAAAATACCCGAAGGCGACAATAGACTTCGCTATGTGTGTGAGTCTTGTGATGAGATTCACTATCAAAATCCTCGCGTTATAGCTGGGATCTTGCCTATTTACAACGATCAAATTCTATTGTGTAAGCGCTCCATTGAACCAAGAATTGGCTATTGGACACTGCCTGCTGGCTTTTTGGAGAATGGCGAGTCGACACTGGAAGGGGCTCTTCGAGAATGCGTTGAAGAATCATTAGCGGAGGTAATCAATCCTGAACTCTATGCAATCTTCGATATTCCGCAAATTCACCAAGTTTATATATTTTACCGCGCTAAACTGGAAACACCTTTTTTCGGACCTACCTCTGAATCCTCTGAAGTAGCCTTATTTAGTGAAGCTGATATTCCCTGGGATAAACTTGCATTCCCAATGGTGGAGGTAACGCTTGACCATTATTTTGAGGATCGTAAGAAGGGCAATTTTAAGGTTATTAGAGAAGATATTAGGCGCCCTTGGACCAGTAAGCACAATTCGCCTAAGAGCTAACTATTTAGGTCAGTGAGGGTCCAGTAGGTATTACCAACCCAGAGGCCTCTTTGTTCCGAGGCTCATACTTTTCTGGCCCCAAACCAAATTCTAGCTCCCGCTTCTGGCCTGAGTAAGTCCGAGTGCCTAACAACCCATCCCAAACAGAGAAAATACTTCCAAGGTTAGCGTTACTATTGCCGACACTATGATGGATCTGGTGCTGGGCTGGGCTAATAAAGATCTTCTCTAACCGTCCAAATGAAATCCAGATATGTGAGTGACGTAGATTAGCCGCTGCAAAATTAAACATCACACCAAACATGTCAACGCCGAGAATCTGCAGCCCTGTCAGCCGATGAGAAAATAGCCAAATAAACACCCCAGTGACAAACCCAAAAACGATTAATCTTCGACTGAAGTATAGGATATGCTCAACTGGATGCACTCGGAATATAGTTAAGGGCGTCAACACAGTAGCACTGTGGTGAGTTTTATGAAAATACCATAGAAAGTCAAAGCGATGCATACAAAAATGTAGTATGAACCTACTTAGATCGTCCAAAACCAAGAAGGAGATACTGAAAATAGTCGCAATCCAGAACCAACCCAAATTTAAGTCAGGTGCATCTCCAATATGTTCTTGCAAGAACCCACCCACCAAAACAGTAACCACCACGTGGCTACCAAAAAAGGGAATGATGAGCGTTAGCCGCATTATCGTGTTGAATATCAAAAGGAACATGTCGTAGAGGCTAGAACGCGACAGCCAGTACTTTGGATTAAACAGCCGGCGGAGTTGTTCTATGGGGTTAAACCGCTGCTCCTGATGGGCCACAACAAACGAGGCAATAACCAATGCACTAAGCAGATAACCCCAAAAAACCCTTTCAGAGGGGTCTATGAATTTTTCAGCGGGGGCTGTTAACAACTCAAACAACATAATCTCCTAGTAACCTAAAAGCGGTACTTTACCTGTGCAAGCAAGGTACGAGGTAAATTTGGTCTAGCGCCATAGGGTCGATGAGAGACAATTGAAGAATCATCAGCTAGGTTTCTAGCCAACAACTTCACATCAATATCATCATTGATAAACCACGTTGCCGAGACATCGATTGTGGTTATATCCTCCGTATGCAGCCCTTCTTCAATATCACCCGTTCCAGGTGTTTCACGCATTCCATGCTGATACTTTACTGCCAGATCAAGCGCCCATAAATCACTCTCAAGCCCAACCTGCCATCTACCAGCATGCTTGGGAACATACGGTAACTCGTCCCCTTTATTGACAAGGCCCCATTGAGAGAATTGAGAGAAAAAGGAACTTTCAAATTCAGATTCAGAATAGGTATAATTAATTTGAGAAGTTAAAATCATGGTATCGCTAAGCTCATATTGCCCTTGCCCAGTTACTTCAATACCACTGACTTCGACGTTCCCGCCACTAAACTCTTGCCCCACCTGACAGTCAGAATCTGACGCTCTACATCGACCCAATAAGTTGTCATAGTCACTTTTAAAGGCAATAAGCTCACCCGAAAAGTCCGTCATCGTATAGCGAATACCAAATTCGACATTGACGCTTTCTTCTGATTCAGCGCCTGATTGCCCCGGCCCAGAGGGCGAGAACCCCATATAAATACCCGCTAAAACACCAAGAGAATCGGTTAATTGCCTGTATACGCCAAAACCTGGTGTGGTGATCGTTTGGGTATTTTCTGCTAACGTATCCAACAACTTATTATCAACACTACCACTGATATCTTCATGCCGAACGCCAATATTGAAGGTCCAATCTAACCAAGAGATATCATCAGACACTGAAAGTGCGAATGCATCAGTTTGCGCATAGTTGTTAGTTTTAAATGACCTAGTAATACCGTCAGAAACCATAGTCCCCGAAGTCATTAAATAGCTCCGAGTCTGATGACGACGCCTGACATCATCTTGGTGATAACGCAACCCAACCTTAATGTTGTGCTCGGCACCTAAAAGGTCAAATTTTTGGTTTAAATCGAACTGGATGCCTTGAGACGTATACTCACGATCATTATCAGTGACGTCAATAGTCAGGTCGGAATAGTCGCCTACTTCAGAATTCTGTAAGCCCTGAAGCACTCGATAAGCACTTGTGTAAGACGTCGACTCACGCAACACATCCTGTACTTTTGGCCCATCGATGAACCCATCGAATTTATTCCATGACCGATGATATTCATTAGCATAGACTTTCGTTACTAATTCCAAATCACTGTTAAGAGAAATGGAATGGTTTAGATGAATTTGTTTATGTTCCGACTGGAAACGGTCTAACTCGGAAGCAGCATATCGTCGCTCAGGGGTACTTACAAAATCAGCGTCTGTAAGACCAAGATAGGTTTCATCGGCATCCTCATCTGCAAAGCCAACTTTTACTGTTAACGTTTGCGGCAATTCTGTTTTTGGTGTCCAGCGCATTTTGAGATTTATATCGTTGCGCGTAAAGCCTGTATCTCCACCACTATCAAGCACTTTAAAGCCGTCACTACCGTAACTAAAGCCCTCAATAAGCACGCCAACATTATTTATCACGTAGCCGGCAGCACCGGCAAGCTTTTGATAACCGTCAGTACCCATGGATAAATCCAGTTCTGCAAAGTCTTCCATTGGAACCGGCCGTGTTACTAAGTTAATCGCCCCGCCAACCGTGTGCGGTCCTGATCGAATAGCTGAAGGTCCTTTTAGTACTTCCACTGCATGTAAGCGAGAAGCGTTAGTAATGTAGTAAGCAGCAGGCGCTGAGTATGGTGCAGGGGCAATTAACACGCCGTCTTCCATCAGCGTTATTTTCTGGCTACGCTCTGAGGTCGCGCCTCGAATTCCAATATTCGGCCGCAGACCATAGCCATCTTCTTCACGTACGTAGACGCCGGGTACCGAACTCACTATCTGGTTTAAATCGCTATAGCCATGTCGTCTGAGCTCAGCTGCACCAATCTGCATACCAGACCCTGGAAGGCTTTGCTTTTCCTCTTTGGTACCGATGATCGTTACTTCCTTGATCATCGGATCTGACGAATCAACGCCCCAAGCTACAGACGCGACAGAGACAGCGAGTAATCCTATGGCACTTATATAAGTTTTAATCGGTATCTCCTCCTGATCCTTCTGGGAGGTCAACCCCAAGATAGGTAATAAACTCAATTTTCAAGTCATCGGTGACCCGCTTCACCAAACCACCTAGATTACAAATAGGAAAGTCAGATGATGTTTCTGGGCTACCAAACACGCTTTGACATGAAGATGCATCATTATCAGAAACAATGCTTGCTACCTGATCCTTCAACGAACTGTTCGGAGCGGCGGCCTGCATCGCAGTAATTTCATTAATAACGTCAGATATTAATCCCTTGAAAGTCCCAGACCAATCATCTGGTGCTATCTCATTAGCTAGATTGTCTAAGCCGCGATCAAAAATTATTAACATTTGCTCGGCGTTTGTTTTTATATTGTCGAGGGACGTTTCACTGTAAGGCGACTCGACAAATTCAGGGCAGGTCAACTGATCGTCAGGGCAAAGATCATCAATCCCGATAGGGCCATTTAGCTTCGCCGACTTTGAATGCTTCTCAAAATAGAACAGCCCATCGGTCATCAATTCAAAGCGAGTACCCACCTCATTAGGGTCTAAAAAGTCATCTCTCGACGCAATCCAGGTAGCATGAATCTGTTCTGCATTCATAGCAACATCGCTTACGATTTGAAGGCTAAGCCCACAGCGCTGAACCTTGCGATCTGAATCTGAAAGCGAATTCCAGCCAGACACCGCGGATACATTTGCCGCACACGTATGATCAAGATTTTTATTAAACAGCAGATATTCCAGCGCTGACATACTCCGCTGATTGGCAGAGGTTTCTGAAACAAGGAACTGCGTATCAGCCCAAGCATTAACCACTGCGACATCTGTCGCACAGGTGGACACAGTTTGCATCTGTCTATCTTTCTCTAGATAAAAATAAACCCGATTTCTCAAAGACAGGTTATTGAGCGCTGCTGGACCAAAGATGTGCATCTCTGTCTTTTGGACTGTTTTCATTACCGCCTTCCAGCCCTCTCTGGCCTCCTCAAGCTTAGCCGACTCCTCATCTGTGCCAAGTGAACCACAGTAGGCTGCTATAGGACCGCTAGAGGATGCTAAAGCTGCAGTTTGCTCCGCAAGCTGTTTGTAGTTGGGAATAACAATTCCATCCACGACCGCAGTTAATACCGAAGATTTCGTTGATGAAGTATCACCAGTCGTCGAATCTGTCACATTGACAGTTCTCGTCTTCTCTGTCGCTTGGTTACCCGCAGCATCAGTTGCATTATAAGTGACTGTATAACTTCCAACAGAACCGGTATCTACTGCCGTTGCATCTATATCAACTGTCTCTTCAGTATCTGAGGATGCTCCAAGCTCCTGATACTCGGCATTCAAATCAACGGCTTGAGGGTTGTCGCCATTTAAGGTAATTACTGGCGCTGTTGTATCAACAGGCGCCGAATCTGTCACATTGACAGTTCTTGTCTTCTCTGCTGCCTGATTACCCGCAGCATCAGTTGCATTATAAGTGACCGCATAGCTTCCAACAGAAGCGGTGTCTACTGCCGTTGCATCTATGTCAACTGTCTCTCCAGTGTCTGTGGACGCACCAAGTTCCTGATACTCGGCATTTAAATCAACTGATTGCGGATTGTCGCCAGTTAACGTTATTACCGGTGCTGTTGTGTCACCAGGTGCTACTGGAGTAGGCGCTGAAGTTGAACCCCCGCCACCACCGCAAGCGGTCAAAACAGCAGTCATTAAAAACGGAAGAAAGACACGTAATTGATTCATTTTTAAATCCCTTTTAAATACCTTTTAAATACCTTTTAAATAGCGAAGGGCTAACCTAGGTTAGCCTAAAGTGGACCATCTTAAATTGAGCCACATTCCTACTTAAACAAAAGCCTTTCAGATCATAATATGAAAGACTTAATCGCATTAAATTACCAAGCTAGTGTGTTTGCGTCTGAGAACCCATAGGCAGCTTGCAACGTAGCCCTGGCTTGAGTCAGCTTACCAATATAGGCATAAACTGCTTCAGACGAGGTAGTCGTTGTAGCGATACCATTTTGACTTCCGTCAGCCAGCACAGGTGCATCTCCAATGAGATCAGAAACCATTATTAAATTAGCAAGACTAACCTCAGTAACAGCTTCATCTCTAAATGGAGAGGCTGGGCTAAATTGTAAGCTCAAGACAAAGCCTTTTAACTCTGACCAGTGTTTGGCTACTGTCTCAAAGTTATCTAAACTCGCAGGAGCGCCACTCTTGTACTCACTAACATCTGCAATCACATCATTAACATAATGAACCGCGGTAGCTGCAATGCACTTTTCCCATGCAAGAGACGCCATTTTGATATGTTCTTGAAGTTTTGCATCTTCAGAATCTGTCAACTCTGGTGCAGTTTTGTTGGCCGCATTACTGATGATTTGTCGCGCAGCTAGGATCGCGGTCATAACATCACCAGAAAAGTCTGTTGGGTTGGGACCGGAGGCAGATCCTGCATCACGCTTCGCACAGTTTTGAGAGTGTGCGAAGTTATACTCACTTCGCACATCAATCATGCCATCAGCATCTGTGTCATGGTAGCCATTCTTCCATTCATCGCGCCCACTCTTGGCTCGCGCTTCCAGATCGGTATAAGCTAGGTTATCTCTAGCCGCACCATAGTAGCCAAAGCCTTCGTCAAACTTATGCTCACCCGCTGAGTAGTTCTTTGGGGAATCACCACCATCATCGGTAGTCAATTTACTGGCGAAATCAGTTTTGAAGTAATCATTAGTACCCTGGGAGAAATTAACTGCACCCATCAAGAACTTTTGCATTAACTGACGATAATTACGTCCATGAGCATCAGTATTGACATTGACACCTGACGTTACTCCGTCAGCATCAGTAATCTGAACAACTACACCGTCAGATGCCAAGACTGCTTGGCTCGCAATCCAATCATCAACCAACGCCAATGGAGTGGTTATGGCATTACCCGTGGCATCCATGCGGTTCCAACCAATAAAATCACCAATTAACTTTGATTCTTCTCCGCAACCAGCACCACAGCCACCAGCGATTTTTTTATGCAGGTTTTTACCTGTAGAAATAGCACCATAGGTGGCGGCTTCTTTAAGAGTCACATTTTCAGCATCTTTAATGTAAGTCCCCAGTAAAGTATCTGTAACGTCTGCGTCAGTGCCGTAAACGAAAAAGTTAAGACTAGACTTCACTGAGTCTACAGTGTTTGCAGCATCATCAGTAAGAACCGTCGACATGTAATATGCCATGTCAGAGATTAAGACCTGACGAGCGGTCTGACCGGTATAGCTCACTGAAGAATTTTCTTCCGCAGAAAAGTAAGTGTTAGTAAATGCATAAGTGGTTGGCATCGCATCGCAAGCATCACCTGCACCATTAACATCCGCATCTGCTTGGTCAGTGTTAGCTACTAAGGGGCAGTTATCATCGGCGTTTCCTAAAGTATCACCGTCCTGATCTTCATCACACGCGTCCCCAATTCCATCGCCATCAGTGTCAGTCTGGTCAGTGTTTGCTATCGCCGGGCAATTATCGCCATTATCACCCACAGTATCGCCGTCAGTATCTACTGATTCAGCAGGATCGTTAGGGAATGCATCAAGTGAATCTTCGACGCCATCACCATCCATGTCAGGAGGTGTATTAGTCCCGCTGCCACATCCGACAAGCGTCGCTAATAAAAGTGCAATAAGTATCTTCGAAAAAATTGAATTAGAAATCATGATTAGTCCTTTTAGTCCTTTTGAGTCCGAATTATTGAATAGCCTGAATGCCTAAACTAATTAAACCTGAATCCCTTTAGGTATAAATTAAAACTGGTCTAAAGAAACTTTTTAAGCTGGTAAATCAGGGTTAGGGCATTCCTGCCAAATTTCGAGGTGAATGATAATCACTCTTATTCGCATAGTCAACAGTAATAAGAGTAATTATCATTCGCAGTCAAATAAAAGTATTATCGGACGACAAGGAATCATCACTTGAGAATTTTTTCATTAGTATGAAAGGATGTAGATTTGGAATATCAACACCCCTGAGCAAAACGCTTATTGGTCTGAGTTTTCACCAAGTGCATCGTCTATCAACTTCTTTAACTCACCTTTCTCATGCATTTCAGTGACGATATCACAGCCACCAATAAGCTCTCCAGCAACCCATAGTTGCGGGAAAGTCGGCCAATTACCAT
>Ga0209302_10000830_pt1 | contig 17816 bp, 18 predicted proteins | sample ArcOceMetagenome_2_FD_187445 | JGI IMG/M metagenome (GOLD analysis project Ga0209302, IMG submission 187445) | Marine eukaryotic phytoplankton communities from Arctic Ocean - Arctic Ocean ARC135M Metagenome (SPAdes) (version 2) | ecosystem: Environmental > Aquatic > Marine > Oceanic | place... | reverse complement strand
TATTAATCCAGGGTTCTGTGTTGCCACTGCCTCGAGCGCGTCACGAATATGTAGACCTGAAATTGAACGCGAGGAGCCTTTCAGTTCGCCGCTATCGCCGCGGGCAAAGGCTACTACAGGCCGATGATATTTTTCTTTGATGCGCGAGGCCAACAGGCCCACCACACCCTGATGCCAGTCTGGCTGAAACAAGCACAGCGCCGATGGCAATTCAGTGTCAGTGCCGAGAACCAGCTTTTCAACAATGGTTAGGGCTTCACGCTGCATATCCTGCTCGATCGATTTACGGTCCTGATTTAACTCATCGAGGGCACGGGCAGTCGTCATTGCCTCCTCGGGATCATCGGTCAATAGGCACTGAATACCCAGTGAAATATCGTCGAGTCGACCGGCAGCATTGAGCCTCGGACCCAACGCAAAACCTAGATCGGTGGCCACTAGCCGCGCGGGGTTTTTGCCCGCGATGCGGAGCAGCGCTTGGATACCGGGGCGACATCGCCCAGAACGAATACGCAGTAGACCCTGATAAACTAGGGCCCGGTTAATTTGATCCAACGGTACCACATCGGCGACAGTGCCCAAAGCGACCAGATCTAACCAGTTGGCCATATTGGGTTCCACTCTCTTTTGATCCACAAACCAGTTTTGTAGTCGCAACTCAGCGCGCAGTGCACTGAGGAGATAAAATGCCACGCCGACACCGGCAAGATTTTTACTGGGAAATTCACAGCCCGGTTGGTTGGGATTAATAATAGCCGCAGCAGCGGGCAGAACGGCACCAGGCAGGTGATGATCGGTGACAATAACATCTATGCCCAGACTATTGGCATGAGCCACACCCTCGACACTTGAAATACCGTTGTCGACGGTGATGATAAGATCCGGTGTCTTTTGGGCGGCGAGATCAACAATCTCTGGGGTAAGACCATAGCCATAGTCAAAGCGATTAGGCACTAAAAACGCCACATTGGTGAAACCCATGGCGGTCAATGCCAACACCATTAATGCCGAGCTAGTAGCTCCGTCAGCATCAAAATCACCAACAATAGTCAGCGCCTGCTTTTCCTTGAGAGCCACAATAAGACGTTCGACCGCAGCGCACATACCTTGCATTGCGCTCGGCTTGGGCAAACAGCTGAGCTGCCGATTGAGATGGTCAAACTGGGTCACACCCCGTCCCTGATAGATTCGCCACAACAGCGGATCTAGCTGTTCGGGAAAGTCACAGTCTTTCGGGTCACTGTACCGGGTAGCGATTTGCATAAAAAGGTCTCAATCATTCGTTTACAAGAAACCCGACTGCTTACCGATATACCAGCTAACAGCACCCAATATGGCGACCACTACCCAAAGGACCGCCAACAATCTTAACGGACGAAAGGGCTGACGTTCTGTGCGGTTATAACCGGCATTAATCACCTGGTCAACGCGGGCCTGATCTTCTGCAGATAAACTATTTTCTTCATTCATTAATTAGTCTCAAACTCAGCCGGGAGACAAAGGTAACTGCCAACCTGCTCCGGCGTCAGGTTTTGCAGTCTGGGTACAGTACCCAGACAAGGCTCGTTAAAAAGCCGCTTAAGTGTAGCAATATTTTCTTCTAACCGTAGCATATCTGGGTCAATGATATTTGCCACCCAGCCAGCGATCACCAATCCGTCGGCGCGAATAGCCTCGGCAGTAAGCAGCGCATGATTTAAACAGCCCAGGCGCATGCCGACAACGATTACTACGGGGCAATTCATTTCTCGGGCCACATCGGCAAGGGTTTCACGGTCATTAAGGGGTACCCGCCAACCACCAGCCCCCTCGATCACGATTAGATCCAGTGGCAATAACGTCAGACCTCGGCAAAAGCCTACCAGACGCGAGGCGCTGAGAGTTTTCCCTGATTCTTGGGCCGCAATATGCGGTGCAATCGCCGCTTCAAGCGCTACTGGGTTAACCTGCTGATAGGATAGCTTATGACTGGCAATCGCGCGCAACTGCAATGCATCGTCATTCTCTAGTCCTGCACCAGTATCCAGGCATCCAGCCGCTATGGGTTTAATCGCTGCGGTTCTGAGCCCGGCCTTATTGGCCGCCGAAAGCAGTCCGGTCGCTATAGCAGTCTTGCCCACATCTGTGTCGGTTCCAGTAATAAATAGCCATTTTTTGGCCATAAGTAGTCACCCTCAATATTAATTAATGCTATTGCTTCACTACAAAGCCGCTGATAATTTCCCATGTTGCGGGAATCATACCGTTGGGGAGACGAAAAGAATCATAGGCATTATAGAGTCCTTTAAGCTGTTGTTTACCCGTCAGATGATTCGCTTTTCCAGCATTATTATTATGAGCGCCGACATTTTTGAGCTCTAGTAAAAGCTCTCTAACTGATTGATGCTGTTCGATAACCCTGCGGGAGTCCAGATTAACATCACTGAAACCCGCCTCGCTCAGGGCCAGCTGCCACTGTGGCAAGCTGGCAAAGCGATTTACATGCACAGCTCCGTTAACCTCTGACCAGGCCTGTCGCAGTTCACTCAGGGTTGCCGGTCCCGGCACCGCTAGATAAACACGGCCATCTGCCGCCAACACACGGTAAAGCTCGGCTGCCAAGGTAGGTAAATTATCACACCACTGCAAGGCAAAGTTGGAAAATATAAGGTCTTGGGAATCGCTGGCTAAGTCCATGTTTTCAGCATCGGTACATAGCCAGGTAAAGTCGGGATACTGCGCCTGGGCGTGGGCCAGCATACCTGGTGAGAGGTCCACTCCGGTGATCAGAGACGCAGGAAAGCGTCGCTGCAACTCGACCGTATGATAGCCAGTACCGCAGCCTAGATCGGTCATGTTTCCAGCCGGCAGACCAGCCGGAATAGTCTCCAATAGCTGCTGGCCAATGCGTCGCTGTAACTGCGCTACCTCGTCATAACGCGCCGCGGCGCGGCCAAAGGACGCTGCAACTTTTTGCTTATCTAAACGGTACAGTTGATGATCTAGAAAGAGGGTGATTTTTTGCAGAACAGTATCCGCTGCACTGAGATGCGGTAGGTGGCCGGCACCAAAAATAATAGCCGTCTCAGAATTGAATTCACTGGTGACGGCAACCGGCACCAGCGCGTCGCGGGCACCAAAAATATCTAGACTAGGACACTCGATTTTGGCCCTATGAGGTCGGTTATCCAAACCTCCAAGTAGCGCCAAAAGCGCCCCACCAGCATTGTCATCAATCTTAGAATCCATCGTGCGTAACTGCTTGATCAGCCGGCGCTGCTGACTATCGCCCTGAGTCTGGAGGCTCAAAAATCGCCTTAGACAGAGTGACCTATCTTGCTCCCAGTGCTGCATAAACTCGGCAAAGTCTGCCGCTGCCATAGCCTCAGGATGCTGCTCGGTGGCGACAAAATTGAGGTTGCTACTAATCGTGATGAGGCCAGCCACGCGAGTAGGATATTGGGCGGCAAAAGCGCGACAGAGCATGCCCCCCAAGGACAGGCCCAATAGATAGCAGTGGTTGGGCAATACCTCTGCCATCCACTCAAGCAGGCTGGCTTCGGAATAGTTATCCACAATGGGGCTCTCACCGAATCCCGGTAGGTCGAGGCTATACACCGCAATAAAAGCACTGAGACGATCGGGGATAGTTTGCCATATTTGGCTATCAGCACCCCAGCCATGAATCAAAACAATGGGATGACGTTGCTCATGACTCCCAGTGCATGGATGATAGTGCAATACATTACTCGCCAATCACAGACTCCAACGCATCAAGCAACTTATCTATTTGCTCATCGGTATGCATAGCCGATAAACAGATACGCAGTCTTCCGCTACCCTTGGGTACTGTGGGAGGTCTAATTGCACCCACCATAAAACCCTGGTCTCGCAACTGCTGACTGATCGCAATCACAAGCTGGTCATCATTAATCTTTACCGGCTGTATTGGCGTCTGCGAATCCATTAGGTGTAAGCTAAGCTGCTCAGCACCGGATCTAAAACGACTCACCAAGCTAACCAGTTTTTCACGGCGCCATGACTCTGCCTGCACAATTTTCAGACTAGCCGAACTGGCGACAGCCACCGAAGGCGGCAACGCCGTGGTATAAATATAGCTACGGGAAAACTGAATTAAGGTTTCTATCAATGCCTCGCTGCCCGCCACAAACGCACCAAAGGTGCCGAAGGCTTTGCCGAGCGTACCCACTAAAATCGGTACTTGATCGCTGCTCAGCCCTAACGCCTCAACAAGGCCACCACCCGTTTTACCCAACACACCAAAGCCATGGGCATCATCCACCATTAGCCACCCAGACTTATGCCTGAGGGTCTCTGCCACACTGACGAGCGGAGCCAAGTCACCGTCCATACTAAACACGCCATCGGTAACCACTAACTTGCGACTGGCATGACTGGCGTCCAATTTAGCCGCCAAGTCCTCGATATTAGAATGTTTATAACGCTGCATTTGGGCCCGACTTAAACGACCGCCATCGAGCAACGAGGCATGATTTAGGTAATCCTGTAGGACCATATCGTGGCGCCCCATGAGCGCGGTGATAACACCCATGTTAGCCATGTAGCCGGTGGAGAATAAAAGGGCTCTGGGGCGTCCAGTGAACTCAGCCAGTTGTTGCTCTAAATTTTCATGGGCCTCGCTATGGCCGCTGATAAGATGAGAGGCACCGCTGCCTGTACCATATTGATCGGCGCCAGCTTTTAAAGCCAAGGCAATATCTGGGTGCCCTGCAAGACCTAAATAATCATTGCTACAGAAGTTATGCTGCGGCTTACCATCCACTGTAATCATGGCCGCACAACCGGATGTCAGATGGCTACGCTGGCGATAAAGGTGCTGTATGCGTCGCTCTCCGAGGGCTGCATGCAAGGTTGCATCCATAGTATCCATGTCAGGCGTTATCCAGCTCGATAGAACAATGAGTGGGTCTTTGCCTCAGCAATAGTTTGTCGCAGTTGAGCGGCCTGATCTTCAGTGTCTCTATTCACCTGATAGGCTTCAGGTGTAATGCCCAGACGCTTAAATAACTGCAGGTCCGTATTGGCCGCAGGGTTTGGCGTAGTCAGCAGCTTCTCACAGTAAAAGATCGAGTTAGCTCCTGCCATAAATGCCATAGCCTGCATCTGCTCATTCATGTCTTCGCGACCCGCTGACAAACGCACATAGGATTGAGGCATCATGAGTCGTGCAACAGCAATGGTGCGAATAAATTCAAAGGGATCTAACGCATCTAAGTCGGCCATCGGTGTACCCGGCACTTTGACCAACATATTGATCGGCACCGATTCTGGATGTCTAGGCAAGTTAGCCAACTCGATTAATAAACCAGCACGATCTGTTTGCTCTTCGCCCATCCCTACGATCCCTCCGGCACAGACTTTCATTCCTGAGTTACGCACATTAGATAGGGTATTAAGACGATCCTGATAGGTTCTGGTGGTAATCACCTCACCGTAAAATTCTTTTGAGGTATCGAGATTGTGGTTGTAATAGTCAAGACCGGCGCTAGCCAGTTTCTCCGACTGATTTTCACTGAGCATCCCCAGAGTCATGCAAGTTTCCAGACCCAAGGCCTTCACTTCACGAATCATATTGGCAACTTTAGGAATATCGCGATCGTGGGGCGAGCGCCAGGCGGCACCCATACAGAAACGACTCGAACCACTAGCTTTAGCCACCTTCGCCGCTTCAATCACCGCCTCAATTTCAAGCAACTTCTCTTTTTCCAAACCGGTGTCATAGCGGGCACTCTGAGGGCAGTATTTGCAGTCTTCAGGGCAGGCGCCGGTTTTAATCGACAGCAGCGTACTCAGCTGCACCTGATTGGGATTGAAATGGCGACGATGCATCACCTGAGCATCAAACAGTAGATCATTAAACGGCTGATTAAATAGCCCTAGAACTTCGTCACGGGTCCAGTTATTGCGGATTGTGTTGTCTTGGGGGGCTGCCATAGCCAAAACTCCATCATTGTCGGTCAGATCGACAATGATAGAGCGACAGATTTCACTGTCAACCTAATTTAACATTTAAGGTTAACGGTGGAATTATCGGGCAGTTACCGTGCGCGGGAATCTCCACCTAAAAACAGCCCTATTTTTGTCCAAAAATATGCATTGATCTGGCCATACCTTTCTTTGACCATCTATACCAGAGACGCGGTAGCAGACGGAAAGTTAGATAAGCCCTTCCCCACCATCCCGGCACAATAATCAATGGCAGATTTTTGGCAACCTGATCAATGGCTTCGCGAGCAAACTCATCTGCAGGCATGGGGTTAAAAGCGGACCAAAATTTAGTCACCTGCTCTTTAGTGATACCTGAACCCAGTTTGCCAAATTCGCCACCGGTCAAAATCGGCGTTTGAATAGCGCCCGGGCAGAGTGCACTCACCCGAACACCGCGATATTCAGCTTCGATGCGCAGGGCCTGAGACAATCCAACCACGGCAAATTTACTGGTACTGTAGGGCACGGCATTGGTCGATGGAATCAAACCCGCCATGGAGGCGGTGTTGACTATATGGCCAAAACCTTGCGCCACCATAAGCTTATAACAGGCCTGAACACCGTTGGTGACCCCACGAATATTCACATCAATACTGATATCCCAGTCATCCACCTCGAGATCATGGGTCATGCCACCAACAGCGATACCGGCATTATTAAACATATAATCGAGTCGTCCGGTCTTGGCCACAGTCTCATCTACCAGCGCCTGCACAGCGGGGTAATCACAGACATCCAACTCTCGAGCCCAGGCATTGCCACCATCGGCAACAATGCTCGCCGCTAGCTCTTCGGCCAAGACTATCTGTCGATCAGCCAAGATCACGGTGCAGCCGCGGCTGACCAGCTCCAGTGCCATAGTACGGCCAATACCTGAAGCACCACCGGTAATAATGGCGGTGGCGTCTTGATATATTCGCAAGCTCATTAGTCAATCTCTCAAAAACTGATCACAAATCGAATAACCTTATTCTGGTCTCGGGATACTAGCTCGATATATGATCGGCGATAAATTGTCGTACAGTCGTGTGATCATTATCCAACACGGTAAAACGTTCTTCTCTTTCGAAAAGATCTGCCATATGGGTTGGCAACGCCGGATCATAGGGATAACCCGCCTGTTTGACTGCATCGGGGAATTTAGCCGGATGCGCGGTAGCCAATACCACCATCGGAGTCTCAACATTGGAACGGCTGTGACGGGCCGCATCTAATCCAATAGCCGTATGCGGATCCATCAGATAACCGCTCTGTTGATATACCGAGCTAATCATTTCCAGCATACCCTCGTCATCACAGCGATAACTAGAAAACAGTTTGCGAGCTTTCGCTAAGGCTGTGGGACCAAGCTTCATGCGTCCCTCTTTAGCATCAGCCATTAGACCCGCTATCGCCTCGCCATCACCGTCGTAGAGATCAAATAGCAGACGCTCAAAATTGCTAGAAATCATAATATCCATGCTAGGCGCCAAGCTCTGTTCAAGGGGCCGTGTGCTATGGTCATTGTCGCTAATACAGCGATGTAAAATATCATTTTGGTTGGTCGCGATCACGAGCTGCTCGATAGGCAGGCCCATTTTATGGGCCAAATAACCGGCGAAAATATCGCCAAAGTTACCCGTGGGCACCGAAAATGATACTTTTCTAGCGGGGCCACCCAAAGACAGCGACGCCCAAAAATAGTACACAATCTGAGCCATGATTCGTGCCCAGTTGATAGAGTTAACCGCTGCCAGTTGTCGACCCTCGGGCAAAAAAGACTGATCATTGAAGCTGTTTTTAACCATGTTTTGGCAGTCATCAAAATTGCCATGCATGGCGATGTTATGAATATTATCGGCAACGACGGTGGTCATCTGACGGCGCTGAACTGCAGACACTCGGTTGTGCGGATGCAAGATAAACATATCAATATTCTTACAGCGGCGACAACCTTCAATAGCAGCTGAGCCTGTATCACCTGAAGTCGCCCCCATAATGACTACCTTTTGACCTCGTTTGACCAAAATATAGTCCAACAGGTTACCCAAAAATTGTAGCGCAAAATCTTTAAATGCCAGTGTGGGCCCGTGAAACAGCTCCATGATCCACTCATTGTGACCCGTCTGCACCAGCGGTGCCGTGCCGCCATGACGGAATGTGGCATAGGACTGATCAATTAACTTTTTAAGATCCGCTTGCGGAATCTCGCCGCCGACGAAAGGGCTGATAATTTTAAAGGCCAGATCTGCATAAGACAGTCCCGCCCACGAGGCAATTTCATCTTGACTAAAGACAGGCAAAGACTCAGGCACATAGAGGCCTCCATCTGGTGCCAAACCCGTCAGAACAACGTCCTCAAAGCTTCTTGGTTCACCGCCTCCACGCGTACTGATATATTTCATGTCACTGGGTTCCTATACTTTACTGATCTAAATGCTCGACGCGGATAAAATTCACGCGACCACGCACAGTTTCCAATTTCTCGATATGCTCAACGGCCTCATCGAGAAACTTTTCCTTGGTCACATTGGTCAAAATAATCACGTCCACATACGTTTCACCCGCCGGTTGCTCGCGCTGGATGATCGCCTCGATACTAATACCAGTATCACCCATAATCTTAGTAACGCTCGACAGCACTCCAGCCTGATCAAGCGCCGAAAAGCGAATATAAAAGCTGGTTTCTATATCCTGAATATCCAAGATATTTTGGCTCTGTAATGCGGATGGCACGCACCCCAGCGCCGGAACCCAGGACTCTGGACTGGACCCCATAGTCCGAGCGACGTCAACAATATCGGCAATCACTGAGGATGCTGTGGGTTCTGAACCGGCACCAGGACCATAAAATAATGTAGTCCCCACGGCATCAGCATTCACCATCACCGCGTTGGATACCCCATTGACGCCCGCTATTAAACAGGTCTCAGGCACTAACGTCGGATGCACACGCAACTCGATACCACCCGCCGTCTGGCGCGCGATGCCCAGATGTTTAATCGCATAACCCAACTGACGAGCATAAGAGACATCTTGCGGCTCTAGCCGAGTGATGCCATCAGTAAAAATCCCTTCAAGACTAATGGGCAGACCAAAGGCTAAGGACGCCATGATCACTAGTTTATGGGCGGCGTCTATGCCCTCAACATCAAAGGTGGGATCAGCTTCCGCGTAGCCCTTTTGCTGAGCTTCCTCGAGCACATCAACAAAGTCACGGCCCTTACTGTCCATCTCGGAAAGGATAAAATTCGTTGTGCCATTGATAATACCAGCCAGCCAATTAATCCGATTGGCCGACAGGCCCTCCCGCAACGCTTTGATAATGGGAATACCGCCAGCTACAGCCGCTTCAAAAGCCACAATAAGATTACGCGACTGGGCTACCGCAAATATCTCAGTACCATGAGCTGCCATTAGGGCCTTGTTAGCCGTTACTACATGCTTGCCATTTTCTAATGCAGACATGACAAGATCGAGCGCCACCGTAGTACCACCGATGAGTTCGACAATAATATCAACATCAGAATGTCGAGTGACATCGAAAATATCTCGCGAAACCTCCACGCCTGAGGTGTCACAGTTGGCGTTATCGCGGCGAGCACCTACCTGCGTCACTGTGATATTACAGTTCGCTCGCGCATTAATCTTATCCGAATTGCGTCCTAGGACGTTAAATACGCCCGCACCTACTGTGCCTAAGCCACAGATGCCAATATTTACCGATCGCACCTAAAATTTCCCCAAGGTCGTGACGATTAACAAAGCTGCAATAATCAGCCCACGTTAAAAGCGTTAAAAAGAATGTAATTTTATACTATTACAGAAATTATTCAGGCTTATTTTAAACTATCGGATGGCGTCAGCCGCGGGCTTTCAGCGTCAGGCTATTTGAGCGAAAAAAGCTTGGCGAAGTCAGCGGCAGACTGGTATCCCGGAATCAGACTGCCGTCCATCAATATGATAGCGGGGGTTCCAGAAACGCCTATTTTTCGACCTAAGGCGAGATGATCCGCTACCGGATTATCCGCACAGACCGACGTGGGAAAGTCCTCACCATTTTTAATACGGGTCAAAGTGTCGCTTTGATTTTGAGCACACCAGGCGGTAGCAATTTTATCATAGGACTCAGAGGGAATACCCGAGCGAGGAAAGGCGAGATAGCGCACCTCAATACCATATGAATTCAGTTCGCCCATTTCAGCATGGAGCTTGCGACAGTAGCCACAGTCCACATCAGTGAACACGTTCATGACGGCTTTAGTTTCACCCACAGGCTTAAAGATGATCATGTCGCTAGTGCTTCGATCAGCGAACAGATCGCGCCGAGCTTTGCTCAGCCGTATGTCTAGCACGTCGACAAATTGGCCGGCCTTGACCTGATAAAGGCTGCCATCAAAAAAATACTCGCCATCGGCTGACACATATAATAGCGGCCCCCCCTCAACCTGCACCTCGTAAAAACCAGCAATCGGGGACTTCCCCAGTACGCTGTAATTGAGATCAGATCGGCCACTACTCAGGCTTTGAATAATCTTGTCAGCCACGGGGCCACTGACATCAGCAGCGGCAATTGACCCAACACAAATAGCAATAACACAGGCGACGCATCGAGCGATAAGCCGCTTTACGATAATTTTGAGCACATCATAATCCTAACTAAAATGAGTTGGCGATTTGCGGGGATTACTATAACGCGGCTCCCTGCGGCGTATTGTCGAACAGAAAAGACAGTAGAGAAACCGAGACTACTGTCCTACTAGGCTAGGCGTTAGATCGCCTCCTCGCCCGTCTCGCCTGTGCGAATACGGATTACTTCCTCCAATGTGGAGATGAAAATCTTGCCGTCGCCAATCTTACCTGTCGCAGCCGACTTGGTAATAGCCTCAACTATGCAGTCAACCATATCTTGACCAACCGCAATCTCGAGCTTAATTTTAGGTAGGAAATCAACTACGTACTCAGCCCCACGGTAAAGTTCTGTGTGGCCTTTCTGGCGACCAAACCCTTTCACCTCAGTCACGGTGATGCCCTGGACACCTATATCAGCTAACGCCTCACGAACGTCATCGAGTTTGAACGGTTTTATAACAGCGGTAATCAATTTCATAGTTATCAGTCTTCTTTGTTGTCTGTGGTAGTTAACTAGCAGGTTAAAGATACCTGTTTCTTAAGTAAATTGCATCTATGCGGCCACAAAAGGCGGCGTGTGATCGCGGGCATAAAAAAACCGGGGCCAAAAGGCCCCGGCATAATCTAGATAAAACAGATTATTACTTTGAGTCAAACTCTGGGTAGGCCACAATCCCACACTCAGAGACATCAACACCTTCGTACTCTTGTTCGTCACTGACACGAACACCCATGCTGAGTTTCAGAAGGTACCAAACAATGCTGCTGGTAGCGAAGGTCCAGACGAAGATTACCGCCGCACCAGTTAACTGAGCCAGCACGGTGACATCCGAGTTAATAGTTACGGCCACAAGACCCCAAAGACCAACAACACCGTGAACGGAGATAGCGCCTACTGGATCATCAATTTGAATGGAGTCAAAGAACTTGACCGACAAGACAACGATGATGCCACCGACAGCACCAATCAGTGTTGCCATGCCACCAGTTGCAGACAGTGGATCTGCGGTGATAGCAACCAGCCCTGCCAGTGCGCCGTTGACGGCCATAGTCAGATCGGCTTTGCCATACAGCAGTTGCGCGAGACCCAGGGCAGCCAGAAGACCACCTGCAGCAGCTGCGTTAGTATTAACAAACACGCTAGCAACGTTATTAGAGGATTCAACGCTAGACACGGCCAATTCAGAGCCGCCGTTAAAGCCAAACCATCCCATCCACAGGATGAACATACCAATGGCCGCTAAAGGCATGTTGGCGCCCGGGATAGCATTGACTTTGCCATCTGAGTTGTACTTGCCTTTGCGTGGGCCAAGGAACAGAACGCCAGACAATGCTGCAGTAGCACCACAGAGATGCACAATACCGGAACCCGCATAGTCAGAGTAACCCACAGTCTCGCTCAAGAACCCGCCGCCCCAAGACCAAACACCCTGCACCGGGTAAATAAAGCCCGTCATCACAACCGCGAAAGCTAAGAAGGCCCAAAGCTTCATGCGCTCAGCAACAGCACCAGAGACAATCGACATAGCGGTAGCCACAAAGACGACCTGGAAGAAAAAGTCTGAAGCACCGGCATAGTAAGTATCGCCGCCACTAGCCAGAACTTCAGCTGTAGTTGCGTTAGCAATTGAGTTACCGAACCATCCATCAGGCATTATCAGATTAGCTGTACCACCGTACATAATGGAGTAACCCATTACCATGTACATGCAGCAAGCAATGGCATACAGCGCCACGTTTTTAGTCAAGATTTCAGTGGTATTTTTGGACCGGACTAAACCGGCTTCAAGCATAGAAAAGCCCGCAGCCATCCACATCACAAGCACACCGGACATCAAAAAATAGAAGGTATCTAGTGCGTATTTAAGTTCTACAATATCATTTTCCATGAGGATCTCCAGGGTTATACAGCTTCGACACCGGTCTCACCGGTGCGAATACGAATTACTTGTTCGAGGGTGGAAATAAAGATTTTGCCATCACCGATTTTCCCAGTTTGAGCAGCCTTAGTAATCGCCTCAACAGCGCCATCAACCATTTCGTCAGCTAGCGCGACTTCAACCTTTACTTTAGGCAGAAAATCCACCACATATTCAGCACCACGATACAGTTCGGTATGGCCTTTCTGACGGCCAAAACCTTTGACTTCTGTCACTGTGACACCGGTTACCCCCAGTTCACCTAGAGCTTCACGCACTTCGTCCAGCTTGAACGGTTTTACAATTGCAGTTACCAGTTTCATGTTTAATCTCCATAGGGTGGCCAAAGCCACCCAGGTTTGTTAGCAAGAGAGGGTTTGAATAATTACAGAGACTTAGAAATAGTCAGAACAAACTCGTTATCGGCATAATAAGCAGTGCCGGATTCTGAAGTTGAAATCCAGCTCAGGTCGAAACCCAGGCCTACGGCTTCAGTACTCAAAGATACAGAGTAATCTTCATAGTCACCGGCATCTGCACGAGTAGCGCCGTAGTGAAAGCCAAGGCTGAAGTCGTCGTTCAGAGCCATGCCATAATCACCATAGAAGTAGTCATAGTCACCGGAAGAACCATACCAGTCGCTAGAAGTAGCAAAACCAACAGTGAAATCGCTCACTGAAATACTGCCGTATACTTCTTCAAAGTCCCACTGAGTATCATTTGGATAACCGTACATAATGTAGCCGATGTCATAGCTAACAGAGTCAGAAAATGACCCGCCGTAACCCGCATAGTAATCGAGTTCCAAACCACCAGTAGAAGTGAAGTCATCAACAGATGAACCCCAAACACCGGCATATAGACCATTTTCAAATCCTACATCAAAACCGCCAGACAGTGCCTCACCCAATGATTGATCAAATCCACGGAAAAAGTAGTCTGATCCAATTGCGACATTTCCAGAAACTTCAGCAGCCATTGCAGTGGCGCCAGACATCATTGTTGCAGCAAAAATTGCAGTTTTTAAAGCTTTCATAAGTACATCTCCCAAGACGTAAAAGTTATTAAGTAAAAATACGCGAATCATTTTTTGTATTTCACTTAGGTCTTTGCAACTAGCATGCCAACATTAGATGGCACGAAAAATAGGGTTGTTTTCGACTTAGTTTCGATTTTTTGCCATATATTGGTGCGTAAAAAGCTCCGCAAGTATGCCGACGCGCACCAGTTTGGAAAAATGTGACCCATGACTTAAAACCTCAGCCATCATTTATCGGCCCACTGTGATTGATAGACTAAAATTTGTTACAGTAAGCCCATTAGGAGAGCCAAACAGATGAAGCCAGAAGAACTAATCAATCAATTTTCAAAACAGCTGGATCAGATCATGTCTGGCGCTGAGGGCATGGGTGCAGAGGTGCAACAGCAGTTGCGCAGTGCCATGATGTCCACGTTTAGTAAGCTCGACCTTGTTACCCGAGATGAGTTCGATACTCAACGTGCCGTATTAATGCGCTCGAGAGAGAAAATTGAATCACTTGAGCGCCAGCTCATCGAGTTAGAAGCCGCGATGGCGAAAAACTAAGCCACAAGTCTAAGTAAAAATACACCGCGAAAATATCAGCTGTCTGCACGAGTACCAATCCTTTCGTGACAAGGAATTGATCGCACTATAAAGGGATCTGTGCAATGTCACTCGCCGTGGTACAAACACGTGCAAAACTGGGTGTGGAAGCGCCTTCAGTTTCGGTCGAAGTCCACCTCTCTAATGGACTGCCAGCATTCCATATGGTGGGCCTACCCGAAACCGCCGTTAAAGAAAGTAAAGATCGCGTCCGCAGTGCCATTATCAACGCGCATTTTGAATTCCCTGCCCGTCGTATCACTATTAACCTCGCCCCAGCAGAACTGCCCAAAGAGGGTAGTCGTTTTGACTTGGCCATAGCTATCGGTATTCTCGCGGCCTCAGGCCAGATACCTTTAGAGCGCCTGCACCAATATGAATTTATTGGTGAACTGGCGCTCTCCGGTGAAATTCGCGGAGTCACCGCAGTCCTGCCCTCCGCCATCAGCTGTGGTGCCGATAATAAGGCCCTGATTATTGGCCAACCGAATGCCACAGAAGCTTCGATGGTCGAGGGACTGACCATACTGCCCGCCAACCACCTACTTGAAGTGACCGCTCATCTGCACCTAAGAGACTCGTTGCAGCCCTGGTATCAGGTCAGGGCCGAGATCCCTGAGGACAGCCCTCAACTCAGCGACGTAATTGGTCAGCAACATGCCAAGCGGGCATTGGAGATCGCGGCAACCGGTGGCCATCACCTACTTTTTTACGGGCCACCCGGCACCGGTAAAACTATGCTGGCCAGTCGGCTCTCAGGTATTTTGCCTCCGCTGACCAATCGAGAAGCACTGCAGGTCGCCTCTGTTTATTCAGTAGCGGGCAAAGGTTTGCGCGACAGAATCTGGAGTCGACCCTTTCGATCTCCCCATCACACTTCTTCAGCCGCTGCGCTGGTCGGCGGTGGCAGCACCCCCAAGCCAGGGGAAATCTCACTGGCCCACTGCGGGGTTCTGTTCCTCGACGAACTACCCGAGTTTTCACGCAGTGTCTTAGAAGTCTTGCGCGAGCCACTTGAATCTGGAGAGATCATGATTTCTAGAGTCGCAGCCCAGACTCTCTATCCAGCCAAGTTCCAATTAATTGCCGCCATGAATCCCTGCCCCTGCGGCTATTTGGGCAACCGTCGCTGTAGCTGCACGCCAGACCAGATAGCGCGCTACCGACACAGAATATCAGGACCATTAATGGATAGAATTGACTTACAGGTACAGGTGACTGCCATCGAAAACCATCAGTTACTCAATCAGCAGATCCATGAACACCCTGCCGGTGATAGCAATCAACAGATCCAACAACGGGTTTGCAGCGCCCGCAATAGGCAACTAGAGAGGCAGGGTAAGATCAACGGGCATCTTAGTAGCAGGGAGCTGCACAACGTATGTCCACTGAATAATGCCCAGCGTGCGCTTATGGATCAGGCGATTGACCGGTTCGCCTTATCAACGAGAAGCTTTTATCGGGTCTTAAGAGTGGCGCGAAGTATTGCCGATCTGGCCGGATTGGAGACTCCCGAGTTACCCCAGTACCAAGAAGCGCTTAGTTACCGAGCAGCAATAGAGTCTCACTCAGAGCAACCTTAGTCAGTGGACTTTAAAGTGATGGTTTAGAGACCTTGATCCGGCAGCGTCACGCCGCAGTGGTAACAATATCCAGCCTCGAGATGATGACTCGTGCGCTCGCACACGTTACAGCGGCGATGGTTACTTTCATTATTCATCTCCCGAGCAATCTCCGCGGTAAAAATACCGGTAGGAATTGCAATAATCGAATAACCGGTCAGCATCGCTAACGTCGCGATTACCTGACCAACCGGCGTTTGTGGCGTGATATCGCCGTAACCAACTGTCGTAATGGTCACGATTGTCCAATAGATACTGCGCGGAATACTGGTAAAGCCATGCTCCGGCCCCTCGACCAGAAACATCAGACTGCCAAAAATCACACTCAATACTAACACCACGGTAAAAAACACTAGGACTTTGCGTCGTGCCGCATACATCGAGCGCAGTAACAGATTCGCCTCAGACAGATAGCGCACCAACCTGAGCACTCTAAACACACGCAGCACACGTAACAGTCGCACCACTAACCAATAGCTTGCGCCCGGTACAAATAACGCGAGGTAAGTGGGCACAATGGAGAGTAAGTCGACTAGGCCGTAGAAACTAAATACATAGTGCAGCGGTCTCGGCGACGAGTAGATACGCATCAGATATTCCAGTGAGAACAACAGGGTAAATAGCCATTCCAAGCGAAACAACCAGAGCCCATAGTCGCGATTTACCGATTCAATTGAGTCGAGAATCACAGCCACCACGCTGACTAATATTAGGTAAATTAACGCAATATCAAACCGCTGACCCGCAGGCGTGTCAGTACCAAAAATAACGCGGTAGATTTTGTCTCGCAGAGATACACTGACCATGGTTAATTTGCCTATAGTTACCCATTATTTCATTATGCTGAATTGAGTATTATGCCATTATTCAGCCGAGTGATAACTAACAGAGAAGTTTATGGATCTTTATCAAGGTTTACTCTTGATTACCGCAATACACCTTCTGGCGGCGGCGGCACCTGGCCCAGATTTTGTCTTGGTGGCACAGCAAACTCTATGCAATGGTCAGCGCACTGGCCTGCTATGTAGTTTGGGGATTGCCCTTGGCCTGTCCGTCCATATTCTCTACTCATCCTTCGGATTGGCAGCTATTATCGCCAACTCCTCCTCAGCCCTTTGGAGCATTAAGATACTGGGCGGCGGCTATCTGATCATGCTCGGCATTAGAGGCCTTAAAGCCAAAGCCCGCAGCGCAGAACCGCTGTCTGGAGACACAGTCAAAGAGCGGTCAGCACTAAAAACTATAGGCTTAGGTTTTTTGTGCAATGCTCTCAATCCCAAAGCCCCTCTTTACTTTGTGTCCCTATTTACCGTCGTCTTATCTCAGGATACGCCGCCTCAGAATATATTGATCTATGGCCTGTGGATGATGGCCCTCCAGTTAGCTTGGTTCAGCCTGCTGACAATATTATTATCGAGGCCTGCGGTCACCCGTACGTTTCAAGCTATGGGCCACTGGATCGACCGCATTGCCGGTGGCGCGATGCTACTACTAGGCTTCAAAGTACTGGCCACAAGCGCCAACTAAAAACCCATTAGGACTGACTCAATGATAAACCAGAGTATGACGACTAAAGACTGGGCACTATTACTATCATTATCACTACTTTGGGGTGGCTCATTCTTTCTTATTAGTCTGGCCGTAGCGGAGCTACCACCCCTAACAATCGTTCTATTAAGAGTGGGCATCGCCGCCATCACTCTTTGGACAATACTGCTGATCGGCGGCTATCAGATACCCAAATCGCTCAAACTGTGGCGTACCTTTTTTATTCTGGGGTTGCTCAATAATGTCATACCGTTCTCGCTGATTGTTTGGGGTCAAAACCACATAGGTGCAGGCCTAGCCGCGATTATCAATGCCACCACGCCCCTATTCACTATTCTGATTGCGGGGGCATTTTTATCTGATGAGCATATGACGCCACAGAGGGTGGTTGGCGTATTAATAGGCCTATTAGGCGTAACTGTGCTGATTGGTCCATCCTCACTGCAGGATCTGGGACCTGGTATGAGCGTAGGCACCTTGGCA
>Ga0209302_10000829_pt1 | contig 17836 bp, 11 predicted proteins | sample ArcOceMetagenome_2_FD_187445 | JGI IMG/M metagenome (GOLD analysis project Ga0209302, IMG submission 187445) | Marine eukaryotic phytoplankton communities from Arctic Ocean - Arctic Ocean ARC135M Metagenome (SPAdes) (version 2) | ecosystem: Environmental > Aquatic > Marine > Oceanic | place... | reverse complement strand
TGCTCACTATGGAGGTGCCACCCTGACCCTAACCCTAACCCTAACCCTAACCCTAACCCTAACCCTAACCCTAACCCTAACCCTAACCCTAACCCTAACCCTGACCCTACCCCTAACCCTAACCCTAACCTAACCCTAACCTGCAGCTTGACGAGGATCTCCTCGGAGGCGCGCGGCAGCACGGTCCGCACCAGCCGCGTGAGGCCGTCCGTGGGCGAGGAGAGCATGTAGAAGGTCATCGTCCAGAAGACGAGCAGCTCGAGGCCGAGCGAGACGGAGAAGGTGCACAGCTTGAGGAGCTGCAGCAGCGCGCCGAGCAGCCACAGCAAGCCGTGCGAGCCTGCGGCACCCGCCATCTGCGCGAGTCTGCCGCCGCCGCCGCCGCCCTGCCCGGATAGACCCGATAGCATGTCGGTGAGCTGGAACTCGGTACCATTCTCGCCGCCGAGCAGCGAGCCGAGCTGCGACATCGCGACCCGCTTCACCTCGGGCAGGGACATGGGGTCGCTCTGGTTCTCCTGCCCGCTGACCCACAGCACGAGCTTGCTCAGGTCCTCCGCAGAGGCGAGCCACGGCGGAGATGCGCCGGAGGCTGCGTACCCCTCGTGCATCTTGACGAAGGCGCCCTCCACCACTAGGCTGCCGTTACTGCCTTGCCCCACCTGCTCGAGGACGTGCGCGGCCACAGGGCCCCACGTGGGGTCGGCGCCACGCAGCTGGTCGACGGCCGCCTCGGCGAGCGTCCGTCCGTAGGCCACGAGGCCGTCGAGCGCGGAGGCGGTGGCGGTGTCCTCGGAGGTGACGACGCTGCGCATGGCCTCGGGCAGCAGCACGCACAGGCCGACGACGTCGACCACCGAGCGCACGAGTACCACGGTCGCGACGAAGGCGACGCTCAGCATGAGCAGCAGCAGCGCGACCTGGCATAGGGTGAGGGTGAGGGTCAGTGGTCAGGGTCAGCGGTCAGGGTCAGGGTCAGGGTTAGGGTCAGTGGTCAGGGTTAGGGTCAGTGGTCAGGGTTAGGGTCAGTGGTCAGGGTCAGGGTCAGGGTTGGCAGCGGCAGCGCGACCATGGCGACGAGCGACTCGTCGGAGACGACAGCCTCGTAGCCGAGCAGCCGCTTGTCGAGCAGCCAGAGCAAGGCGGCGGCGAGGACGCCGTACACCGCCAGCCCCGCGAGGATGACTCCCAGGCTCGAGATGTCGTCGAGCAACAGCAGCATCAGCAGGCTGGCGAGCAGCATCAGTGGCGGCACGCTGGAGAGGCGGCCGTGCCGCGCCTCCTCTGCGGCGAAGCCCGCGAGCTGGCGAAGCAGCGGCGGCGAGGAGGGCCGCCGCGCCGCCTTGAGCGCTCTCACCGCCTTGCGCGTGACGCGCGCAAGTGCCTGTGAGAGCAGGAAGGCGGAGCAGATGATCGCGATGTAATCGCGCCAGAGCTCGAAGAGGAGGTAGCCGAGTAGCAGGATCAGCGCGGAGAGCAGGTTGCCAAGGCAGTTGGCCACGACTGCGGCCTCGAGGTTCATGTGACCACGAGCGGACAAAATCGAACGAGGTCGTTCTGCTCAGGAAACTTGCTCTACCAAGAAAAACACGGAACGGCAGGGGAAACTAGTGAGATGAGATGATTACAATCTCTCATCTCGAAACTAGTCTCACACCGTACGTTGCGAGGCTTGCTGGTCGCTCCTACTGCGCACGTGCGGCGGCGCGAGCAACGATCTGCGCTCATCGCTCGTCGCCGCGCCACTTCGCCACTTCGTGCGCGCGCGCTCCGTACGCGCCGTGCGCACGTCGGCCATCGTCGGCACAGGTGGCTGGCCACGACGCGAGCCAGGAGGAGGGTGCCGTTGCCAATAGCGATAGAGGGGCGGTGCGGTGAGCACGACGGCGCACGCCCACAGCGCAACACCGAAGCGCGTCTTCGCGCCGGCTTGGGAGGACCAGGTGGAGCTCGCGGGCAGGCGCGAAGCGGTGAATGTGCCGAGCGCGTCGACGCACGGAGTGAGCACGAGCTGTGAGCAGCCCAGGAAGAAGAAGACGGCGCCCGAGTAGGTGCCGAAGAGCTCGTTGGGCGCATAGAGCATAGCGAGGCGAGGCGCCATCACGTAGAAGGCATTGGCGAGAAAGGTGAGCAGCACCTCGCCCACAATCTGCACGCGGAGGTCCACAGTCGGACGAGAGGGTGCACGGGGGAAAGGCGCGGAATGGAATGTGCGGCATGCAGGCGCGCGCGCGCGCGCGCGCGTGAGGGGGGGGGGGGTTGCCTGCGCGGCAACGCCCGGGGCGAGCACGGCGGCGGCGAAGAGGAGTGCCAGGCAGTCGACCAGCACGAAGGAGCGGATGAGGCCGAGGCGGTCGGCGACAAAGCCGAAGCAGATGACGGACACGGCACCGCAGACGCCGAGGAGGAGCGAAAAAAGGTTGACGAGCTCGGTGGCGGTGGTCTCGCCGAAGAGTGCCAGGTAGTATCCGTACTGCTTGAGCAAAAGGCTCAAGGGGAGGAGGTAGAGGCCGAGTAAGTGCGCGAGGACGACGAGGGAGGCACGCGGGTAGAGCAGCACCACGCATGCCCATGTGTCACGGAGCAGGCCGCGCTCGAGCGCGGGCACGCACGCGGTCCAGGCGCGGCCGCTGCAGTGGCGTGGCAGCGCCGCCTCTGCCGCCTCCGCCTCCGCCTCCGCCGCTATGGCGGCCGCCGCCTCCGCCTCCGCCGCCGCCGCCACCCTGGCCTTGGCCGATGCCGTCGCCGTCACCGATGGCGCAGCCTTCTCGCTCATTGCCGACGCCTCGGCCTCAGCTGCCAGTTCTGCTACGCAGAGCTGCTCCTGCTTGGCGTTCGCCGCGAGCCGCAGAAACTCCTCCTTGCCCGGCAGCAGCATCGCGCTAACCCAGGCGGTAACCATGGCGCCCGCCCCCAGTGTGAAGAAGAAGGCGTGCAGGGAGACGCCGTGATTATTATGGAGCACTGCCGCCAGCAGCCCGAGGCAGTCGGAGAGTGAGAAGGCCGCGCAGATGCACGCGTTGACGAGCGCCGGGCTCTCCGGGATGAGCCACAGGTACGCGAAGGCGCCCCACGAGTTCAAGAAGGCAAAGATGGTCGTGAGGGGGTAGAAGAAATACATCCCGCCATTGAGCGACGGGTTGTGCATACAAAGTCCCAGTCCTACCAGGCCGACCGACGTGAAGAGTGCACCGATGATCGCCGTTTTCCTCGGCCCAATGCGGTCAAACACCATCCCGGCCGGGAGGTTCGTGAGAGCGCCGAGCCCGTTGCCGATGGCGAATATGGTGTCGAGATGATATAACGGGTGCCCCGTCGAGCGGAATACGCCTTCGTCCTCTATCATGATGGGCACCAGAGTCTGCCAAGTCAAGACCGGACCGTTGGCCACGGCCAGGGCGCAGCAGACGACGATTAGGCTGCACCAGCGGCGCCGCCGCGTGAGGAGGTACGCCGGCAGCGGCGGCTCATCGGCGCTCGCCCCGGCGCCGGCCATGCGGCCGACCATGGCCTTTTCCCAACTGCCCCTGCTGCTCGCCCCTCGCGTTTCACGCGCAAACTTTTTCGCTTGTCTTCTTTTGGTAAATTTCAGTTTCAGAGACTCACTGGAGTTGCACCCCCTCCGACGCGCGCACTGTACGAACCCAGCACGGTAACGACATGCGTGCCGAGCGTTGTCTATGGGTCGGGGGTGACTAAACGGCTCTGTCTGTGGAGCGTGCTCGGCTCACACATCGCCGATTTCCCATCCATTGTTTTCGCCAGACAGATGGTGAAACAAACTAGCCATGCTGGCCAGGCGCGCCTTGAGAGTACAAGTTCTGCTCTAGCTCGCCAACGCGGTTGCCTTGTGTAATCCTCGGGCACGGGGCACCTGGGATGTTCCCACAGTCGTGGGACATCGCCCCCGACGCCCGACCACTAAACCGACCACTCGGCGCGCATACATAGCGCGCACCTCACTGCGCTCCACAGATGCTGTCTGTCGCTGGCTCGGCGGCGGGCGGCGCCGATGCGACGAGATTCCGACTCGTGTTAGTTGACTCGCGAGCGCTCGCGAGTCCTCCCGCGAGCACTCGCGAGTCAGATGGCGGATTAGCGGGCGACGTCGTCTCAAGTCCGGTGGGAGGTCGATGCGACGAGATTCCGACTCATGTTAGTTGACTCGCGAGCGCTCGCGAGTCAGATGGCGGATTAGCGGGCGACGTCGTCTCAAGTCCGGTGGGAGGTCGATGCGACGAGATTCCGACTCGTGTTAGAGCGAGGTTAGGGCGTGGGCAAGCGAGCCACACGATTCGTGGCTTGGGAGGCGGCGCCCTAATCAAACTCGCCTCATCAAACCCGCAACGCGTGTCAGTGTATAGCACCTTATACAGCGATTTTCGGCCTTATACAGCAACTTTATATACAGAGGAATATACAGCAAACTACCGGTATACAGCAAGTCGGCCCACGCGGCGCCCGCCAACACATCACACATGCAACATACATGCACATGCACATGTGCATGTGCATGTGCATGTGCATGTCTGAGACCACCGCCACCTTCCTCGTCAAGCATGAGCTGTCCTCCTCGTACACTGCCGCCTTCGACGAGCACGGCCGGGACTCGCTCCCCGTGCACCAGGAGACATCTCCGACGATGACTTGAAGCAGCTCGTCACGGACGTGGCGATGAAGAGCGCGCCACTCCGCACGTCTGCGGACTGCGCTGCCGCCCGCCGCCGTCGCCGCCGTCGCCGCCGTCGCCGCCGCCGCCGTCGCGCGCCGTCGCCGTCGCCGCTGCCTCGTCGCCCGCCGCCGCGGGGCCCGCCGCCGAACCCGCCGCCAATCCCGCATGCAGCCGAGCCCGCCGCCAATCCCGCATGCAGCCGAGCCCACCACCGAGCCTCCCACTGGCCTACCCAAACCTGTCGTCCGCCCCGGCCGGGCAGCCCGACGCTCGAGCCAGCAAAATTTTGATGTATAGCGCTAGATACAGCAAAATTTCGATGTGTAGCCTATATACTCTATACAGGGACTGACTGAATTTAGAATCACACCGTGGACACACGCTGCTATCTAAGTCCCTGGGAGACCAACACTGGGTCTATACCAGCCTAGGGCGCAGCTGCGCCGTTGCCTCACTCCTCCTACCAGGACTGAGCGTGAGGAGTCGAGTGAGGATAACCTTTTGTGGAGGGGACTTCGCGGGCTCCGCGCTCCCCCCCTCTACGGTATAATACGGGGATATAAAGCCTACTTTCGACGCGCCGACGTGTGCCACGCGACGGCTCACGTGTAACGTGGCGTGGCGCTCTCTCAACTGAGGCATCTATGAGGTTGATATTTGGCAGGGGGGGATTCACCCTTTTCAGTGCCTACAACTCGCCGCAGGCCGTTATGATGACGGGCTTGCTCGGCGTGCCCTCGGGCGAGCCGAGGGCCTCGACCGCCCTGACCACCTCCATGCCGTCGGTCACCTCGCCGAAGACGGCGTGCTTGCCGTCGAGCCACTGTGTCTCTACCGTCGTGACGAAGAACTGCGAGCCCTGCGTGTCGGGGCCGGAGTTGGCCATCGAGAGCAGCCCCGGCTTGGTGTGCTTGATGGAGAAGTCCTCGTCGGCGAACCTGCCACCGTAGATACTCTCGCCGCCTGGTAAGGGTGAGGATCAGGGTTAGGGTCAGGGTCAGGGTTAGGGCAGGGTCAGGGTCAAGGGTAGGGTGAGGGTTAGGGTGAAGGTCAGGGTGAAGCTTAGGGTTAAGGGTTGGACTTCTCCACCAAGGGTTCGCACCTGTGCCGTCGCCATTGGTAAAGTCGCCACCCTGCAGCATGAAGTTAGGGATGATCCGGTGGAAGCAGCTGCCCAGAAGGTGGAGCGGCTGGCCGCCTGAGGAGAAGCCCTTCTCGCCGGTGCACAGTGCTCGGAAGTTTTCAGCCGTCCTCGGCAGCTGCTTGCCGTACAGGCCGCACTCGATGCGGCCCGCCGCCTCGCCGCCGATCGAGAGCTCCAGGAAGACGCGCGCTGCGCAGTAGAGGGCAGACCCGTCAGGCAAGCAGTGGGGGCCTGCGTCGCGGGTTCGACATCGATCCGGAGCACGCACAGGTGATTGTAGTGTCGGGCGGCTTGTACTGCGATCTCAGCAGGAAGTCCCACGGCTCGGAGCCTTTCTTCACCAGCTCGAGCACGACGCACCGCCCGACGCCATCGATCTCGTCAATCTCCCAGTGGCTGTCCTCTTTTCGCACCGTTCCCCACAGCGCCTCAGCATTGATCATAGGCGGCGTCACATCCAACGCGTCGTCACCCTTCACACCGAGCGTGAGCTCCCGACTCGAGAGGTCGTACACGATTTCCTTGGCACGCACGTCCTCTGCGATCGCCATGGTCACGACACACACCATGCCATCATCCTTGAAGGCAAACGCAATCTGACTTGCCTCCGCTGAGTCGCCTCCGCTGAGGCGCAGCAGGCTGTGCCGCCGCGCCACCGTGCCTCGTGTCACGCGCGCCGCTGGCAGCGTCAAGCAGCAGGCGGCGTCAAGCAGCAGCAGCAGGCGGGATGCTGCACGCATCCTGGCGGCGAAGGCGGCGGCGACGTGGTGCTGGGACGGCGAACTCGGCAGCGCGTCGTCCTGGCAATTGTCCATCATCGTGCTGGAATTGGCGTTTCATTGAGAGGGTTCCTGCGGGTGGCGCGCGCTGCCGCCCCGTCGTGGGCGCGGTTTCTAGAACAAAGCTCACTTACGAAAAAAATCAAATTGATACGCCTACCACACTTCAAACTACAGGGGGAAAGCTTGATATATGCATATGTATATATGTGCGTGGGTGTATGATGTCCATCTCACTGGCCATTGCTTTCAAGGACTGCGCACTGCGGCACAACACGGCCCCTATTCCCGGGGTTGTATAGTCTCCGAGAACTGCCTGGTCGCACAGCAGGTGCTCCAGAACATCAATCAAGCACCCTTGCCTCCTCGACCGCCCCGCCCCCCGCGGCCGCCACGCCCTGTACCCCGTCCCGGCACCGCGCCCTGAGGCAGGAGCTTCTGGATCTGCCCGCGGACGAGATGGTTCTTGACGAGGAACTTATGCTCGAGCACCTCACCCGTCATCGGGCTAGAGTCGTGGCCCTCGAGCCAGCGTTCGATCGCCACCTTCTCGTAAGTCATGCCGTCGGCAGCGACGACGGGGTCCTGCATCAGCACGTGCGTGATCGGGCACGACAGCTCATTGAGCGCCTCCGCATCAGCCAGAAGCTGCTCCTGCCAGTTGCCACTCGACGCCTGCTGTGGTTGCGGCGGCGGCGGCGGTGGTGGTGGGCTAGCAGTGCTGCTCCCACTGCCCGCCTCGGCGATTTGCCCAGCAGAGGAGCCGGCCGCCGAGCGCTGGTGCAGCTCGCCCCCGATGACGGCCAGTGGGGGCATTGGTGTTGACGCCACTCGGCTCGACGAAGCAGCCCTCTCTGCCTGGCGGAGCAGCCTCTGCTGCGCCTGTACGATGTGAGCCTCGCGTCTCATCGCCGCAGCGTCTACAGCGGGCAGGGCGGGCGCCAAGGGCGCCGAGGGCACGGCGGGTGCGGCGAGGTTCTCAACCTCGCGGCTGCGGGCCAGCGCCGCACGCCTCACCTGCTCGAGCCGCACCGACTCCGCCTCGAGCTGCCGCATCTCTTCCTCGCGCTGGGCCTCCGCCCTCTGCCTTGCTCGACGTTCGAGCTCCTCTCGCCTCGCCCGCACCTGCGCCTCTCGGCGCTCCAGCTCCGCCTCTCTGCCTCTCGCTTCCGCCTCCAGTCGCTCCTTCACCTCTGCCTCCCGCCTCGCCTCCACTTCCAGCTGCGCCTTCGCCTCCGCCTCCTGGCGCGCACTCGCCTCCGCCTCACGACGGCTCTGCACGTCCGCCTCCCGCCTCAGCCGCGCCTCCTCTTCGCGCCGCTGTTGCCGCACCTTCTCCGCCTTACGCTCCTCCACCTTCCGCACCTCCTCCTTCCTTACCGCCTCCTTCCGCACCGCCTCTTCCTCAGCCCGCACCGCCTGCGCCACCGCGTCCGCTGCCGCCACCTCCTCCTCAGACACGCCCGCCTTGCGCGCAGCACGCACGGCCTTCTCCATCTCCCGCAGGCGCCTGCCCGCCACTGCCTGCTGCAGTGCCCCCTCCGCCTCCTGTCGCCTCTGCGCCGCCCGTACCACAACCTGCGCACGGCCATGCACGCCCCTCGCCGCCTGCAGCCGCGCCCTGACCACACCCGCAGCCTCGGCCGCCGCGAGCGCTCGCTCGAGCGCCGCCAGCTCGAGCGCGCCCCCCGCCTCCGCCGCCTCCGCCGCGGTGCCGAGTGCATTCCCCGCAGCCTGCCTGCGCGCTTCCTCCTCCTCCCGGTCTGCCTCCTGCTGCCGCCGCCGCTCCTCCTCGGCCACCCGCTTACGCGCCCGCTCCTGCTCCGCCGCCGCCCGCCGCGCCGCATCCTCCGCCATGCGACGCTCTGCCTCCTCCCGCTGCGCGCGCTCGTTGAGCCGCCGCTGCTCTGCCGCAAGCACGCTCTTGATCCGAGCCGTCTCGGCTTCCAGCCCGGCAGCGACCGCACGCACGCGCGCCGCTGTCGCCTCGCCCACCAGCTGCACCGGCTTCTTGCGCAGCGCGCCTAGCAGCGCCTCACGCTCTGCCAGGTAGGCGCGGCTCTCGAACAGCAACTTGGGAAGCAGTTCCTCATCGCTCAGACTGCTCATGGCGCCGAGGCGGCTTGAAGTTCCTTGCAGGACGCCCTCGGCGCGGCGCAGCAGCGGCGCGACGTGCTCCTCCGCGGCCTCTCGCTGCCGCGTCTCTTGCTCCTCCTGCTGCCGCCGCCGCTGCCGCTCCGCCTCCGCCTGCCGCGCTTGCGCACGCGCAGTGGCCGCCTCCCTCGCACGCGTCTCGGCCCGCGTGCGCCGCGCCGCGCCGCCCAGCACGTCCCGCACCGTCACCAGCGTCGCGGAGCATTCGATGCGCCAGCCGCTGGCCTGCAACAGCAGCTCGACTGTCATCCCAGCGCCAGTCTGGGACGGCGCGGGCAGCGCGAGCAGCGGCTGCGACGCAGATCGCACGCCATCATCGTTATCGTACTTGATGAGGACTGGCATTGGTGGTTTGTCTTCTTGCCCGTCGAGCAGCACGCGATAGGCATGCATGTGAAGCTGCGGGCAGTGTGGGCACATCGCCGATACCCATAGTGCCGACACCGTGCCGGAACGCCACCCGAACCAGGATGTAGGGTCTCGGCACTCAACGCGCGCGCCCACTCCAAACCGTGTGGGCTCCGTGCCGTCGTCGTCGTCGTCGTCGCTCTCCAATGCATGCAGGCGCCCGAAGGCATGGAGGCGGTCGCTGGCTTGTAGACCAAGCAAGCGCTCAGCAGGCTGCCCAGACCGCTGCGGCTTCGCTTGTGCTACCGCATGGTTGAAGATCCGTTCCAGCTGCATCCCAAAGGCGCTGCCGCCCTCGTCGCCGTCGCCGTCGCCCCTGGCTGCCTCCACCCCGCCGTCAACAGCTAGAGCAAGGAAAGCCCTCACCACTGCTGGAGTGCACGGCAGCGGCGCGGCGGCGGCGGTGCACTCTGCCCGCCCCAGCAGCTCGGCCTCCTCCATGTGTAGGCCCACCGCCTCCTCCATGAGCGCCACAGCGCGCCGCGCCGCCACCGGTCGCGCCTCCTCCACCGCCTCCATCATCTCGTCGCGCAGCACCCGGCGGCTCCAGGCAATGACCTGGCGGCGGCAGCGGCGCGTTACGGCGTCGATCTGCAGGGTGACGGGCAGCGGCCAGCCGCGCAGACGCGCGCACATTGTGTAGGCGACCAGCGACCAACCCGGCATCCGTTCTTGCAGGCGGAGTGAGGTTGCTGTCCACATCCACCAGACGAGCGTGGACAGGTTGAAAGCCAACGCGATGAAATACTGCTTCTTACCGCACGCGAAGTCCCACGGGTCGTGCAGGTAGGTCCATGGGTCGGTGCGAGCAGGTGGACACGCGCACGTGCCCATGGTCACGATCATCCACTCGGCCACGAAGAACGCGAGCAGCAGCAACGCGGTGCTGAACTCCACGGCGCGGCGCCACCAGAGTGGCGCTTCGCTCTCACGCTCCAGCTCCACAGCGCGCTCCGCCTCGACCGCCGACAGGGCGTGCTTGAGGGCGACCGGCGATGCGGGAAGCGAGAGCAGGCAGCCGCGCTTCGCGTCCGTCATCGCGTCACAGAGTACGGGTCTTGCAGCGACTGCTTGCGCGGGGAGCCGTCCCATGCCGTCGCGCTGCGTGTGTAGGTGCCGCCAGCGCAGCAGCGCGAGGTAATCGTCGAGGAAGGCGCGCATCTCCACCTCGCGCAAGGCGGCAGACTGGCCCTCGAGGGCGGGCACCAGGTCGGCCAGTTGCCTGGCGAGGCCTGCCTTAAGGTTGGTGGCGGATGCGAGCACCGCGATCCCGCCCTCGCGAACTGAGCACAGCCTCTCGAGAGTCTCCTCGGCGCGCGGGTAGGTGGACAGCGCGATCGCGTGCTCCAGATCCATGCCGATGAGCGCACTGCAGCTAAGCCTCGCGCTGCCACTCGTTGGCGGCGAGAGCCGCTTGAGCACCTCTGCCGCCTCCCTGCGGAGCTGCGTCACCGCGCAGAACTCCGCCCGACGCTGCGCGACAGCCGGGCTCGCCCATATGCTCTCATCTGCGCTTGGGCGAAGCGGGTTCTGTCGCCACCTGCAGGGGAGGGCGGTGGGCGGTGGGCAGTTGGCAGAGGGCAGTGAGTGGTGGGCGGATGAGGGCAACATTTACCCTTTTCGCACGTCGAAGTTGGCGATGACATAGCCGTGCTTTTCGTTAGTTGGAATCCGACCCTTGACCTTGGCCTTGGCATGCTGATCGAGGGACATGATATGGTCTCCCCTGTCGAGGAAGATGGTTCTCTCCTCGCGCAAGTAGAGCCCCAGCTCCTCCCTCAGCCAAAACTCGAAGTACTCGGCGTGGTTTTTCGTAAAGCCTTGGGGTGCATTGCGAATCGCAGGCTCGCCGGGTTGACTCCTGCAGCACAACCAGAATGTCAAATCGAGAAATGTCGGGACTTGGACCGTCTCGTTGAGCTTGTCGGTGTGCTGGAGCTCACAAAGCTCGCGAAGCCACTGCACAATGTGCGGCTGGGAGAAGGCGGAGACGCACGACGCGCCTCCACCCAGACCCTGCGTCAGGTGCTCGAGCAGCAGCTCGCCATGGTTCTGTATAAAGGCCATGGAGTGCGGCATCGCGGCGGTCCAGATGAGCAAGACGAAGAGCTCGACCCACTTGGGATCCTCGGGCCGACCTACAAGCGGCAGCGCGGCGAAGAGCGGCTGCGACGCCAGCGAGGCGGCCTGCGCCGTGTGGAGAGTGTCGCCGAGCCGCCGCAGCTCCGCTGCGAACATGTCGTCGTAGCAGTCCGCGGCAAGCTGGTCGAAATCTTCGGGCACGGCGCGGCGCTGGTTCTTGCGGCCGCCGCGGTGCAGCTTCTCCATCGCCTCTTCTCGCACCTGTGTGCTCAGAGTTTAGGGGGTCGTCAACGGTAGACCGCCTCGGGCCTGTCTTGTAAGGGTAGGCATGTATGGAAACATCAACGGTAGGCCTTACAAGACTGGCCATACAAGACGAACCTATAGGGAAGCGACGCACCTGTCTGGCCTCTGCGTTCCGCTCGTGGTTACGCTTGAGCTCCTCGTTCATCCGCACCTCGTCCGCCTTGGCAGCCTCAGATGCGGCTCGCTCATGGGCACGGTGCAGGGCATAGCCGATTCCAACTGCAGCAGCGGCACCGCCAAGCGCAAGGACTTGCGGCGGGGGCGGCATAGTGCGGCCGACTGGTTGCTGGGGCCACGCTGCCGCCCAAAAGTGTGACGCGAAGGTTGCACGCGGCGCAGGCTGGTTTATTATTCCCCATCTGAAGGTTATCGCCCTAAGAGATATCTCTCTCTTATCTATCTTATCGCCCTCTGTGAGAAGAGAAGAAGAGAAGAGAAGAAGAGAGCGAATCGTCATCGCCGTACACCGTGCATTTGTGTCTGTCATCTGGGTGTGAGGAGCCCAGGTATCGCAGATCGGGCTGTACTTGTATGCTACGCAATGCAACCGAGCTGTACCACGAGCGCGGCAGCACCGGCGCAGGGCGCCAGTGGCGGAGCGGGCGCGGCAGGTGAACGGCGGGTAGTAACATCGCGAAGGCGCGCACACTGGACCACTAGCACAGCAGGCAGGCGGACGGCACGCGCTACCCAGGCGTGTGTGAGCAGGTGCAGGGTCACCTCGTCGACCCGGTGCCAGCGGCGCTGCGGGCCTGGGACCCGGTGCTAGGCCTGGCTGTGGGCTCGTACCGTACCAGGGCTGCAGCGAGGCGCTGCACGGCCTCGCGCGGGAGGCGGCGAAAGCAAGCGACGGCGACGGCGAAGCGGCGGCAGATGGGGGTGCGGAGCGTGCATGAGGCGCTGGGGATCTACACGCACGACGTGCACTGCCGCTGGGGTAGCGTCTTCTGGCGGTCGTGGGCGCGCGTCATCCGCGGCCGCCTGCCCGTCATTGGGCGGCCGAACGCCGACATCCTTCACCACGGCCCGCCGCCCGCGTACGCGCACGGGCGAGAGGCTGTTGGCGGGGCCGAGGCGTGGCCGCAGGTGCACCCCGGCGTCGTGCGCGGGGCACGCGCGGCGGCAGGCCTGTGAGCGAGCGGCGCGCGGCGGCCGTCCGTCCGTCCGTGCGTGGCTGCGTGGGTGGGCTGGCGGGTACCGGCTGAGCCGAGGTCGACCGTGCTCCGGCTAAATTCGCGGGTTCACGAATTTTAGGATTGACTCTCGGTCGTGCTCCGAGGGTGTCGTCCGCTGGCTATCTTATCCGCTGTGCCCGGCCAATTTGCCATTATGGCGCGCCAGCCTCGCACGCGGTCACTGTCCTCGACGGGCCACTACGCCGCTGGCTGCGTTACCGTGACGCTGCTCGCCGCGTTGAGCCTGATTCTGTTACGCGGCCCGGCGGCAGAGAAGCGCTGCGACCTCTCGTCCTATGACCCGGCCAGCACTGAAGCGCTCGACCTCAAGAGGTGCAAGATCAGCACGCTGCCGGTGGCCATCGCCGAGTTTAGGCGGCTGAAGAAGCTGGACCTCGGCTTCAATGCGCTACAGGCGCTACCTGCGCTGCCGCCCTCCCTCGAGGTGCTGTTCCTCCTCGCGAACGGCTTCGAGGAGGTGGCGTCGCCAGGGTCAGGCTTATTAAGCCAAGCGCTCCGCTTAGCCCTGACCCTGGCCCTGACCTACCCCCCTAGCCCAAGTCCGAGCCCGGACCCGAGCTCTTACCCGAACCCGAACCCGAACCTGCTCCGGGCCCGGACGGCCACCAGGTGCCTCCAGCGATCTCACAGCTGCCGCGGCTGCGCATGCTCTCGTTCAAGAGTTGCGCGCTGCGCTCCGTGCACGTGCCGCTGCCCGTGTCGCTCCAGTGGCTCATCCTCACCGACAACCGGCTGGCGGAGCTGCCGCACCAGATCGGTGATCTCGTGCTGATGCGCAAGCTGATGCTCTCAAACAACCGTATGCTCATACGCACTGCATGTGCATGTGCATTTGCATGTGGCATGTGCATGTGCAACATGTGCATGTGACATGTGCATGTGCATGTGCATGTGCATGTGCATGTGGCATGTGCATGTGCATGTGCATGTGCACATCATGTGCACTGTGTAAGCACTGCGTACGCACTGTGCATGCAGGGCTGGGCGCGCTGCCGCGCAGCATGGCTGCGATGCGGGAGCTCGAGCTGCTGCGCCTCGCCAACAACCGGCTGCGGCGGCTGCCCATGTGGGAAGCAGCCGCCCAGAGGCCTCGGCCAATTCGCCCTCCAGCACGCCCCGCCAGCGCCAGATCAAGCTCAGGCTGGCCTCCAGCCTCGGCCAATTGGCAGATATGCATGTGCTCTGGCTGGCCGGCCATACTGGCCTTGCTTTGCACATAGGCGACTGCCCGAGTGGCTGCACGCGATGCCCCGCCTGACTTGGCTCGCCGTCGCCGGCAACCCGTGCTTCGCGCCGGCACCGCCGCGCGCCTCGCTACCGCACGTGGCGTACGCAGACCTGTCGCTGGGCGACAAGGTGGGGGAGGGCACCTCGGGCGTCGTGCACAAAGCCGATTGGAAGGGGCAGAGCGTCGCTGTGAAGCTGTACAAGGCGGAGCTGTCTTCGGACGGACGGAGCATCGACGAGGTCTTCGCCTCATGCGCGGTCGAGAGCGAGCACGTGCTCCGCTTCCTCGGCTACTTCACCAGCCCTAAGCTCGGTGCGCTCCGCCTCCGCCTCCACCTCCGCCTCCACCTCCGCCTCCACCTCTGCCTCCACCTCCGCCTCCTCCTCCACCTCCACCTCCGCCTCCGCCTCCACCTCCACTTCCACCTCCACCTCCACCTTCACCTCCACCTCTTCCACCCCCTCACCGTCGCCCTCGCTCCCACCATCAGTGTGTCGCTCCCACCCCCACCTTCAGGCGCGGTCCTCGAGTGGACTCCGGGCATGCGCTCACTCGGCAAGCCACCCTCCCTCGACTCGATCACGCGTGATACCTACCCGCCTAGCACCGCCTTCGGGGGTCTCTTCATACGCCGCGTGGCGCGCTCGATCGCCGCTGCCCTCGCCCACCTGCACGGCCGCGGCCTCGCGCACGGCGACATGTACGCGCACAACATACTCGTCGCCAGCAGCGGCGAGGCAAAGCTGAGCGACTTTGGCGCCGCCTTTTACTATGGCCGCGAGCACCCGCACGCTGCGGTGTACGAGCGTATGGAGGCGCGAGCCTTTGGCTTTCTACTGCAGGAGCTGATCGAGCGGCATGACGGCTCGGACGCCGACCAGCTTGGGCCGGTGCAGGCGCTCGCTACCGCGTGCGCCGCGCCGGGTAACGAAACGCCGGCGCGGAGCACGTGCGCGTCGTTTGAGCGCGCGCAGCTGCAACTTGTGTGACGACGCCGGGGCAGATGAAACGCAATGACGCTGCTTCATTAGGGTTGCGCTTCATTAGGGTTGTGTCATTAGAGGGTTGTGTCATTACGGCTTTACCGTAGGTTGCGTCATTAGGCACAAGGGCCAAGTTGCGCCAAGGTGTTCTTGTGTGGCGGGTACTTTAAGGTTGTATTCTCGGGTTGTCCCCAGTGTGTGTGTGAAATCAGAAAAATCGAGGTTTTTGCCATAGACTTTTCCACGCCCGTTGCCTTCAGTGAGAGAGTAAATCTGGGAGCGGAATTCACTAAATCTAAAACTGCCGGTTTGGGAGCGATTCTACGGCTTTATGTCGCCATTTCGAGAAATCGCGGGTTTTACCGCCCGAAAGTCAGAATCGCCAATCCGCAGATATCGGGCGGAAGCGGCGCTCAACGGCCCGGTAACAGACCGACGCGCGTCCTTCACGCGACGGTTCCGAGCGCGGTTCGGGTCCGGCACGCAAGCAAACGGCCAAATTTGAGCCGGCCGCGTGGAGTAGTGGAGTTGGGCACAAATGACGAGCGGTTCCGGAGCCCCAAAACGCGTTATGAGTGAGGAAGCAATCACATTCAAACTTCAACGGCCGAATTGAGTACCTAGATCGCCAAGCCAGGCTCTGAAAATCCCCCTCGTTCGATTCTGACTTCACCTAAGGTGTTGTGTAAACACAATTCCTTAGGTGTGGGCTCCGCCCACCCACCTAAACACGCCCCTCTAAGAAAACCCCCGAGAATACAACCTTAATATAGCAAGAGTGACAGATGGTGTCTTAGACGAATTGAACCAGCGTTTAGAAACTCAGGTCTCAGCGCTGGAATTTGGCCCAGTTTCTTAGCTTATATTAGAAACTGCCTGGCTGGCCCAGAAGTGGCATTTAACGCCGTAGAAACCAGTCTCCTATGACGAGATATGGCTCAGCCAACTTTTGGGGGCCCTCTCGCCCGGGGCAACTTTTCAGCTCCAGACCACAGGGTCAGGTCCTGCCAACGAACGCCCCTTGGCCGCTTGCGCCAAGGAGGCGCTCAACTTTGCCCTGTTGGTGTTGCGCCAACCGAACCTTAGTATGGTACGATCGAGATGATCTCTTCTATCTAATAACTTGGTATGTGCCGCAGAGGAAAGAAAAACAGGCCGCTGCGGCTGCCTGGCTCGCCACTTTTATCTCCCCCCACACAGGCCAGTTTCTTGGCTAATGTTAGAAACTAGAAACTGGCTCAGGCTGGCTGGGGCTGCGATTTCTAAGCCAATTATTAGAAACTGGCTGGGCTGAAACCGCAGTTTCTAACACACAGCCTCTCTGTGGAGCAACCACACCTGCGTGACTGTGAGTGGCAAGCGTGAGGCCGGCCGGATACCGTACTTTAAAGTCTTAACTACTGTCATTTGACACCAGACGCCCGCACGGCAAAGTAGGGGGGAAACGGAGGGTCCCTATGTGAGCTCTGACGCCCGCGAGAGAGGGCGAAAGGGCAAAAAATACCGTGCGGCTAGCAGCAGGAGCTGCGCCTCTCGGGGCCAGGAGCGAATCTCGGCAGTTTTTGACCTCACTCATTTACTACTACTAGTAGTCTACTACTCACTGCCGTGTGCCGTGAGACCCCCATTTGATTTCAGTCAGCGGGCTCTTGTAGCGTGGGGGTGGGTAGCGAGCCACGAAAGTCGCGTGGCCACTCGAACCGTTGCGCCTCGCCCCGCTGGAGCCGCTCGAGGTTCTCTTCGGCCATCAAGATGAAGAACTGGCACACCTGCGACGCCACAGGGTGGCCGAGAGGCGAGTGCGTCAGGTCGACGGCAGTGTGGCAGGCGAGGCGTGGGCGAGGTGTGGGCGAGGCTCGATTTGCGGCCGCGCACGACCAGGGCGTCTTGCCCTTCTGGCCTGAGCTGACGGCGTTCGCCGGCGCAGCTCCGAGCCTGCGTGTGTAGAGCTGTAGACAAGTGGCTCGGACCATCCCTCGGCCAGCTGGCTCCGCTCCCAAGGCGTGTATTTCAGCGCCAGAGCGATCGGCGCCACGCTGCCCTTCGTTCTCCTCGGCCAGCCTCTCCAGCCTCGGCCAATCAGCCACGTGGGCCGCGCCGGCCGGCCAGATCGGCCTTGTTTTCGACATTGCGCCGTGCTGGGCGAGGCGGCGCAGCTCTAGGATCCGATCCTGGCGCCCACGCAGCATTACGAGCTGGGCGCCTAGGTCTTGCTTCTGCGTGCGGATCGGCTTCGCGCGCTTCCGGGGCAGCCGTGTGAACACGGCGTTCGGCCGCCGGCACTCTGGGCAGCGGGTGCACGGGAAGACCTGTGGTGAGCAGAGCGAGTCGGGCCGCGCCACGTGGTGGGCTTCGATCTGTGCCCCGTAGCGCTGCTGCGCTCGCTTACGGTCCGACTCCTTGAACCGCTTGTAGCACTCGCCATGCAGGACTGCCGAGCACGCGGTGCACGAGAAGATCGTCTCGCCGGGCGCTGGAATGGCGTAGGGCTCCAGGCACATCGCGCAGCACGGCGTCTCCTGCCGCTGCCGCGCTGTGCGCCGAGACTTGTTCGACATTTGTTGTTCAAGCGACGTTCAGATTCTTGCCCGGAACAGTTCCACAACAGTCGGAACCGGCAACGAATAATGCGCCGCAACGACGCTTGCAAGTTTATCGTTGAACGGCGGCGGATGGTTGCGGATAAAGTCACACAAAAGTATATAAATACATCTCTAAGTTCACACGCTCACGCAATCGCGGGCCGTGCGACCTCCCGGTCGATTCGGTGCCGGAGTAGGGGCCGGAGGAGGGGTGGACAGGGAGGGGGGGAAGGGGGGGGAGACGCGTGGTTGAGGTGGTGAGGGGGCCCGTGGGCAAACGCAGATCGATCATGACGACCGTC
>Ga0209302_10000826_pt1 | contig 17869 bp, 9 predicted proteins | sample ArcOceMetagenome_2_FD_187445 | JGI IMG/M metagenome (GOLD analysis project Ga0209302, IMG submission 187445) | Marine eukaryotic phytoplankton communities from Arctic Ocean - Arctic Ocean ARC135M Metagenome (SPAdes) (version 2) | ecosystem: Environmental > Aquatic > Marine > Oceanic | place... | reverse complement strand
AAGCGTTATCAAACTTCGCACCCTCTTTTGCGAGCTGGTCAATCGCGGGCGTTTCATAAAAACTACTGCCATAACACCCGACATCGGGCCAGCCCAGATCATCGGCCAGAAAAAAGATGATGTTTGGCTTTTCGCCGACCGGTTCATTGGCTACCGCCGAAGCGCTCAGCGTCAGCCCCATCATCATTGTACTTATAATTGCTATCTTCTTCATTTTATCCTTTTTCTTTAAATTAAACGGTATCTGTCCCCAACTTCACGCCTCCGGCCCGGGGCATCTCCTTATACATCAGTCTGTGAGTCGTGAAATTAGCGGTAAAAAGCTCCTTACCTTACCAAGGGAAGGTGGCTCGCGAAGCACCTTCGACAAGCTCAGGGCAGGCGAGACGGAAGGGTTCTCCGCCGAACCTAAGCGTTGCTTGGCAGCTTGACTGAAATGACCGCCCAAAACCCCTCCGTCTCGGCAGACCGAGCCACCTCCCCTTCGCAGGGGAGGAGCTTTAGTTAGTGCATTCATCACGTGAATTAAAAGATGCAAATATATGCATCAGGCGATTTATTCTTCGACTTCGACAATCTCAATTTTGCTCCAGTAGGCTGTACACTTATCTTTTAAGTCATACCAACTTGTTATCTGAAGCGGTATCGCCCACGTCCCTTGTGGAAGATCAATTTCGAAAGTTTTCCATCCGTCAGTCGCGGTTTTGTCATTGATTGTTGTCGTCAAAAGTCGTTTGTGAACACCCTTGTGAGGATAGACAACAATCAGCGTCCAGGAATGACCCTTGTCATGCCCGACCTCGAGAAGCAGCTTATATTTCTTCTTCGGATTTACGCCTTTGACCATGTTAAAAGCGAAACTCCGACTCCCTTCAACCGAGGTAGAAGCAATCACATTCGTTCGCCCATTATATGCTTCGCGAAAACCAGGATCTCCCTTTGTTCCGCAGGAGCGTGTGTTCATTTTATAAGGATTGCCTGGGAATTTCTTATCAAACGCCGGACCGAGCGAAAAATACGCCATCTGCGCCATTTCTTCTTTCGTGAATCTATTGCCTGTCGGCGGCTCTGGGTCATAGGATTGAACCAGTTTACTCGGCACCGGTTTCTTTGCCGAAACAATGAACCACTCTTTGCCGGAAGCGTCTTTTTCAATTCTTCCGCCCTGGTCGACCACAAACTCACGTGCAAGTTTTTCGCAAACTGCCAGTAGTTTTTCAAATGTGTATTCAGTGGTGGCAAACCGCGCTTCCCTATCGAGAGCCGTCGTGTACTCCTTGCTAATTCCTGCTGTTCCGAGGGAGGTTGCCAGAATGCCGACAGCCGATGATGGATTGCAGTCCGAATCAAGCCCGCAGCGCATGGCAATCTTACAGGTTTCCGCTATATCACCTTTTCCGTACAAGAGTCCCATCACCGCATAGGCCCCGTTGATTTTCACATCGATCCCAGGAACGTCGCAACGAACAGCATCATTTTTGCAGGCATCCTCTCCGTATTTATCTTCCAGAACCTGCCAGGTCTTCTGCCAATCGTCTGGATTCGCTTTATACCATTTCAACACATCGGAAATGCATTCATGGTACTGGCTCCCCTCAGGAATGGCTTTGAGTCCGGCAACGACCAGTTTTTCCATATCGGTTTCAAAAAACGCCCCAGCAATCATCGCCCCCATAAACTGTCCGGCATACACCCCGTCGCCATAGTTCATCAGCACCCCGAATTTTTCACCCAGTTCAATCGAAACGTTCGGCATGCCTGGTGCAATCAATCCCGAATAATCCGCTTCAATCTGATAATCGATGTCGTCCGAATGGATATGATCTACGCCGCTGCGGTTGAATTGCGGATGCCCGGAGTCCGGCGGGGCAATCCCTCTACGTAGCGCATCGCGTCCATAATAGTTAGCGTGCACAACCCCGAACTGGGAGTTCGCGTAATCGATTCCCGCCTGACGCGGGGAAACATCCACACCGTACGTTTCAAGCGTTTTAATAAACGACATTTCAACATACAAGTCATCGTTAACAAACATGTTTATCATTTCCGGCTTCCAAGCCGGCGTTTTGTCTTCGGGGATGATCTTCCACCGATATTTGAATTCGGTCGGGAGGCCCCAGCCCACGCCGATCATCTGGCCCAGCCAACCCGCTTTCATCTTATCGCGGTATTCCTCAACGGAAATGCGGCGTTCCCCAGCACTTGCCGACCCCGCGCATAGGGCTACCAACAGGCAGCTCATCAATGTTTTTGCTTTTTTTGTCATAGTTATTCTCCGTGTTTCCGGTTCGGTATAATTTCCTATACGCTATTCAATAGGCGCAAACGTTTGTGCGTCATATATAGATATACATTGCACGCGATTACCCCACTGTCAAATCGGAATTTTAGCATAATTCGTTAAAAGGCGAGTCAGTACTGTTTTTTTCACAACCATTGCTCCTGATACATCAGTCGGAGAGCGACATCTATTGGTCCTTCGCGGATTTCGAGCGCATCGCGATTGACGCGTCCAAGTGCTCATGATCTGCATTTCCAGCATAGCTGGATCCCGCTTATTTTGCTTCGCCATCTCCGGCAGACCTCCGTCGCTTATATTACGCTTATTATTAACAGCCAATTTGCTGTGACACGTCGTGCTGGATAAGCGTTCATAAGCGTTAATAAGCGGGATTAAAAATCTGGGTTCCTTCTTCTGTATATCAGACCGCAGCGTAAAGAACTTCGTCCCACGCAGCAGGCTTATGTTGCTACGCTCCTTTGAATAGGAGGAGAGCTTAAAAATGCCTTTAATCGATCTAGCCAACGTAAATTTGAGAAGAAAAATATATGTATAAGGACACCCCCTCCCCACCCGCTTTCGTAAAGCTCGTGTTTAGTCTAGAACGCGCACCGAAGATCGTTCGTTGAGTTGCGTGCCCAGAGAAACGCCTTCAACCGTCGGATTGCCGGCCAGCTGGTTACATAAAAGCTTTACAGCAAACAGACCAATCTCCTCCTGCGGCTGGGCCACCGCTGTTAGCGGCGCGGCCAGGAAGGCGGTGTTCTAAAAATTGCCTGTCCCTAAAAAATACCCCGCACAGAACCCAAGCTCCGTGGCTCCGTGGCTTTATTATGCCCTTGGGTGCCGTGTGAAACTCTGCTCTTTATGGCTCTGCGGTCACTGACTCGCACGATGCCATTTCTCACACGGAGACGCGAAGACACGGAGGCTCATCCACTGCACAGAACCCCCGTCTTGACCATATCCATATACACCAGTCCGCGGGCCGTGAAGTTAGCAGTAAAAAGCTCCTTCCCTTACCAAGGGAAGGTGGATCGCGAAGCACCTTCGACAAGCTCAGGGCAGGCGAGACGGAAGGGTTCTCCGCCGAGCCTAAGCGATTTTACCGCCTTGACTTAAATAACTGTGAAAACCCCTCCGTCTCGGCAGACCGAGCCACCTCCCCTTCGCAGCCGTCTTCGCTCTAACCGAGCTACGCCGAGCCAAGGGGGAGGAGTTTTAAACAGTGCATTCATCACGTAAATATCAGTCACAAAGATGTGCATATCCTGATACATCAGTCGGAGAGCGACATCGATTCGTCCTTCGCGGATTTCGAGCGCATCGCGATTGACGCGTCCAAGTGCTCATGATCTGCATTTCCAGCATAGCTGGATCCCGCTTATTTTGCTTCGCCATCTCCGGCAGACCTCCGTCGCTTATATTACGCTTATTATTAACAGCCAATTTGCTGTGACACGTCGTGCTGAGCGTAGCGCGACAGCGCGTAGGTGGTGAAATGTAAAGCATTTTGCCCGAATCCCGCTTAGCGGGTGAAGGGTGAGGACGTAGTGCGAGTAGCACGTAGATGCTTCTGAGCCCCGCCGAAGGGAAATGAATGAAATGAATCGGGGGTAAACCGCAGGTTTGCCCGAAACGCAGTGGAGGGTGACTGCAGCGGGTGCCCTGTGGGCAGCTGAAGGAACAAACTCGTGGGTGCCCTTTGGGCAACTGACAAACATAAGCGTTCATAAGCGTTAATAAGCGGGATTAAAAATCGGGGTTCCTTCTTCTGTATATCAGACCGCAGCGTAAAGAACTTCGTCCCACGCAGCAGGCTTATATTGCTACGCTCCTTTGAATAGGAGGAGAGCTTAAAAATGCCTTTAATCGATCTAGCCAACGTAAATTTAAAAATACAGATATGTGTATAAGGATAACCCCTCCCCACCCGCTTTCGCAAAGTTCGTGTTTAGTCTAGAACGCGCACCGAAGATCGTTCGTTGAGTTGCGTGACCAGCGAAACGCCTTCAACCGTCGGATTGCCGGCCAGCTGATTACATAAAAGCTTTACAGCAAACAGACCAATCTCCTCCTGCGGCTGGGCCACCGCTGTTAGCGGCGCGGCAAGGAAGGCGGAGGAATAGTGGTCATCGAACGACAGCAACGAAATATCTTCGGGAATGGACAAGCCCTGTTCGGCAATGGCGCGGATTGCCCCGAAGGTCGGCAGGTTTCCCAGCGAAAAGATGGCCGTGGGCCGCGGTTGATGCTGCAGCAGCAGCTTCGTTTCAACGTAGCCGTTTTGCTCGCTGAAATCGTCGCCGACAATCTGGGTTTCGTCGACTTCGACTCCGTGCTGCTCCATCGCGGCCCGGTAGCCCGCCACGCGATCCATGCTGGTCGACGAATCTGGAGGCCCCTGAATACAGGCGATGCGTTGATGGCCTTTCGCAATCAGATAGTCCGTCGCCGCCAGCGCGCCTTGATAGTTATCGCTGGTCACATAAGGCAGCTCGACATCGGAAAAATAGCGATCCAGCAAAACCAGCGGAAGCCCGCCGTCGAACAGCCCTTTAAGCAGGCCGCCAATCTGCCCCACTGGCGTGATAATGAGGCCGTCCACACTCCGGCTTTGCAACAGGCGGATGGCCTCAATCTCCGTTTGGTCGTCTCCCTGCGAGTCGCACAGAATAATCGAGTAGCCGCGCTTGCGCGCCTCAATCGTCACAAACCGCGCCACGCTGGAAAAAAAGTTGTTTGAAATATCGGGGATGATCAGGCCGATCGTATGGGTCTTCTTCAAGCGCAGGGAGCTGGCGATCAGATTCGGAGAGAACCCCAGCCGGTCGGCCTCGTCCTGCACCCGCTTTTCAGTCTTCTCGCTAATACGGTACTGCCGCGCCTTACCGCTCAGTACGCGCGAAACGACCGACACCGAAATGCCCAGCTCCGCCGCAATACTCTTTAAAGATGCCGTCTTTTTGTCGCCCATAGTCTACCCTTCCTAAGGGTAAACAGAAGACTCCGCAAGTTTCTCTTTCCTGGCGAGCATATCCTTATCCATCAGCCTGTATCGTCGTGCTCTGAAAAACCACGTAAAGCTCCTCCCCCTTGGCTCGGCGTAGTGAGGTGAGCGAATGCTCTGAAAATTACCTGCCCCTACGAAGGGAAAAACAATGGCACGCGACGATGGGAAGGCACTGCCCCTCCCCCATTCAAACGAGCGCACGGTGCCACCAGGCAGCAACAGGCTACAGTTCAATACCATTGCATATTAAGATTTCGGTATACTTACAAATAACACATACATGACTTTTTTACCTTGTATTTTATCAATATAATGATAAAACAAAACCATGAAAAGGGATGCGCTAAAGGATTTAGACAGCTGGTTTGATCGAAAAAACCGCAAACCCCTGATCATTCGAGGGGCTCGGCAGGTTGGAAAAACCTCGCTGGTTCGAATGCTTGCGGAGAGCCGCTGCGAACACCTAGTGGAAATCAATTTCGATCTGAATCCGGAAAAGTCAGCTCTGTTTGCTTCGCGAGATATAGAGCAGATTATCAGACTGCTTGAGGTCGATTTGGATGCCGATATCGTTCCTGGAACAACGCTGCTTTTTCTGGACGAAATCCAGAGCGCTCCGGAGGTGATTCCGCTACTTCGTTATTTCTACGAAAAGATGCCAGCATTGCATGTGATCGCGGCGGGCTCTCTGCTGGAATTTGTTCTCGCGGAGCATACGTTTTCGATGCCGGTTGGACGAATCGAATATCTATTCATGGGGCCGATGAATTTCTCGGAGTTCCTAGTAGCCAACGGCAAGGAAAAGTTGCGCGGTTTTTTAGCGGACTACCAGCTGGGCGATCCCCTACCGCAGTCGATTCATGAAACTTTACTGGGGCTGCTTAAGATGTATTGCATTGTAGGGGGCATGCCAGCGGCGGTAAAGGCCTACGCTCAGGGCGGTGATCTTCGTCTTGCGGCAAGAGAGCAGAGTTCCATTTTACAGACTTATCGCGATGACTTTTCAAAATACGGCAACCGGATAAATACTCGGCTACTCGGAACCGTCTTCACCGCAATCCCTCGTCTGGTGGGGCAAAAGATTAAATATGTAAATATTGATCGAAACGAGCGGGCTAAGCCGCTGGCCGACTGCATAGATATGCTGGAAATGGCGCGGGTCATTTATAGTGTGGCGCACTCTGCTGGGAATGGAATCCCTCTGGGAGCTGAAACCAATGCAAAAGATCGCAAGCCGTTATTTTTGGATGTGGGATTGCTCTGTTGCGCATTGGGATTGAAGGCGACGGATCTTCATCAGGCGGAGAGCTTAATTCTCGTAAACAGCGGAGCGGTTGCCGAACAGTTTGCTGGCCAGCACCTGCTCTATAGCGGGGAGAGTTACGCCGAGCCAAAACTTTACTACTGGAACCGAGAGCAGCGCAGTGCTTCATCGGAGGTCGATTACCTGCTCGCCCATGGGTCGCAGGTTGTCCCGGTTGAAATCAAAGCCGGAAAAGTCGGATCGCTGAAATCCCTTCATGTCTTTGCAGCGGAAAAAGGGAGTGACCGAGCGGTTCGATTTAATACCGACATTCCGAGCCGTTGCATGGTTTCATCCGCCGTCGCGTCCATGCAGCCAGAGCCGTTTGAATTGATTTCGTTGCCGCTCTATCTGATTGGCGAAACGAACCGCCTGCTCGATTAACAGGCCAGCGCAATTCTCCGTGTCATCCGTGTTCATCTGCCCTCTCGACTGCCCCGCAGGCACGCGACAAGAGGAAGGCACTGGGCTCCTCCCCCTTGGTTCGGCGGAGCTCGGTTAGAGCGAAGACGGCTGCGAAGCATATCCTTCTACATATCTTTGTCTGTGTTAATTTGCGCGAGTAAGTCTGATTGTCGGAACATATGCTGGTGCAGGACGCGGTTCTTTGCGTAGCAAAGGCCGTGTTGAGTCTTCGCTTGCACCATAACGCGCCCTCTTCGAGAGGCACGTCCTACAAACATCACACATGAGTGCGGGCTTTCCTGACCATGCTCACGACGCTCAGACTTATGTATAAGTCGGATTGGCAGAGACACAGATATGTAGAAGGATATGCTGCTAAGGAGAGGAGGTGAAATGCCCTTCGGGTGCTGGGCCGTGGGTTCGACAAGCTCACTACCCTGCGCCTGTCGAAGGGCCGAGACGGAGGGGTTATTTTTTGCTGGGGTTTATTATGTAGCTCTCAAAGGTTTTCTTGAAATGAACGTTAAGTAAGCTCTTCTTCAAAAAGGCCCATGGCAATCCTTCGAACTCATATGTGAGCTGTGATTGCTCTGGCCCAAAGTCAGTGATGTTACCTTCTGCGGTAATCAATCCGGTGGGGCCAAGACCTATAACAAAAGTGGTTTCCCTTTCTCGCTCATGAACATTTCCATAACACGCAGTTTCATCAAGGGCTTTGAAGGCAGAACTAGAGACCGTGCGCAAACTACTCTTAAGCAGGTCTGTTGCCTTGGTTCGTGAGAGTGAAAGGGTAATGTTTTTCTTCTTCATATTTATATCAGTCAAACGTCGAGAATCACGATCGGCGCGTTCGGCGACGTACCGTGCATGCTATGGTTCGGCCTCCTATTTAATATCATCGGCAGCACCAGGGCGCGTGATTGCAGGAACCGTCATGGGCAGCATCATTGGATAGTCCAGGTCGAATCTGCTGGAAGGGCGGTCCCAGAATTTGTCGAGTGCGGGGTTGTAGGTGTAGATGCCGATCTGGTTCGCCTCCGGCTGAAAGACCATGTAACGCAGCCATGATTCTCCCCCATTATGGCAGCCCTGATAGTCGCTCAAAATCTGGTGGACCGGGTTGCCATGATCTCCGGCAGAGGTAAGAACCGCCTCTCCACCAAAGTGACCACAGAGAACCATGAACATGTTCTCGTGCTTCTTGACGAACTTTTGCCACATCTGCTCGCCGTTGTTGCCTTTGAGTTTCAGCCGATTGGTGGTTCTCGTCTGGTCTGGCCTCAGGTAGGCATGCGTCAGGGCAATGACTCGGTGGTCTGGATGCTCGGCAACTATTTTGTTGGCCCAATCCAGCACTTCGTCGCGCGGGTGGTACTCCAGTGCGACAATCATAAACTTCATCCCTGCGGCCTCGAAGTGGTACCAGGAATTGTCATGGCGATCCGGATCGAAGGTGCCGCCAAACTCGCGCCGTTTTGCAAATTTTTCGCGGGGAAAGTAGGTGTTGAAATGAGTGGTGCGGTTGACACCGATATTGCAGCCATACTTATTGTCCGCCTTCTCGTAGCCCATGTCATGGTTTCCCAGGCACATGCAGTAGGGCACTTTCCCGTCTAATTTAGACATGGCTTCCTTGGCGATGGCCCATTCCTCCGGGGCGTCGGTCTGCACGATATCTCCTTCGTGGACGAGAAAAGCGATATTGAGTCGCTCCTGATTATCGCGGACCCATTCCGTTTGCGCAAAGAAGTAGCGCCGCAAGTCTCCATTGCCCCACTTGGCAGATAGCTTGTGCCGTGTATCGCAATAGAACTGGGTGTCAGGCAAAACCGCGATGGTGAAAGGCTCCGCTGTCTGGGCTAAAGGCTCCGCGGCCTTCAGGTTCTGCCTCGTCGCGCAGCCGGTCAGCACGGTGAGCATTGCTAGGGTAAGTATCTTTCTCATGGCTATCTTTTTTTCTTTGATGGCGAACGACGAGCCCATGTCCGCACAGAACAGCAAAATCAGTTGCAATAAAATCCGAATCTCCAACAATTCCTTATTTCGCACTATTACACGAATGGCAACCACTGATTCAGCCTAGGTTCAATTTTCTCGTCGCACAGACGCGAATTCTAGTTTCGAGTATCTTTCGAACTACGTGCGCTCTTAATTTCCTTCTCGCCGCGAATGATGCGATGCTTGCCACGGTAAAAACGGACATAGTCTTTCAACTGCTTTTCGGCCTGCTTCGAGAAGGCTTCATCTTCCGCTAAAAAGAGCACCACGTTGAGCGAGGGAATCGGCTTATCCTGATCGTCATATAATACCCGATTCAACTGCTTGAAATATGTAGCCACATCTCTGGGATCGACTAAGGGGGCGGGCGTATGACCGGGGTGCCAAACTGCCCACTTCAAGCCCAGCTCCTGCGCTGCGGTATAGACACCATGACGGCGATCCAGCACGCGTGGCGGCATGCCCTGCTTCGCACGTGCCGCATTTTGCTTGGTTAACTCGGCTTTAATACGCGCCTCCATTTGCGGCTTCTCTAATTGATGCGCGGCCAATTGTTTGATATACTTCGGATCACTGATCTTTTTGTCCCAGGCCTGTTGCTCTTTGTCGTTCATCTTACGGCGCACCTTCTCGAAGCCTTGATGATAACCGGTAATAAAAAACACCGCATCAATCCCCTGCTCCAGCGCTGTCTGGGTAATAAACCCGGTATCATTGCCACGGAAGCTGATCGGCAAGGCGTCGTTGACGGGATCGTCGGCAAGCGTCGGCAAGTCCGGACGCGACGCACCGCGTACCCCTTCTAGGCCCGGCTGATTCGCGTCCGAATTGATCGGCGTGATCCACTGAATCAATTGCTGGTGCACATCCGCCCCGGCAGAGGCCAATCGCGGCTTAAACAGCATGGTCTTATTACGGTCATGCAGCATCACATTAAACAACGTCCCCGCCGACAGGTTGCCCACCATATCGGTGATTTCGTCTTTGATCACCTGATAACTGTTCAGACCGCCCTTCTTATCGGTCACCATCTGCCGATTGCTATCGATCACAAACAAGATACGCTCCGCACGCGTCTTCAGGCCGAAGACGCTGACATTGGAAAGCCCCATGCCGATCGAACCGCTGGTGCCACCGAGTAGACTGCCGCCCCCGCCGATCCCACCGAGGCCGGCGCTGACGGTGAAGCTTTGATCCATGCTAGGCAAATTGACATCCACCTGAGCCACCGCAATATTGGCCACCGGACGCATCGACAGACTCTGCGACTGCTGCTGCTTGGGTTGCTGCGGCTTGATCTGCACCTTGACCGGTGGTGGCGGCTCTTCTTCGACCACGGCGGGCGGTTCTTCGAATTGCGCCTCGGAGGGGAGGACCGCTTTGACCACAATATAACTACCGAGAATAAATCCTGCCATTAGGTGGGCCAGCACACTGATGATGATGACTTTCATCAGCAGCGGGTTCATCTTTTTCTTTTTAGTTGCGGGGAGCATATCTAGAACGACAGAGATGAAGTATTATCAGTATAAGTGACCAAGGTATAAAACCCGGAAATCTACCCACTATTTCACCAACAGCAATCACTGATTCAGCCCAGGTTAAATTTTCTCGTCGCGGCGACGACCTCCGGATTTCCTGAAATCACATGGCCGCACCCACCGACTGGGGCAACAGCCATTGCAGATGAAATTTCTCACAACCGCTTCGCTAGCACCCAAGGGCATAATAAAGAGGGGGAGATTGGGGAGGAGGAGGCTTTGGTGACAGGGCCGATTACATTAAAAAGATCACCCCAACCTCGCCATCGTCCCCAGACCGCTATCGCGGGAACCACCGCGTAAAGTGCTCTCTGAAAATTGCCTGTCCCTAAAAAATACCTGTCCCTAAAAAATACCCCCGCTCTCGTCACCCTTCGCTGACTCAGGGCAAACCTTTGGTTTACCATCTCCGTGCTGCTCGCACTCCGTGACGCTTATGATGAGAATTTACGTTGTGCTGGATAAGCGTTACATAAGCGTAAATAAGCGGTTCCCAGCTCTGCTGGGTCTGTGTCTGTGTCTGAGCGGTTTACTGCCACAAGGGAAGAGCCGACCGTTCCTCTGAATCGGAGGAGAGCATTAAAGATTGCTTCAATCGGCATAGCCAACGTGAATTAGACTATCTAAATATATGTAGAAGGATATGCTGCTAAGGGAAGGAGCTTTTTTACCGTCAACTTCAAGGCCCTCAGACTTGTGTATAAGGATATGCTTCGCAGCCGTCTTCGCTCTAACCGAGCTACGCCGAGCCAAAAGGGAGGGATCTCTGAAAATTACCTGTCCCTAAAAAATACCCCCGCTCTCGTCACCCTTCGCTGACTCAGGGCAAACCTTTGGTTTACCATCTCCGTGCTACTCGCACTCCGTTACGCTTATGATGAGAATTTACGTTGTGCTGGATAAGCGTTACATAAGCGTAAATAAGCGGTTCCCAGCTCTGCTGGGTCTGTGTCTGAGCGGTTTACTGCCACAAGGGAAGAGCCGACCGTTCCTCTGAATCGGAGGAGAGCATTAAAGATTGCTTCAATCGGCATAGCCAACGTGAATTAGACTATCTAAATATATGTAGAAGGATATGCTGCTAAGGGAAGGAGCTTTTTTACCGTCAACTTCAAGGCCCTCAGACTTGTGTATAAGGATATGCTTCGCAGCCGTCTTCGCTCTAACCGAGCTACGCCGAGCCAAAAGGGATGAGTTTTAAATCGTGCATTTATAACGTCAATTTGAAGAGATATGTATAATCAACTATCAGAGTCAGCTGAAGAACCCATCGGATGAGTTAAGCGTAAATTAAGCGTGATTAAGCGGTAAAAAACACCAAGCCACAGCACCTCAGAACTCCGTCGACCATGACCCAAAAAAAAGCGCCCTGCCCGAAACCGGACAAGGCGCTTACCCTAGATTTATTCAGGATTCGAAAAGCATAACGGAGCCGCTAGAATCCCCATCGCTTTGAGTTGGTATTCATAAGCCCAGTCCTTACCTTCAGAACGGAACCCTAGAGGGCCGTAACGCACCCAATCGTTACGATATTGATCGGTGTTGTGGACACTTCCGAATGCGTTCACACGATTACCATACACGCGAAGCGTCAAAACCTCCCCTGCTTTCAGTTCCGCTAGCTCAATTTCATAAGGAGGAAACGGTGCCGAATCGATGAGCTTACCATCCTTAAAGGCTTCCAGTAAGGCACCTTTGTAGAATGGAATACGAATCGAAGAAAGTGGCGTATCTGGCACTCGGATGTTGTAGTCGATATTACCCGCGTAGAATGGCAGGCCGCACTGAGCATAGTCTCCGTAAGGCAGTGTTTTCGGCAGCGCGGTGACGACTCCACGCGACCCTTCGAGCCGAACCCCGAAGTCGCCCAGCAAATAGAGCCACTCCAGGTCGGTTTTACGGGTATACGGAATCCGGATGCGTAGCGTGTTGCTGCCTTTATTAACCATCGGCAACGCAACCTTGCGGATGCAGTGATCCACCCACCATCCAGTGTCGACATCAGATGGAACGATCTCGCCATTCAATTCGATTTCGACGGAAGCCGGATCTTCAATCGCCAATTCGCAACCGGCACACTCGATTTCGGATTCAAAATCAATCTCCAGCACCAAGGTGCCAAGAACGGGCGCCGGCTCGGTATCAGCCCAGGGTTGGCAGCCCAATCCGTTCCGTGCGATGAGCCCGAGTTGTGTCCGCAGCTTGCCATCTAGACGCAGCATTTCCTCGCGCGCTTCCAGCGGCCCATCGTTCCAACTCCAGCGCGCCTGATCGAGCAGCAGCACATTCGGCTCGTCCAGCGCATAGGATTCCGCTGCGGGCAACACGCCACACTCAATGGCCTCAGGCTGCTCGACGACAGCCTGCTCTGTTTTGCCGGGGCGCAGCGACAGCAACAGGCTTGCGGCAGGATGCAAGGTGGTGCAGATGTGTGTTTCCCCACGGCTGTAGGTGCTGGCGATTTCGGAGGCCTCGCCAGAATGCGTATCGAGTTCTTGGCAAATCCATTCGCCACTGATTTGCAGCACCATGTTTTCGCGGCTCTCGATCCGGCCCGTATTGCAGACAAATAAAATCCGTTCGTCCCCGTCCTGACGGAACTGATGCATCAAGTCTTGCGCAGGAGTGCCGTCCTCATTCAAAGCACGCAGATTGCGCACCCCTTCGAGTTCCGACAAAACACCCTGTTCAGAGAACTCAGCACGCTGCGCACGAAGCGCCAAATCGGCCGGACGGCTGGAAGGTTGCGCATCGACCAGGGTCGGCACCTCGCCAACAAATACTAATTTCCCACCGGCATCGGCGAAGCGCTCCAAGCGCTCCAAAGTCGATTGACGGATGGTGCGCATGCCGGGAACCAGCACCACTTCGTAACGCATTTCACCGACCGGCAAGGTTTCGCCAACGTCTGCCAAATCACACTGCACCGGTAGCAGCGATTCACAGATCAAGTCGTAATCGACCAAGCCGAAGAGCAGTGTCGCATTAATCTCATGAAAGCGGCGATCACGCTCTGCACGCTCCGCACCCGTCTGAACGGAGGGTCCATAGGCCAGCCAGAAAGACTCAACCGGATGAATAACACCGACACGCACCAGCGGACGGCCAGTGGTCAGCGCCACATTCACGCGAGCGAAATGATCTTCTACCAGCGAGTAGCGTTCGAACCAGGGCACCTGATAGCCGATGGAGGCCGGATAGTCGCGCTTAGCCTCACCTTTCATCGAAACCCATGTCAGGTGGTGGACGCGTAGCACCACACCCAAAGCTGCTTGCCAGTCGCCCTGCCCTTTGTGCCCCATGAAATCGAAATCCCAATTAGTGACGCCATATAGCTCACTCATAATTCCACGCGCACCTTGTTGCCGGGCGGCACTCTGTGCCTGCTTTGCGGTGGTGAATTCAAGATCGTCATTTAAGATATCGATGCCGGGCAGATCGTAATGGATGTAGGAACGCATCGCCTCGCCCGTCGATCCCGTCTGGCTATTGAGCGATCCTTCGGCCATCATATGGCCAGTCAGTTGCATGTTATTCTCGCGACACCATTTGCCCAGCACGCCTGAATAGTTTTGCGCAAAGAGGTCGGCGACCAAATCGTGATAACGATAGCGAAACACGGAAGCCTGTGCGTCTGGCAATTCCCAGAACAGTTGCGGTAGATCATCTAAAAAGTCGCTCTCGAAGCGACTCAGGAACTCGTCGGGGATTTCATCAGTAAACGGCAGAATTCGATCCTCCAGCGCATCCGGTGAGGTGAAGAACTGTTTGGCAGCAAACTGCGGCTCGTCGGTAAAGATACCGGGAATGGTTTTGCCGAATTCTGCGCCGACCGCTTCTTTGTAGCGCTCGTGGGTGGTTTCCAAAAAGCGCTCGGTCGCTTCTTTCTTCAGCGTGTTGACATAGGTCTGGCCGTTGAACCAAGCCGCAGGCATCGCCTTTTCCAAATAGGCATACCAGATCGTGTGATCGGAGGACGTAGATAGCGCCTCGTCATCCTCTAGTCGACGACCTTCAGCCAAGCAGCCCTCCGCGTCGAGCGTGACCGCATAGCGAGCCAGCAGCACACCGTTCTCAGAGCGGGCGGCGTTCGCGTTCGGCATGTTGGCTTCGGCGATTTCCACCGTTCCATAGGGCCGCGTGGTAAAGAGCAGCGACTGCATGCGATAGTCTGGATTTTCCGTGACCAGCCCACCGCCGAAACCCGATGGCCAACGATCTTCGTCGTAGAGCCATGCCTGCATATCTTCCGCTTTGGCTTTATCGACAGAGGCCTTCACACAGTCCATAAACTCTTCGCCGAGATAAGGCGTATCGAGCCCCGTGCGGCAGTGAATATGAAAACCACCGATGCCCATTTCCTGATAGACATCGATCTGCCGCAGCAGTTCTTCTTTTTCCAGTTTGCAGTTCCACGACCAGAGCGGTGCTCCACGAAATTCAGAGGAAGGGTTTTTAAATGTAGATTGATTCATGTTGAAAATAACTTATTTAAGATTGAGATGGTATAGAATTGTATTGATGAAGACTTAAGGCGCAGCTGACTCAGCACACTTTGTTCACTTCGATTCCGAGTAGAGCGGCCAGCTTTTCGATTTTATTGCCGATATGCCCGAGCCCGATCGCACAGTGATGTGACGGCCCACCCTTGGACCAGTCGTTCATAAATCCTTTGGCGCCGATGCTGAACTTATAGCGGCTGTTGGTATTGCCAATTTGCATGATCGGGCCCGGCACGGATTCGCCCTCAGCCACCTGCAAGGAGACAGTCCCGTCGCGATGCTGCACCACGGAAAGCAAGGTGACAGGACCATGCTGCACCGTCATTTGAATCGACAGACCTGTGCCAGGCTTGCCGTGATAGACCGACAACGGCACCAGCGCGACGTTGCCTTCCGAGATCGCAAAGTGCGCGGGGCCGTCGTGGCCGAGATAGACGACATCATCGACAAAGTCGGACAGGTAAAATTCGGAGAACGAGCCGCCGACGCCGAAGAGGTCCATGATCTTCATGGCCTGCACGTTTTTGACTTCGCACTCGCCCGCCACCGGAACATTACGCCCGGTCAACAAAGTATTTCCGGCAATCACCGAAGTGGCGATATTTCGATAGTCACCCTCGCCTTCGTAGTAGTAGGCGATTGAGCCGAGCTTATGTTTTTCGACCAGTTTGTCGAGGGCCACCGAGGTTTGTGCGGCGCGTTCGATTTCAGACTGTTCACACTCATCGGACACATCAAACTTCTCATTAAACTCGCCGACCTTGGTCGCAATTTCGTCACTCGTCACCGCCTTACGCAACTCGTTCAGCTCGCACATTTCAAGCAGCTCAAAATGGTTACCGAAGGTGGCGGACTGTTGGCAAAGGTCGCTGTAGACATCGAGCATCCCGCAATAGTAGTGCCCCAGCACGCCGACGCGGTTTTCACGCATGCCTGCAAAGACTTTAGCGGCATCCACCCAATCCTGAATTTCCTGCCAAGCGGCTGCTTCCTGCAAGTAACCAGTCACGACATGATAGTCGATACCCGCACGATTGAAGACACTGGCCAGCTCCGGCACCGAACAGGACTGGCAATGCTCCAGCCAGACGCCGGTCATGACACCACGATCCCCCAGAGCGTTAAACTTTTCATAATCGAGCTGCGCCACTGGCTGAATATTCAGCAGCACCACCGGCACCTTGGCCCTCTGCACCACTGGCAACACCGTCGAAGACAGTGCGTAGGTGGAGATAAAGATAAAAATGATTTCCACCTCCTCACGCCTGAACAACGATGCCGCACCGCCGGCCTTTTCCGGACTATCGATCATACCGGCATCGACCAACTCGATATCCATGTCGCGAATGCGATCGCCAATTTGTTTATGATAGCCGTTCAGCTTATCGAGAAAGCCGTCAAACTGAGGCCAATACGCTTCATTACCGATTGAAAATATCCCTGCTTTCATAATTGTTTCCCTCTGGTTTGTATAATAATAATTAAGTGGAAGTTAATATTACTCTTTATTTAGAGAAAAGAGAATGGATATTAATACGAACACATAGACAAAAATAAGATAAAGGATATAAATGTTACTCAAACCATACGAAGTCATTCCAGATATCAAAATAATCAATTACTTCAGCATCCAGGGTAACAACAATTCCTGGGGACCGAGACGCATGTCCGATTTTGAACTCATTCTAATTGTGAGTGGATTTTTCAGCTACACGGCCAATGAAACGACACATACCCTTGAGCCCGGCGATGTTCTCTGCATCACCCCGGAGCAGTTGCATTGCTTAACTTACAATAAAGACTCTGCAAGGAATCCGGTCATTAGCAGCATACACTTGGAACTCTATCCAGCACTTTCATATTCCGCGAATGATTATGAACTGGCCGTAAAACCTGAAATGATCGCTAAAACTGCGAGCAACCCGGAAATCCATGCGCTCTTTCAGAGGTCATCCAAACTGTTTAATCAGCGTCATAGTAAATACAGTGATGAGCTACTGAAGACGATGCTGCGTGAGTTATGGATACGATTGTCTGAATTCTGGGAGAACGGCGGCTTGTTGCACCAGACCTTGCGAATGAAGAATATGCTGAAATTTATTGATCAGAATCTGACTGGAAAAATTTCACGCACCGAAATTGCACGAGAGTTTGAACTCACTCCTGAACATGTGAATGCGATCTTCAAAAAAGAGCTGAATACGACTCCGGTAAAATATATAAAACGGCAGCGCGTACAACAGGCTTGTTACTACCTAATAGAGGAGGGCCGCAGCGTCAAAGAGACCGCAATGCTGGTCGGTTATGAAGATGAATTCTACTTTTCTAAAGTGTTCAAACAGATCACCGGACGATCACCGAGCGAAGCCAGCAATAAGAAGCGCACAGTCACATTATCCTAAATTCGGCAGTCCAATCATACGTATTTACCTAAACCGTTAATGGACGTTAATTAACGGTTCAACTCATCTTTTTAGGATTATAATTCCTACCTGGCTGATTCACTCAAGTAGGTAACAGATCTAGTGAACCTAGAAAAAAGGATACAGCATCTGCAGTTAAAAAATCCAATGCGAGATATACTGCTGCGCATCACGATTTGTGATTTATAAAATGGACAACTCAATGGGGCGACAGCCCCATGCTAGGCTTCTTTGACTGAGGATACGTTTATTTTAACCACCCGCTTGCGCTAGTGACCAACGGGAACGGATGGTAAAAAAGACAGAGCCTAAGAACGGCTCCGTCTCCCCAATCTCCCCCTCTTTATTATGCCCTTGGGTGCTAGCGCAGCGGTTGTGAAAAATTTAATATGCAATGGCAATG
>Ga0209302_10000825_pt1 | contig 17871 bp, 19 predicted proteins | sample ArcOceMetagenome_2_FD_187445 | JGI IMG/M metagenome (GOLD analysis project Ga0209302, IMG submission 187445) | Marine eukaryotic phytoplankton communities from Arctic Ocean - Arctic Ocean ARC135M Metagenome (SPAdes) (version 2) | ecosystem: Environmental > Aquatic > Marine > Oceanic | place... | reverse complement strand
CGTGCGCAGCTGCTGCGGCGGGGTGCGCGCCTCGAGAGCACACCAGCCGAGGAGCGCGGCGAACTGCGCGGCGGTGAGGCCGTGCGCCTGGTCAGGGGTGAGGGGTGAGGGGTGAGGGGTGAGGGGGGAGGGGTGAGGGGTGAGGGGTGGGGGGTGAGGGGTGAGGGGTGAGGGGTGAGGGGTGAGGGGTGATGGTTAGGGGTGAGGGTGAGGGGTGAGGGTGAGGGTGAGGGTGAGGGTTGAGGGTTAGGGTTAGGCCGTGCACCTCCGGCCGCTGCCACTGCTGCGGCACGGCGCATGTGCCGACGAAGCAGAACTGGCGCGCCAGCTGCGACCAGCCGATCAGCATGGGGCATAGCTCGAAGTCTTGCGCGAAGGCGACGAGCTGCGGCCACTGCAGCAGCTGCATGGGCAGTGCGGCGACTGCGGTGGAGAGGGGGCGTGCCGGCTGCAAGAGGTACGTGTCGAAGACGAGCTGCGTGAAGGGCGCATGCCGCTCGAAGAGCAGCCCGAGCGGCGGCGCGCCCAGCTGGCACTCGACCAAGGCGGCCTCGAGCTGGAGCATCCACGGCAGCAGGTGATCGCTCAGCAGATGGTGGAAGGCCTCCGCCTGCGTGTCGAGCTGCGGGTACAGGCGGAGCGCCAGGATGGCGAGGCCACGCACCATGTCTGCCAGACCCATGCGGGAGGCGCGCGACTTCACCACCTGGCGTGCATAGGGTTAGTGCCAGGCTGGAGGCAGAGGGTTGCTGCCAGGCTGGATGCATAGGGTTGCAGCCTCTGCCGCATAGGGTTGCAGCCTCTGTCGCACGGGGGTGCAGCTCTCGACCTTGCAGAAGACGAGGTCGACGTCCGTCGGGCTGCAACGGTCGCCGATGAGCTGCGCGGCGCGCGCCAGCTTGGTGAAGCCGTAGGTCGAGAGCATCGGCGTGCGGCTACCCACGTCTCTATTCTGCGTATCGGAGGATGCAGGCGAGGAGCAGAAGTAGAGGTAAATCCTGCGCAGGTGCTCATGGATCGTGGGCGTGTCGATCAGCGCTGGCTCGACGGACTCCGTGTGCGTGTCGGCCGACAGCGATGAGAACTCGTCGCTGAGGCGGCGCCCTGCGTCTGCTTCCGTGCGCGGCGGCGACGAGCTGCTGCCTGGCTGCTCGACCGGTCCCTGAAGCTTGGCGAGCGCCGCCTGCAGCTTGTCGAGCGTCGAGTCGAGGCTCGTGGCAAGCTCGCTGACGCTAATGATGGAAGATGGGGCCGCTGCCGACATGCTTGCTGATAGGGGTGAAAGACAAGCTGCAGCCATCGCCGGCGCGTGCGCTCAAGCAGGTATACAGCCGCTTGTACGTTAGCGCGCGTGAAAAGTTTCGAGGGGGGGTTATTGATGGACTGATCGGCTTTTGACGCGTGAACCCTAATCATCTTAGCTTACCTTAAGAATGACACGGACGCGCCAAGCGAGAGATACCGCCTCGCGCACACCGCACAGTGAGAGGTGTCTGCAGCAGAAGAAGTTCTTCGACCGTGACAGAGACCGCGGTCAGTAGATCTCGGCGATGGCGAGCAGCACGAGGGCGGACCAGCCCGCGAAGGGGCGGTTGCGCTGGCCGGCCCCCGTGTCTTGGTTGTACTGCTCCCACAGGTAGCCCGTCTCCTCCCACTGCCGCTGCATATTGGTCACCAGGTTGGTGCGCAGCTCGTCGTACAGCTCGGCGGCACGCGCCTGCGCCGGCCCGGCGGTGTGCGCGTAATGGTGCAGGCCCGAGAGCACGAGGTAGTTGAGATTGATCCAGATGGCGCCGCGCCAGTACGGCGCGTCGCCCGGCGCGTTGGGCCGCAGGTAGAAGCGGTCGCTCGCGGCGAGGGAGCGGAGACCATACGGCGTCCACATCGCCTTCGGGTCGCGCAGCAGCTCGAGCAGCGGTCGCAGCTGCGGCGCGTCGGCCGGCAGCAGCCGCAGCATCAGCGGGAAGAGCGACACGTAGCCCAGGTGCTCGACCCACCCCTCGCGCTGCTTGGTCGCCTTGAAGCGCTCCCGCATCTGCAGCCCGCCCGCACCGTCGCCCAACGGGAAGAGGAAGCGGGGGTGCTTCCGCGGGCACCTGGGCCCAGGCCCGCCCTGCTGCAGCTCGCTGGCGGGCACGTCGTGCTCCACCGATGCGCTGCCGTCGGGCGTGCCGCACTTGACCACCACGTGCTCCACGAACTCGCCGGCCGAGGCCTGTCCAAGGCGAGGCCCACACGTGTGTGAGTAGCAGACCTGTCAGGGGCCTGCTAGCCCGGGGTTCGAGGCCCGCCTGGCATGCCTGCAGCCCCCAGTCGTTGAAGGCCTGCAGCTTTTCGTTCCAGTGGTGGCGGAGCAGCGCGTCGAGCTGCTGCGCGTGTGCCGCCTCGTACACGGCCGCCTCCTCGGCCATCTCGAGCCGCACCGCCAGCCGGCCGAGCAGGCGCGAGCAGAAGGCCACCCAGCACAGCATGTCCACGTGCCGCTCCTTCTTGGTGGGCACCTGGTTAGGGCTAGGGCTAGGGCTAGGGCTAGGGCTAGGGCTAGGGCTAGGGCTAGGGCTAGGGCTAGGGCTAGGGCCAGGGCCAGGGCCAGGGCCAGGGCCAGGGCTAGGGCTAGGGCTAGGGCTAGGGCTAGGGCTAGGGCTAGGGCTACGGTTGGGCTCAGGGTTAGGGGTCTTCATGGTGGGCACCGTCGCGCGAGGGTAGTCGTCGAGGCCCGAGGAGAGCGTGAGCGCATTGAGCCGGTTGTCGGCGGCATCGCGCCCGCGCCAGCGGAACGTGTGCGGCAGCTCACCCGCCTGTGTGCGCACCAGCCAGCCGTACCAGCGCGTGAGGCGCGGCCATAGCCTCCTCGCGAGGGGCAGCCACTCCTCCTCGCCGCCCTGCTCCGCGCCACCGTTGAGCAGCCGCTCCAGCCGCAGCATGAGCGTGGGCGGGTTGGCGTGCTGCCGATGCTGCGGCATGAACTCGGCGGGCACGCGCGCCTGCGCCTCTGCGCCCAGGATCTGCTCGCGCGGGATCCAACCGTCGCTGTGCATGAGGTGCATCCAGTGCGCGAGCACGTCGTTGGCGATGGCGGGCCTCCACACGCCGACAAGCAGCTGGGTTAGGGTTAGGGCTAGGGTTAGGGTTGGCAGCTGCCCAACAACCCTAACCTGTGCCCACCCTAGCAGGCACCCTAGCAGGTGCTAAACAAGCCGAACCTGGTGGAAGCCGTCGTCCCACAGGAAGCCGCGCGGGAAGAAGGGGCGCGGGGGCACGCCGGAGAGCAGCGGCGCGGGGCTCGTGCGGCCTGCAGCAGGTGAGCGTTAGGGTTAGGGTCAGGGTCAGGGTTAGGGTCAGGGTTAGGGTTGGGGTTGGGGTTGGGGTTGGGGTTGGGGTTAGGGCTAGAGCTGGGGTTGGGGCTAGAGCCGAAGCAACTGCACCGATTTCGCGGCCGTCGGGCCCTGCCACTGAGGTCGTGCCGTAAAAGTAGCCGAGCGATCCCAGCTGCGCACCCAGAACCGCGCCCGCGAAGCGCCGCGTCGCTGTGGAGAGTGGCGCGCCGCCCAGCCGTGCGGTGTCGAGGGCAAAGGCGCGCGCTACGCCCGCCTCGTAGGCGGCGTGCCGGCGCTCGAGCAAGGCACTGAGCTGCCGGCCGGAGAGGGCAGTGTACGCGGCCTTGCACGCCTCCCCCTCGCCCTCCCCCTCGCACCCACCTGGGACGCCGCGTGCAGCGGCGGAGGCGGAGCTCAAGTGTGGGGGAGGAGCGGGGACGGCGCTGGCGCCAAGGGCGGCGGAGGCGGCAGGGGCTACTGGCGCGGTGGGCGTGGCGGGCGCGGCAGGGGCTATCGGCGCGGCGTGCAGATGTGATGTGAGCGTGTGTGCGGGCGCGGGGTGGATGTGCGCGTGCGTGAGGCGGGGGCACCTGGCACGTAGACAAAGTCAAGGGTGAAGGGCGGCGTGGCGACGAACTGCACGAGCAGGAGCTGCGAGTCCTCGGACACCTCGTCGCTCAGGCGCAGCTCCGCCGAGTCGAGCAGCTCGCGCCCCGCGATCTCGCGCACGTGGAGATACGTTGCCTGTGGCCCTGCGCCGCCCCAGCAGCGCGGTTGCAGGCTGGGGCCACGCTCCGCCTCGCAGACCTCGGCGTCGTCGTCCGAATGCACGCCGCCGGCGCTCGACCGGCCCTCGGCGAGCAGAGAGAAGCGGCCGACGCCATCGACCTCGCCGGCCACGTGAGTGCCTGCACCGGGCGTGAAGGTCGGCCTCTCAGCCGCCACAGACAAGCGCGAGGCACCGCCTCCGTCGCCGTCGATGCCCAGGTAAAAGATGACCGTCTGGGGCGCGCCCTTGCTCTCGCCCGGCAGCAGCTTACCCTCGATGCGTGCCGCCCAGGCTCCGGCCGCCTCGGGCGCGTCGGGCTTGACGAAACTCGTATGCAGCTCCAACCCGTTCTCGCGGTCGACGATGGGCTGTGACGCGTAGGCCTCGCCGTCGTGCTCGGTGTAGCCATACCGTTGCACCTCGTCCTGTTCGCACGTGTGCCGCAGCTTGCGCTCCGACGCCACGCCGTCCAGCGCCCCCCACATCAGGCCGGCCACCAGGGCCGTCGGGTAGGTCCGCGAGCGCAGGCCGAAGTAGACTCCCGGACGGTACGTGCCCCACATGAGCGACGCGTTGTGCTCGGAGGAGAACCCCGCGAGCTCGCCCGGCCCAAGGTCCACTGTGGCCGCCGAACGCCTGCCGTCCTGACGTGGCGGGGCCGGTGCAGCTCCGGCCGGGCTGGGCGCGGGCTCGGAAGGCTGGAGCGCCGCGAGTCCTAGCGCCACGACTGCGGCCATCACCACTGCCACGGACGCCCAGCACTGCCAGGGGCGCCCACTGCCGGCTGTTGCTGTGGGCTTTGGCTTGTGCTTTGCCATGCGGTGCGTCGGCCGCGCGGCAGGCACGCGGGGGAGCACTCCAGCGGACGGAAATTCATAAGGACTGCGAATTTAGCCGGAGCATGGCCGGCTCAGCCGGTACCCGCCAGCCCGCCGCGCGCCGCTCACAGGCCTGCTGCCGCGCGTGCACCTGCGGCCACGCCTTGCTTGGCCCGCCCCGTCAACAGCCTCTCGGCCGTGCGCGTACGTACGCGGCGGCGGCGGGCCGTGGTGAAGGAGGTCGGCTTTCGGATGCCCAATGACGGGCAGGCGGCCGCGGATGACGCGCGCGCACGACCGCCAGAAGACGCTACCCCAGCGGCGGTCGGTGCACGTCGTGCGTGATACTAGGGCGTGTATGTAGATAGATCCCCACCCATCCAGCCACGAGCGCCTCGTGCACGCTCCGCACCCCCAACTGCTACCCAACTGCCGCCACTTCGCCGTTGCCTTCGCCTTCGCCGCCCTCGAGTCGCCGCCTCCCGCGAGAGCCCGTGCAGCGCCTCGCTGCAGCCCTCGCCAGGTTGGAAAACTTGACAGAGGCCGGACATATGCCCCAAAATTTCCCGGCGCTACGCGCCGGGATTTCACCAGAAACAGGGTAAAAGGCCCAAGAATTTCCAGCGCTACGCGCCGAAACCCTACAAAACGTATACAAAAAAAGCCCTAAATTTTCCGTACAGCCCTTTCTTGCAACCTTGAGCCCTCGCGGGGGGCGCACCGGCGGAAGACTGCTTTCGTGTGGCCAACCAACTCGGCGGAAAGATACCAAAAGCGCGCGACGACTTCAATCAAAATGCCGATGGTCCTCGAGGCGGCCGCTCGCCATGCCGCTCGCCCATCCGAAGAGCTGAGTGAAGCCAGTACGGCGCTGGCCCAGTGCTCGCGTGATCTGGGGTTCGCCCTCTCCAAGCAGCGGCAGCTGGAGCGGCAACAGAAGGACGCCGACAACCGGTGCCTGAGTCTGGAACGCCGCCTCAAGGCATCCCAGCAAGAGACTGCGAGCCAATCGCAGCAGGCGTACGAGATTGCGCAGCGGGGCGAGTTGGCATGCGAGGCACAGCGCAAGGCACAGGCGGACGCGGCCTCGCGTGCCGAGAAGCTGAAGCAGATGAGCGTGAAGCTGCTGCTGCTGGCGCGCGCGACCAAAGAGGCGGAGCAGGCGGCCGAGGCGGCGGCGGCGCGCGAGGCGGCGGTGCAATCGAAGCAGGAGGACGCGGTGCGCGGTGCGCGTGAGAAGGTGCAGCGCGAGATGCGACAGAAGGTGGACGAGGCGGCGGCGCGGGAGGCGGTGACGCTGCGGCGGCTGCAGGAGGTGGAGGGGCGAGCGCAGGAGGGCGAGGGGCGCGTCGCGTTGCTCGAGCAGCAGCTGCGTGCGCACGAGAAGGAGAGCCGCAGGAGCAGAGAGCTGCAGGACCAGAGAGCCACGCAGCACGCGGCAGCGATGGAGGCGGCCGAGGGGCGCACGCTGTGTGCCAAGCAGGCGGCGGCGGCCGCGGAGCGCGAGCGCGAGGCGGCGCGTGCCAAGCTAAGGGGAGTAGAGGCCAAGCTAAGGGGAGTAGAGGCCAAGTTGGGCGAAAGCCATGCACAGCTCGAGGAGAGAGCGGCGCAGGTGGCGAGGCGCGACGAGGCGGCCAAGCGGCAGGCGGCGGCGGCCAGGGCGGCAGCCGGGGCGGCAGCCGAGGCGGCGCAGCTCGAGCGGGCGCGCTTGGAGGCCAAGGCCGCCGCGCTCGAGGTGGAGGCCGCCGCGAGAGAGCAAGATTTGGCGCGATGCCGCGCGCAGATCAAGAAGACGGCCGCGCTCGGACCGCAGCTGCAGAGCATCCAGCACCTTCTCGACGAGCTGCAGCCAGGGCATGGTGCCCCTGACGAGCCGAGCTGGACGTGATCCTTCGGGGTGGTCTAGGGGTAGTGGAGTGAAAGAGCATGAGGACCGGTGGAAGATGCGAGCAAGAGGCGCTCTCGCTCTGCGCTCTCCGTAGCATGCAGCCTGCGTAAAGTTAAATGTGTTGCAATATATTTGACACACGCGTATCACGCAAATCGCAATATCTCATCAGTTCTCACGCACTCCCGTCCGCACGCGCTCGCACTGGCCACTGCGACTGCACTCGCACCCCAAAGTGCAACAAGCAAAAATGATTGACAAAGCGCACAAACCGTATATTAAACTAAAGCTGACACCTGACAGATTTGTTAAAGCGACACCGGTTGGCGACTGCCCTCCCGCGTGCGAACTGCCCTCTTTCGCCGGCGCGGGCGGCTGCCGGCGGGCGCGCGCGCGCGCCCCCTACGGCCTACGGCTGACTGGCTGTGTGCGCAAAGTACGAAGATCGCCTACCACGTCCCGCCCCGGCCGTTATCGGCCGGCCTCGTCCCCTTCTGAAGACGCCTCCCGACTCGCGGCCGCGGGCTCGCTCGGCGCGGGCTGCAGGTTTGCGATCTCGTTGATGAGGAACTCCTTCTCCTCGACGAACTGCTCGTCAGCGCGCTCGCTCTGGAAGCTGGCCATGAACTCAAGCAGCTTGGGCTGGTTGCGCAGCAGCACGTTGCGCACGCGGCCCTCCTTGTGCGGGTTGGCCACGAAGATCTTGAAGACGTGGAAGGCCTCGAACCTGCACGGCCGAAGGCGGCGGGATCGGCGATATGGGGGGCGCGCTCGAGCACCCAAGGCGGTGGCTGGGATGTGCAGAGGCCCGACCCCTTACCCTGGGGGCATCGGCTACCCTGGAAGCATCGGAGCCGCCCAGAGCCGCCGCCCCGAGGAGGCGCGGAGGCCGAGCGCGGGCGGTGCCAAGGGGGCCGCTTTGCCCGCCCTGCTGGCCGAGCTGGATGGAAGAGGACCTGTCGCGGAGCAGCACCATGACCATCTTGAGATTGTCGACGCAGGCGATGTAGCGCGTCATGATGGCGAAGTTGGTGCGGTCGAGCAGCAGCTCGCCGAGCAGCTTGAGCGACTGCCGCTTGGTCACGTAGTTGTCCGAGCCTGCCGGCGTCAAAAAAAGGCGGCGAAAATCGGCGGCTTTGGAGGCGGGCGGCTCGCAAGCACGAGCACCCGAGGCAGCGGCTGGGCACGCAGTGGCCCAGCCTCTCCCCCCCCTTGCGAGAGCCACGCGCCGCTCCAAGGGCCGCCAGGCGCGCGCTGAGAAGCGGGCACTGCCAGAGGGGGCCGTGTTGGGCCGTGCTGCGGGGCAGACGAGCTTGTGGTAGTGTTGGAAGAAGGGCTCGTAGTGCTGGGCTAGGAAGGCAGCGACGACCGGCTTGTGCTTGGTGAGCAGGTCCTTGAGAGAGGCGAAGGCGTCGGACGCCACGTCAAAGTACGGCGACTCGATGTACGTGAAGAGTGCGTAGAACTGCGTCTCGTCCACCGTCGGCAGCAGCAGCGTTGCGAGCCGCTCGTGCCGCGCGCACTCGCGCAGCATGATGCCGTAGTTGAGGGCGAGCTGCGGCGTCTCGTAGCCCCGCAGCAGGATGAAGAGCACGTCGCGGTTCTCCTCGAGCCACTTGACGGTCTCGTGCTCGCCGTGCTGCTGTCTTCGAAGCAGGTTGGAGAAGACTTGCGAGACGTCCTTGCGGCACTCGAAGTCGAGGAGCGGCAGGTGGGTGAGCAGCAGGCGGAGGACGTCGCTCTTCCACACCTCGCGCGCCAGCTCGGACGCCGCCTCGGGGTTGGGCCGCTGGTCGGGCTCGCCGTACAGCAGGAGCTTCATGCTCGAGAGGTTACGCGAGACCTCCTCGCTCACCTTGGCTGGCTGCTCGGACCCGCTGCTGCTCTGCTCGAGCTGTAGCAAGGCCTCGCGCGTCGTCCTCACCAGCTCGGGCGGCGGCTTCACCTTGCGCGAGAGCAGCCCGAACATGGTGTGGGCCGCCCACGCACGCGCGGTGACAGGGGATTATAATAACAAAACAACGTTGCCTCGCGGCCCGCCAACTTCGGTGACAGGGGATTATAATAACAAAACAACCCCGCGTGAGGATAAGATCATCTCTCTCTATCTTGTCACAGTTACCTATGACCCGTGGGGCAGAGCGTGCTTAGATGATGCCGTGGGAGAGCTGGAATGCCAGGGAGGGACGCCGCGTGGTTGCGGATAGCGGAGGGAGAGGGCGTCGCGGCGCTAAGGACCCTCCATAGGATGGCACATATTTGACCAATACTTAGAGAGCTTGAGATCATCCAATATTATGGCAATACTTACGCCTAGCGTGAGCCAATCCTAAGTATGGGTGTTCAATGCGATTAAGATAAGATAAGATTGTTGGGTTTCACGACGCTACACGACTCGCGACGCTACACAATTCCGCGATGCCTTCATCTTATCGTATCTTTGTTCAATACAAGGATGAGACGCGGCCCCAGCTGTGCGTTAAAATTAAGTTAAAATCGGCTTGAAAGCGCTTGAAATTGCCTGAAATCGCTTCAAAATCGCTGGAAAAGTCACTTTTTCGCAGCAGCTGCGGGAATTTACCTCGGCGCAGACCTTTTGCACTCATCTTGGTGTCCTTCTCTTCCCCCCCCCGACCAGACAAGACAAATTAGGAACCTTTCTCGTGCGAGGGGAGGGGAGGTCAGAGGCCAGTTCGTTGTTGGCTCCGCGCCGCGGTTTGGCTCCATGATATTCGGCAGACGGTCAGATCCTGCACCACCGTCTCGGCGTGGCTCTGAAGAGTACGGCCTCGGGACAACCGACACCGACCGAAATGACGTGAGCGTTGGCTGGGCGCGATCGTTCTCATTTGCTGGCACAGTACTGATCGTGGGTTTCCTCCTCGTATTCCTGCGCTCGATTCTCGTGCCGTTTGTCGCGGCGCTTTTCCTAGCCTACCTCGTGCGCCCGCTCGCCGAGTCGATCTCCGCCTGCCGATGCATCCCCTTCTTCCGAAAGCGGCACGAGGCTGCCATGCTCAAGGAGCAGGAGGATGAGGAGAAGGAGCCGCTGATGGGTGGCGAGGGGGAGAAGGGAGCGACGCCCGCACGGCGGCGCCTTCTCCAGGACGTGCCGAAGGACTCGCGACAGCTCATCGGCAGGGTGGAGACGCTCCTGCCCAAGTGGGTTGGCGTGATGCTCGCGCTCATATTGGCGCTCGGCGTCATCGCGGGGATTCTGGCAGCCATGGTGGTTACGATCACCTCCTTCCAGGCGCAGATGCCCAAGTATCGCGCCAACGCGCAGGTCCTTTGGCAGCAGCTCCTCGAGTGGCTCAAGACGGTCTTCAACGTAGACCTGAGCGAGCTGCAGGCGCTGCCCTCGCGCGTCTTCTCGACCGCGGCTGGCGCCTTCCTCACCACCTCGGTGAGCATGGTCACCGACCTGATGCTCGTGGTCGTTTTCCTCGCCTTCATCCTGCTCCAGCCGCCCGCGTCGCAGAGCTCGCTCCGCAAAAAGATCGACGATTCCGTCTCGAGGTATATCATCCTCAAGTCGGTCATCTCCTTCTCAGTCGCCATCTTCGTCTATGTCGTGCTCGCGGCGGTGGCCTTCCCCCTCGGCCTCTTCGTCGCCCTCGCCACTTTCGTGCTCAACTTTGTGCCCAGCCTCGGCCCCACAATCTCCACGCTCCTCGTCGTCCCCATCATCCTGCTCGACGACCTCGCGCCCTACCAGAGCGTCATCGCGCTCACCGTGCCGTTTCTGGTCCACATCTGCGTCGGGAACATCCTCGAGCCGTGGCTCTTCGGCCAGCAGTTCTCGATGAACCCCGTGATCATCCTCTTCTCGCTCGGCGTCTGGTACATTCTGTGGGGCACAGTCGGTGCGCCCCTCCCTCGCCGCCCGCCGCCCTGCCGCGCGTCAAATCGCACCCCGCCCGCTCCCCGCCCGCTCCCCGCCCGCTTCCGCTCCGGCGACCCGCCGAAGTCGTTGTCGCTCGCTGCCGCCGACGCCGCTTCACACCGCTTCCCCCCTTGGCGCGCGCAGGTGCGGTGCTGGCCGTGCCTCTCACGAGCGTGCTGCGCATCCTGTGCAACCACTTGATAGAGAACAACATCGGCATGCCCTACATCAGCGCCATTAGTTCGCTCCTCGAGGGGCGCAGCCTAGACCTGAACCTTAGTAGACATAAGCCCACTGAAGAGAGGGATGCCGAGGCTGCTGCGCCTAGCCCGCCCAAAGATGTAAAGTCGTGAGAGCGGTGATCGCCGTAACCCCCCGTATGTAAACTTTGTGTTAAATGTGTACCCGCATCATACACGTGCACGGCTTAATGAATTATAATTATAAACGAGTACGTGATTTGAAAACGAGGGTGACGAAGTGTGTCGCATCCCGCGGCGTTCTTCGCGCGGCCGGCGGCGCGTTTTCTCGACAGCGATGCAGGGGACCAGCGTCGACCGTCGTCCGTCGTGGCGCGGCGCCGCGAGGGGCGTGCTGGAGGCCCGCGCGTAGCCGCGCGCTCTCCCCGGACCGCTCTAAACGTACGCTAAAATGAACGAAAACAACGAGTGGTTTTGCGATACCGGACACGCGCGCGCGTACACGCACTACCTCAACGGTTTTCACGATACTCAAGGACCCATACGGTAGAGCACACATCTCGTCATGCCGCACCCCCTCCCAACGGTCGTGTGCGGTGTGGCTCTGCTCTGCTCTGCGCTCTCCCAAGGCGACCTGGCACGCAGCCGACGACGACGCTTCGCCCTCAGGTCCCGGCAGTCCGCTACTTTAGCCCCCCGTGGCCGTATAGTTCTTGACAATCATGACGTGCGCAGTGCTCTGCCTGGCGACGGCCTGTGCCATGGAGCCGAGGTGGACGTTCTTCTCGAAGTTGCTCAGCTCCATCGACCCCATCACGGCGATGTCGGCAGCATCGAGCTGCTTCAGCAGGTCATTCTTCAGCGAGCTGCCTGGCTGCTTGGCCACCTGCGATGGGCGGTGAGGCGTCCTAGGGGGGGGGGCTTCCGGCGTCATACGGGGTGGCGAGGGGTGGTACGGGGTGGCGAGGGGTGGTGAGGGGGCTGAAAGGGCTGAAAGGGCTGAAAGGGCCGCAAGGGGTTGTAAGGGCTGCTCTGCGACCATCGCGAACTGCGCGACGAGCTCCTCGTGGTTGTGACACGCCTTGGCACACTCGCTATCGTAGTACTGTGTCATGGCGGTGAGCGCGGCAGGCGGCCTCCCCTGCCAGTCGCCGTTGTCGATGTGTACCGCGGTGAGCACGTCGCTAGCGCCGTCGCGGCACAGCTTAAGGCCCATGTCGAAGGCCTTAAGGAGTTAGTAGTCAGTAAGTAAGTAGTAAGTGGTAAGTAGTGAGGAGTAAGTAGCTTGTGGCCCAGGTCGAAGGCCTGGCGAGATGGCGTGTGATCGTGAGTGGTGGTACGAGGCCGTGCGGTTTGGTGCGAGAGGGCATCGGGTAGGCTGGGGGCCCAGTAGGGATCCAGCTGCAGCTAAGGGGCAGTATGGTGGGCGGTGAAGAGGAGCTGTAAGGGGAGGCAGCCGCACCTTCTTGGAAAGGTTACTGTCGTCGACGCAGACAGCGATGTTCAGGCCGTGGCCGCCCGGGGCCTCGTCGTGTAGGTTGCCCCTGGAGTCTTGCGTGCGCTTGCCTCGTCGCTGCGTGGTCCCACCACTGTGGTGTTGCTCTAGGAGCGCCTTGGCGTAGCCGCGCACCAGCAGCACCGGCACCTTGACGCTGTTGATGCAGGCCTCCGCGCACTTGCCCATCGGGGGCTGGCCCTTGGGGTGCTGCTTCGGCTTACCCTCGCCGCCACTGCCGTGGTCGCCGATGACGAGCACCGCGCTGCCGTTGGTATGGTGGTTGGCGTCGTAAATCAGCTGGCTGGTAAGAGTCCATCCTGCGCCTGCGCCGGTCGCACGGCAAGGCGCGCGGGTGAGTGGTGGCCAACTGGCACAATGGGTTGCGGTGGCATGGCGGCATGGCGGCGGCAGGAGTGGTGGCAGTTGCGACGGTTGTGGCAGCGGCGGTGGCAGCAGCGGTGGTCAGCGGCGGCAGCAGTGCACTTGCCGCAGGCACGCGTGGGTGTGCACGTGCGCCTATCCGATGGTTGGCAGGAGTGCGGCTTACGTAGGGTTTCGGTACAGATTTTGAACCTTAGTGGGTTCACTTGTGCCTTCCTGAGCTCGATCTCAGCGTTGCGCGCCAGCCTCGTAGCAACTTCGCCGTCGTCAGTGGGCAAGCAGATGTGCAACACCTCTATTTTGTCGTCTTGGGGATTCATCACCATCGCCGCCAGCCGCAGCGCTTGATAACCGATGTCGGAGCCATCGAGGCCCACTACGTAGACCTTCGCCATCGGCGTCAGGTAGCTGCGTGCGTGCGGGCGTGCGGGCGTGCGGGCGAGCGTGCGTGCGTGCGTGTGGGCGGAACGACTCAAGCGGCAACCAAGGAGAAATCAGCGGACAAAAACTAGAGAAGGAGAGCTTCTAAAAAACTACGTCTTGATGCGATGCGCCACCCACGGCAGCCCCTTGGCAGGCAACTGGTCTTCGCACGCACTGAACGCCCAGCTCGGGACGGCCGAGTTCACTTGGAAGCTTGCGGCCGGCGCGGCGATGCCGCTGATCATGGCAACCGGGAGGCAGCTGCTGCGAGTTCCTTGGCGACCACTGGCGCCGCGGAAGTCGGAGCGGAAGAATGGCAGCTGCGTCTGGCTAAAGAAGCGCTGGAAGGCGCCGAGGCTCTGGTTGGAGAGCGCACGCGTCAGGAGCTCCAGCCGCGCGTTCACGTACAGTGAGCGCTCAACGAAGGCACTGCCAAAGGCGCGCTCGATGGCCGCGGTTATGTTGCGGGCCTCGTACTGCGGGCGGTGCCTGTTGAAGAGGAAGAGCAGCCACGACACCTCAAACCAAAATCCCACGGCAAGGCAGCTTGGCACCGCCTCGTGCGCCGCCACCAGCGCGTCAAAAAACGAGAGGCTCTGCCACGTCGCCGTGACGGAGGCCCAGTACTCTCGGAAGACGCGGCGTTGGTAGAAGAAACCCATGTACTCAAAGAGTGTGGCGGTCGGTGCTGGCAGCTGGCGTCGGATCTGCGCCGCGCTCGCGCTCCGTGCGTCAGAGTACACGTGGAGCGCGCACCAGTTGGCGTCGATGCTTGGGCGGTCCCTGACGCGACGTGGCGTCTTATGGTGGAACGGCGCGTCGGCAAACCACACCGTCGGTCGCTGGGCCTCCTGGGAGAACACAGCGCCGATGGAGATTGGCTTCCACACGTATGCCTCGCTATCGGTCACCAGAGCGTGCTCGACGTCGAGGACCTCATGCGCATACCGAAGCGCGTAGGCTTTCTTGACGCACACGTACAGACGGCCTAGTCGGCCACGGTTCTTCGCGGCAGGGAGCAACGACAGGGTGCTGTTAGGATCCAGCCTCCGGATGACACCTGGTAGGTCCTCAATGGTGAGAAGCGGCGCGACGCGTGGGAGCCGTGGTGAGTACGGCGCGAGCACCCTGCCCAATTTGGCAGCCTCCTCGGTATGACTGACAACCACCAGATGCCTGCACCGGTGTGCATCTCGCACATTGGCCTCAAACGAGAGCAGGTACTGAGACAGAACGTCAAAGTGAGCATGGTACGAAGTCAAGACCACTGCCAGCTTGGGACTCGCCTCTCCACGCCGCTTCGCCTGTCGCGAGCCTCGCCACTCCACGTCTTGCCGCGGGAAGCCAGTATGTGCTGGGCGGCGAGCCTGGCGGGCCTGCAGCTGGTCCATGAGCCGAGCGCGCCGTGAGCCGACGCGCGCTCGCGGAATGCGCGTGCTGCAACTCTCCTGCTGATAGGCCTGAAGTAGAGATAAGATAAGAGAGACAAGCTATCTTATCTCTTATCTGAAGTAGAGCGCAACTCTGAAGTTCGTCTGTTCTGTTCCACGCCAAAACTTCTCCTTTTCTGTCGCGCTCGCTTCCCAGCCAGCCAGCCGGCTTGCCTCGTGTTTTTGAGCGTCACGCGCAAGCGTGCACAGATGAGTGAGGAGGAGGTTTATTTGGTCGAGCACGACCTGATGCTGGCGAATGATTGGATTGGCAGGCTGCGGCGGCACGGGCATAGATCATAATAACCCTGTGTTGTTGCTTCGCGTGACATCTGCTCTGTCTGCGACATGATGTAGGACATGTACGGTCCACCACTTTTGTCAACACTCGATCACTACACCCTTTTCCCCCCTTCGTTTCCTTTTCTGTCCGCAGGCGGCTAGCTCCAGCCCCCAAACACGTTCGTGCCGTTCTGTAGCCTCCCACTATAACATGCGAACTTGGTCCACTCCACGACCTCCAATGGACAACCTCATGGGGATCCCGCTGGCCGTACTGCCACCACACATCAAGGCCTCACTCGATCTCCCATTCGCACTCGAGATCGCCATCGCTGCGGACGGAGTCCTCAACATATTTGGCGCGCGTGCCGCTCACATCATGGCGCACATCGAGGCGCGCTCAGGTGTGCAGAGGGTCCGCCTCGCTCCTGGGCCTGACCTCTCTGCTGATCGCAGCGGCGAGAGGCGCGTCAGCGTGCTTGGGGCCGTCAGGCCGCTGCTTGAGGCCCATCGGCTGCTACACGTTGCACTGCACGGTGGCGAGCCGGAGCGGCTTACGGCCAAGCTGCTGCTGCCCTGCCGCCTCGCGGAGGTGGTCATCGGCAAGGCGGGCGAGACCGTGCGCGAGATTAGCCGGCTCTCTGGCGCGGCCCTCGCCTTCGATGAGCAGCTCGCCTGTGTGCCAGAGGCGGCCGGAGTGGCGGAGCGGCTGCTGAGGGCCTCGGGTGACATGGCGCAGGTGTCCAACGCGCTGGCGCAGGTGCTGCTCCTCCGCATGGACTTCGACGCGACCGAGCCCACCGCGCCGAGCGGCTCGGCGGCCGCCGCGCCCCGCGACGAGACGGGCGGTGGTCACGAGGAGTACGACCCCTTCAACCCTCGGCTCGGCCACGCTCCCGCCACGGGCGGCTCGCGCAGCGGCGCCGGCGCTTCCGCCGGCCTGGACGCTGGCCCAGAGTACGAAGCAGGCCCGGAGGCGGCCTCGTTCGTGTCGTCCAATGGCCAGGCCTCGCTCGGCGTCGAGCTCCTCGTGCCCAACGCGGGGGCAGGGGCGCTCATCGGCCGCGGAGGCCACACTGTGCAGCGCGTCTGCAAGGTGGCCGGCGCGCACCCTGACCCTAACCTTAGCCCTGACCCTGGCCACTGACCCTGGCTCTGACTCTGACCCTAACCCCCACGCTAACCAGGTGACCGGTGCGCGCGTCTTCGTGCGGAAGGAGCCGCGCATGGTCGCGGGCACGCCGGAGCGGTGCGTCGTGGTGCGAGGCACGCTGGCACAGGTGGAGGCGGCAGAGCGCATGCTGGCGGAGCTGCTGCTCGAGGCCGCGCGTAACGGCCAGCTGCCCGCCAACCCAAACCCCAACCCTAACCCTAACCCTAACAGGGCAAGGCTCTCCGGAGGCACCAACCCTGACCCTGGCCCTAACCCTAACCAGGCCAGCTGCCTGACCCTAACCCTAACCCTAACCAGGCCAGCTACCCGCCAACAGAGAAGGCACCGCCATCGGATCGGGCGTGCTGCAAGTGCTCCTGCTGCTGCCCGAGGCCGCCGCACGCGCCGCGCTTGACCGCCACCGTGCCCGCCTCCAAGCGCTACGGCCGGGCGCGGGCGGGGCGGGCGGCGCGCTCGTCGACGTGAGTGCCGGGCTGCAGCGGCCACCGTCGCCGCTGCCACAGACGGGGCCCTTCCCTGCGGCCTCGCCGCCGCTGCTGCTGGCATGCGTGCTGCGGGGTGCGATCTCACCGCAACCTCACCGCGATCCCGCCCATCCACTCGCTGCACCAACCCTGGCCCCCACCCTCAGACCCTGGCCCTAACCCTGGCCCTAACCCTGGCCCTAACCCTGGCCCTAACCCTGGCCCTAACCCTGACCCTGACCCTAATCCTACAACCAGGTGCGATCTCGCCCATCCTCGAGCTGCAAAAAATGCTCCTCACTGAGCTCGGCGGCCATAGCGACGGCGGCAATGGTGGTGGCGGCGGCAACGGCGGCGACGGCCATGGCGAGGGTGAGCACTTTCCGCCGCCGCCCGCCAAGCGCGCCGCCGCCGCCGAGCCATCGGCTGGCCTGCACGCCGCGGTGCGGCCACGGGCCACCCTGCCCCCGCCCGCTGCCGTCGCGGCGCACGACCTCGGCACGCCGCCGCCGACCGGCATCGGCATCGCGCCGCCGCCACAGCACGTGGTAACGGCCGCGCTGCAGCGGCTCGGTACAGGCGCGCCGCCCGGTGGCACGGCCCCGCCGACGGTGCACGGCGGCGCGGCGCGCCTGCAGCCGAGTCTGCAACCGAGCCGGGCCCTCGAGGCCACGCACCGCGAGCACCGTGAGTATCGTGAGCCTCACCACGAGCACCAGCACGCACCGCAGCACGCGCACCAGCACGCACCGGGCCCGGCGGCGGGCGGCGGCGGCGGCGGCGGCGGCGGCGGCGGCGGCGGCGGCGGCGGCGGCGGCGGCGGCGGCGGCGGCGCGGTCCACCGCTGGTCGGGCGGTGGCGACCAGCGCGAGCCGCCGCCGAGCGAGGCACCGCGGCTGCGGGTGTTGGTGCCGCACAAGGCTGCGGGTGCCATCATCGGCAAGGGCGGCGAGGTGCTCAAGCAGGCGCGCGCGCATGCATGCAGCATGCACATGCATATGAGCACACATGCACATGCAACATGCACATGCACATGCACATGCACATGCACATGCACATGCACATGCACATGCACATGCACATGCACATGCACATGCACATGCACATACACATGCACATGCAACATGCACATGCACATGCACATGCACATGCACATGCACATGCACATGCACATGCACATGCACATGCACATGCACATGCACATGCACATGCAACATGCACATGCACATGCAACATGCACATGCACATGCACATGCACATGCAACATGCATATGGATATGCACATGAACATGCACGTGTTGAATGTGCGTGTGCATGTCCATGTGCATGTCCATGTCCATG
>Ga0209302_10000824_pt1 | contig 17879 bp, 12 predicted proteins | sample ArcOceMetagenome_2_FD_187445 | JGI IMG/M metagenome (GOLD analysis project Ga0209302, IMG submission 187445) | Marine eukaryotic phytoplankton communities from Arctic Ocean - Arctic Ocean ARC135M Metagenome (SPAdes) (version 2) | ecosystem: Environmental > Aquatic > Marine > Oceanic | place... | reverse complement strand
GAGGTTCCCGGCTGCCGGCACCCGGTGAGTCCCCCCCCCCCAGAGCCCAGATTTCGCCGATTATCCCGCCGCACAAGCTCTCCCACACGCACACTGTCTCTCTTTACAGTTTACAACTTGTATTACAGTTTATACCATGTGACAGAGGCAGACACGAGACAGATACAAATATAAGTAAGAAAAAGTATTACAGAATGCACATAGAAGCGACGCCGCGCGACAGTGGAGCGATGACGCCCCTCGCGCACATGTGCATGCACATGACATGTGCGTGCATACACATGCACATGTGCATGTGCATGTGCATGTATGACATGTGCATGCACATGTACATGTGCATGTGCATGTCGCGCACCCCGGGTCGTGTAACTCACAACCTCAGGACCGGCCCATGCGGCGATACGACGCTCCAAGGCCCGTACGAAACGCTTGGACGTCAGTGCACCCTCGCCAGAGGCGATGGGGCCATCTTGCGGGGCGAGTTGACGCCCGCGCTGAGTGCGGCGAGCGGCCTCGGCCTCGGCTTCGACGGCTCCTTGGCATGGCAGCTGGTTTGCGATATGCCCTCGGCGGGTTGCGGCTGCGGCTGCGGCTGCGGAACGTCGCCGGCGGCGGCCGGAGCCGGCCAACGACCCTCGGAGGAGGCGCGGCCGGTGTCGTGGTCAGCGTGCTCCCCGACGGGCATCTCGCGCATCTCCCAGGGGAGCTCAATCTCGCTGCCGGTGCTGCTGCGACGCGACAAGATCTCAGTGCGCCCGGAGACCTCGGGTTCGGGCGCGGAGATCTCGGGCGCGGAGATCTCGGGCGCGGAGATCTCGGGCGCGGAGATCCCGGGCGCGGAGATCTCGGGCGCGGAGATCCCGGGCGCGGAGATCTCGGGCGCGGAGACGCCCGCCACGTCGCGCCTGCGGTCGGCAGTCTTGCCCTCCTTGTCCTCCATGGTAAGCACAGCCGCGGTCAGCACACCCTTGTCCTTCATGGCCGCCGCTTGCTTGCCCAGCTGGCCGTGCTTCCCGTGCCGCGCAGCGTGCTGCAGCTGCCTTGCCTGGCTCCGCACAGCCTCGCTGACGCCGCAGTCGGCGCGCAGCGTGCGCAGCAGCTTGTTTGTCCGGTGGATGGTGACGAGCTCGTCGACCCCGCCGTCGCCGGAGACGGAGGCCGCGGCGGCGCGCCCCAGCGTCTCACGTACGGTGCTCAGCACCTATGAGTCCATGGTAAGTCCAAGGTAAGTGCACGCCAAGCCGATCTACAGTGAGGCCATGGCCCTACAGGGTGCTCAGTACCTTGAGACGACCCGCACCGAGTAGCGAGCAAGTACTAAGTAAGTGAGCAGTGAACAGTAAGCAATTACTAAGTACCTTGAGCCCCGCGCCAAGCGCCGCCGTGTCGCCCGTGGCCATGGCAGTCTCAGCGAAGCCGCACAGCTCGTTCTGCCCGTGTGCGAGCAGCAAGGCGGTCTGCACCTCCAGCGCGAGCTTGACCAGCAGCGTCGCCGTAAGGAGCCGCACCTGGTAAGTGGAGCCATAGTGAAGTAGAGCCAGAGTAAAGTAGTAAAGAGGAGCCCAGGTAAAGCAGAGCCAAAGCAAAAGTACCACTATTAGTATAGCCAAAGCAAAAGTAGGGCCGTGAGGAGTCGCACCCGGTCGCCGCCGCTCATGAGCTCGGCGTCTGACGCGAGCAGCAGCAGCCGCGCCACGCACGCGGGAGAGCAGAGGGGCGCGGGTAGGGTATCCGAGGTGGGGCGCGAGCTGAGGCAGTGCAGCGCCTCGAGCAGCCGCTGCTGATTGGGCCCCGGCTCGGCCTGCAGCAGCAGCTGCAGCAGCTGCTCCGGCACCGCCTCCGCGAGCAGCGCGCCCTGGCATGTGCACGGCATGTGCATGTGCGCGTGCACGGCTATGCACGGTGCACGGTGCACGGCTATGCACGGTGCACGGTGAGCATGCATATGCATGCACATGCACATGCACATACATGGCTGGGGTGCATAGCTCCACCTGGCACTCGCGGATCATCGCGAGGCGACAGAGCAGCGCGCACGCGCATTCAGCCTCCCACGTGTGTGAGGAGCGGCCCATCTCGAGCACACGTGGCAGCTCGCCGCGCCGCACCTGGTTGAGGTTGGGGTTGGGGTTGGGGTTGGGGTTGAGGTTGGGGTTGGGGTTGGAGTGAGGGTCGGGGTTGGAGGGTTCGGGTGAGTGTGAGGTTGAGGTTGAGGCTCAAGGCCAGAGTCAGACTTGGGGTTGGGCTTGAGGTGAGGGTGGGGGTGAGGGTGGGGAGGAGGGCGAGGGCGAGGGTGTGGGTGAGGGGGGGGTCAGGGTTGGGGTCAGGGTTCAGGGCAGGGTTCAGGGCAGGGTTCAGGGGTTGGGGCCAGGGCTGGGGTCCGGGTCGGTGTCCGCCCGCACCATCTCGACGCCTGCCGACGCGCCTAGGGCGTCGCAGAAGACTGAGAAGTCCAGGCGGAAGCTGGCGCCGTCCCCTCGGTTCTCGAAGCGCTCCTCGTCCTCGCCGCCACCTTGCGTGCCCGTGTCCTTGGGCTCGTCTTCTCGCCTGCGCGCCATAAGGGACTCTGAGAGCCGCGACTGACGCGATGGCCGCTCTGCGCGGGGAGCACTCGCGCCCGCGCCCGCGCCGCCGCCCTCCGCCCCTTGACCCGGTGCGACACCCGGCTGGGTCACGGCCGTTGGTGCGTCACGGCTTGCGCCCACCACCGCGCCGCGGCCAGTGGCGTCGGCGGCTTGCGCCTCGAGTGTGACTGGTCGTGCGCGTCGAGGGCCCTCGCTCGACAGCGCGTACTGTCGGGGCGAAGGGGGGCGCAGCGCGCGACCCACCGAGCCCAACCAGCCCAGGAATCCGCTAGGCGCGCCGTCACCGGGCGCGCCGCCATGCGCGAGTGCGTAGGCGTGGGCGGCAGCGGGCGACGGCGGGAGGTCTGTCGCGGTGGGCGGCCCGTCGAACTGCACGTCAGGCAGCGGCAGTCGCGCCCCCGTTTTGGCTGGGACCGGCGTCCCACAGTCTTCGTCGAACTTGCGCCACTGCGGATACACGTATGGTTGCAGCGTGGGTGCATCGGGCCGCAGCCTCTAATGCACAAGGTCGCATTCGCCATGCACAGGGTTAGCCTCTCACACACAGGGTTGCAGCCTCTGGTGCTAGGGTTGCAGCCTTCAATGCACAGGGTTGCAGCCTCACCTCGTCGTCGGTGAGGCGTGGCCCCAGCACGGCGAGAGCACTCATGCGCTCCGGCAGCCACTTGGGAGAGTCCGCGTGGTCGAGCCAGCGCGGCGAGCCGTCCAAGGGCCCTGATGCGTGCGTGTTGCGTGTTAAGGAGGGGGGCTGAGAAGGCACGGGCTTGGGTGCGAGCGCGCACCTGGTATGCCCGAGAGCCGACCATCGACCGAAGACCGGCGGGTTGGCTCGTGGCCGTCGGCGTTCGGCGTGGCGAAGGAGATCCACTTTTTGAGGCGAGAGGTGAGCGGCGGCGCGTCGGTGGCGGCGTTGGGCACTCTCGACGTGCCAGAATTCTCCGCCGGGCTCGGCGCGCAGAACTGCGGCGAATCTCCGCCATCTGGCAGCGAGATCTCCGGCGGCGGCGGCGGCGGCGGCGGCGGCGGCGGCGGCGGCGGAGGCGGAGGCGGAGGCGGATTTTCCTCCTGCAGCGCGCCCTCGCGAGCCCTGGGCTTGGCGGCGCCGAACTCGGGCCTGTCGGCGCCGAAGGAGACGCGGCGCGAGACGCGCGGGCCGAGAGAAGCACGGCGCGGGGACGCCGGCGCAGCGCGCAGCGGTGCGTCTGCGGGTGCCGTCGGCGGCAGCGGCGGCGGCAGCGGCAACTGCGGCGGTGGCGGCTCCTCCTCCTCGGCAGCGGCGCGCTCGAGAGCGCCCCCCCGCGGGGTGGGCATGATCATTTGCGTGCCGCCGCCGTCGTCGTCGCTGCTCGCCTCAGAAGATCGAGAACTCTCGCCCTCGCCCTCCTCCGCCCTGCCTGATAGCATGCGGGTGCCGCCGCCGTCGTCCAAGCTGCCGCCGCCGCCACTGCCATGACTGCCGGAGCCTGCATGCATGTTCACGCGTTCGGCCTCGGCGCTGCCCTGCTCCTGCGCGTGGGCCCAGCTCATCGCCACGCGCGAACCGTCGCTCGCCACCGAGCACGGCGACCGCAGCTCCTCCTGTGTAGGGCGCGCCGCTCCACCCGGCGTCTCGAAGGTGTTCGCCCAACGAGCCACCGGCGGCGTTGCGGCGCCGCCGCTGCCCACACGCTCCACGGCGGCGGCGGCGGCGGCGGCGGCGGCGGTGGTCGTGCCGCCGCGCTGCCGGCGGGCGTACGCGGCGCGGGCGGAGGCGGAGGGCTGCGCGATGCAGGCAGCGTCGCCCAGCTCCGGCTGCGGCCCCTCGGATACCCTCCCGCTGGCTGCCAGCTCCTCGCGCAGCAGCGCGCCCGCTTCGGCTGCCATTGCCCGCACCGCCTCCGGCGCGGCGCCGTGTCCCTGCTGCTGCCGCAGCGCGGCGCGCCCGACCGCCTGCGCCTCGAGCGACGCGAGCGCGGCCGCCGCCTCGCACAGTCGCAGCGCGCGCGCGCGCGCGCCCTGCTGGCGGCAGACGAAGGCGGCGCCCATCAGGTGCTGCCCCGTCTGTGGCCACTCGCAGTTCGCCAGGAGGTAGCACTGCAGCGCCGCGTCGGGCGTCGCGGCGTCGGCGGCCTCCTGGTGCAGCCGCTCGGCCGCGCGCTGCCTGCGGAGTACCGCGCCCGTGGCGAGTGCGAGGGCCGAGGCCGCGCAGGCCGACTGGATGAAGCGGTGCGCCTGCAGCTCGGCGGCGCTCGCGCGCGCGTCGGGGTCCTTGTTGAGCAGCCGGCTGAGCCATAAGCCGAAGTCTTCGCTCCAGCGCTCCGGCGCGCCGAGTGTGGGCGGTGGGTCGGCAACGATGCGGAACATGGAGGCGACTGGGTTGTTGAGCTTGGAGTGAGGCGTCCGGCCCTCGGCCATCTCGATGGCCGTGATGCCGAGCGACCAGACGTCGGTCTTGACGGTGTGCCCATGGGTCGCCGCGATGAGCTCGGGCGACATCCACGCTGGCGTGCCGATCACGGTGTTGTGCTGCTGGTCGCCGCTGCAGGCCACGCCAAAGTCAGCCAGCTTGACGTGGCCGTCGCGAGTGAGCAGTATGTTGGCGGCCTTGACGTCGCGATGCACCACGCCGCGCACGTGCAGGTGATCAAGCCCGTGCAGCACAGCCGAGCACACCGCCTTGATCTCAGACTCGTTCAGGCACGCCCTCTGGCGGTTCATGATGTCCAGGATGGAGCCCAGGTCGGCGCACTCCAAGACGAAAGAGAAGCTGTCACTGCCATAGACCATCTCGCGCAGCGGCACCACCCACTCCCCTGCGCAGGACTTGAGCGTGTCAATCTCACCCTGTATCTCCTTCAGCTTCTCCACATTGTTGTCGGACGGCATGGGGACCATCTTGATAGCGACAAGCCCGTCAGGCCCGAGTGCCTTGTAGACTTTTCCGTACGAGCCCTTGCCCATGCGATGCAGCATGGTGTACTGCGTCATCTTGCGCGGTAGCTGAGGGTCCTGCGCTACGAGAGCACGCGCAAGGACCTTCAAAAAAGGGGCGGAAGTTTGCGACGGCTCGCGGACTCTTCGACTAAAAAACTGTCCTAAATCTCCCCCACGTTTCACACAAAATTTCCTTTTCTTTTCTTTCAACACCATCCTTGAAATTTTATCTTATCGGACATATAGTACACCGTTCACCGCACGCAGCGTGAGATAGATAGCTAGATAGATAGATAGATAGATAGATAGAGATCGCGTCACCTCGCGTCGACCAGGATACCATCCGCCCCCATCAGCGCGCACGCAATCTCTACGGATGCTTGCATCGCCTCCAGCTTAGCACTCGCGAGCTCGGCAACGTAGGCCTCCACCACTACCGACAGGCCGCCGCCGCCGCTGCTGCCGCCCGCAGCCTCGTCGTCCTCGCCGCCGCCATCGCCGCTGCTGTCCCCACCGCTACTGCTTTCGCTGCTGCGCTCGCTGCCAGCACGGGCCGTGGAGGCGACGCGGCGCAGACTGAGCACCTCCCTGGGCGCCGCCGTCTCTACGTCCCAGCCGAACATGGGCACTATGGGTAGTGCCCGAGCCCGATCCGGCGGCGGCCCCACGCCCTGTGCCGCGGCGGCGGTGCTGCGCCCGTCACGCGCCGCGCAGCCGGAGCCCTGTGTGGCGAGCTCGCCGTGATCTCCGGCGACCCCGCCGTGATCTCCACATGCAATGGCCGCGGCGTTTGCCTCGCGCATCGCCTCGAGCACCTCGAACCCCGTGCCTGCAGCGCCGCCGCCGCCGCCGCCGCCGCCGCCGCCGTCGCCGTTGCGCGCAAGCGCCACCGCGGCCGCCTCCAGTGCCTCCGCAACGAGCAACCACGCCGAGCGCCGCTGCCGCTCCGCCACGGCGGCGGCCGCCGCCTCAGCCGCGCCCGGTGGTGGCGATGGCGGTGGCAGGCACAGGCGCGCCGCGTCGCGGCGGAGGCGCGCCGCCGCAATCACCTCGAAGGCGCCCCCCCCGGGCAGCACGGCGGGGCGGGGCTCGCACAGCGCGGACGCCAGCGTGGCAAGCGCGCAGCTCACGCAGAGTCGGAGCTCCTCGCTCGCCGTCGCGTGTGGTGCCCACAGCACGAGCGTGCACACCGGCTCAGCGTGCGGGGGCATTGGCACGGATGCGGCAGCCGCACTCGCGGCGGGCGGCAGCAGGTGTATGTACTCCTTCGCGCCCAAAGGGAGGGGGCGTACGCCGCCCAGCAGGCCTAGCTCGCCCGCCTTAGGCGGGAGGAGCTGCGCCAGCGGCGCCGCACCGCTGAGCGTCTTGGCGGCGCCGATGTGTCGTAGCGAGAGCCGTGGTAGCACCAGCACGTTGCGCTCGTCGAGCAGCCGGAGCAACGCAGGGGCGACCAGCTTCTGGCAGAGCAGCAAGCTTACTCCCGCGGCGGCAACGCCGTCGGCGAAGCGGCGCAGCATCTCCTCCGAGGCCAGCGCCGCCACCTCGCCACCGCCGCACTCGAGCGTGGCCAGCGCGCCGAGGCTGCCGGGCAGGACGGCGTGTAGGCTCTCAACGTACAGCGCGACGCGCACCGGCCGGCCGCCCGCTGTGCCCAGTGAGGCCAGCTCGGCCAGCCGAGGTGGTGAGGGGAGGTCGAGCAGCACGCCGTCGATCAGCTCGCTCTCGCGCACATGCCGTCCGACGAGCGGCAGCTGGCGCAGCGCGGGGAGTAGCCGCGCCGCCCGACGCGCCGCGGGCGCGAGCCCCTCCTCGGCAGCCGCCGCTTCTGCCGCACGAGTGCGGCTGGAGTCGGGCAGCGGCGCGGCGCGCGGTACGGCGCGAACGAAGGCGGAGACGACGAGGACACACAGCTGCTGCAGGGCGGCATGGTCGCCTGCCGGGAGCGCCACGTGCTTTGGCGCGAGCACACCCCGCACGAGGGCGAGCAGCGTCGGCAGGTGCGAGATGCGCAGCCGGCCCGCGAGGCTGCCGCACCGCGCGTACGCGGCGCAGCGCGCGAGCGCCTCGGGCACGAGCGCGGCGACGACGCGCGGCGGCAGGCCGGAACGCCACGCACCGCGCAGCAGGCCGGTTGTCAGGAGGACGGTGAAGAGGCCGCCGTCGGCTCCCTTGGCCTGCCGCGCGATGAGCAGCTCCAGAACGACCTTGGCGATCGGCTCGTGCAGCGCCAGTGCCGAGAACAGCTTGTGCGAGGTCGACGTGACGGTTAGGCCACCGCCGCTAGCATTGGCCCGAACGATCTTGCTGCGACCTGCCGGACCGTAGCACGTGCTGGCGAGGTGCGAGAGGGTGTCGAGCGCCAGCGTCGAGGAGCGGCGTGTCTCCTCTTCGCCACTCACTCCCGTCTCCAGGCACGAGTGGCCGATGGCAAGCATCTTGAGGAGGACCCACACCGCCTGTGGCCGCTCACACGCGTTATCGTAACGGTCGTGGCGGCGTGGTTCAGCGCGGCCAGCGACCGAAGAAGTTTCGTGCGCTCGAGCGCGGCAGGTTTACAGGCCGTATCGTCATCGCCCCACACCGTGCATTTGTGTCTGGGTGTGAGGGGCCCAGGCATCGCGGCAGCACCACAGTTCGCATACAGGCACCATACAGACATACAGTTCAAGTCTGTATGTCTGTATGTCTGTCTGTCTGTCAACAGTCACTCTAACCCGCAGCCGTCGGTTACGCCTCGGTCACGCAGGGAGGGCAAGCACGGAAGTGAGAGGCAGTCGAGGCGAAACCTCACGTCGACGAGGCCATGCGAGCCGCCATCCGCCGGGTCGCCTCTCGGCCTGCGGTCTCGAGACAGTGGGCCGTGACCGGACAACGCTTTCAGTCCACCATGTGCGCCTCTCTTCTTTTGGCGTGCCCAGCCCCGTTTCTTCTGAACTAAACCCTCGCCCGCCCTGCAGGCCTATCGACGATTTCGATGATGATGAGGACCTGCAGTTCTCGGGGCTCACGGGCGGCCGGCTCGTGCACGACTCCCTCCTGGAGTGCGGCGTCGACACTGTCTTCGGCTATTCGGGCGGCGCCAACCTTCCCATCCTCGACCAGTTCCACGACTCGAAGATCCGCTTTGTGATGAACCGCTCGGAACAGTGCTGCGGCCACGCGGCCGAGGGCTACGCGCGGAGCTCCGGGCGCACGGGCGTCATCCTCACCACCTCTGGCCCGGGGCTCACCAACATCATCACGCCGCTGCAGGACGCCCGGGGAGATTCGACGCCGATCGTGGCGCTGAGCGGGCAGGTGCCGACGGCGGCCGTGGGCACGGACGCGTTCCAGGAGTGCATGGCGGTCGACCTGACGCGACCCTGCACCAAGTGGAGCTATCAGGTGCAGAGCGTCGAGGAGGTGCGCTCCGTCATGCACGAGGCCTTCCGAGTCGCCTCCTCCGGCAAGCGCGGCCCCGTCCACATCGACCTGCCCAAGGACATCATGACCGCGGTGCTACAAGGCGCCGCGGTGCCGCTGCCGATGCAGCCGCCGCCGCAGGCGGTGGACCGCAAGGCGCTCGACCACGTGGCGAACCTGCTGCGCGTCGCCAAGAAGCCCATCCTCTATGTCGGCCAGGGCGCTAACGACTCTGTGGCCGAGCTGACCGCGCTCGCCGAGCTGTGCAACATCCCTGTCACCACCACGCTTCACGCCATGGGTATCTTCTCCGAGCATCATCCGCTCTCCATGCACATGCTCGGCATGCACGGCGCCGCCTACGCCAACTACGCCATCCAGGCGTCCGATCTGATCATCGCCGTGGGCTCGCGCTTCGACGACCGCACGACTGGGCTACTCGGTAAGTACGCGCCCGTCGCAAAGGCCGCCGCCGCCGAGGGCAAGGGCGGCTTCGTCCATTTCGACATCGAGGCCTCCCAGATTGGGCGCGTCCTCGAGGCCACGGTGGCGGTGGCGGGCGACTGCAAGGGCGCGCTCCAGACGCTGCTGCCGATGGTCGACCCGGGCACGGCCAGCACCCCCGCACGGCAAGAGTGGGCGAGGCACTGCGGGGAGCTCAAGGAGAAGTTCCCCTTCACCTACACTCCGTGTACCGACAACAAGATCAAGACGCAGCAGGTCATCGAGGCGCTCTACAAGGGGCTCCGACCGCAGGAGGAGAAGATGGTCGTCTCGACGGGCGTGGGCAACCACCAGATGATGTCCTGCCAGTTCATTAGATGGACGCAGCCGCGCTCGATTATCACGTCGGGCTCGCTCGGCACGATGGGCTTCGGCCTGCCCGCGGCCATCGGGGCGCAGGTGGCCAACCCCGACAAGATGGTCGTGCTCATCGACGGCGACTCCTCCTTCAACATGACGCTCAACGACCTGGGTACCGCCGCCGACCCGAACCTCAACCCTCGCCCTAACCCTGACCTAACCCCAACCCCAACCCCAACCCCCAACCCCCAACCCTAACCCTAACCCTAACCCTAACGCTCACCCTCACCCTCACCCTCACCCTCACCCTCACCCTCACCCTCACCAGGCACCGTCATCGAGAACAAGCTGCCAATCAAGATCGCCATCATGAACGACTTCCGCCAGCAGATGGTCGTCGTGTGGCAGGAGCTCTTCTTCGACGGCCGACAGACGGCCACCAAGAACGTCAACCCGGACTTCGTGCAGCTCGCCGAGGTGAGCGAACCCCAGTCCTCACTCTTGCTCTAACCCTATAACTCCAACCCTAACCCTAACTCCAAGCCTAGCCCTAACCCTGACCCTAACCCTAACTCTAACTCTAACTCTAACCCTAACCCTAAACAGGCGTACGGCATCGAGTCTTTCCGCTGCTCCACCGTCGAGGAGCTGCCGGGAGCCGTCGATCGCTTCGTCAGCGCCACCGGCCCCATCCTTGTCGACTTCCGCGTGGTGCGTAGTCAGTAGAGCCGCAGTGAGCAGAGCCATAGTAAGTACCCACCCTGGCCGACCTCCGCGTGGTGCGCGGCACCCGCCTGCAACCCCACGTACTTGAGCCTGCAACCGACCCCTCTGTGCCCGGCCTGCATGCATACGCGTCTCCCACGCACCCCCAGGTGCCGGACATCTGCCTACCCATGGTGGCGCCCGGCAAGGGTCTCGACGAGATGTTCCTCCCGGGCTCGATCACCCTCGGCGAGGGCACGGCACCTGTGATGACGGGCGAGGCACCCAGCTGAGCGCCGCGCGCCGCGCACCTAACCCGCCGGTTATCACCCCTGAGCTTGCCTGGCAGAGCGCTCGGTGCTGTCTCCTTCCCCCCCCCTCCCCCGGAAAGTCCCCCTCAATTTGTGACGATGTTGCGTGCGGCATGCGCGAAGCCCAAGCCGTCCAAGGAGTGTGCGGTTTCGTGCTCGCAATACGCGGGGCGCACGTGTGTTAATGATTGAATGTTCTTCGCGGTGTATACCGTATACAGGTTTGTCGTTTCAAAGTTTGCAGGCCTGCTTACTGAGTCTGCAAACTACTCGTGGTGCCATTCTGGTAATAACTAAAATATTCTACACACCCGGCGCCGCGGCCGGGCATCGGATCCGACGGGCGCACTTTTTAGCATGCAAATTTCCCCTTCAATTTCTCTCCCAGATTTACAAAACAACCAGCACGAGTGCAGTCTCTGCAAACAAGGACAACGAGTAAGCAAAACAGTCCAACCAACTCCCTCACACGTTTGCAAGATGGACAAGTTTGGATTGGTATGGCTTCCGTCAGCTAGAATGCAGGTGCAAGAGGACGCGCTGGGCGCTGCACGCGTTTGCTGTACTCCCAACCAACAGTTGTAGAACGCTCGATAGGACACTACTCACTCTGTGACATGCACATGCATGACCAGAGGGGTACAGAGAGCGGAGAGCGGACACTAAGTCTTACAACGTGCCCTGACCATTATACCGAACACACGTGCTCCCGTGCCTCGTTTGCAATCTCCTGTCACCCCTCACCCCTGCAAACACTTGCTATCAGGCTTCCTCGCCGTCGGCGCGCCGTCGCCCGTCGGCACGGGCAGCGGCGTCGGTCGTCGTCGGCGCGCTCATTGAGCTCGAACGTCTCAATCAAGTTTGCAAACTTGATAAACGAATTGGGGACTCATCCGGGCTCCGAGTCTGCAGACTCGACACGATCAGTCTCGAGTCTGCAAACTGATCCAACCTAAGGGGTTGATCCAACCCAAAAAGGTAGATCTGCAAACTAGATCACGAATCTGCAAATTTGGCCGAGAGTTAGCAGACTGGTCGACCGAGTCTCAGCAGACTAGACCATTTCGCAAACTCGTGTGCTAACATATACATGCACGCAACTGGGCAGCTCCCAGCTCTCGGCTGCCGACCCGGCCCCCGAGATGCACCACTCGCCTAAAGTATTTCATTAGTATTTCACAAAAAAACAGGAAAAAACCACTTACGTGACCCGAGACCCCCCCCCCCCGCTAGCGTAGCCGCGCACGCGCTTACTACCGTAGCGTATCCGGGGTGTCGCGCTCGCGGTCGGGCTTCGTTATTTGCGCAGCACATTCTTCCACATTGGCACATAATGCATACACGCACTTTCACATATCAGAAGTTTAAAAAGCTATACAGTTTATGTGTCTAGAGTCTACTGACTTGAAAGTGATTTATTTCGGTTCGCTTCCGCCACCACCACTGCTTGCGGTGCCGCCACCATCGCCGGCACCGCCGGCACCGCCGCCGCCGGTGCTGTTGCAACTGTCGCCACCGCTGCCACCGCCGCCACTGCCGCCATCTTTCCCGCCGCTTGCACAGGCGGAGCGCCCGCCACCGGCGGTGCGTCTCGGCTCGGCACCGCAGGCTCCGCTGACGCCTCCCGCGCCCACATGCCGCCTCGCGTGCTGGCTCCCGTGGCCACCACCGGAGGCGGCGGCGAAGTCGCGCGCGGGCGACGCGTGCGGGCGCGTCGGCGGGGTCTCACTTGTCTCGCCACCGCCTGCGCCTGCGCCGTCTGCGCCTGCGTCTGCGCCGCCACCTGCACGGCCGCCTGCGCGGCCGCCTGCACCGCCGCTGCCTCCGCCTGCGCCGCAGGCGTTGCCTGCACCGCCGCCGCCTGCACCGCCACCGCCTGCACCGCCACCACCTGCGCCGCCGCCGCCTGCGCCACAGGCGCCGCCTGCACCGCCGCCGCGGACGAAGGCGCGGTAATCGATGCCGTCGCCGTGGCCACTGGCGTCGCTGCGACCGCCGCTGTGGCCACCGCCGAAGGTGTCGCGACCACTGACACCGCCGCAGGTGCCACGTCGATCACTGATACCGACTTCGTTGGCGCCGCCGCCGCCATCGCGACGATCGGTGCCGCGGCGGCGAGCTGGGCGGCAGCCTGGGCGGCGGGCTGGAAGGTAGGCTGGGCTGCAGCCACAGACACGACGGACACACTCACTGCTGGCAACGGCGCTGCCGCCGCCGCCGCTGCTGCCGGGACCGCCGTCGCCGCTGCTGCCGGGACCGCCGTCGCCGCTGCTGCCGACGCCGACGCCTTCGCCGCCGCCCTCGCCGCCGCCCTCGCCGCCGCCCTCGCCGCCGCCGCCCTCGCCGCCGCCGCTGCCCTCGCCACCGCCCCAACCACTCGAACGGGCGGACTGCCAACCACCGCCGGTGCTGCCGCAACCGCCGCCGGTGCCGGTGCCACCGCCGGTGCCGCCGCCACCGCCGCCGGTGCCGGTGCCACCGCCGGTGCCGCCACCACCGCCGCCGGTGCCACCGCCACCGCTGGTGCCGCCGCCACCGCCGCCAGTGCCGCTGTCACCGCCGGTGCCGCCACTACCGCCGCCGGTGCCGCTGTCACCGCCGCGCTCTGCCCCGCCGTTTGCACGGGCGGGCTGCCACCGCTCGCCACCGCAGGCTCTGCCGATGCCTCTCGCGTGCTGCGGCTGCGGCGGCTGCGGCGGCTGCGCTTGCTGTAGAAGGTGATGCCCGCCCGCTTGGGGTAGGCCTCGGGGGTCGGTGCGCAGCGGCACATGTGCTGCGTGGGGTCGCAGCACGCGCGCATGGCCTCGTCCTCCGTCCAGTCCACCTGCGACATGAGCTCGTCGCTCTGGACGGAGGCGATGGCGGCGGCGCGCGCCTCGACTAGCACCCGCAGCACTGCGGCGTAGTATGGGTGCGAGAGCGCGAGGTTGTTGCGCTCGGCGGGGTCGGACGCCAGGTCGAAGAGCAGCGGCGGGTCGTGGTAGAGGAGCGGCGCCTTGCGTGGCCCCTCACGTGCCGTGGGACACTCCGTGGCGATGCCGCCCGTGCGGTATTTGGCCTTGTACCGTCCAACGCGCACGGTGTCAAGCCCGCCCATCGGCCCCTCGCCCGAGTTGGGGTGGAGCAAGATGCGCGCCTGCATCGCCACGTCCGCCGCCGCGCCCGCCGCGCCCACAGCCGCGCCCGCCGCCGCGCCCGTCGCGCCGAAGAACACGGGAGCAAGGTCAATGCCGTCGTAGGTGCGCCCTGCGGGCAGGGGCAGCCCCGCCAGCGCGGCGAGGGTGGGCAAGAAGTCGAGCTGCGAGACGAGCGCGTGCGAGGTAGCACCCGCCGCGATGTGCCCGGGCCACACCGCCAGTCCTGGCTCACGATGACCACCCTCCCACGTGCTCGTCTTGCCTGTCGAGCCTCCGCCGCCGTGCTCGCGCTGCCACACGCCCACATACGGCGCGTTGTTGCCGCCGAACTCGCACTGGGGGTCGCCGCCGCCGTTGTCTCCAGTGAAGAGGAGCAGCGTCCGTTGCTCGATGTGCAGCTGCTCGAGCACACCGACGATCCTGCCCGCCGTCTCGTCGAGCTCGCGCACCGCGTTGCCGTAGTGGCCGCGTGGCGAGGATGCGCCGCGTGCAAAGTGCGAGAAGTTGTACACGATGGGCGTGTGCAGGTGTGAGAACGCTATGTACAGGAAAAAGGGCCTGGGTGAGGCTGAGCTCGCGCCCTCTCCCGCCTGATCTCCCGCCTGATCTCCCGCCTGCGGTGCCTGCGGCGCCTGCGTCGCGCGCAGGAAACCCTCCGCGTAGTCCGCATAGCGCGCGTGCAGCGTGCGGTGATCGACCGGCTGCTCGACGATGGTGTCGTCCGCGTAGAGGGGCACCGAGGATCCCCACGGGTTGCGCGGAGAGATGGGACACTCTGGCCCGTCGGAAACGTGCTCGGGCGCATCGCACGTGTTGCGCGCCCAGTCACGGCAGTTGGTGTCGGGGCCGGGGTGGTCGGTACACCCATAGTCGTGCGACATGCCCAGGCCGAAGAAGGAGTCGAAGCCGTGCGAGCGCGGCATATGCCTCGGCCGATGGCCAAGGTGCCACTTGCCCGCCATGCCCGTCACATAGCCCGCATGCTTGAGGAGCGTGGCGATGGTGACCTCGGTGCGCGGCAGCCCGCCCACCGAGTGGGGCATGAAGTTGCCCGTCACTCCCGAGCGCTGCCCTAGCCGGCCGGTCATGAGCGAGGCACGCGATGGCGTGCAGACCGAGGCCCCGGCATGCAGGTCAGAGAATCGCATGCCGCGAGATCGCAGCTGGTCTAGGTGCGGCGTGTCGTCGGTGTTCGGGTTGTTGAAGCCGTAGTCGCCGTACCCCGTGTCGTCTACGTTCATCAGCACCACGTTGGGCTTGGCACCGCGCCGCAGTGAGCGCGCCGCCGCCGCCGCCGTCGCCGCCGCCCCCGTCGCCTCCGCCGCCGCCACCCCCGCCGACTCCGCCGCCCCCGCCTCCACGGCGCTACCGCCCTTGATGCCGTAACTGGGCGTGGGGCCCAGCTGGAGCTCCGGAGGCAGCGGCGGCAGCGGCGGCGACGGCGGCGGCGGCGGCGGCGGCGGCGGGTCGTCGTAGAGGCGGCGCGTAGATTCGGTGGCGGAGGCGGCGGCGGCGGAGGAGGATGCGGAGTCAGATGCTGAGCTCCACCACACATTGTCACGAGGCCCCTCTGAATCCTGCTGCGGCGAGACGAGATGGAAGCCGGAAGCTGCTGAGGGTCCCTCTTCTCTGTACGTGCTCTCGGTGGCTGAGGCACACGAGATGGAGGCGTTGCGCTGCGGCTGCCAAGTCGTGCGCTCGGCGTGCGGTACCGCGCGGCCGCCGCGCCGCAGCTCGTAGACCATCTTGCGGCTGTGGCCGCGCACGGAGCAGTAGATCCCATTGTCGCGCACGATGCCGCCACACCAGCCCTGCGCCTGCTCGCACGCTTGCTTGGCCGAGGTGAGCGAGTCGCTGCGCCACAAGCACCGCTCGTACTCGGACATGTCCGCACGCTGCAACTCCTCGAGCTCGGCATACCTTGCGACCGCCCAGCACGCGAATCGAGGCACGTTGGGGTCCCCGTTCCGTAGGCACGTTCGCACGGAGACGCACTTTTGCGCAGACGACTGCACAGACTGCTGGTTGTCAGGCGGCGCCGCCCGGAGCTGCGCCGGCTCCGCCTCCTGCTGCACGCCCAGTGCCGTGGCACCGCCGAGTGCGTCCTGGGGAGTGGTCACCCTTGCACCGGCCGGAGCGACGGTTCGGGCCCACCCCGGCGACGGCTGCTCCGCGGCGGGGAGCGAGTTGTTTCGGACCACCAGCACCGCCAGCGCCACGAGCGTCAGGAAGGGGATGGCCAACCTTCGCGCGCAGAGGCCACGCTGGAGCTGGACGGGAAGGTGTTGCGGAGCAGCACGCTGCTCCTCAGTGAGCGGGAAGCTGCCGCCGCCCTCGATCGGGCTGTCCCGGCCGGAGCGGTGACCTCGAGAGGTGGCAGAGCTGCCCGCATTATGCTGAGGAGAGCCCCAGTCAGGCATCCTCGTCGGGCCGCGCGGAGGAGTTGCCGATGGATACTATATTGTAGGAACCGGTCGGCGTAAGTGGTGGTTGAGCCGTAAGTGAGAGAGAGAGAGAAAGATTTTGAATGAAAAGGTTGAAAAGGTTGAAAGGTTGAAAGGTTGAGAAAGGTTGGGAAAGGTTGGAGAAGGTTGGAAAAGGTTGCGGCGCCACAGGGTGACTCAACCTTTTCAAAAGGTTGGAAAAGGTTGAAAAGGTTGGAAAAGGTTGAAAAGGTTGGGAAAGGTTGAAAAGGTTGAAAAGGTTGAAAAGGTTGGAAAAGGTTGGAAAAGGTTGAAAAGGTTGGAAAAGGTTGGAAAAGGTTGGAAAAGGTTGCGGCGCCCTAGGGTGACTCAACCTTTTTGGAAAAGGTTGGGAAAAGTTGGGAAAGGTTGCGGCGCCCTAGGGTGACTCAACCTTTTTCAAAAAGGGCGCCCCAACCTTTCCCAACCTTTTTCCAACCTTTCCAAGGGCGCCCCAACCTTTTCCCAACCTTTTTCCAACCTTTCCAAAAAGGTTGGGGCGCCCTAGGGTGACTCAACCTTTTCAAAAAGGTTGGAAAAAGGTTGCGAAAGGTTGGGAAAGGTTGCGGCGCCCTAGGGTGACTCAACCTTTTCAAAAAGGTAGGGAAAGGTTGGGAAAGGTTGGAAAAGGTTGGGAAAGGTTGGAAAAGGTTGAAAAGGTTGGAGAAGGTTGAAAAGGTTGAAAAGGTTGGAAAAGGTTGGAAAAGGTTGAAAAGGTTGAAAAGGTTGAAAAGGTTGGAAAAGGTTGGAAAAGGTTGAAAAGGTTGGAAAAGGTTGAAAAGGTTGAAAAGGTTGAAAAGGTTGGAAAAGGTTGGAAAAGGTTGAAAAGGTTGGAAAAGGTTGGAAAAGGTTGAAAAGGTTGAAAAGGTTGAAAAGGTTGAAAAGGTTGAAAAGGTTGAAAAGGTTGAAAAGGTTGAAAAGGTTGAAAAGGTTGAAAAGGTTGGAAAGGTTGGAAAAGGTTGGAAAAGGTTGGAAAAGGTTGCGGCGCCCTAGGGTGACTCAACCTTTTTGGAAAAGGTTGGGAAAAGTTGGGAAAGGTTGCGGCGCCCTAGGGTGACTCAACCTTTTTCAAAAAGGTTGGGAAAGGTTGGGAAAGGTTGGGAAAGGTTGAAAAGGTTGAAAAGGTTGAAAAGGTTGAAAAGGTTGAAAAGGTTGAAAAGGTTGGGAAAGGTTGGGAAAGGTTGGGAAAGGTTGAAAAGGTTGAAAAGGTTAACCTTCAGAGCTTGGTGGCCTAGACCGTGGCCGCATCGTTGTGCATTTATTCCCAAGGGATTTCTTCCCCCAACCTACCTACCTATTCGAGCGGGCTGCCCCGGGGTGGGCACCCGACCTCCCTACCTATCATTTGGATGTTTGGTGCAGAATAGACCCCCTATCTGGCAAGGACACGGAACCCAGGTGCCTGCGCTGGCACTCGGGGGCCTGCCTTTCACGCAACAGCCTGCCCTTTAAAGTGTACATCAGCAAGGTGTGAGAGCACGCGATCATCAGCGGTAAGGCAAAGCAGGTGGACAAGACCATGCGGCAGTTCCACAAGTGAGGGCGCGTACGGTTGCAGCC
>Ga0209302_10000823_pt1 | contig 17887 bp, 15 predicted proteins | sample ArcOceMetagenome_2_FD_187445 | JGI IMG/M metagenome (GOLD analysis project Ga0209302, IMG submission 187445) | Marine eukaryotic phytoplankton communities from Arctic Ocean - Arctic Ocean ARC135M Metagenome (SPAdes) (version 2) | ecosystem: Environmental > Aquatic > Marine > Oceanic | place... | reverse complement strand
AGTTCTGCGACTTTCCCGACTAATCATCGCATCCATGGGCCTGGTTCCGGGGTAGCCGGCTAACAGTGGGTGTGCACAGGCACTGGAGGGTGCTGTGACGTCGACCGCTGGCTTCCAACTGCGCGGGTGCTCGCGAGCGGCTGGGAGCGGCTTGTACTGGCATCCTCCCGGATAGTTCTGCGACTTTCCCGACTAATCATCGCATCCATGGGCCTGATTTCCGGGCTAGCACAGTGGGTGTGCACCCGAGTGGAGCGCGTGCAACTAGTACCACTACGTTTTGGTGGGGTACTCTGGAGCCCGCCCTCGACTCGGCCGCTGCCTGCCCCTTCTTGAATCTCGGACTCGTTCGAGCCATCCTCACCCATCCCCAGCACGGCGCCGGCTGTGGAGTGAAATTAGTGGGGGGAAACTAGTAGAGTAAAAATACTGTCGACACTTTCTGCAGAGACCAAACTCGCAATGAGACACGACCCCCGGGTGTCCAAAGCCAGCCTCACGCACTCAGCACGGTGTCAGAGCGCGTGCCGTGGAAACGTGAATTTTGTGGGGGGGAAACTAGTAGAATAACGAAATAGGGGTCTGCCGACACTTTTTGCACGGGAGCCTACCCTACCCGAGTCAGGTCGAGGGCGACACCCGAGCTGCCCAACGCCAGTCCCGCGCCCCCAGCACGGCGTCCGAGCGCGTGCCGTGGAAACGTGAATTTTGTGGGGGGGAAACTAGTAGAATAAAAATAGGGGTCTGCCGACACTTTTTGCACGGGACCGAAAACGCCGCGGGAGAGCCAGGCCCACCCCTTGGTCGCTCGGCCACCGAGTTCGCTGAGTGTGCGGGCGCGGGGAGGCGTGCAGCGCCAACGCGGAACTCCCCCTCCCCCCCCCCCTAGTGCCACTGCGCGCGGCAAGTTTCCAAAAAAAGCGCCACGGCCAGCGCAACACGAAGCGGCGAAAAAGCGAACACGTGGCTCCGTGGGAGAGCACCGGTGCCCCCACCGCCCGCACGCGCCCATGCCCGCCACCAGCCCCAGCCTCCGCCCGCATGAGCATCGCCCACCTGGCCCGCGGGGAAAGCGCAGAGCAGCTGAGTCGACATTGAGCGTGCAGCGGGTGAGCAGAAAGTGGGGGGAGGGGGGGGGGCTCTTGCTGCGCGCGCACGGCGAATGTGGTGGAGAGGCACCAGCCGCCTGATTCTGCGACCCCGCCGCCCACGTTCGCATTCGGCAAAAGACGCTCGCTCACGCGGCACGCCCACCCACCGCCCGCCTGCTGCAGGCACGAGTCTCCCCCCCCATGAACCCCGCCATCTTCACCGATGCTTACGAGACCGCACGTAAGGCTTGGCCGCACGCTCATTACATTCATGAGCTCTTGGCGAGGTGTGATGATGAGAGGGCGGCGGCGGCGAGGGCGGGGGCGAGGGCGGCGGCGGCGAGGGCGGCGGTGGGCTGGGCGGAGTGGGATTATTATAGGCCCTTGGGGGAGCTCGCTGCGACGACCCCCGTGGACCCCGCCCTCTCGGTGAGTCTGACACCGTCGCTACCGCCCCTCACCCCATCCTCGTCGCTACCACCAGTCTCGCCGTCCTACCCATCAGGATCGATAGCCAAGGTACGCATCGGCAACCCCCATCCCCACCCCCCTGCCCCCTTCCATAGCCCTCCGCCCTACCTTCACCCCCTGCCTGCCACCTACACCCACCGTGCCCCCATCCCCCCTGGCTTGTGCAGACACGGATTGACTACGAGTGGGCAGGCCGCTCCAGGTACGTGGACGCGTCGGCAGATGACGATGTCCGATCGCTGCGCTCGAAACTCAGCAAGGAGCTTGGGCTGCCGGCGTCGCAGGGGCTGCGGCTCAAGTGCGGCACTCGCGATCTGCGCGACCGTGACCCGATCAGTGCGATTGACGCGACGGTGCACGCGATGCCGAGTGGCGGGCTCGCGGGTGGGCGGCCGGGTTCTAAGCGCCCTGTGGAGCAGACGGTGTCGGCAAACAAGAAGCGGCTGCCTTGGCGTGCGGGGCGTTGGCATGGCGATACCGGCCACGGCTATGAGCGGCTGGCTGAGCTCGAGCAGCTTCTATCGCACGACATTAAGGAGCCCGTGCAAGGGCGCGAGGAACTGTGGGCGGAGCTGAAGGACCTGCTCCACAACTACCCTGAGCTGCGCAGCTGCCTCGTACCGCCCGAGGAGGAGGATGCCGGCTTGTCCGCCCCTCCACCTTACGGCCCCATACCGCTCACGTTGAGCAGCCTGTGGCTCAAGCTGAGTAATGCACGCGTAGCCCAGCTCGAGCAGAAGTACACAGCCAAGATCATGGAGATCGCGAAGCTACGAGGCGCGTTGGCAAAGGCCAACCGCAAACTTGAGGAGGCTGAGTTGGAGCCAGAGCTGGAGGAGGATGCAGATGACGAAGGGCACCCGCTTAAGCCCTTCGAGCAGGACATCATCGACCTCTTGAACGGGCTGGGGAGCCGTGCAATCTACTGGATCTACAGCCTGATCGGTGCTGTGGGCAAGAGTCGCTTTACCAGCGTGCTGGTCACCCTGTTCGATGCGCTCATCATCGACCCGCATGCAGCCAAGGGCGCGCTCGAGTTGATCGGCAAGCAGAAGGAGAAGTCGGCCAAGTTCGTGTCGAACCCGGTCCTCATCCTCGATTTGCCGCGCTCCGAGCCGCTCACGGCGAAGAAGTTGTACCAGGTGCTCGAGACGATCCAGGGGTCCTTCTCTGACAGCAATGGCACTATGCAGTGGAAGAATCTGCCGCACGTGATCGTCTTCGCCAATGACGCACCCGAGACTGGACGACTCTCAGCGGACCGCCTCTGCGTGCGCCTGATCACGAAGGAGCACGAGCTCGTGACGCCGCTCCACGTCGAGAACCAGCTCAAGGCGGAGAAGAAGCGCCAAAGTAAGCTGCAGGACCAGGAGGAGGAGGCGGCGCGGACGGGCAAGGCGCCGCCGCGTGAGCTCGAGCGTCAGGAGCGTGGAGCGTCGGGTGCCAGCAGCAGCAGCGGCGCTGATGGCCACCAGGTTCCAACTCTGAGTTCTTTAACCCTAATCCAGACCCTAACCCCAACCCCAACCCTAACCCCAACCCCAACCCTAACCCTAACCCTAACCCTAACCCTAACCCTAACCCTAACCCTAACCCTAACCCTAACCCTTACTCTAACCCTAACCCTACCCTCTAACCCTAACCCTAACCCCTAACCCTAACCTTAACGCCTGTTTCCGACACTGCGTGCAGGATATGCGTGTTGCGGCGCTCAAGCGGCTGTGGGAGCGCACTAACCCCAGCGCGGAGCAGCGCCTCTTCCGTCACACCTTCTACGCACGTATTGCGTCGTGTGAGCCAGAGGCGTGGGAGAAGTGCGGTACCCCGGAGCAGCGCGCGAACGCCATCAAAGACCCCAATAATCTGCCGCGAGGCTCCCGCCCCCACAATGCCATCGTCGACGCGTGGGACGTGGCACTCGCGGCGGCCTTTGACGGGCTCAAGTTCGAGCACGTCCGTGGCGGAGGGACGAGCGTCAAGCCCTCGGGTTACTGGACGACTGAGCTCAAAACGATCGACTGATATGTGCGCACCAACCGCTCCACATCACTCGATGACTCGATGACTCGATCACTCGATCACTCGATGACTCGATCACTCGATCACTCGATCACTCGATCACTCGATCACTCGATCACTCGATCACTCGATCACTCCATCACTCCATCACTCCATCACTCCATCACTCGATCACTCGATCACTCCATCACTCGATCACTCGATCACTCGATCACTCGATCACTCGATCACTCGATCACTCCATCACTCGATCACTCGATCACTCCATCACTCGATCACTCGATCACTCGATCACTCCATCACTCCATCACTCGATCACTCGATCACTCGATCACTCGATCACTCGATCACTCGATCAGCACATCAGCACCACTGTGTGCATTGAGGCACGTGCAAGCGTCGTGTCGAGGTTGTGAGCCAGGGGAAGTGTTCTTAAAGTGTTCTTGGCCTGGTCGCCGCCGCCCCTGGTTTGTTGAGTAAAAATGTCAAGCAAGTTGCTCGCCGCCCCTGGTTTGCGACTTCTGCCACAACGATTTGGCGTCCAACGGCGCCGCCCACCGCCAGGCCAGAAGTGGCAAAACTCGACCCACCGTTGACGCCTCACCACCTCCGACCGCCTCACCGCCTCACCGCCTTACCGCCTCACCGCCTTACCGCCTCACCGCCTTACCGCCTCACCGCCTCACCGCCTCACCGCCTCAGGATAGACCACGAAGCGCGAGAGCTGCAGACGAGGAGGAGGGCGAGGACGGCGACGACGAGTAGTTTCGAAATCGGTCTCCCCGCTAGCCGTTGGTTCGTATCGTATCTAGTAGGCAAGCATCAACACGATTAGGCTAACGCCAAAGCTAATGGGGTACGCGAAGGCTGACGAGGGCACGCGCAACCGCGCACGTTTCCTGCGCATGCGCTCCGAAGGCAAGACATACTGGCTGGTGGACCAGGGAAAACTCTTTTGGCTCACGGAGCTGGAGGCTGCCGATCGCCGGGCCGAGGCGTCGACCATGGTCCCGGCCATGATTGACTACGAAGACGAGGATCAGAACAGCGGAACGGAGTGGAAGAAGGCGTCCGTTGACGAGATCGAAGGAATGCTGGCGGCCGGCAAGGGCATCGTTCTCCACAATTGCTAGACCACGAAGCGCGAGAGCTGCAGACGAGGAGGAGGGCGAGGACGGCGACGACGAGTAGTTTCGAAATCGGTCTCCCCGCTAGCCGTTGGTTCATATCGTAGCTAGTAGGAAAGCATCAACACGATTAGGATAACGTCAAAACCTAATGGGGTACGCGAAGGCTGCCGTGTCTTTCTGTGGAGCAAAATACAAGAATAAAACCTCCCTCTACTCTGCCGTTTGTGCCGTTCGAGACGGGTCAGACGCCACGTTCGAAGCAAGTGCGGAGGAATTGTGCCGTATCCTGAGGGCTGCGGATGAGCTTCCCTCAGACCCAATCCACACCTTGCGATTACGTCGCGAGCGTGTATGTATTCACTCGAAGGTCTACTATGAAATGTCTGCTGACATGTCGGACAACACAACTCAACACAGATTGTCTCTGAAAAAGGGGTGCCGTGCGGCGTTCACTTGTTGATGATCGTTTTCTTGTGAGCAAAGACCGAGCCAACACGGCGGGGCACACTGAGCGAGCAGTGGCATCTAGTTACACAAGAGCTTCGGAACTTTGTGTCGCGGTTAGTAGCAAGTTTATTTAGCAGTTTCTTCGAGTTGCCGTGCTTACAGACCAGCGTCCCGCTTGGCTGCACCCATATTTCTGAGTTTTCGTTTGTCGTGATCGCGAAGCGCTGAGGCCTTGCGTACTGGTTGGTCTCTTGAGCACCGAGCGCACCTAGGCACTTGTAGAGCGAGCACCCCACTTTTGGCCACTCGGTCTTATCGGTTTTGTTTTTGGTGAGAAGCCCGTCGATGTTCTTGCAGTCGCAGAATGACGGCCTTGAAAACTCAATGTCATCCTTTGCCACACGCTCCGCATTCAGCCAGGCTTGAATCGTGGGTGCGCGTTCTCCGTGCTTACAGCACAGCTGACCCTCGGAGTCAATATACACAGCATTGTCTGAACGGTTCACTGTAACTTTGCGTCCAAGCCTGCCTGACAAGAGGAGCTCCGTCGATCCCAAAGACGTTGTTTGCATTTTTCGTGCTGAGAATGAAGGTTTTTGTATTTATACCATTGGTTACCATTGGTTACCAGGTAGCCTCTTTAGCGGTGACAAAGCAAAGATCGTACACGAGACACAAACGGTACGACTCTTTTGGGGTGGACAGAGGCGCGGGTCCGCTGTGCGCGGCGAGGGGCGCGTACCGACACTACAACGGGACCGGTGCGCTGGGGTCGTCGGCGGATTCGGCGATGGGTGCACCCTCTTCGTTCGCTGGGTTATGCCCAGAGCACCCGTTGCAAAACCAGTCCCCTTCGACTGGGCCAGTGAAGCCCACGCAGTGTGCATGGACGGGTATAGACTGCACAGATCGCAAAGCAGGATTTCCCCCGCGGTATCGTCGCCGTCGCACATTTCGCATGGGCGAAGGTCGCGTGGCATCACATTTGTCTGCATAAAAAACCAAGCTAGGGAACCCTCATTATAGCGGGCGCTCTCGTACTTAGTTGAACCGTCTCACCGCTAACGTCTCCGCCTAGCACTGTTTGAGTATACGAGTAGCATTTAGACAAATCTCTACACATGCCATTCATAGTTTCTGATATGCCTATGAGCTTCACTACTGACGATGCGTCCCAAGAAGACGTCGAGCGTCGTCGAGCAGATCGTATTGCTCGCAAAAAGGCCAAGGCAAAGACGAGCAGGTCGCGCCGGCGCATCACAAAAGCTATGCATCGTGAAGAAAAGAAACTGTTTCCCAACTTGACCGGCAACTTTGACGAGAACTCTCCCTTGGCAAGGCACTTTACGCGCAAGCGCGACTAGTGCGACCTTGTGGCACTAACGGAACCATCTAGAGCAGAGCTAGGCATGTACAGACCAAGTGTTTATTTAGTCTCCTTTTTGAGGAGATTTGTATCTGCTCTAAACAAGTGTAACTCTCCCCGCTAACTTGATGGCTCGGCAAGCATCTAGTCAGAAGGCATGATAACAAATTGGACACTGCCACACCGACTGCTGTTCATCCTCATGAGCACCGATTCTACCACGACCGTCGAAAAGCGTGCCCGGATTGAAGCAATGAAGGCGAAGAAGGCCCAGAACGACGCCTCACGTGGGCTCTCGCTCGGTTCGACGGGCGCCGACAACCGCTCGAAGAGCACAAACGGGTCGCTCTCACGGGCTCGGGTCAACCTCACAATTCTCAGCCCAACGCGTCCCGGAGAGCGGTGCACGTACGTGGACGCGAAGATTAACTCCATTGAGGATACATCGGCCGGCGGCAAGATGCTCATGCCCGCCACGGCGCAGGGGTCACTCTTTTCGGTGCTGCCCTTGACCGACGAGCTGGGCGACTACCCGTGCAAGTACGACGATAAGTACCGCAAGACGACGGAGCGCAAGCCGCTGGAGCTTGGCGAGGCTGGCATCACTACGATTAAAATCCTCAACGGGCCCAAGGGTCCGGTCGACTGGGCTACGCCGCTTAGCCTCTTCCCCGGAAAGACCATTGTGATCGAAGGGGCAGCGGGTTTCCCCATTTTCAAGCTCGGTGTCTGCATTGCCGGCAAGTACTCGGACGACGGTCAGTCGGTCGCTCAGCAGGCAGCCATGGACTACGAGATCCCTTCGCTTAGCTTTTACACGATCGCCAACGACACCAGCCTGGCCCAGCGGAACATGATGCTTTCGGTTGGCACTGGAGGTTACAACGATGCTTGGTCGTCGGTGAACGCTACCGACTCAACCAAGCAGTATGCCATGACGGCGCTCAGCAACGAGCGCAGCGCGATGCTTAGCCCCGCTGGCAGCTGGATGACGGCGATGGCCAAGGTCGGCACCGAGGGCGATGCGCACTTTTCTAAGGAGGTCTTGACGCTCACCACGGGGTTGCAGGCTGGCGCGGCCTTCCAGTCGTCGGAAGGGTTGGGCGTCGATTACCGCGTCGCCTCGCACGGGCCTACGATCATTATGCCTGTTTACTCGCTTGGGACGGAGATGTCGCTGGGCGATGGGCTCCCTGGCGATGATGGCAATGCGGGCAAGGTTATGCTGGACGAGCCGGTGAGCCAGCTCCCGTTCTTCGAGGGCGTCATGGCCCAGCCGCCTCAGAACCAAGTCTTCGGATCCTGCTACAAAAAGGGCACGGAACGCGCCAGCGGCGGCCCTTGGCTGAAGTTGCCGATTAACACATACACGATGGCTCCGGCTTCGGAGAATGTCATCGAGCTGAGCACGTTCACCCTTATGCCCAGCCTGATGTCCTTGCCCGCGCACCTCGGATCGAAGAACCTTGAGACGATCAAAACGGTCGTGACGTCCTTCCTGCCCTTGACCAACTTTGCGGTTGCGTTCCAAGCCGACCGCCAGAACATTACCACGAATATCAAGGCTTCCGAGTCGTGGGACTGTCGCATTCCCGTCGTCGAGCTGCACTCTGCACTGCTCAAGCACGGCCTCGAGCTAGACGTGGACGCCGCGCTCGACCATTTCAAAGACAAACCCATCGATCTGGAGACACCGGAGACGGCGAAATGCTTTACGACTTCGCCCAAGCCTTTCCTCGCCAGCGGGTTCACTCTGCTCAACGAGAACGCCGACGCACGGAACAAGAGCTGGCTCGAGTCTCAGGCCGTGCAGATGGAGAAGATCGCGGCAGCGACCAGCGGTGCCAAGGGCAAGTTCACCATTGAGATCCGCGCTGTCAACCCGGTGGGCTTCGAGGAGCACAAAAAGACGCTCTCGGATCTCGCGGAGGTCGACCTCATTGACCGATTCGAGAACGTCGGGGGCGATTGGCCCATTTACGCGCTGCTGGTTCCGGCCGAAGGCGCCAAGAACGGCGACTCGGATGACCTTGGTGGCCCTGCGGCTGATTCCTCGTCCGAGGAGGAGGAGGAGATCAAGCACACGAAGAAGAAGAAGAAGAAGCAGCAGCTGGTGTTGGAGTGAGTCAGCAGGTGCTGCATGGAGTGAGTCTTCCCGCGCGAATGCTGCCCATGTCACGAGCATGGTTCTCGGTGTCAAGTTGAGCGCTAGCTTACTTAGGAACCGTTGTGTTCAACCAAAAGAAAAATGTTTCCTTGTGACGTCTTGGAAGCAGTTTTCTTTCACTTAGACTTCCGCTCCCTGTCCACAGCCCGATCAGTTTGTTCGGGTTGGGCTGAGATCGGCAGACAGGACGCGGTTGTCACCGCCGCCGCAGCCAACACTAGATCAATGCTTACACAACCAGTGATAAAACGTGGGCTCGGTCTAACCGACGCAGAGGTTCGCTTGTTGCCAGGTAAGGCTTACGTCACGCGCTGTGGCCACACGTGCTTGCTTTACGGGACTGATGCTATTCTTCTGGGAATGAAACGTGTGAAGATGAGCGGCGGGCGACGGCGGCTGTTGAAACGCAGAGAGAAGCGGCAAGCGTTCGGCTGGCAGTGTCGAAAGCAATGTTACGTTTAGACTCACCCCAGTATAGGCGACACTCGTATCAAATAGAAGTTTCATATGTCTAATTGAAGATGCTCGTATTTACTTGGCTCCGCTAATCTGTTGCTGACTTGTATGTTTCAAAAAAAAGGCCGAGGAAGGTAGCACAGATGCAGCCTCATACAATGATCCTCATTCCACCGGAACGCTACGAAATCGACTCATCGCGTCTGAACTGGCCTCTCGACCAGTTGAGCGGGGTGCCAGGTCTTCCCGATGGCATCGCCATCATGCCCACCGCTCGCTCGCACGCTGCTGTGTTGCGGATGCCGTGTGCGAGTGGGAAGACTTACACCGTGCGTCGAGATTTGGTCGACGTGGCCAAGATGTCGCTCATTGTGGTGGTGACGTGTAATCGACTATTTACCAAGGCGACCTGCAAAGACTGGGCGGCCGCCTACGGGGATGGCAACGTATTCTGTTACCTCGATGGCGTAGGAAAAGGTGATGCAGCCAAGGATGCAAAACGACGACTAAAGGAGATGTGCGAACGGCGAAAAGGTGTGCTGTTTGTCTCCATCGAGAGTTTCCTCGTACTGAACGGCATAATCGACCCTGCTAGCGTTGGAGCGATGGTTCTAGAGGAAACGTGCGAACTTGCATCGAAGATGCTGAGCGCTACGTGCCCGTGCGTCCGACCCTTTCGGCTTCTACGCACAATCGCTGCAGGCGCCGAACGAGTCATCTACACCGATGCCGACTTCGAGGCGGACGGACCTACCGACGGTCGCTGCCTTCGCCTCGCAAAGTATTTGTGTCCTGACCTACCCGTTCGCATCTTCTCGCTCAGTCAGTCGGCTGAGCACACGAAGCGAAGCGTAAACATGTTCTTTGACCATGCGGATGCCGAGACGGGCGTCGGCTTCAATGCCTGGTTGGCGCAGCTTAAGTCCTACCTCTCCTCGTGGCGTCGGACGGGTGACGCAGCAGGCAACCGAGTTGCGGTTGCGTGCGCCAATCGGGCGATGGTGCGCCTAGTGTGCTCGCTCGCTTACGACCAGGGTTGCTTCTGGTGCGATTACACGAGCGACACCGACGACCACGTGAAAATGACCGAGCTGGACGACCCGGAGACGCATTGGGTTGAGATCGCCCTCGTGGCCTTCACTCAAACCCTTTCGGTGGGTGTGGACCCAAAGGAGATTCAGTTTTCTGCAGTCTTCCTGTACGCGGCTGGATTTGGCTGCTCTGTACGCGCGCTCATTCAGGGTGTGTTGCGCTTTGGTCGCGCGTATCTATACGCGCTCCGCTGTAAGACAGTATTCGTCTGCATGAAAGGATGTCCGTCCGAGGCTGGTGATCAGGACGGTGAGACGCCCACGGATTACTATCAAGCGGCGCTGGGTTGGCTGCAGGAACAACGCGCACAGCGCATGGTAAGCGAGCTGAACTTGCACACATCAGTGGCAGCTGTAGCACGGGCAGATAGCCAATCCAGCGCAGCGATGTTGCATGCCTACGGCGGGGTGAAGAATCTCTACGTCGCACCAACCGACGAGGAGCTGGGAATCGCAGCATGGGCGGTCGCGGAGCAGTGGGAGCAGCGGGTGCAGCTATTCTCTGTGCTGAAGCGGAGCTTTGAGCGGCATGGCTGGATTGAAAGTGGAGCGGCTCTCGACGCACAGGCTGCTGCTGCATTTGCATGCTTGCCCGCGCCCACAACTGACGCTGCCACTCTGAGTCTGCACGACATCTCGGTGGGCAAGCAGGTGTCCTCGCTGATGGAGCCCGAGAAGCAGTACGAGTGGGCGTTGCAACTCATCCGCGGCGGCACGTTTGCTTCGATCGACCTCTTTTACGAGCACTGCTACGGCCTAGTAGAGCAGTCATTTCTGTCCGCTGCAGAGAAAGCCCTGCTCCGCACATGGTCGTTGTTGCGCCGGCTGCCACGTGAGCTGGTTGATGCCGTAACCGCACGCGAGCTGGTGGAGATTGGCCGACGACGCAGCGCGATCGAGTTGCACGCCCTCGGCATTTGCGTCGGTAGCACGCAGCTCTTGGCGCAAGAAGCCTGCAAGCGGGCCGAAAGCTATTTCTACCGCGAGAGGAACTCACAGAGACTGGCCGCGGCGGCGCACCTCGCTGTCTTTGAAGAACTCGCCTCTGATCTCATGACCTCCGTCTCGCCCAGCTTCTTTGCTGCACCGGGCGAGGCGAACGTCCAATTGGGGGTTGCGAAACCGGCTGTCGTGCGCGCTCTCGAGGCAGCGAGACGTGACCAGGCCTCTGCTGACGGCGACATACTGCTGCAGAAGTTGAGGATGGCGGAAGGCGGGCTAGGCATCCGCGCTGAAGAGGCGGGGCTAGCTGCGACTCTGAAGCGCGTCTGCCGTCACGCCTACGTTACAGTCAAGATTGAAACGCGGCGCGTTGAGGTCGACGACGACGAGGAAGAGCTCGAAGGCGAGCAGAATAATGCCGCGCGCCGCCGTGCCCTCGCCCGTGCTACCAACCCACCCGCTGCAAAACGGGCCAAGGGTAACAAGCGCCAGGAAGAGATCGTGGCAGTGCGGTTCCAACGCCGCAAGTTCAAGTACGAGCATGCAGGAGAGACCGTGGAACGGGACTATGCCATAGATTGGCAAGTGGAGTCGCCACACCTGAAGGGTCTGTTAGCTTGCTCCCGCCACTGGCGAGCTGCACACGGCGGGCAACAGATTCTCGTGCCGTCGGAGCTGCGAGACAGCATCGGGGAGGACCTTGGAATAGCAGAACTTGCACCAAACCCCCCTGGCACGGGACCAATCGAGGATCGGCCAAGGGGTGCTCGGGAGAGCGGGACGCTCACAGCCACTCGCTTCACTCCCGCTCGTGCCCCTCGCACATCGGCCGACGGCTACGTCATGTGTAACGAGGCCCTTCCGTGGGCACGCATGACCGAGCTGATGGACCGCATCGCCGCCCAGCTATCGCTCACCATCAACGCCGACATGCGCACGTTGCTCGAACGCGGCCGCCTCGTGCTTCTGCGCCTGCGCCGCGATGGTGCAGCGCTGCCGATGGATTCGATGGGCATTCGCTGGAAATCCACCTTTTACGCGCGCCGGTTGACCCTCGGCCGTCTCACTGCTGGCGCTTCGAGCATGCAGCCGATGCCCAACCTGCTACGCCAGTGGCTGTACCGTGGCATCCTACACGACATCGACTTCGTGAACGCCCACCCAACCATCATGCTCGGCCTCGCAAAGACGCTGCGCCCCAACTCGTGGCGTCGTGATGTACCTCGACTGGCAAGCTACGTGGCGGACCGTGGCGAGTTGTTCAGAGACATTGTGCGCTGGTACGGGCTCCCGGGTGACGACTTTGCTAAGACCGCCATCCTCGTGGTGTCCAACAACGGTGAGCTCAAGTACTGGCGCCGCAAGATTAAGAGCCCAGTCTCGCCATTCAAGCCGGACTTGCCTGCTCTCGTCGAGCTACAGCGCGAGGTGCTGTGGTTGCGTGGCATAGTGCTCATCGAGTCGGTGTTTGCACCGATGATCGACTCGCTCAAGACGCGGATTCGCAGCCTCCACCGGAACGCTGGGCGCTCCGAGGAAGAGATCAACCGCAGCGCCTTCTCTTACGTTATCGGTCACCTAGAGAGCATGGCTCTTGAGGCTGCTTGCAAGGTGCTCGAACACAACGGATTCGTGCCTACTTCAAAGATTTACGACGGCTGTCTAACTACTCACAACCCGGACGGCGGTCTTGAGTCTACGCTGCGTGCGGCTGAGGCTGCAGTGGAAGAGGCTCTGTGTTTCCCTGGCCTAAAGCTAAAGGAGAAGCCGATGTACGCGCTGGCACCCTTTGCAATCGAAAGCGTCTCTCGCGCAGCCGCCCGTCAGGCCGCCGTTGACGCAGCCTCTCCACTGGACGCAGACGACTGATGAGGCTAGGCGTACGCGTAAGCGGTGGCAATGGCCTCGCTGAATCCGCGCGGCGTGGCGTGACGGGCTTCCTTACCCTCGGCGCCGCCGCTGTACAGTATTGGAGTTACGCGCTTCCGCTTGCCACTGGAGCCTTCGGTCCACTCCTTGAACGTGGGATCGATACGTCGCTGGGGTGGGAGCTGGTGAAAGCCGCCACCTACCCACAGACCTGTGCGTTTGGTGTAGGCGTCTTGGTTGGGTATGTGTTTTGGGTACATGGGGTGTGGATCGTTGGCATCGAGGTAGCCGCCGAACCAGCACGGCTCGAACGTGTGGTCGGGTGCGCGCCAGAGCTTCCGTAGGGTAGAGCTCGAAGGATTTTCGATAAAGTACGGGCATCCCATCCGTGCCAGGGCAGAGTCCGCGCGCTTTACCAGGGCAGCGGCGTTGTCCTGGAAGTGAGGGTTGGCCTGACCTTTCACTTTCCAGTACCGAGCTCCTGCGCGGCTGAGTTCAGTACAGGGCGGGAATGCCATGGCAAAAGCAACCTCGCGACCGGCATGCTCTGCTACCACGGCGTTCAATGACGCTTTTGTGTGAAGGTTAACTCCGTGGATGTGAATGCCTCTCGCAGTCACATGATGCCCCGTAGGGTGGCGCCGGTCGTAGGCATGCACCTCAAATCCACGCTTCTTCCACGGCTCGAGTCCGAGGCACGTGTAGTCGAAAAGCGAGACGATGACCGCTGGCTGGTGCTGACGACCTACTGGCCTGTGTATCTGTAGCTGAGCCTTGGCAATGATTCGTTGCCTGCGCAAGTAGAGCTTTTTTGTCGCGTTGTTGCCCACACGAGCGACTAATGTGAGTAGATGAAACTCCTTCATTGCTGCCCTTCTGGGAGAAACTCGCTTTTTTGTCATAGACACGCGTCTCAAGTGCCCCACCTCTAGTGTTCGCTCTGGGGGAAAACGTTCACTGCACTCTGATGTTTGAAGTTGATGTTGATGTTTGAAGATGTTTGTTCGCCTCGTGAGGTTATAACTATTAAACAATTGAAGATCAATGAACACGACGCGACCCAACTAATACCAGACACATACTATTCAAGACAGGACGACACCTAGGAGATGGGCCAGTGAGATTGTGCACCACCACTTCCGTCAACGGCATACGTAGTCATCGCATCGCGTTGGTGAGGTGCGCGTGGAGAGTCTATGTGAGCGTGCACACTGAGGTTGCAGACATCGTATGCGGCACCGGTGTGGATGAGATCGCCACGGAAAATCACTATGTCTCCTGCGTTGAGCGTGAGCGTCACCTCCTCACCGCCCTTGTCAAAAGGGCAAACGATCAACTGAGTGCCGTCCTGTAGAGAGATGATCATCGAGAGATGCGCATCGCCCCACGGTGCGTCTTCCTTGGCGTGCGAGTTGGGCCAGCACGAATCTGCGTGTATTGGCTTCTGCTGGGGCGTTGTGGCGTTGACAAACCACCCACCTGCGTCGCGTGCAGGTTTGCCAGAGTACTGCTCCTTGGCTCCTATGTCAGCCGCCACTCCGCGGAGCAGCGCATGCGCCTCCACAGTTTTCTGGGCTGTCCCTACCTCTCCTGACGCCGTCATCAACCAGTTAAGTCCATCTTGCCCGAGCCACTCTAGCACATCGGACTCCATATCCACGATGGAGGGTGCGTCTACGCTGGGGTTCGCCGTCTTACGACCCTGCCAACGGCCGCCCATGCCCTGACTTGGTTTTGGTGACTTCTTGCCGACTCCTCTATTGAACACCGAAGTCCAGATCATCACATCATTGGCGACAGTCTTAGGCGAAGGGATACGAACGCTGTGCTCTCCCCGTTTGAAAATGGTGTAGCCTTTGGTGTTGGACTCAACGAACTTCGTCTGATCCCCGCGCAATGCGATGTCCGCCCACCTGAGCTTCCTGCGCGCCTCTGTCTGCAACTGCCTCTCCACATCCACCCTAGGAGCCAACTGTTCGACCGTCTCGACCCACCGTTGCTGCTGTGCCACACGTGCATCGGGTGGGCGATGCTTGTCCTTCTGCTCTTTCGCGCTCTGCGCTTGAGCGAGAGATAGCATACTCACTGCGAATTCAACTTCTGCGTCAGCGAGTCTTACAGCCTTAGTGGCAGCCTGGGTCACCTCTGCGCGAGCGATGGCCTTGCGCAAGGCTTTGTCAGCCGCCACCTTTGCCTGTGCCAGCGCCTTCTCCACGTCGCACCTGGAGTATTCAGCGTGCGCCTCATTGAGCATCTCGATATTGAGATTCAGCAGCCCACGCAACTGCTCAGAAGTCATCCGCTTGCTCCGATGGATAATCTGCCAGCCACACTTGCAGTACATCAACAGAGAAGCCACCTTGAAGTGGCACTCGCCTCCCGGTAGTGTCATCTCCATCGACCTTGCCTTTAGATTCACACACTCTTCCAAGGTGGCGACTTCGAGGCGGCGCACGAGCAGCTCGCCCAACGCCCTCTGTTGCCACTGGTCCCTCACGCGTGTGCCGTACACGGAGAAGATTGCATGACCATTCCTAACTACACCGAAGCTGCCGATGACGAGCGCCACGCAGCCGCTACTGTTGCGAAATTCCACAGCCATCGAGTGCTGTGCCTCCCATACCAAGTTCAATGGTGTAGTGTGACCCTTGTCTGTACGTGAGATAAACTGCTCAACTTCTCGTCTCTGCGTTAGGGTTAGGGTTAGGGTTAGGGTTAGGGTTAGGGTTAGGGTTAGGGTTAGGGCAGATGCAACGCGTGGGAGAGCGCAGCGGTTAGTATGAACGTGTATAGTGTTCCGTCTCTCTCTACCGGCGCACCTTCTCATCATCCCATGAGCGAATCGTCTTCCAGTCCAGAACGGTTGACTCTACCCCGAGTAAATCCTGTTCCATTTGACCAGTCGATTGCTCCGCAACGATCCAGGTGCTATCCCGTTGATAGGATGTGGCTAGGCACTCTCCGTTCTGTTTCAGATAGTACAAGTGCCTCCTCGCTGTCGACTGTATGGTGTCATGGCTAACGATCTCGCAGTCCTGACCTTGCCACTTGAACTTGGTAGCGGGTTGGAGTATACCCGGCTCTGCGAGCCGAGCCTGTTTTGACCTGTGGTCACCACGGTTGCTGCTGCTGCTTGGCGGTTGCTCACCAGTTGAAGCGAACGAGTTTCCTACTGGGCATGGAGTGTCACCACCAGCCACTCCGTGCTGGACAGTACTGTTTTGATCTGCGTTGGGGCGCCGTTGAAGCCCTGAGACCTTCCACGTTCCATGCCCGTCATCGTCCATGCGGACATCTGCATATGTCTCTGGATGCGCGCGTGCCACTCGCTCGAACGCAGCCTTCATGTCTTGATTCAGTCCCGGGGTCAGCCGTTTCCGCGTCAACAGCGCGTCCGACACGATAGTCGGCATAGTCACAGATCTTTTGGCCAAATCACGTAGGACGTCGATCGCCAACATGGTCGGTGCTTGCCTGTTTGGCTCGTACAGCTCGACGAGCGAGCGCTCAATGGCGAGCGATTCACGTGAAAGTTCGCACGCGACATCACCTCTGCTCGGTCTCGCATGCATGGGACACTCGTGCCTGCAGCGGGCGGGCAGTGGGTGGGCGTGCCGCGTGAGCGAGCGTCTTTTGCCGAATGCGAACGTGGGCGGCGGGGTCGCAGAGTCAGGCGGCTGGTGTCCCCCCCCCCACATTCGCCGTGCGCACGCAGCAAGAGCCCCCCTCTGCCCACCCACTGCACGCTCAATGTCGACTCAGCTGCTCTGCGCGGGCCCGGGGTGCGAAAGGGCGCGGCTCATGCGGGCGGAGGCTGGGGCTGGATGGCGGGGCCCAGGGCACATGGGCGTGCGGGCGGTGGGGGCACCGGTGCTCTCCCGCCGAGAGGGGCCCCTCGGTGTTGGTGTTCGCCTTCTTTCTGCGTGCGAACTTGCCGCGCGCAGTGGCACTAGGGGGGGGGAGGGGGAGTTCCGCGTTGGCGCTGAACGCCTCCCCGCGCCCGCACACTCAGCGAACTCGGTGGCCGAGCGACCAAGTCGGGTGGGCCTGGCTCTCCCGCGGCGTTTTCGGTCCCGTGCAAAAAGTGTCGGCAGACCCCTATTTTTATTCTACTAGTTTCCCCCCCACAAAATTCACGTTTCCACGGCACGCGCTCGGACGCCGTGCTGGGGGCGCGGGACTGGCGTTGGGCAGCTCGGGTGTCGCCCTCGACCTGACTCGGGTAGGGTAGGCTCCCGTGCAAAAAGTGTCGGCAGACCCCTATTTCGTTATTCTACTAGTTTCCCCCCCACAAAATTCACGTTTCCACGGCACGCGCTCTGACACCGTGCTGAGTGCGTGAGGCTGGCTTTGGACACCCGGGGGTCGTGTCTCATTGCGAGTTTGGTCTCTGCAGAAAGTGTCGACAGTATTTTTACTCTACTAGTTTCCCCCCACTAATTTCACTCCACAGCCGGCGCCGTGCTGGGGATGGGTGAGGATGGCTCGAACGAGTCCGAGATTCAAGAAGGGGCAGGCAGCGGCCGAGTCGAGGGCGGGCTCCAGAGTACCCCACCAAAACGTAGTGGTACTAGTTGCACGCGCTCCACTCGGGTGCACACCCACTGTGCTAGCCCGGAAATCAGGCCCATGGATGCGATGATTAGTCGGGAAAGTCGCAGAACTATCCGGGAGGATGCCAGTACAAGCCGCTCCCAGCCGCTCGCGAGCACCCGCGCAGTTGGAAGCCAGCGGTCGACGTCACAGCACCCTCCAGTGCCTGTGCACACCCACTGTTAGCCGGCTACCCCGGAACCAGGCCCATGGATGCGATGATTAGTCGGGAAAGTCGCAGAACT
>Ga0209302_10000822_pt1 | contig 17901 bp, 15 predicted proteins | sample ArcOceMetagenome_2_FD_187445 | JGI IMG/M metagenome (GOLD analysis project Ga0209302, IMG submission 187445) | Marine eukaryotic phytoplankton communities from Arctic Ocean - Arctic Ocean ARC135M Metagenome (SPAdes) (version 2) | ecosystem: Environmental > Aquatic > Marine > Oceanic | place... | reverse complement strand
CTATCGACCAATGCCGGAAGACGACCCGAAGCAACGTAAGCCTGATATCACGCAAGCACGTGAGGTTCTAGGCTGGGAACCGAAGGTTCAACTCGAAGCTGGTTTGAAGAAAACCATCGAATATTTCGCTCAGTCGTTGTAGGGCGTTTGTCCTCGTAGAAGCGACACTCCTGTCGCTTGGATAATCAGGCTTTTGAATGAATAAAGCGACAAGAGTGTCGCTTAAATGACCAAGTTTTTGAATGAACAAAGCGACAAGAGTGTCGCTTCTACCTTAACACCTTGTTCTTTCACTTGCCCAAAGGACACCCAGAAATTTGTTCCTTCAGCTGCCCAAAGGGCACCCGCCTTACTCACCCTCCACTACGTTCCGGGCAAATCGTCCCGATTCACCATCTTCGTGCTTCTCGCACTACATCAATCACCCCTTCGGGGCCAGTTCGGCAGACCTCGCAGACCATCTACGTGCTACTCGCGCTTCGTCCCACACCAGCACCGCCGGTTCTTCCTACACCAGCTTCGCTGGTCCCCTTTCATGAAAATTTTACTAATAGGTTGTGCTGGATTCATCGGCTCACACACACTCGACCGGCTCCTTGCTGACGGGCACGAAGTCATCGCGGATGTTTAATTTAAACGTTCGACCCGGTCTTATCCTCAGGTCTCTTATCTTACTGGCCGATCCGAACGTCATAGCTCATCACAAAGGTAATGACATGACCCCTTTTTTTGCAAAGGAAGTAAAGGCGGTCGTTACTGAAGTGTGCTATAAGGTGAACATCAACACGCTTCACAAGCAGGAGGATGACCTGACGCTCTACTTGAACGATATCGGTCGTATTAAGGTGCGCACGTCCGCTCCGCTGATTGCCGATAGTTACAAGTCGAATCGTATCACTGGCAGCTTCGTGCTGATTGACGAGTTGACCAACGCCACAGTTGCGGCGGGCATGATCATTTAATCGTCCGATGCCCGAGGACGAGCCCAAGCAACGTCAGCCGGATATAACACAGGCCAAAGCAGTCCTTGGTTGGGAGCCGAAGGTTCAACTCGAAGCTGGTCTGAAGAAAACCATCGAATATTTCGCTCAGTCGCTGTAAACAGCGGGCGAGAAAGTTGATGCTCAATAATTCTCTTATTCGTAAAAGCGCATGCTTACTAAAATAAAGCAAAAAATAGCCTCCCTAAAAAGCGAAGATACGTCTCGTAATGTCAAAAATGCAGCGTTCAGCACTGGTGATTTTCTGGTGAATGCCTTGGTATTACTTGCTGCGACTCCTGTTTATTTGAAAGGTTTGGGCACTGAATTGTTTGGGGTCTGGATTTTGGTAAATACGGTTTTGGGCATGGGCGGTATGTTCTCTTTCGGGATGGGGCAAGCGACGCTGAAGTTTGTGTCGAAGTATCACGCATTAGGTGACTCTAAACAGGTGATCGCCACGATTCGTGGCACTTGGGGGATATATTTAAGCTTAGGGATTTTGGGAGGTCTGGCCATTGCGGCGGCTTCTCCCATTTTGTTTCAGCATGCCTTCACTGTTGATTTGGTTCATCAGGATACTGCAATCAAAGCTTTGGCGCTAGCCGGCTTAGGGTTGCCTGTGATTTTTTCGAATAATGTCTTCGACTGTAGCTTAAAGGGGTTTGAGCGTTACGATTATGCTTCGAACGCCAATGTCGTCGTAAATGTGTTGCGGCATGCGACTCAAGTGATTTGTGTGCTAAGTGGCTATGGGATTGTTGTTTTGGTGGCAGTTGCAATTGCCTCGCAACTTATTGGTGTGTGTGTGAAAGCCTTTCTGCTTCGCAGGAAATTATTACCTAATTTGATCTGCATCCCTTCATTTACACATTCAAATTATCGAGAAATATTTAGCTTCAGCTTTTATTCGTGGCTCTCGAATTTAATGGGAATTGCTCGTAATAATGGAGATCGACTGATTATCGCATCGATGCTCGGTGCCAGTGCACTCGCTTATTACGATATCGCACAGCGTATTTTAGTGCAGGTGTATAATGTGACTTCGAGGGCGTTCGGTTTTCTATTTCCTTATTCCAGTCGTTTGTATGAAAGCGGTCGCATGGATGAGCTGCGGAAAAACTATGATCAGGCCACAGCTGTTATTTCAGTGTTATCGATTGCGTGTATCTTGCCATTATTTGTGTTCGCACATCCGATTCTTGAAATGTGGCTCGGAGCGGAGGTTGCGCTTCAGGCATCCTTTTTGATGCAAATCTTGGCTGTTCGTTTTGCGCTGTATCCACTCAGTATCGTGAATACCTACTTCTTGTATGGAGCGAATAAGATTAAATCCTTCGCTCTAATACAGGCGATCAGCACAGTGTTCATGCTAGGCGCAGTTGCATTGCTTACATCTAAATTCGGTTTGATCGGATCCGCATTGGGACAGTGCTGCGTGATCTTTGTGATTTTCTTTAATCGCACGTATATCGAGAATTCGATTTTTGGTAATTGGCGGCTGTTGCCACATGTGATAGCTGTTACTGCAGTTTTGAGTCCGATACTAATTGCATCTACATGTATTGATGTCGTTGGGAATATTAACTCCGTGCCTTCTCTTTTCGTGTCCTCTCTGATTTTTTCGATTTTTGGGGTAGTAGTCGCATTACTGATCTTTATGGCAGGTAAGCGTATCAAGCCTCTTTATGTTCTATGACTGGAATGAGTAAAAAATATAAGCCAAATTTCTTAATTGCAGGTGCTCCTCGCTGCGGGTCGACCTCTATATATCGTGCTCTTCAACAGGTTAATGGAGTTTATATGCCTGAGAATAAGGAGCCACATTATTTTTGTGCGAATTCTGTAGGGAGAGGGCCGCGAGGAGAGGGGGCAGATACCGTGACTTCAGAGGAAGAATACTTTGAACTTTTTAATAGTTCTGAATCTAAAGAAGCGATTGTCAGAGGAGAATGTTCCATTGGTTATCTCAACTTTAGTTCGTCAAGTATTGCGAAAATTAAGGAGTGCCTAGGGGACGAAGTGAAAATAATTATAACTCTTAGAGAGCCTGTTGCTCGGGCGTATTCGTCTTATCTACTGCACCGTAAGCATTTGTCTGAGAATTATTCATTCGAAAAAGCAACATCTACTTCGGTAATGAATTCTAGGAAGGCTGCTGGTTATTGGTTTGGTTTTCGCTATTTAGAACTGAGCGAGTATGCTGCAAATTTAAATAAGTTCATGAATGAATTTAAAAATGTTCATGTTCTTATTTTGGAAGAATTTGCGCTTAATCCCAAGGTCGAATTCGAGCGGTTACTTGAGTTTTTATTACTTAGTGATGTAGACGTTGATAGTCTTGATTTGGCCTCTCCGAAAAATGCTTCTGTCGTTGATCGGTTTGTCGTTGTCGCCCGAATTTTAAACAAATTGCATAAACATGCGGGGCCCCTCGGTGGCTGTGTTGAGAGTCTAAAAACTCATTTGCAGTATCGCCCACTTATTGATTCTAAGTGTGAGCAGGAATTACGCCGTTACTTTAAGCCGGATGTAGCGGGGGTGGAAGCGCTGCTCGGGCGTAAAATATCAACTTGGGGTTATTGATTATTAATGGACTTGTATTCTACAGAAACAAGCAAGCTGTCTTGGTATCGGACAGATCATGTATTTAAGCATGTCGTCGATGTTAAAAGTGATGCAGATTATTTTGAGGCCACTCGTTTTGCCGAGAAGAATAATTTAATGATTTATTCACTAGGGAATGGATCAAATACATTTTTTCAAAGAAAAAAAATAACAACTTTGATTATTAGGAATTGTATGCCTCAGTTTATACGTTCGCTTGGAGGTGATGAGTATGAGGTGTCTTCTTCGGTTAATATGATGAAACTATTGCGCTATCTTTATGCGAATGAGAGGGATGGTCCGTATAATCTCGCGTCAGTTCCTGCCACGATTGGAGGTGCGGTTGCAATGAATGCAGGAACTGGAGAAAGTGCTGGACTGTATATTAGTAAGTTCTTGAGGAGTGTGATTTATTTACATAATGGTGAGCGCTTCGTTAAACCAGTTGAAGATTTGGACATGGGGTTCAGGAGGAGTTTGTTTTCGGAGCAGAGGGAGTATTTTATTATTTCAGCACTCTTTGTTTTCCCAGAACGCGAGTTCGATAGTAATCCAATTACTGAACGACTCGATTGGGCTAAGAATAATCAAGAGCTGAAAGTCGCTAATTGTGGATCAGTCTGGCGAAAGGCTAATTGGCGAATTCTAAATTTTACTTATAAACTATTTAGTAATTCACCAGCATACATATCTGTGAAGTCTCGAATCTGGATTTCAAATACCTCTAAGAGTCATCGCTATATATTGAGAATATTGCGTTTTGTGAGAATTTTGCATCTACTAGCCTTTCGCAAGTCAGAGCATGAAATACGAATCGTTAAATAGTTTAGAAATGAAAATTGAAATAATATGAAAATCGGTGTTCTCACATTTCATCATGCCAGTAATTATGGAGCAGTCTTGCAGACTTATGCGACCTGTTCGATCTTGAGACGCATGGGGCATCAGCCTTTCGTTCTCGATTACCGCCCGGAGGGCTTGTATGAGCACTATTTCAAAATGTCATGGAAACGGTGCGGCTTGCTTGGGCAGAATTTTGTCAATTTGCGTCTAAATCCAAAGTTTAGACATTTTCGAGAGAGATGGTTGCCCGTGAGCTCGCAATGTTGTCGTTCGCATCTTGAGTTACTAAAGCAGGTTGAAGAGCTTGATGCTGTTTTCTACGGCAGTGATCAAATTTGGAATCCGAAGCTTTTTGGAGGTCATTTAGATCCTGCTTTTTGGGCCAGTGGGATTGATTCTAAAATCTGTAAAGTATCCATCTCTGCTAGTTTTGGCGGGACAGATGGACTGGCTGATTCGTATGGAGAGCAAATTGCTCAATTAATTCAAAATTTTGATGTGGTATCTGTTCGCGAACAGCATGCTGCTGATTTGATACAGCAGGTAAGTGGTTTGCGTGCGACTGTCTTGCTCGATCCGGTCTTCAGTTTAGAGTCTTGGGAGGAGGTATTGGAACCGATGCCAGGGTATGAGGGTTGTGTTTTTCAGTTCGTTTTACAGCAAAATCAAGGGGTGTATGATGCATCTCGTATGCTAGCGGATCGCTTAGATGCACGTATTGTATCGGGGAATTCAGGCTTTAAGAAAAGGGGCTCTGCAGTGATTCCAGTGACACCGAGTGTCGGGCAATGGCTCTGGTTGATTAAGCATGCGTCACATGTCGTGACCAATTCGTTTCATGCGACTGCATTTTCAACCATCTTTGGTAAGCCATTTACAGTGGTTGAATTGGAAGGTAATATGCGACCCCGTAATCAACGCATCTCAAATTTACTCGAATGGGGAGGTTTACGTGAACGGATGGTTCCTTGCCTAAAGGATTCCGATTTGAATGATCAGCGTTTATCAGCTCCTGATTATTCGAAATTTGTGTGTGAATTGAATCAGGGTAAAGCTCGTTTCCACTCTTTTATCGAAAATAGTCTACAATAGGCGCATTCTATTATGTTTAGTATAATCATCCCTCTATTCAATAAAGAGGAGAGTGTCACGGCGTCGATTCATTCTGTATTGGAGCAAACTTTCGAAGAGTTTGAACTCATCATCGTGAATGACGGCTCGACTGATCAATCGGTCGAGCGTGTTCAGGCCATTGAGGATCCGAGGATACGTCTCATCGATCAAGTGAACCAAGGAGTCTCTTTTGCTAGGAATACAGGTATCAGTCATGCTAAGAATGAATATATCGCATTTCTAGATGCGGATGATCTATGGCATCCAGTATATTTGCAGTGTATGTCTGAGTGTATTCGACACTATCCGAACTATCAATGGTGGGGCGCGGATTATATTTCAACGATTGGCGAGGAGGCGATTCATGAGAACGATTCTAAGGGCTATGCTTTTAAGGATGCATTGGTTAAAGTGGTTGATTTCTTTGAAGTGTCTCGGAAGAGATATGCGATCCATATGACTTCGTTTGTTGCGCGTCGAGACGCGCTCGTGGGGCCTGCCAGGTTTCCTATTGGCTTTAAATACTATGAGGATTTAGAGGTATTCTGTCGCTTGGCACAAATGAGCCCGTTGCCGATGATTCCTTATGTATTGTCATACTGGAGACAGGATGCCGAGAATCGAGCATGCAATCGTCGTAAGATCATGCCGCTGCCTCCTATTTTCGAAGATACGATCAGATTGATTCGAGCTGGCGGAATGAAACGTGCAGATCAGCGCACTCAGTGTCTTTTCATCATGGGACTGTTGCTGAATGAGGTCGCGTTAATGTGTTTATCGGGTCAGATACGCTCAACTGCGCGAGCTTATGCTCGAATGGCAATATCCATTTCGGCCTTTCGTTGGCGTGGCCTCAAAGCCTATGCTTATTGTTGGATGCCTTCTTTTGTGCTACGCGGCTTGTTTGCCTGCACTCGCAAGTTTCGGCGATCAATACTCGCTGACTAGCCGCTGCTAGCCAATTTTTTAGATGGAAAGTAATTGAATGATTGAGGAATATTTAACAGTAGGGATCGCAACCAAGAATAGGCATGAAGAATTGCAGGTGACTTTGAATCAGTTGAGGGCTGGCTCCTTGCGTGATTGTCAAATTATTGTGGTCGATGATGGTTCTACCCCAGCAATTGAGATTCCTAAGAATATTGATAATGTTATACTCATTCGGCATCATGAATCTCAGGATGTGGCCTGTTCACGTAACGAAATCGCGCGGACTGTTCGGACTCCTTTTTGGCTCACATTGGATGATGACTCTTATCCGGTTGAAGTGGATATAGAGGCATTGATTCGGTTGCTCCAAGGAAGCACAGATGTGATTGCGATCTCATGTCCTTTCAAGGAGCAGTTTGAGGGTAGTTGGAAATGGTTGAATCCTTCCTTGAAGACGGATGTTTATCCCGTGCGGACTTTTGTTGCATGTTCAGGGATTATCAATGTGAGACGTTTTATGGAAGTCGGAGGTTATAGTGACTGGGTCTATCAGTTTGGTGAGGAGTCGGACCTAAGTTTACGTGCTTATAAGGCAGGCTATCCGACGATTCATTCTAGTATTATGAAGGTGCAACATAATAAGGTGAACGTGGCACGTTCTATGGATCGAATCGATTATTATGGTGCGCGCAATCAGGTGTTAATGGCGCTGTATTATCTGCCGATTCGCTATTTTCCTTTGCGCTTCGCCAAGTTAGTGATTCATCATACGCGCTGCTTGCTGAGGCATGGCCGCTATAAAGGAGTGGTCGGGATTTTCTGCGGGTTAATTGAGGGGGGCTGCAAACTGTCGCAGCGAAAGGGGAATGTTTTGACGAGTGCAGAGTTTCGCAAATATCGAGAACTTGATGCTAGTTAGTTCGATGATTTAATTAGATTAAGTAAGTGTATGGATTTAAGTGGTTATAGTAAGGTTTTGAAAAAGTTACTCGTTCTAGTGAGTGGTGTGATTTTTCGTCGACGTCTATTCGCTAGCTGTGTGCTTCAATCTTTAGTTTTAAACTGTGGTGTGTCCTTACTCTGTGCGGATGTTTTAAGTCAATGGAATCATGACGCATATCTTGATGTGGGGGGGCGCGATGTGGCTCTCACTCAGTCTGGTGATTTAGTGCGAAGTGTGCCGGGTGCGGGGAGTTGGGATGAGTTAGTTTCGGGGGATGAGCGAGGTCGCTTGACTGCCCTCAGTATGCATAATGAAACGGTCATAGCCGTGGGTGAATGTGGTGTTATCTTACGAATGGACGTAGCAGGTAATTCATTGTCGTGGGCAGAAAGTCCGAGAGTGCTGGGGGATCTTTATGGTGTGTCTTGTCGCGGAAATGAAAATTGGGTTGCGGTAGGTTCTGATGGTGCTCGCGCGGTAGTCCTGATTTCTGAGGATGATGGCAGAACTTGGGATTTTGCCGCGTCCTTTGACACCGTTTCTAGTGAGCGATCTGCTTCTGTTGGGGTGCGTGCTTTTTATTACGTAGATTCACTGTATGGCGATGATTCTAAGGATGGCTTGAGCCCTTCTAATGCCAAAAAAAGTATTACGAGTTTAGGCAGTTTAGGGGATGATGTGACTGTTTATCTGGCTCGTGGAAGTGAATTCCGTGAGCAGTTGAATTTGCCTCGATATGGTGAGATTCGGGCGTATGGCGACGGCGATGAACCGATTATAAACGCCGCAGATATTGCAAGTAATGATTCGTTTGTTGAGCAAGATGGGTTTGATAACGTTTACCGTGTCATGTGGCGATTAGAAGTTGGGCGAATTGTATTGGCTGAGACTGTTCAGGCTCTTGAAGATGCCATTCCATTAGCTTGGGTCGATTCGTTGGAGGAGTGTAATTCTACGCCTGGTTCTTATTATGAGAATGGTCTGGTAGATAGTCTGGTGCGTGCGGTTTACATACATCCGTCGGATTCGACAGATTTACGCTTTAATTCGAAAACCTACGAAATATCAAAGCGCGATCACGCTGTTAGCCTTGGAAGTGATTGCACTATCGTTGATGTCGAACTGAAGAATAACGCACATAATGATGGAAGCCTTGTTTCGTGGTATCAACTATATGGAGCTAGGCTGAAACTTAAGAATGGAACCAAACATATCGCGCTTACCAGAGGTGACACATTTATAAAAGATACAATACTTGAGCATACGAATAACCGAAACCGTGTGACTAATGCCGGTCAATTTGTCGTTTACGACCAAAATTTAAGATCTAACGAGGTGGTCTTTTCGAATACTAGGTTTGCCCAAAATGTAGCATATACTCGCGAAGCTTATGCCTTTATTAGTCATCGTGGTAGTAGTGGCAAAAATCGCATCATTTCATTTAGCGATTGCTCATTTGAAAACTTCAAACTGGCGCATGCTGGAATGACTTTGGAATCCGATGGCGAAGATGCTTGGGGAGGGTGGTTTGTTCGCACCGATTTTATTAACTGTGACAATGTTTGGAATAGCTCAAATCAGACGGGGACGCTTAATTACTTAGACTGTTATTTTGACCGAATGAATCCCTCAACTGCTAGTGAAACCATATTGTTTACTGGCGCACAGAACGGGAACAGTCCAACTGCCAGTCTAGTGATTCGATCCTCGTCATTTAATGTTCCTGAGACTCGTGTTTTATTTGGGACTTTTGTCAATTATGACTTTTGCTATAATTCAGTGAATGGCGTTGATACTAATCAGCCTCGTTTCTTGGCTGCGGTTGATCTGTATGATGGAGATGGTTTGAGTGGTGATACATTCGATTTCCGATACAATCATATTTCAGGTTACAGCAAACCATGGCGCTATAAAACAGCTAGTCAGTTTAATGGTTATTCAGATGTTGAGATCGATTATAATTATTATACAAATTTTGCCGGCTCAGGGAAATACGAGTGGGCGTATGATGATATGTCTTTTAGCGACTGGCAGATTGAGACAGGAAATGATATAAATTCTGTTTCTGGACAAATGGATGATTTTGATATCTTTGAGAGTGAAGAACTGCGGACGCTCCATCTGTTCAACACTGAATTTGATGTTGGAGAGGGCGCAGGAGTTGAAAATGGTGAGGCTTACGAAGGAGTCGAGTTACAGTATCCGACAGCATTTCGTGATATCGTATGGCATAGTCAATCTTCCAAGTGGGTTGCAGTTGGGGAAAGTGAGTTTGGTATTCGAGGGTGCGTCTTTACGTCATTTGATGGTGAAGCCTGGGATGAAATCGTGTTGCCTGCCGGAGTTCCCGGGTTGAATGTGGTTGGAGTCGATGCCGCGGGAGTTTTATATGCAGCGGGGCGTTCTGCAATTGTGTTACGCTCCACAGATTCAGCTGTTTCTTTTGGAGTCATTCATCGGGGAGCGATCGATCTTACGTTGGCAGCTTTTGCTTCTCTAGGTTCTGGGCAGTGTTTATTTGGTGGAGACAGTGGACTGTTAATGGAGTATGTGAATGGTTTTTGGATCGATTGGGATGTTCTTGCGAGCAGCGAGGACGTTTATGAGGTCTCAATTGCCGATGATGGCTATATGATTTTTGGTAGTTATGGGCGAGATGCTGCTAATAATACAGTGAGTCCTTATTTAACTTTAGATTTTGATTTAGTTGATGATTCAGTGGAATTTGAGCTGAGTGGATCGCAGCGCGGAAACTTGTATGTTCTTTATGAGAGCACTGATGTTTCAGATGAAGATTCTTGGAGTGCGATTGCGATTCAGCCTGCAGCAGGAGAATATTTGTCCTGGCTGTTGCCAGCAGGGGGGGGGCTCTCTAAGTTTTATCGCGTGGTTGATTATGGGCCGATTAATTAGCAGTTACTGAAGGATTACTATTTATTAAATTATGGGTATAGGAAGTATTGGCGCACACGTCGCTTATTTGGTGATCGTATTCTTTGGATTCGTTGGGTCTTACTTCATTGTAGGTCCTCAGCGTATTTTAGATCCTCGGCGCATTGGGTGTATTTATTATGCATTCATGTTCGTGACTTATTTCTTTCGTCCGTTCTTGGAGTATGTCCTCTTACGGGATGCCAGTTTACTCGCGCATATTAATGACCACTACGAACCGGTGACTTTTGGAGATCTTACGGTTGTTGCGTTTGGTGTCATCGTAGCAATCACTTTGATCGTCTTTGCTATGGCTTATCGTGTGAAATCACCTAAACGGTTGGAACGCTTGCACGTGTCTCATAGCTATCCTCAAAAGCAACTGGTGCGTTATGGTTATTGGGGCTTGATTGGTTTAGGATACTTTGGGTTCATTGTGGCGATGAAGGGCGGGGGAGCCATGGTTAAAACCGCTGGTGGAGCAGGCATGGTTGGCACGACTGGCTATTTCTTTCTTATTAATTACATGGTTGCGGCTGGCTGTATCCTGCGTTTTGCGGTCACTGGTAAGCTGATCACCAGCACTTTGATTGGTTTGCCTTGGTTAGCCGTCCACGTGTTGAATGGTTACAATCGCTATATCATGGTCACCTATATTGTAGGTGTGGGGATTATTTGGCTGTCTCGACGGCCGACTATTCCAGTGCGTAAATTAATTACGCTAGTTTGTTGCCTACCTGTTATTCTGATCGTGTTTAACATCATGAACGTCAGTCGACGTGCTTTTCGTGATGCGGATCAGCTTAAGCTCGCAATCGAAAAAGTAATGACAACCACTCCGAATACCTACTTTCGGGGCTTTGCTGGATATGAGGGTGGATTGATTACGCTGGATCGTCATAATTTAGGCCTAGATTATCCGAATTATGGGACGCATTTGATTTATAAAACGGTCGTATGGCCGATCCCACGTATGATCTGGACGAGTAAGCCTTATCCGCCTGAATTTTCATGGAAGTATATACTGTCCCTAGGGCAGAACAGCACTTTAGATTATAGTTATGCCTCGGTGTTTCATATTTTCTTTGTGCGCGGTAGCATCGGATTAGACCTCAATGAATGGGGGCGTTTTTTGTTCTGGATTAATCCGCTATGGTTAGGTCTGCTAGCTGGATACTCTGAACGTAAGTGTCTGGTGCCCGGGGGGCATCCTATTTTAATTTCAATGTATGCGATTTTCTTAGCATCATTTATTCTTATTGGTCGAAATACTGTTTATGAGCTAGCGGGGCCATACATCTACGCGTTTTATACGCCTTATATTCTGCTATATATTTGGACTGCTCGTATGCATGGCTTTAGGCAGCCGCAACCGATGCTTGCTGGGGGGCGCCGTTAGCCCTCGCAGAGTTGATTTTGTAATTATACATGAGTAACCAAATCAAAATTCTAGTATGCCAGCATGGAGCGCGGCACCGTTACGCCATTCCTCGTATCTTTGAGTCTGCAGGGATGCTCAGTGCTCTATATACAGACTCCTCTTCGCAGAGCTTGCTTGGGAAGTTATCTGCGATTCTTGGAGGTGCTGCACCGTCGAAACTTGCTAAGTTGGGGCGTCGTAAGATCGCTGGAGTGCCAGCAGGAAAAGTGCGCTCAAGTGATGTCCATGCGCTTCGTGAGCAAGTTAATGCCATCTTGAGGCGTCATCATTTAACAGGGATTGAGCTTTTTTTACAGCGCCATCGCCTTCTTTCTCGAAAAATGAAGTCTTGGGGGGCTCGAGATGCAAATGCCGTGTATTCAATGTATTATGAGAATCTAGATTTTCTAAGATGGGCAAAGGATGCGGGATGTAAGAGTATAGTGGATGTTTATATTAGCCCATTGACAGATAAGATCATGCAGGAGGAAGAGAGTCCATTTGATCTTCCTGCGGGGTTTTATGATGCAGATTCAATGCAGACCAAAATGGATTTATGGCAGGAGGCCGCAGCTCTGGGTGATGTGCTACTGTGTCCGTCTGAATGGGTTGCAGAGGGTGTGAGAGTAGTTTCACCTGAATCTGCGCATAAGATTCGTGTAGTGCCTTATGGCTGTTCGATTAACTATTCTGGAGGTGTGAATCTGCCGAAGGTTGGTAAGGTGTTATTTGCTGGAAGCGACGTGGTGCGCAAGGGGATTCACTATTTAGCACAAGCGGCCACTGAGTTGCGAGCCGTTGATGAAGATATTGAAATCCAAGTCGCTGGTTCAATACCAGAGGCAATTCTGCGGCATCCATTGTGCAACGATCTAAAGTTTCTCGGTCAGCTCAGTTCTGATCAGATGAAGCAGGCCTACCTGACTGCGGATATGTTTGTTTTACCTTCTTTATCTGAGGGGTATGCAGGTGTTGTCGCGGAGGCGATTGGTGCGGGGTGTCCGGTGGTTGTGACCAAAGAATCAGGAAGTCCAGTGATACATGAGCGAGAAGGGTTGATTATTCCCGCTCGCGACCCGAAGGCGCTGTCTGCCGCAATTTTACGAATGGTTCAAGATCGCGAATTACGTGATTCGTGTGCGAAGAATTGCCTAGCGCAGGTTCCTTTTTATTCAGAATCTAGCTGGTCCAAGCGCTTGCTCGAAGCAATCACAAGCAGCTTATAATATTATGTCTGAAGGTCGATTAAAAGAACCAGTCATTATCCTCGGACCGCCACGTTCTGGGACGACTATTTTGGGGAGTCTACTGAGCCAGCACAGTAGCTTCGGATACTTTGAAGAGCCACGTGCCGTGTGGAGATGGGGCAACGAAAAACATTCTGATTGGATGGGGCCTGAATTGGCGAGTCATTCCGTGAAGAAATATATTCGGGAATATTTTTTACGTGAGCTTAACAAAATGGATCGGCCTCGGCTTTTAGAGAAGACGCCTCAAAACTGCCTTCGGCCGGAATTTGTAAATGAAATCTTTCCAGATGCTAAATATATAATAGTTCATCGCGATCCATTCGAAACGATTCGTTCAATTGAGTCGTTTTGGACCGATCATACTCATGGAGTCAAATCGATCGGAAGCAGGAAGCTGTTGGAGAAGCTGTCGGAGAAGCTTCGCCACACAAGCCCACGACAGTATTTGCCTTATGCAGTCGAGTTGGCGAAACGCTTACTGCCTACGAAGAGTAATGCTCCGAGTGTGATGTGGGGGCCACGCTTGCCTGGTCTCGCTCAAATGACTCGCGATATGGCGATTGCGGAAGTCGCAGCATATCAATGGCGTATGTGCATGGAGCGAATTTCCCACTTTGCAAATGTCGTTGGTGAGGATCGAGTTCAAATTTGGCGATTAGAAGAGATGAACGAAAATTCATTTGAAGACATTATTAATTTCTTAGGAGTTGATATGGAGGACACACTAAAAGATGCCGTATCGCAGCGCTTTTCATATTCAGGTGTTCGACGTGAACGTTCGCTCGATGATGCATTTATGGCAAAAGTGAAACCGATTATCGACCCGACTCGCATGTATTTAGAGCAGCAAGGGTTTTAAATTACATACGTTTTTTGTTATTTAATGGAAGAGACTAAATCAGTCGTATTGCAGCAGGCAATAATCCCAGACTATCGGATGGGGTTATTTGTGCGTTTAAGAGAGCATTATGGCTCTAAATTTCAAATATTTGCTGGAGACTCGGATTTTGGAGGAACTCCAGTGTCGACCAAAGTCGCGTGGGATCATTTTGAACATGTCAAAAATGTGTATTTTCTTGGTAGTCGCTTCCTTTGGCAAAAGGCAATGTTCAAGCACCTTCACAAGCCAGATGTGGTGATTTTTAACGCGAACATTCGGATTACATCTAATATTGTTTCTATACTGATACGTAAACTAACTGGTCGTCGTAGTATTTTATGGGGGCATGCGACTGGCAAAAGTCGTGCAGCAAGTATGCTGCGTGGATTCTACTTTCGTCTGAGTGATGGGGTAGTCGCTTATACCGAAAGCCAAGGGCAGTCTCTGCGCATACGCTACCCATGGCTAAAGGTCTGGGTGGCTCCCAACTCATGTGTCTCGGCGAATGATTGCGTGCCGGTGGAATCGATACTATCAGAGATGGATTCGATTCTTTATGTCGGCCGTTTAGTGGAGGCGAAGAAGGTGAGCCTTTTATTAGAAGGGTTCATCTATGCACGAGAGAAATCCCTTTTTCCGGGTTCAGTTCGTTTGGTTTTTGTGGGGGACGGTGCCGAGCGAGCAAGGCTTGAGAACCGTGCCGCAGAGGCGGGCGTTTCAGATGTGGTATGCTTTAAAGGCCACGTTTCAGATGTCTCTAAATTGAGAGAATATTATAGTCGAGCGGTCTGTTCGGTGTCTCCTGGTTATGTTGGCCTTTCCGCGACGCAGTCGTTTAGCTTCGGTATACCGATGCTGATAGCTAGAGATGAGTTTCACTCGCCAGAGATCGAGGCCTGTAAAGAAGGTTTTAACGCATGCTTCTTTCCTTCAGACGACGCCGTGGCCCTCGCTGAAGCACTGTCCAAAATGGTAGAAAACAAGAGTCAGTGGTTTACGGCGCGTGCGGAGGTTTCCAAGTGGACGCGTGAGCATTATTCCTTCGAGGTGATGCGTGATACGTTTATTCGAGCAGTGAATGAGGTGACAGTATGAATATCGCATATATTACGAACACTTTGACTCACTCAGGTGGTGGTCTCGTTGGGGCAGTATCAGGTTTAGCGCAAGGGGTAAACCGATTCGTTGAGAATACGTCGGTTGCCGCTTATGATGCTATCGGAGAGGTCGGCGATTGGGGTGATTTAGAGTTGAAAACAATTCGAGCGAAACGACTAGCTGGAGTCCATTTCTTTGGAGATTTGCCCTCACTTCTAAATGCCCAGTCTCCAGACCTTGTGCATGCGCATGGCTTATGGCTACGTTCCTCGGCGCAAAACCATGACTGGTGCCAGAAGTCCGGCACTCCATATTTAATATCGCCGCATGGGATGTTGGATCCATGGGCCGTTAAAAATTCAGCATGGAAGAAGAAGATCGCAGGTCACTGGTTTGAGTATAATCACTTGAATGGAGCGACTTGCTTGCATGCACTCTGTAATTCTGAGGCAAATTCTATCCGTCATTTTGGCCAGAAAAATCCAGTTTGCGTGCTACCGAATGGGATTGATTTGCCTGATTCAGATGAGTCTAATCTGCCTCCTCCATGGCGTAATGATCAGGGTCGAAAGGCTCTATTGTTTATTGGGCGACTGCATCCAAAAAAGGGGTTGCCATTACTTTTAGATGCGTGGAAATCTCTACAGCGTGCGAAGCCAGAGCGTATGGATGGATGGTTCTTGGCGATTGCTGGCTGGAGCGAAGCGGGGCATCAGGCAGAGTTAGAAGCTCAAGTCGCAGGGCTTGGGCTTGGCAATGACGTAGAGTTCTTAGGTGCATTGCATGGAGAGGCAAAGCATTCAGCATTGTGCCATGCTTCTGGTTTTATTTTGCCCTCCTATAGTGAGGGCTTACCGATGTCGATTTTGGAAGCATGGTCCTATCGGTTGCCTGTATTGATGACTTCTGAGTGTAACTTACCTGAAGGTTTTTCTGCCAATGCTGCAGTCTCTTTACAAACGAATGTAAAGAGCGTGGAGGAAGGACTGCGAGAGTTTCTTGAGATGAACGAGTCTGAGCAGTTGAAGATCGGGCAGTGTGGGTTCGAGCTCGTTCAACAACAATTTACATGGGAGCAGATTGCAGTGAAGATGGTGAGCGTCTATGAGTGGATTCTTGGTGGGGGCGAGGCTCCTGAATGTGTGCAATTTATTAAGCGATGATCGAATGTGAGGATTTTTATTCCGGAACCTACCGATCCGAATTGAGCTTCAAGAATAAGCTAAGTCGGCTGGTCTGGGGAGTTGTATGGTGCATGCTTTTTCGCCCGAGTCCTCGTCCGCTGTTTGGATGGCGACGCTTGTTGCTGAAGCTATTTGGTGCAAAGCTCGCATCAACCGCCGCGGTGTATCCGAGTGCTAAGATCTGGGCTCCGTGGAATTTGCAAATGGGCGAGCGTTCGGTTCTTGGCGATTGTGTTGATTGTTATTCGGTCGATGAGATTGTGTTAGAAGATGATGTGACTGTGAGTCAATATGCGTTTCTTTGCTCGGCTTCGCATAATATCGAAAGCCCGAGTCGCGATTTAGTGCATCAACCAATCCGATTGGAACGTGGCTGCTGGGTTTTTGCCGGAGCGTTTATTGGGATGGGAATCGTGGTTGGCGAAGGTGCAGTGGTTGCCGCTCGAAGTGTTGTGGTTAAAGATGTAGAGTCGTTCTCTGTTGTTGGGGGGAATCCCTCCAAGTTAATTAAACGGCGTAAGGCTGATTGGGTGGCTCGTGGTAAATGAAAATTAGATTTTGGTCATCCACCGAGTATAGTGGGTTCTTGGCAGGGCTGATGCGAGAGCTCACGGAAGCGGGCTTTGATGCCCAGCAGTGTTTTAATATTTCTGAGCAAAGCTATCGCTCCGCGAAGTCAGCGCCTGCGCGGCTGTTCCTACGGTTTCGGCAATACGCCATCTATCCTGTGCAGTTATGCTTCGCATTACTGTGGCACAGGATTGCTGGAGTGATACGGCCTTCGGCCAGTGAGGCGCCTTCGGCGAGTGGAAGTGATAGTGGTAGTGTGGGAAAGCATTCAACCATCAACGATCAACCATCAACGACTAACCTATGCGACTCCGTCGCGGTCGTCTCCACCAACACTTTCTACGCGCCGTTGATTGCGACCTATCTGCATCCAAATGTGGTGCACCTCGTCTACGATCTGTTTCCAGAGGCGATGATCCATTCTGGGAAATGGAAAGAGGGCACTTTGAAGGTGAAGATCGTCCGCTGGATCACCAAGCAGACGCTCAAGCGTTCAAAGACGAATGTCTTCCTGGGCGAGCGTCTCAAGGACTATGTCGAGTCGATCCATGGGGCAGTGGCGAATTCTGCGATCATCGTGGTCGGGGCTGATCAGTCTTTGTTTCCCGCGTCGCCGAAACAAAGACTGATGTGTGAAGGTGCGAAAGTTCAAAAGTGTGAAAGTCAGAAGGCAGAAGGCAGAGAGCACAAGCCAGAGGGTAGTGACGACGCTTCTAACCTTGATACTCTTCCACCTTCCTACCCTGAGCGGAAGGCTCAGCTTACGATTCTCTATTGTGGAAATTTCGGCAACATGCACGACTCCGTGACGCTGTTTGAGTATTGGCGACAGCGCGAAAGCGACACTCCTTTCGCTTTTTCTCAGGATGGAGAAAAGAGACAGGAGTGTCGCTTCTACTTTAGTTGCAGCGGACCTAAACGTGCCGCGCTTGAAACCGAGCGCGCTCAGCTGCCTGCCGCTCTCCAGCAGCAGATCCAGCTGGGCGGCGGTTTGAGTCAGGAGGATTGGATCACGACGATGGAGTCGGCGGACGTGGCACTGGTTACCATGGTCCCTGGTTCTGAGACAGTCGTCATGCCGAGCAAGACCTATTCCGCGATGATGGCGGGGCAAGCGATCCTAGCGATCGCACCGGAGGATTCCGATCTGGT
>Ga0209302_10000820_pt1 | contig 17934 bp, 25 predicted proteins | sample ArcOceMetagenome_2_FD_187445 | JGI IMG/M metagenome (GOLD analysis project Ga0209302, IMG submission 187445) | Marine eukaryotic phytoplankton communities from Arctic Ocean - Arctic Ocean ARC135M Metagenome (SPAdes) (version 2) | ecosystem: Environmental > Aquatic > Marine > Oceanic | place... | reverse complement strand
AGAAAGATTCATCATTTTTTTTTAGCACCAGGTATCCGTTGTATTCTTTTCCAAAACCAGTTGTTCTTGACGTACGATGTGTGCAGACTCGTCATTCTCAACGGATTTCAGAGTCAACCACAGATAGTTCATAAAATTGATCATGTCATCGCGATATAGATGGAATATATTTAAGTATTCCGTTAGCGATTTCCCCTCACGCAGATCGAATGAATTGATGATGATGATAGCTTCTTCGTCCATAAACGTATTCTCTAATGGATCAATGTAAAATGGATTGAATTTCTTCATTGTGTGCTGGCGCAGGTGCTGGCGCAGGCTTATGCAAAAATTTTATTTATGGCATATACATATTTGAAAATTGGTCAGTCATTTTTTAATGGACTATGGTAAGCGATAGCACATTCTAAGCAATAACATATTAACATGGATGTTGTTAATAAAAAACGCACGGAACATACTTTGTTTAGCGCAAAGATAGGTTGCTCATCGCCATAAGAGAGATTTGTTATTATAAGACCTCCTATGTTTCCTATTAATAATGCAGTACTGATATCTGACATTTTAGTATATACACCGACTAAGACTTGTAAATTCAAAAGTGTCATATGTTAAATCGCGAGATTTTAATTGTGATTGGAACATATATGTCTACCTTCGATACAATTGCAAAGATATCAATTGTAAAGAAACCAATTGTAAAGAAACCACCTGTAAAGAAAACAATAGTAAAGGTACCACCTGTAAAGAAAGCAAGAGTAAAGAAGGAAACACCCACAGGAACATCCACAACGACAACCCCCGCCGGAACATCCACCACACCCTCCATCCCATCTAACCGTCGCAGGGGGGCGGAACCCCCAACGGAACCCCCAGATTGGAAGTTTTATATTATATATCACTTACCTACTGGCGCTACTTATGCTGGCGTTTCACCTGATCCTGTTCGACGACTCCGCATGCATAATGGTGAGATTTGTGGGGGTGCGAAATATACCACATCGAAGGGGCCGGGATGGGTGCATGTTTGTTTAGTAAGTGGGTTTCCTACGAAACAAAATTCTATGCAATTTGAATGGTCTATAAAACATGTGGCGCCACGTAATGTGGGTGGATTGGAAAGTCGGTTGCGAAAACTGGGTATTTTGTTTCGTAAAGAGCAATGGACATCTAAGAGTCCCATGGCGGATAGTGTTCCGTTGGAAATTGAATGGGTGGGTGTCATGCCCCCCTGCGACGGTGTATTGGTGGGTGTGGGGATGGGGATGGAGGGAGGGTTTGGGGTAGGGGGAGCTGATGCTGATACTTCTATTGATCCTACGCCTACTAAATACAACGTGTTCGGCGTAGAACTAACCATTGTCGGCGCCTTACCTGAGTATATTAGAGAGATTATCAATTAATTAAAAATAGTATTAAGTTAAAATAAATCAAGCCCATCCTCTGCCGCCGCCGCCTCCTCCGGCGCAGCCGTCATCTCCACCTCCACCGGCCCGTTTCCCGTAGCAGCATTATACGCGTCGACATCCGGCCCCGTAGCACCATCAGGAGGTGTGTCATCACCATCATCCAAATAATACCATGCAGCACCAACAGCCGAGAATGCTGCAGTACCTACAGCTGCTATTTTTTCTCCTGCGCTTGCAAAATCGTCAAAAATTCCACGTTTTGAATTGTTGTTCTTGTTATCATAAAATAAGATAATTGCTTTGGGGAATTTTGAATCAAAAGTGAAACTACCAACAATAATTATTTTATCTGAAGATCCACGGAATTTGGCATGAACACTTTTATCATTCTTGTCATACACTAATTCAAGCAGAATTGGTAATGACTGTAAAACATCATTTTCCGTATATTGGTACGTACATATAACAGGAGTGTAGAACGACTTCACCGTAATACCAGACGGAATGGATAAGATTGCAATATTTTCAGTTTCCTTTTCAGATCTTGTATCACGATATTTACCCCTAAGCTTGTGTACTGATTTATCTAAGAAATTTTGGACAGTTGCAAGATTATATTCTCTGGGTTCTTCTTTGAGTTCTTCTTTGGGTTCTTCTTTGGGTTCTTCTTTGGGTTCTTCTTTGGTGATGAATTTTGTAAACGCACTAAATAGTTTAAAACTATTTGAACTTGGACTCATGATTATATAATATTATGATATAATTATATTATGGCAATGGCAATATATACCTATAGGTATTATTTTGCATATGATTCAGAATAGGTCAGACGCCTACTAAATACAACGTGTTCGGTGTAGAACTAACCATTGTCGGCGCCTTGCCTGAGTATATTAGAGAGATTATCAATTAAATAAAAATACTATTAAGTTAATAAAAATACTATTAAATTAACTTAATTTTATACCCCAAAATATGGGTTTCCTTCAGAGTTTTTTGCAATTGGAAATACACCTTGTTGTTGAATATGCCCATGTTTTTCAATAAACTCGATTAATTCAATAACGAATGGTTCGTTGTCTACTATCATTTTATCCAGTACAAGGGCTGTTTTTTTACTTGTATCTATATTGGATACGATTTTACCATTAACCTGTAGTTGGTTGTCTTCGGGTAGATATGCATTTAATAAGCGTTGTACAGCTTTTGCTGTATTTGTACCAAAAAAACCATCTTCTGTTATTGTGTCGAGGTTTTTGTTTTTTAAAGCTACATTCAATTCTGCTTGAAAAAGAAAACAGCTAAATGTTGGATTACTTTTTCCTCCGTCTGCAAAAATATCAAAGTTGTATATATTTCGCTTTATTTTTGTGCCATTCGCACGGGTTGCTTCGAAATTAATAAAGTCCTTGAGTGCTTTTACTTTTATTTGGAAATCTTTGTATTCCGCGCGTAGGAATTTCTTTTCTGGAATCGATTCAGGTTCTTGGATAAAGTTGAGAATTGCTTTCGTTAATACCTGTTTTGACATCTTTATAATATTATATTATATTATATTATATTATATTCGCAATGACTGGTATGACTGGTATATGGAATGAAATTGATAGGTTCTTTAATAGGCGAGGTAAATCGAGTTCATATAAAAAGAATTATGTTAAAAAGATATCACATAATACAAGTTGCTTTACTCAGGGTTTATATTATGACGCAGACAACTTGATGCTTTATGAAAGCTGTGCTGGTCATAGCGCTGGCGCTGGTGCTGATGTCAGTGTGTTGCGTGTTATGTATGGACCTGGTCAGGAAGTTGTTTTAGAAAAGGAATTTCCCGAATTTTTAGAGGGACTTACTGTTGTCGGGGACTTTATTTATGTTCTAACATGGAAATCTGGATTTATGTATGTATTAAATAAACGGACATTGGAGGTGGTTAGTAAGTGTTATTATGAAGGCGAGGGCTGGGGGCTAACCCATGATGGCGAATATTTTATCATGTCGAATGGATCTGATAGGTTGACTTGGTTTAGAATTGTTGGTGATGGAGAGAAAATAGAAATAAAAAAAGAATTAAATATTGGTGTTCGGAATTTAAACGAATTGGAGTGGGTAGATGGTCATATTTATGCGAATGTGTGGTATAAAGATGAACTGTTGAAAATTAGTGTGGATGATTCAAAAGTTGTTGACGTAATTGAGTTGGATTGGTTGAGAGAATATGAGCGTCCTAATTCCGGTGTGCTAAATGGGATTGCTTATGATGCGGTGTCGAAGATGTTTCTTGTTACAGGGAAAAATTGGGAGGGAATGTATTGGGTTAATGATAAGGATTAGGGGAAAGGGTTCTAAATTTGATACTTCTATTCATAGCCACGGTGATCCTACGCCTACTAAATACAACGTGTTCGGTGTAGGATCACCATTGTCGGCGCCTTGCCTGAGTATATTAGAGAGATTATCAATTAAATTCACTTATGCTGCTGCTGCACCTTCAATCCCTATTTCTACTCCTGTGCCTACAACAGCTCCAGCTTCACCACCACCTACAGCACCTCCAGCTGCACCTCCAGCTACTCCAGCTGTAGTAGTAACAGCAGAAACTACAGCACTAACTCCAGTACTAACTCCAACAGCTGCTAAGCCGACGACAGGTACGGCGGCAGCGATGATGCCTACCGCTATTAACGGTGAAGCATTGTTTATAAAAAACGAATCGAACCCTCTTGAATTGTTTTCAGTTTTCTTATAAAATAATATCGTTGCCTCTGCGTCTATTGCATCTGCGTCTATTGAATCAATATTGAAACTACCATCAATAACTATTTCATCTGAAGATCCACGGAACTTGACAAGAACACTTTCTCTACGTTTGTCATATATTAATTCAATGTCAATTGGAATTTCTGATGATAGTACATCATTATTATCCTTATACATACCCGGGGCCTTAGTGTAGAACGAATTCACATTTACATCACCTAATGTGGATAAACTTGCCTTAATATTAGTCTCTTTACCAGATCCTATATCACGATATTTACCTTTAATAGTGTGTATTTTTTTATCTAAGAAATTTTGAGCAATTTTAATATGCGCTAATCTATTGTCTTGTGGTGCTGCTTCTTCGGGTGCTGCTTCTTCGGGTGTTGCTTCTTCGGGTTCTGCTTCTTCGGGTGTTGCTTCTTCGGGTTCTGCTTCTTCGGGTGATGCTTCTTCTTTGGTGATGAATTTTGTCAACGCACTAAAGAGTTTAAAACTATTTGAACTTGGACTCATGATTATATTATATTATATTATGATATAATTATATTATCTACATAAATATATGAGTATGAGTCTTGTAAACATTATTGATTATTTTACCAGTTTTCGAAAAACATTACTTTCCGAAATAGAATGTTATTATGCCAAGGGCAATATTAACGAATTACCCGAAAATATAATTACCAATCGTTCAAACGCTAAACAATATAAATCTCTACCCATTGGTATTATTGTTGCATCTGATTCAAAACGCTTCGAAAAAGGTCAGATGGCTGCGACACTGTTAAAAGATGCTGGTTTTACTATATTAGAGATTCAAAATGTATCAAATCTTGAAATAAACGAAGCCTTGCATAAAATGCTTGCTAAAACGAATTGTAGTAGTATCATTTGCATTGGAGGTACTGGAATTTCTAAAAACGATATAACAATTGAAGCTGTAAAATCCAATATTATAAAGGAAATTCCTGGCTTTGGAGAACTATTTAGATTCATTACTCATGAAAAATGGAAGCATCTTAAGGATGATATAGGTTATCTTTCAATTGGTACTCGTCTCGTAGCAGGGGTGACAAGCGACGCCAAGCTTATTTATTCTTTACCTGGATCACCCGAGGCAGTTAAACTTGCTATTACAGAACTTATTATTCCTGATATATGTACTCTAATTGCACAGTTAAAAAAGGATGAATAAATTATGGTTTTATATGCGTTCATTTATAATATCCGGTTATGTTATAAAATGTCGAGTGTAGGTTTATTGAAATCTTTTGTTAAGGAAATTAATACCAACGATTCGGAGATTAAGAAGAATACAGCTGATATTAAGAAGAATACAGCTGAGATTAAGAAGAATACAGCTGAGATTAAGAAGAATACATCTGATATTAAGGCAAGCGATGGACAACAAGATGTTCTTAACATTAGTATTAAGGAAAACTTCGACGCCATTAATGGAACACCAACTTTTACTGATGGTTTTTTATATGATCAAGATGGAACTTATATTAGACGTGGTTATGCCCAAATACCTATTATGGATAATTCTGGTCAGGTAATAGGTTATGAAGTCAATGATAGTGTAATTCAAAACCAAGGTGAGGACAACTATATTTACCGTTTAAATACGACTTATAATTTAGCAAACAAAGGAACTATCAATGTTTTATTTAATTTGAATATTGAAAATCTTGATGTACTTTTTCCGGTTGGACGTACTATACAAGGAGATATTATATCCGGTTCTGGTATTTATCTTGGAAAAACAGGTACTGTAACTGTTGTGGTTTCAGGTAAGGCTACAAGAGACATTCAGTTTGTAATAGGTAATAAAAAAGGGTATGATTGGGTATCCAAGGGCAACATGTTAGGAGAAGACAAGCCACAGCCCTTTCTCCTCGAACAAGTACTCTAACCTCCAATAACCACCCGCCCCCCTCCCCCACCCCCTCCCTCCCTTAATAGTTCCGTTGAGCACCCTATACGCGCCCCCTATTCCCATGCAACTCGGAAATGAGTAGGAAAACGAGATATCGGTTATCATTTAAACTCTTGCCTATACATATTATGACTGCAATTTCAAGTTATCAATATATGGTTGCTATTCCCATTGCTATTGCTATACCCATTGCTATTGCTATACCCATTGTTATAGTTTATTTAGGAATTATGGTTTTATTTGAGTTCGTTTATAATCTCATGTTATATTATAAAATGAGTTTATCTTTGTTGAGAACTGCAGAGGCTTCAATCTTTGATATGATCAAAGAGGTTGTGTCTAACACTACGGAGATGAAGAATAGTACAGCTGCTATTGCTGACATCCAGAAAGATATTAAGCATCTTAAGGAGAAGAATGAGCTACAGGATACAATTCACGCTGAAGATCGTGAATTTACTCAGGAAGATATTAAGGATCTTAAGGAGAAGAATGAGCTACAGGATACGATTAACTCTGAAGATCACGAAATTACTCAGAACGAGATTGAGGGTCTTAAGGAGAAGAATGAGCTACAGGATACGATTAACTCTGAAGATCATGAAATTACTCAGAACGAGATTGAGGGTCTTAAGGAGAAGGATGAGCTACAGGATACAATTAACTCTGAAGATCGTGAATTTACTCAGGAAGATATTAAGGATCTTAAGGCAGCTGATGATGCACATGAGGCTGAAGCCGCTTTAATTATTGCTGATCTTAAGGCTAAGATTTTGGCACTTGAGGAGAGGGATGAAGCACAGGCCATTATTAACGCTGAAAATGAGCTTGAGGACACTGAAAACGCTGAAGATGAGGAGATTATTAAGGGAGATGTTAAGGTTCTTCAGGAAGAGGTTGATGTTCTTCAAGCCTATGATGAAAAGGATGAGACTGATAAAGTTCTCTTGCTTAATATTGAGATTGCCGCATTGGAATTACAATTATCTGAATTATTAATGAATGCACCTGTAGCATACTAAAATAAAATGGTCCGACTTTTACACCTTTAAAATAATTCAATATTCCTTTTAAATAGAAAGTAATATTGAACAGACCCTTTTTGTTTTTATAAAAATAGTGCGTTATTGTATAAGCATGACTATGACTATGACTATGAAGTCTTTCTCTGCTATTTTTAGGGCTTTTACCAAAGACAGCGAAAACGCCGTTGACCAAAAGATTATTGCGATTGAGAAGCAGCTTTCTGTAATTACAAAACTACACGCAAAGGATATGAAAGAGATGAAGGCCTTGATTGAATCCGTTTCAAAAGCCAGTGTGGAAAACCTCAAAGTTGATAGTAGTATCAAGGAAGAGATTAAGGAGATTAAGGAAGAAGATAAAAAAGAGCTTGCTTTTATGATCGCCAATGTGGAGAAGGAATTAAATGACGCGCGCGACGAATTGGAAAAATTACAATCTACACCAAAACTGGGATCAGAATTTGTCGAACCTGGCGTTGAGGGCGAGGACATTGATAACCCAGCAGTGCTAATTGACGAGACCCCTGCCTTCGAAGCGAAAGACAAAGATTTCACAGATGCAAACGGTCAAATTGATGAAAAACCAAAAGCATACTTAGAGGGGAGTATTACTCTCCCCGCCCCAATAAATATTGAATTGGAATCCACACTAAATGTCCAAGATCTCCAGATCCCAGAAGACCTGGCATAGGTCCAGAAATGAGTAGGAAAACGAATTATGAGTATTATTTAAAATACAATATAGGGTTTATTTGATCCGGGTGCATTAAAGTTAAATTTTGTTTTGGTGCCTTTTTATTGGCCTCGATATCTTCAATTTCAATATTATTTTCAATTTCAATATTATTTTCAATTTCAATATTTTCATTGTTTATAAAATCAATTTCCGAACAGCACTCTGAAAAACATATTACACAAGCGATAATTACGCATGCACAGAATATAATTCCGAATATTGCTTCATTACTCATCTTAGAAAATGTATGTTAATATGTTCTTAATTCATTTATGAATATATTAAAATCGTGCGTTATAGTATAAACAATGACTCCTTCTAATACTTTAGACGAGAAAACTTCTTCCGAAGTGAAAGGTTCCGGTAAAACTATTTTTTACTTGTTGAAAATTGTGGGTGATGTAATAGACGACGAATTGCAAGTTTCCGATGCTCATACATGTGCTGGAAAAAAGGTTGATCCTGTTAAACGTGTTGCGAGAGTGGCTGCCAATGCAAGTAGTAGGGTTTCGGTTGCTTCATCGAAAGGAAAACTTGGGGACATCTTTAATAGCTTAGCTGATTCGGTTCCCTTCATTAAACAATTGGCCATAAACTCATTCGCAACTTAAGTAATTCATTTTAATAGAGATTACTTGATTTAATTGATACCCATTCTGGTACCCTATACACATAAGTATTCGAATGATTCCATGCCAACCCGGAAATGAGTTGGAAAACGCGACATAATAAAATCAATATTCCCTTTTTAAATGGAAAGTAATATTGAACAGACCTTTTTTATAAAATAGTGCGTTATAGTATAAACAATGGCTCCTTTAGACGAGAAAACTTCCGAGATGCAAGGTTCCGGTAAAACTATTTTTTACTTGTTGAAAATTGTGGGTGATGTAATAGACGACGAATTGCAAGTTTCCGATGCTCATACATGTGCTGGAAAAAAGGTTGATATGGGTAAACGTGTTGTGAGAGTGGTTGAAAGTGCAGGTAGTAAGGCTTCGGTTGTGCAAGCAAAGCTTGGGGATGCTAAAACATTCGGAAATACATTATTAGGAATCTTGGGATTCGGCGGCGGCATAGCAGGTCTTACAAAACTTGCTCGGGGAGGGATGTCTGATGATGCAATTGTTGAGGCGTTGGAGGGTCCCATTGTAGATGACGCAGCTGATGACATTGACATATAACTTTGACTATAATAGCAACCCGAAATGAGTTGGAAAACGCGACATAATAAAATCAATATTGAACAGATATTTTTATAAAATAGTGCGTTATAGTATAAACAATGGCTCCTTTAGACGACAAGAAAACTTCCGAGATGCAAGTGAAAGGTTCCGAGATACAAGGTTCCGAGATACAAGGTTCCGGTAGAACTATTTTTTACTTGTTGAAAATTGTGGGTGATGTAATAGACGACGAATTACAAGTTTCCGATGCTCATAAATGTGCTGGAAAAAAGGTTGATCCTGTTAAACGTGCATTAAGAGTGGTTGAAAGTGCAGGTAGTAGGGCTTCGGTTGTGCAAGCAAAGCTTGGGGATGCTAAAACAGTCGGAAATACAATATTAGAAACCTTAGGATTAACCGGCGGCATAGCAGGTATTACAACATTTTTTACAAAACTTGCTAAGGGAGGGCCGTCTGATGCTGATATTATTAAGGCGTTTTTTGGTGGCAAGGACATGGATGAAGCTGCTGAATACGATGTTGAATTACCCGAATGACTTCACTTTTTGACCCTAATAGCAACCCGGAAATGAGTTGGAAAACGCGACATAATAAAATCAATATTCCCTTTTTAATGGAAAGTAATATTGATCAGATCCTTTTATTTTTATTAAAATAGTGCGTTATAGTATAAACAATGGCTCCTTTAGACGAAGAGAAAACTTCCGAGATGCAAGGTTCCGGTAAAACTATTTTTTACTTGTTGAAAATTGTGGGTGATGTAATAGACGACGAATTACAAGTTTCCGATGCTCGTAAATGTGCTGGAAAAAAGGTTGATAATGGTGCACTTGTTGTGAGAGTGGCTACTGGTTTAGTTAATAAGGCTTCGGTTCAGGGGGCGCAAAAAAAGCTTGGGAATTTTTTGTCTCGGCTGGCAAATGACGCTGCCAATGTCATCATGATCTCGTAGACAATTTAACATTAGTAAATAAAAAATAAAGCATTTTTTCTATTTACGCACTTGAAGATTTAAAATGAGTAATAAAATCAATATTCCCTTTTTAATGGAAAGTAATATTGAACAGACCTTTGTTTTTATAAAATATTCGTGCGTTATAGTATAAACATGGGTAAACGACAATATATGGGGAATGTTGGCGAGGAGAAATCCGATAACGGTGAGGTGCAAGTGCAAGGTTCCGGTAGAACTATTTTTTACTTGTTGAAAATTGTGGGTGATTTAATAGACGACGAATTGCAAGTTTCCGATGCTCTTAAATGTGTTGGAAAAAAGGTTGATAATGGTGCACGTGTTGTGAGAGTGGCTACCAGTGCAGTTAGTAAGGTTTCGATGAAGGGAGCGCAAGCAAAGCTTGGGAATTGGTACGAAATTGGAACCCCATGTGATGAAATTGCTTTCTGCTAATGCGATGATAGCAGAGCATTTCCAGTCTTAGACTACGTAAGTCCATGGGTGTCATATGGCTTTACATGAACTCCAGTAGTAGAAGAGGTCCGGAAATGAGTAGGAAAACGAGATATGAGTAATAAAATCAATATTCCCTTTTTAATGGAAAGTAATATTGAACAGACTTTTTTATCGTGCGTTATAGTATAAACAATGGCTCCTTCTAATCCTTTAGACGAGAAAACTTCCGAGGTGCAAGGTTCTGGTAGAACTATTTTTTACTTGTTGAAAATTGTGGGTGATGTAATAGACGACGAATTGCAAGTTTCCGATGCTCATAAATGTGCTGGAAAAAAGGTTGATAATGGTAAACGTGTTGTGAGAGTGGTGAGTGGTGCTGTTAATAAGGGTTCTAAGCAAATAGGACTTGGGGCCAGCAACGGTGCTAATAAGCCTTGTTATAAAAAAAATTGCAAGGACACCATCCAGGACTACGGCACAGCACCTGCATTTAATTTCAATTGTTATCTAACAAACTGCTCGCCGGTAAAAACTACCCCAGCAAAGGTATGGAAGTCAATTATCGATTTGTTTTGATCAAGATTGTTATCTAACAAACTGCTCGGCGTTCAAAATTTTACCGGAATAGGCATAATAAGACTCTATATGCAACCCGGAAATGAGTAGGAAAACAGGAAATGAGTAATAAAAAATAAGGCATTTTTCTATTTACGATCATGCTTCCAATATTACATTGGGCGCACTTTCTACAAGTTTAACCACATTCTTATACGACATGTTCGGTTTCATTTTTTGCATATGAGCTATTAACTCTAAATAATACATTGTTCCGTCTATAGGGAAGCATGTGTTATGTACCCATCTTGAACCCGAATAGGGTACGCGCCGCATTTCCATTCCACCAGACTCCAATACTTGGCTTATTTCGTCTCCACGATTTATGGTTCCATCACACACAAAACAGTGCAACTTGAAATTACTTTTACAGCAGATTCTATGTGTCGGTAGCATCGTATAATAACTCTTACGACAACTGCTGTCAGTTCTTCATTTTTTGTTTCAATAAAAAAACACGTTGGTTTTTATTTTTTGATTTTTTATTAAATTACATGAAACTATCTATTACTATATACTTAGGCCATAAGCAGATCGACCAATAGGTCTCCGTTCGCATTGGGCTTGACAATGGACTTCTTGGCCTTTGTCATGGCTGCCTTTTTCTTTTTGACAATCGCGACATCGCTCCTCTCCTCTACTGTAAGAGTTAACAATGCCTCCTTCTTGAGGAGCTTGGCTGCATCCTTCTTCAGGAGCTTGGCTGCTTCCTTCTCTTGGAGCTTGGCCTGCTTGGCTGCCTCCTTCTCTTCGATCTTGGCCTGCTTGACTACTTCCTTCTCTTCGATCTTGGCCTGCTTGGCTGTCTCCTTCTCTTCGAGCTTGGATTGAGTAGCAGATTCCTTCTCAGCGAGTTTGGCCTGCGTAGCGACTTCCTTCTCGGCGAGTTTGGCCTGCGTAGCGGCTTCCTTCTCGTCGATCTTGGATTGCTTAGCGGCTTCCTTCTCTTCGATCTTGGATTGCTTAGCGGCTTCCTTCTCTTCGATCTTGGATTGCTTAGCGGCTTCCTTCTCGTCGATCTTGGATTGCTTAGCGGCTTCCTTCTCGTCGATCTTGGCCTGCTTGGCCATGTTCTGCTCTTCAAGCTTGGCTTGCTTGGCTGCTTCCTTCTCTTCAAGCTTGGCTTGCTTGGCTGCTTCCTTCTCTTCAAGCTTGGCTTGCTTGGCTGCTTCCTTCTCTTCAAGCTTGGCTTGCTTGGCTACTTCCTTCTCTTCGAGCTTGGCTTCCTTCTCGATGGCCTTGGCAGCAGCTTTGGTGGCGGCCAAGGCTTCTTTGATGGCCTGTTTCTCGGGACTCAAGACTTTCTTTGCCTTGACAGGGGTCGTGGGCATGGAAACTGTCTGGATAGATGTGGGGGTATTGGGTGCTGACATGATTACTTTGAATACTTTGAAAACTTTACGTCTTACTTGTTGAATTGATACCCTAAATCTATCAGAAAAAAAGTGCTTCATTTTTTTTTAAGAAATCGAAAAAAAATTGCGAAATAATGAAAAATGTAGTACGTTTTTTTAAGTAAAGTGTGCATGTTGCCATATAGAGCCGTTGAAATATAGAGCCGTTGGAATATAGAGCCGTTGAAATATAGAGCCGTTGAAATATAGAGCCGTTGTAATAGATTTAGTGCCAAAACATTAAACTCATGTCTCTCTACTTGTAAGAATTTGTTTTTAGTTTTGGATACTCCCATATCAACACAAGTCCTATACACTCAATCATGTCAAAGCAAGTCTATCAATCTAAATTGAAAATGTAGAGTTAGAGAGATTACATGTTTATTCCATTCATTAAAAAGTATTCGAATTAAATTATAATAAACATGTACAATTTATTATAATTAATAAGTATTCAAAAATACATATACACAAAAAGTGTTAAAAGCCCCCGATACCTCGCTTATAACTGTGAGACCCCATATTCGTTTAATAACGAAATGTTTATATGTACTATGGTCCCTCCATTTCCTCTATGTCTTAAGCCCCCAGTCCTCGCATTAAGACGGCGAAACACTCACTCCTGCTATAAAACTCAAAACTTGTCAGAGCTCAGCGGTTTCATTTTGTAATATAGTCAGTGTCTAAACCGAACAAGTCGGAATATGTTTCTTACCTCGATGGCGGTCTTTCCATGGCGCCGACCCATTCCACTTTTTTACGACAGTTAGGTCGACCATAAGCCCCCGTCTCTTCTATTTTCTCGCTTATGATTGTGAGACACCGTTGTTGAAGTTATGTCTCTCCATTTCCTCTATGGCGGTCTTTCCGTGGCGCCGACCCATTCCACTTACACTTACACTTACACTTACACAACCTTAACCCCCACATTAACCCACACCGTCGCAGGGGGCGGAACCCCCATATCTCCTCCAAGAGGGTTCGAACCTCTGACCCCACGATTAACAGTCGTATGCTCTAACCAACTGAGCTATGGAAGAAAAAATTAGTTCTTTTAGTATTAACCAGGACATACCACGTGGAGGTAGAACTTATCATGTCCCGTGTGCATCGAGTGGGGTTCGAACCCACGCAGCATACGCTACCAGGTCTTAAGTCTGGCTCCTTAGACCACTCGGACATCGATGCAGAAAGCCAACACCCATGAGTATTTTTTATTCATATGAAATACACAAAACACATTGTGGTTCGATCGGAATCCTCATTCTCATCTTCCACATGACCAGCTGTTCGTCATATTAGCCTACACCCATGAACAGTTTCAAGACTCTATTCAGGTCCTTATTGCAAAAATGCGGACTCGAACCGCAGACCTTCGGCTCATAAGACCGACGCTCTAACCAACTGAGCTATAATTGCATAACTTCACCCAGTGAGGGGCTCGAACCCTCGACCACACGCTTACCTTAACTATTGTAAAAGGCGTGCGCTCTACCAACTGAGCTAACTGGGTTTTACGGTAAATATTCATTTTATCAATTCCCACACGGGGAATCGAACCCCGACCTCATCCTTGAAAGGGATATATCCTTACCGTTAGACTATGTGGGAAAATACATACAATATATATACAAATATAAAAAGCTCTTACCGAGATTCGAACTCGGGTTTCATGATTCAAAGTCATGAGTGATAACCACTACACTATAAGAGCTCCGTGTAGCAGTGTATCACTGACTACACACTATATCTACACACATTCCCTTTAAACGGGTTTATACCATCTTTTCTAAGTATTCAAACAATATGGGCAAAACTGGAAATGAGTAGGGAAACTGGAAATGGGTGTTATTTTATTTTATTGCGTTATATTATAAAATGACGACAGGAATTTTTAATGAAAGAGCTTTGGATGCGATAGACAGTGTATCTAAGGCTATTAAAGAAGAAGTAGACCTTATAGCAGAAAATAACAAGCATAACCCATACAACAAAAATGCTGTTAGTATTCTACGTGCAATATTAAACACATTGAATACTCATGTACAAAAAACATCTATCAACCGCGCTACTCAAGGTAAACTCGGAGGTTGCCCCAACTGGAGATGCTACGCCAATCAAGTTCAATAGTATATTTTATCAACAACGAACCTTTAGATAAATGGCATAGTACTCGGTACTATTTCATTTTAAGATTTACCCTTAACCGGAAATGAGTAGGGAAACTGGAAATGAGTCATTAAAAAAGACCACATATAGGGCCATTTTTATATTTCTTTTTATTTCTTTTTTTATTTTTATTTCTTTTTATAAACATTAGACTGCCAACTCACTCAGTGTCATCTTACTCATGTCCCCTTCTACATCATTTAGCTCCTCCAGTCTACACAATTTCGTATAGGCACCCGCAAGTTCTCCGCGCAACTCATTACGTGTCATATTACTCACGTCCCCTTCTACATCACATTCTCCTTCCTCTTCGTCGATGAGTTCGCGTCTCATTCTCTTTTGAGGGCGAACAATCTCTGCATCATCGACATCGGGCGTCTCTTCTTTTGCGTTTAGCTCTTGCTCCAGTCTACGCAATTCCGTATAGGCCCAAGACAATTCTCCACGCAATTCTCCAATCGTTAGGTTCGCGTGAGCAGCCATTGCTGTGTTGGAAGTCCACGTAATACTTGTCTTGTCTACGCGACACACATTGTAATGACGACTCAATGCATACAACACTTGGAAAGCATGTCTATTGATCGCTATATCTACACCATTCTTACGCATAAAGGATAGATACAACTTCTTCCAGGCAAGCTTGTTGATTGTACCACTCAAAACACGCTCACTCAACTCACCCTCCAACATTAGTCGAAGGTAAATTCCCGCAATCCTCACACTCACTCCCTCACACCCATTAGGCATATTCGCCTCTACAAAAGTTGGTACTGTATTCATTATTAAATGACTTCTTTTAGTTCGATACTCTACATATATAGCAAAATTAGTACGTCATTTTTTATTTCACGAAAAAAATATTTTCTTTTTATTTTTATTTTGGTTTTATTTTAGTTTAATATGATGCGTCCATCTTTAAACATTCCTATCTCTTCATGATCCGCAAAACTAAAGATCACATTCGTACCAGATATCAGATACGACTCACCCTCATATTCCATCTTTTTCACTGTTATCGCTTCCTCAGTATCCACTGGCTCAGGAACAAGTACTCCATCATCTGAATCTTTATTTTGCTTCGATCGCTGCGCTTCTGCTACAAGACTCGCTATTAAATCATCTCCGCGATCAGATGTTGATGACACAACAGACTTTTCTTTGCGCGGACGCCCTCGCTTCTTTAATGGTAGGGAGGCAGGGGGAGATTCTATGCCTACACCCATCATGCCAAGTTTTGAATTAATTAATACATCTGTGTTAGCACCCACTGCGTTAGCATATTCCCCATTCAAAAGGGATATACATTCTTCAAGTAGTTTAGCATCCGTGAAATTTAATGATAGAACACCACGATCACTTAACCCATTTAACAGTTTTAAAACATTCACCTTCATATTTAACCTATAGTACTTATCTATTTATTTTAAATCGTGCTTCAATTTTTTTCGCGACCCACTAACCCTTATGACCACCGTCGTAAGGCTTACTGCCATGCGACGATATCATTATATCATTGATGGATGTGCTTTTATCTTTCCCAAAATATACTGCCAAAATACGCCCATATTTATCGAATCCCTTTAGTTCCACGTCGATTATACCTTTGTTATAATGCAGCAAATCTTGAAACGCCGCCTTTTGACGCTGCGCATTCGCTACTTCTATTTCACGAAAATCTATATTCTTACGAGGATGCAATTCGCTTGTATCATATCCAAGACCACGCGTTCTATATTTTATCCAATGCCCTTTGTGTTTAAATACAATACTACACGTATCACCGTCGTAAATATTCACCACTTTAGCCATTGTTTTTACTCCGGCAAAAGAAAAATATGCAAGTTCATTGTCTTGTTTCTGCAATGCATAATACAATTGATAAGACGCACAACAACCCATTATATATATACTTCGGTATTTAGGTATAACACATCATCATTTTTTTCTTTTAGACCGACTACCCCAATACAGGCTAATCCTACACATGTACACTGTTAAACATATCCTATATTTAGATCTCATATTCAAATATAGAGAGATTAGAGGTTTAATCAAATTAAGATAAGTTTTCTAATTATCAGTATTTCTTTATTGCGCCCAGTTCCCCTAATACCCGGCTAATCCTACACGTGTACACTATTAAACATATACCCTATTTAGATATCATATTCAATTATAGAGAGATTAAGTGTTTAATCAAGTTGATATTATAAACATTTTTTTCTTATAAAAATATAAATGAATATGAATATTCCTGTCGATAAAAATAAAATTACAACAACCGTTAAGGAAAAGGATAGTATTCCAAAAAATACAGAACTCGCTACCCGCTCTCCCGATACAAAGGATGATTGGTATACACAAAAACAGTATGTTATCTTTAAAAATCAATTTCAAAGTATGAAGAAGAACAATATTGTTATTTTAAAAGAGAGCAAGGAGAATAAACGTCTTCTCGATCTTAAGTATGATGATTTAAACAATCAAATTAACATGATTCAAACTTCTGTCATTTTTTTCTCAACTATTTCTGGATTTTTACAAGCCACAAAGGAATACTTTAACACTGACAATTCCATTGTTACTGTTTCTTCTATTAGCATTTCTACGTATATTTCTCTTATTCTCTCTATATCCAAGTATTTAAAGTTCGATGAGCAGAAGGAACGTATACACAACTTGCGAGAGAAGTATGCCAACTTGCATAACAAAATCGAATTTCGCATGGATGTACTTGGCCCGTGGACTTGGAAGGAGTTGTGGGAGCATCAAGATCCTACCGCTAAGTTGGAACAATGGAATCTCATTGTAGAAGAAATGGACACCGAATACGCTGACCTCATTGAAGTTAAACAAGCACTATGTACCGAATATGAAATCATTATGGATTCTAAAAGTCGCAACAAATATTATATTAAAAATAGACAACTTAACTATGGGAATCGCGTCAAAATTAATGAATGGGATAAAAAAGAGGCACAGTTAGAAAAAGACATTGAAGCACAAAGACTTAAACTTCCACATGTTAAAACACATGCTGTTAGTCTTCCCAATGAAGACTTGGACAATTGGGATGATGAAATCTTATAAAGCACTCCGTGCGGGGCAAGGCAGATTATAAACACTGCACTCCGTGCGGGGCAAGGCAGATTATAAACACTGCACTCCGTGCGGGGGGTCTAATGCACTCACGCGGCACCTACTGAAATATTATATGTGTGCGAGTTGGAATGTCATCCTGTAATAATTTTTTATTTACAAATGGAGTTTTCAAATATTTATTCTT
>Ga0209302_10000814_pt1 | contig 17996 bp, 15 predicted proteins | sample ArcOceMetagenome_2_FD_187445 | JGI IMG/M metagenome (GOLD analysis project Ga0209302, IMG submission 187445) | Marine eukaryotic phytoplankton communities from Arctic Ocean - Arctic Ocean ARC135M Metagenome (SPAdes) (version 2) | ecosystem: Environmental > Aquatic > Marine > Oceanic | place... | reverse complement strand
ATATAGTGATGTACAAATAAGATCATTTATAGACTCAATATTTAATCTTTTTTCAAAGGGAAACGTTTGTTTTTCAGCAGGAACTATTGTATTTAGTGATTTTGGGAAATTACTGTTTAATTTACTAACATATAACCAATTAAAAGTGGAAAATGGTATATATTTATGTAATAATCCTGGTAAAAACGTTCGTGGTCAAGATGTTACATCAAAACTAGTTACTGTAAATAAAACGCATAAAACTCATAATAAAGTATTTACTTCTGGAAAAGGAGAAAATATCGCATGTCTTCCTACAAACGAAACAAAATTTGAAAGAAGTATTAATCCACCCTTAGAAGGACTATGCGATGAACCAACTTCTCAAGATAAAAAAAGTGAGTCTAAAAGTGTTTTATTGTATTATCCCTTTAAAGCTGAAGATGACAAACAATTATTGTTTTTTAAATTAGAACGAGATGAAATAATGTCTATTGGTCATGTTAAAAAAGGAATAGCAACCTATGCTGGAAATAGATTTGATTCCTATTTTCGCAATTCTAAGCCTGTTTTCGGAGTGAATGAAATACCAAACCAAGGTACAGATACAATTACAGGTTTTGATATGAGAAGAGAGGATAGAAGTCCTGATAAAAATCCGAATGAATGCAATTATTCAGAGTTTTTTAATCAAAAAGACGTTGAATTCTATAGAAATTATTATAAAATTTTAGGTATAACCAACCCATCTGACGAGGTAATACAAAATAATATTGCTGAACTAGAATGGTATAATACTAATATTCGAACTGGTTGTGAATTTTATGTTACGAGCTTTTTATTATTTGATATGTTAAAAATATTATTTGTTCCAAAACAATCACTTACTTTGAAGCATTTGGGCGGAAATGGTAAATTTAGGTCAATTAAAAAAAGCAATAAAAATAAAAATAAAAAGGTGAAACGAAGTAGAAAAGTAAAACGAAATAGAAAAGTAAAACAAAGTAGAAATGTGAAACAAAGCAGAAAAGTAAAACGAAGTAGAAAAATGAAACGAAGTAGAAATGTGAAAATGACTCGAATGTGTAAATAAAAATATAATATAAATTAGTTGATTTTACTTGTAATTTATATTTGTCTCTTCATTATTTAATCTAATATTAGATTATATGACAGAACAAGTATTTATTTGTATTGCTATTTTAATATTTCTGTATTTCCTTTACCAACAATATATTTTTCAAAAAAGCATCTTTTTCTCTCAAGAAGCATTTACTCCTCAGCAAGTACAAAATATAATACAACCTCCAGGCTCTTATAAAATTGGTACCGCCGATTCTAACTATATTAAAGATACACAATTACTGACTGTAAGTAACGGTTACACTGAAGAAATGATTAGTCATTTAAAACCTAGTAATCCTGAGGCGTTTGATCGCGAAACAACCGATACAATGGGCGACTTTCCTGGAGCAGAACAAGAAAAATATGCTTTACCAACAACTGAATTTGAATACCCAAATGATCATAAATTTACTGTAGATTACAAATGTCGAAAATCAGCTACAGGAATGTTTTCCGATTGTGGTGTTTATTCAGCCAACACTGCATGGACTGCAGATCCATACAAAGGATTAAATTGTCCATTATCAAATACTAAAACACCTGAAATACCTAGTGACACATTCAATAAGCGTGAAACTAAATACGGAGAGCCTAGCAAATCAGGCATTAGCGGAACTGGTAACTCCATGTTACGATAAAGAATCTAGAAACTATTAAAAAATAAATAATTTATAAAAGTATTTATTTTTTAACTTGTAATCTTAGTAAAAGTTACATAAGGTATAACATTATTAACGAGCATACATTAACCCACAATTACCACCAACAAATGTTATCACATTGTATCTCTCTTCAAATACAGTCATGTTGTAATTGTAATCATATAATCGCCAATTTGGTTTATTTACACCTATAATTTCATTTGTTGAAGGATCGCAAATGGTGTAAAACTGAGCTTCTTCGTCTAGTGGAGGACTATATGTCGTAAATTCCAACTGAATATCGCGAAATTTGCTCATATTCATAGCACCAGATGGCTGAAAATCAAATGGATCGTTATGAATGGCAAAACTATAATTGTAGAGTCCGTCTGGAGCATTACCTGATGTTCTTACGTATTTTTCAATGTAATTATATACACCAGCATCCAATACATTTTCGCGATATTTTCCGTCTAATAAAATACCCATTTGCAATAAAATGTCTTTTTGATTTTGAGGATTAAAATCACCTGTAGTAAAATATCCAGTATGTTTTCCGTCAGATGGATTATGACCAGGACCAATACCTGCCTGAGTAACAGCATTACAATCCAATACCCAATTTCCGGACGGATCCGCAAAATCGACTTCCTGAGGCAGATAATTATAAGGCCAATTCGTGTAATTACTCCATTCATTTCTTAAATTAATATCATTTCGCTGAAACGTCATCATCCATGATGAAACCATACCCATTGTATTTTCCATTTTCACTCGCTGACTACCTGTAACATTGAAAAACTTCCAATCATAGATAGATTTAAACAAGTATTTTTGTTCTCGTGCTGCAAATACTTTCGACTCTTCCTCGGACAAAAATCCATAAGTAGATACTAAATGAACATCCGCATTCCAATTTGTTCGTTTATCTTGATAGGATGATACCGTATTTAATGAAATATCAGGAGGAGGTTGTAAAAAACGATAAAATTGTTGTAATGGTTCGTTAAAATTGGGCTGAACATATGGGTAATTATTTTGTTGGTCTGCTACATCTCGAATAACAATTAATTCTTGTATGGGTCGAAGTGTAATATTAATTTCCAATTCGTTGTATTGGAGAGCTACTAAAGGAAAAGCCATTTTCGCAGCCAATGTGAACCAAAAATTAATTGGAATATACAACTTCCGCGCTCTTATAGAGGGTTCCGGACCAACTGGATTGTCGGTATGATATGCATTTGGATAAGCATTTACGCGTGGACCAACGTTTCCAGGGTCATTTAATTCGGCTACATTACCACTCATGTTATCGTATAGTGCTTTTTTTGCGGTTGTAAAATCTCGTTGGATCATCGCAAGTAGATATGCTCCTGAGTAACGATTTAGCGTCTGTCCGCCAACTGCTATTTCCACTTCTTCAATCATTTGTGTGCCCAAATTATCAATCCATTTGAATTCATAAGGTGCCCAATTTCCACTACAATCTTGTGGTGGATAAATAGGACTCCATATAGTAGGTAGTTGAACGACTAAATAGGTATCTAGTAATAATTCCGCATATCGCTTCATTCTAAACGTAAATTTAGATGATTCTGATAATCTGAGCGACCGTTGGCCATCAAAATCTAGGCGAAACTTTTGAAGACCGAAATTGGTGTATTTTTTATATGTTGTCTTGAAAAAGGTCTTTGATGGATTTCCGTTTAAATATACATTTTGATTTCCATAAGCTACTATATTTAATAATCCTCCAGGCATAATACTTATATATAATTATTATACATTAATTATTGTTTAACTTTTTATAAAATTACATAATAAAAGTGGCATAATCTAGCAATAATATATAATCATTCATTGTTAAAATATTTTTTCATCTACTATTATAAGTATGGAAAATTTAAAGAATGCTCATCAAATGTTTTCAAAAATGTTTAAAGAACAAAATAAAGCTGTCATGGTAAAATATATTGCTTATTTCGTAATCGTTATTTTAATAATTGGTTTAGTCGCTTACACCGTTGATAAAATTCGTCTTAATAATAATAATTGCGATGCCCTAGGAAAAGTGTATTCATCTTTCCCAAATATATCATCTATTAATCCGGATGATGCAGCCTATAGTTACAAACTGAGAGATTATTATATAAAAACCGCTTACAATTGTTGTTGTGGTGGTCAATTTAAAAACGATTATGTTAATATTTGTGCTTTAAAAACATGTATTGCTCAAGGTGCTCGTGTTTTGGATTTTGATATTTATTCCATTAACGATGAGCCTATTATAGCAGCTTCATCTGTAGATAACTATACAGTGAAGCAAACATACAATCAAATACATTTAGAAGAAGCATTACAAGTAGTAAATAATTATGCATTTAGTGGTGGTTCTTGTCCCAACCCAAATGATCCATTGATATTACACTTTAGAATTTCCAGTAATAACGATAAAATGTATAAAAAAATGGCAGATACCATTTATAATACCATTCAATCTAGATTATTAGACAAAGAATATAGTTACCAATATGTCGGCAAAAACTTGGGTAGTGAAGACTTAAAATTATTCCTTGGAAAAATCATAATTTCAGTTGATCGTGCGAACCCTCTTTTTGAAAATACACCCCTAAAGGAATATGTAAATATTGCATCCAGTTCCATGTTTTTGCGATCTTTGCGTCATTATGATATTGTTAATACACCAAATTCCGATGAATTAATTGAATATAACAAGAAAAACATGACTCTAGCTATGCCTGATTTAAGTGTTTATAACAATAACATGTCTGCTGTATTGAATTTTAACTATGGGTGTCAATGGGTTGGTATGAATTTCCAAAACTTTGATGATAATATGCAGTATTATACAATGTTTTTCGACAAAGTTGGACACGCGTTTGTATTAAAACCTGAAAACTTGCGATTTATTCCAGTCACTATTCCTGATCCTACTCCGCAAAATCCAGAGAATTCTTTTACGACTCGTGATGTATCTACTGATTACTATTCATTTAGTGTATAAGTTCATACATAAAATGATTTATCTATTCAAATATGTATATAATAATTTTATGTCATTATTATATATATAATAATCCATGTCATCGTGTAATAATAAACTAACCTTGGAAGAAAAGGAAGTTGCTATATTGAGAGATGCCATTGATATTGCTGAAAAACGTAAAGGTAAGAAGACTGTAAGTGATCCTGATGTTAAAAAAATAATTTCTATATTGGAGGATTTTCTAAAGAAGAAACGATTAGTTTGTTATGGTGGAACCGCTATTAATAATATTCTTCCACTAGATGATCAGTTTTATGATAAAGACATTGAAATTCCTGATTACGATTTTTATAGTCCGACTTCTCTTGAAGACGCAAAAGAATTGGCAGATATTTATTATAACGAGGGGTTTCAAGAAGTGGAAGCAAAAGCTGGTGTTCATTATGGCACATATAAAGTATTTGTCAATTTTATTCCTGTAGCAGATATTACTTATTTAGAAAAACCGCTATTTAAACGTGTTCAAAAAGAAGCAATTCGCGTATATGGTATATTGTACTGTCCTCCTAATTTTCTTCGCATGAATATGTATTTGGAATTGTCTCGTCCTGCTGGCGATATTAGTCGTTGGGAAAAGGTGCTAAAAAGACTTATCTTATTAAATAAAAATTACCCCTTACGCGGTAAGCACTGTGATCCTAAATTGTTTCAGCGCGAATTTGAACGTCTTGACGCAAAGAAGGAGGAACAATTATATTACACAGTACGTGATTCTTTTATTGATCAAGGTTTGATTTTTTTTGGAGGGTATGCCAGTTTTCTTTATTCTACATACATGCCTACCAAGCAGAAGAAACTGTTTCAAAAAACGCCGGATTTTGATGTATTGGCGGAAGAACCTGAAAAAGCGGCAGCTATATTGAAGGAGAGATTAGAAGATTTTGATTACAAAGATATTCAACTTATAAAACACGAGGGAATAGGAGAACTAATTGCGCCTCATTATGAAATAAAGGTGAAAATCAATAATATAGAAGAAACTGTCGCTTTTATTTATAAACCATTAGCCTGTCATAGTTATAATATTATTAAAAAGGGGAAAAAAACGGTTCGTGTAGCAACGATTGATACCATGTTGAGTTTTTATTTTGCGTTTTTCTATAGCGACCGTGACTATTACGACGAAAATCGCATCTTATGTATGGCTCAGTATTTATTTGATGTACAACAGAAAAACAGACTACAGCAAAAGGGACTTTTAAAACGATTTAGTATTAATTGTTACGGAAAACAAGATACCTTGGAAGAAATGAGAAACACCAAGGCGGAAAAATACAAGGAATTAAAGAACCAGAGAAACTCAAAAGAGTATGAATCGTGGTTTTTACGATATGTTCCATTCGAAGAAAAAATGAAAAAAGAGGAAAAGAAGGAAGATAAGATAAAAAAAGGAAACAAAATTTCCAAACATGGTACAAAAAAACACAACAAGAAGAATAAACGCAATAAAACGAAAACGAAAACGAAAAGAAAAGGGGTATTTGGATTATTTTGATTCTTTTGATTATTTTGATTCTTTTGATTATTTTGATTCTTTTGATTATTTTGATTCTTTTGATTCTTTTCTATATTGACTATTTTTTGAATAATAAACATAAAAATATTATTCAAAAAAAATACACGTATCATGTATTCACTAATTATACGGTTAAGTACAACATGATATCTCTCCAAATATTTTTAAATACAGATATGTGTTGTCTAATAAAGGTGTCATTTTTTAGACGTTCCGGTAATAAATCATCTATATGTAATCCTAGTCGAAAGATATATACAAGAATTATATATACTATTTCTCTCAATCTAAAAAATAATACATCAATCATGTTCCAATCATTCACATAACTACATAAATTATTGGCGACGTTTTTCTCGAAAAACTGATGAGTGTCCATTAATCCTTCAAGTAATCGCGAGTAAATATTCTTTTCGTTCTTTATGAAAATCATATTTTTTATTTTATCTAGACTTTGTAAATTCAAAAATAGCACCTTGCTACCATTGTCTTTTGTTTTAAACATATATGGGAACGCACCATCAATACAACCATCATTATCTGTTGCCTTTCCTTCCATTAAATAAGGTACATAGAGAGATTTAATGATATTATCAATTAATTCAGCCTTATTTTTATATTTTTTCTTGACGATTTGTTCGCCTTTAATTGTGTCGAAATAGGTCAAGTAAAAACGATTATTTACTAATTTTACATCCTCTTCACTAATAATTTCATTCATCGTTTTCTTAAATTTTACAATTACCTTTTTTAAATCTTGATGCTTTCTTAAATATTTGTAACAATCATTACATATATCAATCGAAATATCCATTTTGTCTAATAAAAACAAGAGTCCTATGATAGCTCCTATACTACATCCTGATACCTTGTTTACTTTTATTTTGTTAGAGCGTTCTAATTCTTTCATATAAAACAAACTACCTAGCATATATACGCCATTGAATGCTCCTCCATCTAATACTAAATCTATTTTTTTTGGTAAATGTTTTTCAGGAACATTCTCTATAAGAGTATTTATAAATGTTTGCAAAGCCATAATAATATATTATATTACGTTTATAACATATTATTTTCTGCGAATAGCTACTCATTGTCTATTATAATTTGTATCATATCATTAATAGCACGTTAAAAACACTCGTTAAAAATTGAAGTGTTTATCTAACTAAAGTTATAAGCATTCATATAAGTTCATAACAGTAAAGTATATTACTATGCCTGAAACAGAAGTATTTAGATTAACCAAATTTGAAACAGGTACATCCTATTTCTTTGCCATATATACTAGAAGAGAGGGTAGGCATCCAAATGAAAAATATTTCACTTCCAATGAATTAGAATATGTTGGTGAATATATTCGAAGTGAAAGATGGGGTTACGGTGATGGTGGTGGAGGTGCCGAGATTTTCGTTAAAAGTGGTATTGAAGTTCGAATTGTATATACATATGAAGGAACAACATGCTTCAAAGAAGCAGCAATAACCGGTTAAACAATCATAACAAAACAAAAAATACAATATACTAAAAATAATAAAAAACAAGTAATCAAAAGTTGTTTTTTATTTTCTATATATTATATCTTATATATGTGAAAAAGGATAGCAATTGCTAAGATGAATAAATAATATAATACATTGGCTTGTATTGATTCAACGTGATAAACACGGAGAAAAATATCTGATAATCCGAACAACGCTATATAAATAAAAATTAAAGAAATATCTGAAATCATTAATATATATTTACGTAGAAAGAAAATATTATCTAGTTACATTACAATTATTCTACTTATACATTCTGTAAATGAACCAATGTTTTTGAAATAATATAATAAGCTATTCCGAAAAATAGACTGTTTATAATATACCCTGTCAAATTAGGATTGCCATCTTTATTAAAAAGGGAAGGTAATATAGCCAATACTTTGCTTTTAACAATAGGTAGTTGAAAGATAAAATACAATAGACCAATTATAATGGGTATCTGAAACTCATCATACAATATTTCGAGTGAATCGCGTGAGTTTTGATTTTTCACACGTCTAGCTAATATATCTTGCTCTGTATCTGTATTATGAATGTAATCAGATTGTTCTTGTTGAGGTACATAATTTGGTTTCACTTGATCATCCGCAAAATGAACTGTATTTGTTGGAATATCACGCGAAGGTAATGATGTGCCCCCATTTGCACTGGCTTGTTGAATCCCACTAACTAATTCGTTCATCATTTTTTGCTCATGAATTTCACTAGAATCAATATTTGGACCAGGAACACCAGGAACACCAACACCAGGAACACCAACACCAACACCAGGAACACCAGCAGCACCAGCAGCGGAGATTCCATCGTTTGGGTCGTATGTACTCTGTTTATCAGTTGTTTGTAAAACAACATTTTGGCTACCACTACCGATAGCAGGATCACTTGGTAAATCAGCTAAACTTGTAGTATCAGACATATCTAATATAATGAAAAGATTGATAGATGAACAGAATTACGCAAAATTCACATTTTTTCTTCTTCTCTCACACCCATGAGATTCCATTTCATATTTAAAACAATTATCGCCATATTTATAAACTTTTTTCTTAATATCTTCTAAACTAGGAGCGCTAAATTCAATGCAATTGCGACCAATACAACCTTTTCTAAACAATGTGGCTAGACCCAGTCCTAAAAGCGTTGACATAATTATCTTTCCTGTTTCAGTACGAAATAGTTTTTCAAACGCCATTTATAATACCTATATTATAGTCGTACATAATTATTTATACGACGATAATCGTTGTGATTGTTACATATAGACTATACTTGCAAAGGTATTTCTTCCGCATTATTAGAGCATTTTACTATGTTTTGTTTTAACTGAAAACAATTATCCACCTTGTCGCGAAACTGGAATAGATGAGTATTATCACCAGTAGGATATACGGTTATTTCTTTGGGTGGTGGGCTTGTTATATACACACACATTAGACCAAATAGAAAACTTAAGAGAAATACGCGAAAATTTATGAGAAACATGCTTTTTACTTATATTACTCGTCGATAATATTTTTGGCGGTATAATGTTTTACAATCTATTTTAGTAATCTAGTAATCACTCTCGTATGATTCATTACTATTCGCACTTATCATCCCTCTAGATACCTCTTCGTCTTGTATTTTACCTAGGACAAATGATTCTACAGACGGAATATCAAATGGAACAGTCATGTCTTGTAATGTAAATACCTTTCTTACTAGCGTATGCGTATCTGTATCTCTATCATATTCCATAGCCATATAACGATATTTTAACTCGCGTAATTCATGTAATAATGGAACCAATTCACTTTGATAAGTGGAAATCATATCTTTGATTAATTGTATTTGTCCAGTTTCATTGAATTCATCTATTGTTGATTTAATAAGAGTCATTTTATTGTAAAAAATAGTCATTTTAGTATTCAGTTCGGATTTATTGTCTAAATTAGAAACAACCTCGATAAATTGTGTTTTATATTCCATAACGGCTTCTAAATCCTGTGTTATTTCTTCTTTTAATTTGTTGAATTTGGTTAATGTAGTAGCTTCTTGCTCATATCCAAATAATAAGTCCATCTTGGTTGTTATTATTTCTTCTTTCAACTCATTCACACCTGTCTGAAATACATCTATCATTTCTTCTAAATTGAGAAATTTGCCTCTATTTAATTTTATATCCAAATTACAAGGAGACTTATTATCCCCACATATAGCTGTCAATATTCCAGACTCACTTTTGAAAATGGTGCCTACTTTTCTACTACAATTGATACAATTCGTCTTTAATTTTCTAAATTTCTCTTGTTTTTGTTTCATATTTAGTTTGTCATTCTTTAAAATAGTATTGATTTGACTTTGTCTTTTATTTTCATATTTGTTCTTTAATTTGTAGTATTCATTCAACTTTTCCACAAATTCTTCGTCAATTACATTCTTTTTTACATTTTCACTTGAGAATGATTTATCATCCATGTCTGTATAGATTAAGAAAACATTTTTCTATTATAAAACTGAACTTCCGGATTATTCTGCCAAGAAGACAAATCTGTACCTAAATGATTCACTTGATTTTTTCTATAGTCCTGCATAAATCGTAATTTGTTCATAATGTACTCTTGTTCTTGACGCTTTTTTTCTTCTTGTGATTTCAAATCATTTTTGTGTTTATATTTAAAATACAAGGTCAATCCTACTACAGTTATAAATGCGGCAAATAATCCTAAATTATAAAGAAAATTATTATATTTATGTTTGATAATATGACATTGTTCTAAAGAAGAACTGAGGAAATATTTAACTCCTGGTTCAATTAAACGAGGGCGGATATTTTGTAAAGTTTCCATTAAAATATAGTTTTATATTTTCAAATTAAATTATACCTATTTATTATATGGCTGCTACAAATTCATCAACATCAATCGTATTTTTTCTAGTATTAACATTGGTCTATTTCGTATTTAAATATTACACTAAATCCGAATCAATGGTTAAAATATGGACGATTATTTATTTTTTAGTATTAATCGTGGTACAATTCTTCATAAATTTAGGATTAACTAGTGAAATATGTGGCTCGGCGCAATATGGAGTTGCCTTGAGAACGACACTTCTTCCATGGTTATTGGTTTTTGGTTCCATTAACTTGTTACTTTTCGTGTTTCCGGCTTGGTTAAGTCCGTTTTCAAATACCATCGGTTATTTATTCGCTTATATTACAGGTGTAAATGGATTTTTGAAGAGTATATTAAAAGACAAGGCCGCTCAAAAAGTGGGACCTAATCAATCAGAAATGATCTCTGCTATAAACAATGTATATGACGACAAGTCGTTGTTAATAAATTCGATGACGACATCGAATTTACCTAATTGGTGGGAAAGTATGACGAAAGGTGGCTTACTTAAATCTGGTATTGGTGATTCTCACTACCTAGAATTATCCAATTTCGTAAAAATGAAGGATGAAATAGCTAAATTTATATGGTATGCTTTAGCTGGAACATTAACTACGTCTATTAGTTACAATTCTATATTAAATTCTGGTTGTACAAAGTCTGTAGAAGAAATGGAAAAAAGACATCAGGCTTATATGGCCCAAGAGAAAAAGATAGCGGAAGAACAAAAAGAGTCTGAATCCAATCAAACAGTGTATAAATCATACGAATAAAGTATGTGAATAAACTTATCTAAAATTATCTAAATTTAGGAAGTGTAATGAAATACAATACAGCTAAATAGGAGAGAATACCTAATAAAATACTTATTAACCATATAGGTAATATTGTTTTTCTCTTGCTACCTAGCCCAAACTCTCTTAAAGTTCCGTCATTATTGTATATAAATCCTGGTTGAAAATAATTCAAAAGTAAGAAGGAAGTGATAAATATAAGGATTGCAAATGTATTGATATGTTTTCGAATAAAACTATAATTCATTATATATATAATAGTAATAATATATCGACAATTGAATGAATAAAGTTGCTAATTTATGTTTAATAAATCTGTATTATTTCATTTTATTTTATTTATATAAAGTATAATGAACTTTGTTGAAAACCAATCTACAATCATGTCCGCTATGTCGCCTTTAGGGAGCGAATTTTGCGATTATTTCTACTATTTAACCATGATTAATTTAATTCTTCTTGTCTATGTCATCCTCGTTGCGTTGTATATTTTCATCTTTGAGAAAAAGAGAGATAGTTTATTCCATGTTATTTTATCATTTTTACCTATCTTCGTGAGTTATTTTACTAATCGTCTATTATACTCCATGTGTGTAGGTTCTACTCAGAAAATGTAGTCACTATAAGAACCTACATTTTACTGAAATATATAGTAAATTATATATTTCAATAATTATATTTACGTTGATCAAAATATAATTATTTTTATTTTATTTTATTTTATTAACATGTATATTTTTGTTTATCTTCTTGATTTAGATAAACATTTTTACTAATCGTTCTTATAATTTTACTGGTTTCTTTTTTGTCATTTTCTATGTCGGTCATAGAATTACATATTAGATTGGTTAGTTTCAATTGTACTCCTTCATCTTTATCCCATCCTTTATTGACATCTTTCCATTTATTTATCATGGTTCTTTGCTTTCTCGCTAGTTTTGTTATCCCTATGAGCAACTTTACCATTTCAGTATCTTTCTCCCAAATATTTTCTTCCTTTACATACAGAGTTTTTCTAGCAGCATCTGTACAGTGGATAGGTCTCTCTAATATATCTAGCTGATTTAGTCCATTGGTTATCATATTGGTAATTGTCTTGGTCAATCCATTTTCCACGGTATTATCATACGTCTCAGCTGTTATCGGTAACGTATCAATAAAGTCGGTCAAATTCATAGCATTCTTACAATGATCGTTCAAAAACATTTGAATATTGAAATTTTGCGTATTATGACTATTTGTTGTATTGTTCGAATTTGTATGATTACCCATTACCGGAATAATATCCATCATCTTTTCCATGACATCTTGATTTTTTAACAATACACCTTCCATTATATCTTGATTTTTCAATAACATTTTCAATATATATTCCTTGTCAATATCTACAACAAGAGTATTTACTTGTTGCTCTTTAGAAGTACATTTCTTCTTGTGATTCCACAGAGACGAGGCATGCTTAAAATTTTTACCACATTGACAATTATATTCTTTATTATCATCAGGAACCTTTTGGAACTTTTTATCTTCGTCAAAGTTCGTATTTGTTCGTATTTTATGTTTCAGTGTCGTTAAATGTCGGTCATATTGACTTTTACGACTAGTATTATAATCACAACATTTACAAATATATTCTTGGAACTTTTTGGAACTAAAAATGTTCGTCATTCTTCGTATAATTGACGAAGATAAAAAGTTCCTAAATGCTTTTTCTACAAATATATATTTTCTCCAAAAAAAGTACAGTAACAAATGAAAACAATCCAAAACGGAAATGAGAGCATAATGCTCTAAATCACTTTTTCGAGTTTTTTTCATTTCTAATTTCAATAAATCAAAAACTACACAAAAAAAGCATGTTGATTTTTAAAATTCTGAAAATAGAATTGAAAAACTTGAAAAATGTTACATACCTACTATTATCAAAGACATCCAAGCTTTTTTGACCCTAAAAACATCCCTTCATATGTAGAGGGCTACCTACATGCCCTACATGACTTTTTCGGTTTTTTGAAAAATGAAAATCATCAAGCGCAATTTACCTACATGAAAAGCATGTCCCTTAAAACTGAAATCAAAAAAGTCATTATGTCGTGACCAGATTAAGGGGATAAAAAGTGTATAAAATGAGTGTTCTATTTATCCTCCTATTTTGGGAAATTAACGATCATAATATGTATTTCTTGTTTTTAACGGATTAATGTAGTTATGTATATAAATAAACAAACAAATTATTTGTTTTATTTTTAACAAATCACTCTATGATTGTATTTTCATTCAATATAATTATTTTTTTTGTAAAAGATAAATGTCGATAAATTACAACGAGTAACGAGACATCTTGTAATTTTGCGCAGAGAGATATCCAACAAAAATAAAACAAAATATATACGTTATATATTTTATTTTTATTTACTTTGATTCTATTTTTTACTATCAGTCTTCATTATCATCAAATTGTAGGCGATATTCATCATCAACTTCACCTATATCATCATCGTCTGGAATATCATTCATATTATAGACATCTTCCTCTATTCTGTCTGCAACTATTTGCCCCTCTTCTTGTTCTAGCATTGCGATTTCATGGTCTGTCGTGAGAGCCTGACCTATCATTTCGCGGTTGGCCAATTGTTGCTCCATTATTTGCTCCTTTTCTCTCTCGGCGCGTTCTTCGTCATATGTTTTGGCTACATACTGTGTCAAACCTTTTTGTAATCCCTTGTTCCATCGTTCTAGGCGATGATTTTTAAACAGATTTTCAATCGATCTTTCTTCCTTTGACATATCGCGCAAGGTAGAAGTTATTTTATGTCTTTCTTTGTCCTTGGAGCGATTTACCTTTTCTTTCACCATGTGCGCGTTCAAGTTAATAAGCTCCTTCTCTCGTTTTATTATATTTAACATAGTAACCACAATATCTGCTATTTTCTCTCTGGCTGTTCTTTGCTCGCCTCTTACAACATCTATTTCTGTAATTTCGGCCATGTCATCTTCTTCGATTTCCACAGTAGTTGTAATGATATTCTCTTTCTTGGAAGGCATCACTTCACTACGAAGTAATTCGCGATCATCTGTCAATCGAATAAGATGTTGAATCATATACAAGAAATAAAACTGGAACAATTGATAGGCTGTTTTATTATCTAATATAGAGCTTATTTCATCTCCACCCAATGTAATCATATTCGCATACAAATTGGTATAATTAACTAGTTGAAAGAAGTCTTGTAGTTCGGATTCATTCTTTTGTAAATAGGGACGAATCATTGCGTCTTCATAAAATTTGCGCAAAGGATCGTAAAATCCGGTAATCATCGTTTTAATATCCATTTTATGTTCATCCGATAATTTCCAATGAGTGGGTATTTTTATTTCTTTATAATTAACACGGTTGGATACGATGTTTGGAAATATATTGATAAAATCAAAAATAGATGTTTTTACAAATTGAATCGACCTATATAAGGTTTCATCTTCTGTATTCGTGAAATAATTATTACCATTGGGGTGAAAATCCATGATTGTCTTAATAAAATTACCCATATTTGTTTTTTCAGTAGGAGTTAAATTAGCAAACGAGTTTAGATAGTCAATAATATAACTTTCGTATTTTTGTATTTTCTCTCCTAATAAGTTTTTCAAATCTCTCGTCTGAGTATTTCCATTTTGATTTTCCATACCATAAGAATCCAATACATTTCGGAATTGTGTCAAGAAATCTTCACCAATATCATTATTCGTATCAATCATATGCGTAATCAAATCTCTAACATGGGATATGTTAGATGGATAGGTTTGAACCAAGTCAATGGGTACAATATTCATTTTATTTACCGAGTCCAATAATTCATTAAAAGATTGTAGTGAGTATGTCTTGCCTTCGTTTTTCAGTCTTTGAATATTTTCTTTGAGAGATTCATTTTTATCATAATCATCTGGTTTCGAGAGACAAACCGACATTAATTTACTATTAATCGGAATATCGCTGTTAAAATTACAATATTCAATAAAACCCCTGTAAATAGTGTCTTCCGAGAATTCATTACTGACAGGCGGAAATTTGAGTTTTGTATCTTTTGGATCTACAAGCAATGTTGGCTGAGCCATATTTACCATATCAAAGGCAATATTATACAAATAAGACACAATATCATTGTTATTCGTAATAGAGGGCTCGCGTTTAGCAAAGTAATCAATCGTTTTGTATTCGCCTGTATTACAACACGCATTTTGTAAAAAGGGTACTTTATTGGCATTTGTAAGTAATAGCTTCTCTTTATGAACCACCTTTTGAATAGATTGAATGATAGCCATGGAAAAAGAAATCATCTTTGAATTGACTGTTCTAATTTGCTCAAATTGGTCTTTCGAACCTACCTTTAAATTCTCTAATATTGAATTTCGAAATGCGGTGTCCAAATTAGAAGGCGTTTTATTGGTGATTTCCTGTAAAGGTGGTAAAAAGTTGATCCAATTCTTAATGTCAAGTTCAATGGGAATCAAATCATCCTCGTTCTGTAATAAATAGTTGCGCTTTTCATCAACAAGCATTTTAATCTCGCCTTGTTTAAGAATATAAAAGTCAAGTGTATTTTTCATAGCAGTAGCGATTTTATCAGATGATTTTGGTAATGCTTTCCAAGGATAAATACTCGTTTTAATACCGGCAGCCACACAAGCAATATAGTGAATATTTGTCAAATCTTCGTCTCCTGTAATTGGATAACCTGTTAATGACCGTTTGCAACCAGGAAACGTTTTTTTGGAAGTAACAGATGGGATAGAAACCGCAATATAAAGAGATATATAAGAAAGCGTAAATGTTAGCAAAGATTTATTAAAAACATCATTGTAACTTGGCATTTTCTTAGTAGCACTCTTTATTTTGGCCTCATATTCATCTTGACTATCAACCGTAGCTTCCAAAGCCAACAATGTATGTTTTATAATTTCTTCGCGTTGTGTTTCTAAAACAACTCCCATATAATTGGATACAGAAGTAATTACATTATTGATAATTTTCCCTTTTGGATTAGCTAATAAGTCCTTCTTGATCTGTTTTTGTTCCGATGGCGTTTGGAAAATAGCAGTTCCAGCATCTTTTTCAAGGATTTCTCTGGTTTGCATTTTAAACCCGGTGGATTCATATCCTTCTTCGCTGCTCATCATGATTCGTTCAATTTCCCAACCACTGTGTTTATCGACTGTTCGGTCGTCGATATCATCTCCTTGATCATTTTTAATAACTGTCATAGCTTCATAATAATTACCATTCTCAACAAATACACTTGCCAATTTTGATACGAATGTAGGCAATAATTTTGTATCAGTGTTAATACAATATAACCAATAATGGCATGATTTCCCACATACAGAACAATTTGAATCTGTATCTATTAAAGGATTCATAGGTCTCGTATATTTAGTGACAAATCGCACAATATCGTTTTGCTTTTTAACAAAATCACCTTGTCCTCGAATAACATCTAATAATTTCACATGAGGGGAAGTAATAATATCAGATTCTTCTACTCCTGTTCCCAATTTAATTTTCGCATTTTCATATTTATATAGTAAAAACTGATTGATTGTTTTCAATTTCGATATTCTCTCTCTTTCAAAGGTAAATAAGGCATTCATTTTATTTTTGTATTTATCGACACCTTCAATATAATTAGAATCGAACTCGTCGTACATTTCACGAATTAGATCCTTCTTTACCAACTCTGTACCAACCGCAGGGTCGGCGCACTTTTTGTCTATTTGAATACATTTGTTTTGAATATTGCAAAATAGGTCATTAGATCCGAAAAATGAATTTTCAGGTATTGTTTCATCGCGAATCCAATTATCATTTTCGCGTTTGTAGTAATAATATTTCACATTATCGATATTGTCTATTTCCAAGACCGCGTAATGTCCGTCTAATACTTCTCTCTTTTTTTGTATCATAGAAGTAGCTTCATACTTGGCCTCAGGGCGCTTTAATCCAATATTTTTTATTAATTGGTCAATTAAAAATGTTTTAAAGGCACCGTCATCCATTTCGCTTTGCTCAGCTTTGTATTCACCTATGATATCATAAACAGTCGGATCATACTTCTTGTCAAAATAAATAGGTATATCATCATCCGCGTTCAAGTCTTCGATTGAAATGTATCGTTTTGTCAGAACGTATTGAGCACATTGGTTCTCTTTTTCCTTTTTACTCAGTTCTGTTTGATACTCTTCCTTTTTCTCTTCCAATAAATCATCGAAATTGAAAGGAGTAAATAGATCAATGTTTAAAATAGTCATGGAAGTATTGAATAGTTTCGTATAATCTACTTCATTCGTAAATTTGATTAACTCAGAAGACGACAATACGGATTCTTTTGGAACAGTTCCTTTGTATAATTTTCCTGGACCACCTAGTCCATATTCGCTCATAATTACATCACCAATGTCT
>Ga0209302_10000812_pt1 | contig 18005 bp, 9 predicted proteins | sample ArcOceMetagenome_2_FD_187445 | JGI IMG/M metagenome (GOLD analysis project Ga0209302, IMG submission 187445) | Marine eukaryotic phytoplankton communities from Arctic Ocean - Arctic Ocean ARC135M Metagenome (SPAdes) (version 2) | ecosystem: Environmental > Aquatic > Marine > Oceanic | place... | reverse complement strand
GCTCATGTCCACCAACCTCGTGCAGCTCCTTGGCACCATGCTCGACACCGTCGTCTTCTGAGGCCGGGCGCGGCGCTGCAGCCGGGATCGGGAGAGGGGGGGGGTTGTTGGCGGGGCGGCGTTTGTTTGATCCCTGAATGCCTCGCGCACCTACATTGTGTGTGGCGTTTGTAGAGCCGTCTCTCTCTCTCTGGCGTTTGTGTTGAAGAGGTGCGGATTCGTTTCACTACAACACACTCCCCTCGCACGCACACGGTGTGGAAAATGCTCGCTTCGTGCAGTAGGGCTTGTGGATAAGATAAGTAGGGCTTGTGGGGAGAAAGCGCACCACCCAACGGCAAAGAGTTGTTACAGTCTTCGACAACCAACGATTTCGCCGTGGGATTTCAAGGAACGCTCAACGCGCGTGCTCTCAAGCGCTTTTGCCAGCATGGGAGAGGAGGCCCAGCCGATGGCCGTCGAGCCGCGCTCGTCGGCCGCAAAGGCCTCTACCTCGCGTGGCCTCGCCACCGTGAGCGTGCGTGGCACCGACTTCTCTGTGGATTCTGCCTACACCATCCAAAAGTTTGTCGGCTGTGGCTCCTACGGCGTCGTCTGCTCAGCCCTCAACGCTCAAGAGCAGCCGTGCGCGATCAAGAAAATCGCCAACGTCTTCAAGAACGAGACGACCGCGAAGCGCACGCTCCGCGAGATCAAGCTCCTCCTCCACTTTGACCATGAGAACGTCATCTGCATCAGCGACCTCATGTGCGGCCCCAACGGGTGCACCGACCTGTACGTGGTCACCACGCTGATGGACACAGACCTGCACAAGGTTATCCGCTCGCCGCAGCCGCTCACCGACCAGCACGTCCAGTACTTCCTGTACCAGCTCCTGCGCGGCCTCAAGTACATCCACACATGCAACGTCCTCCACCGCGACCTCAAGCCGTCCAACCTGCTCGTCAACGAGAACTGCGACCTCAAGATCACCGACTTCGGGCTGGCGCGCGGGGTCAATCCCACCGACTGCCTCGACTTCCTCACCGAGTACGTCGTGACGCGCTGGTACCGCGCGCCGGAGATCGTACTCTCGTCAGACACGTACACCAAGGCGGTCGACATGTGGAGCGTCGGCTGCATCTTCGCTGAACTGCTCGGGCGCAAGCCGCTCTTCCCCGGGAGCGACCACGTGCAGCAGCTCACGTGCATCCTCGACGTGCTCGGCACGCCGCACGCCGAGCAGATGCAGCACGTGCCGCACAAGGCGCGCCGGTACATCGCCAGCCTCCCCGCCTCCGCAGGCAAGCCCCTCGAGCAGCTCTACCCGAGCGCGAGCGCCAACGCGCTGCAGCTGCTCTCGGCGATGCTGGCGTGGGAGCCGACGCAGCGCTGCACCGTCGAGCAGGCCCTCTCGCACCCATACCTCGCGGCCTTCCACAACCCCGCCGCCGAGCCCGCCTCGAGCGTGCTCTTCGAGTTCGACTTCGAGGACCTCTCGGAGAACAGAGCGCAGGAGGCGCTCTTCGACGAGGTCTGCCGCTTCCGGCCCGAGCTGAGCGAGCTTAGGCGATTACGCGAGGTGCAGCTCCCCGCCGCCGCGCAGAAGCAGAAGCGCTGTCGGCAGCTCAACGACACGCAGAGCAGCCGCGCCAGCACAGCGCCGGGGGGGGGGCTGCCCAGGTATGGCGCGCAGGCCGCAAAGGGCGCCGGCATGGGTGGGAGGCAACCGCTCGCACCGCAGCAAGCCTGAGTGCGACCAGGATACATAGGAGGCGCGGCGCTGCGGGATACACGAGGCAAGCTAGGCGCTGCCCTGGATCAACGACGGACAGAGCGAGAGCCTCCAACGTACACATTTTTGAACTCAAGAGAGGTGGCGGTGTAAAGGTGTGTGCAATGAGTGAGGTCATGATCATCATGTCTAAATAAAGACCAAAAGACGCAAAGTAAAAAGCACACAACAAAAGGACCCCGCGGCCGCGCGGGACAAGATAGGAAGAGATACTTAAAAGTTAAATCTTATCAGACTTCTGAGGAAGAGAGACAGAGAGCCGGCAGCCGCGGCCCGCGGCGCATCCGCGGTGAATTCCGCGGAGAAATTCGATATTGGCGTGCGTTCGGACTAATTTATAGGATTGATACGCGGCATCTTCTGTACTCGTTAAATTTAAAGGCTAACGCCGTACGCACAACGATAAAGCCTTTACGTTTACCGATCGCTGTACACACCCGTACTATGTGAAAACTGAAACGCTGTGAAATGCTGAAAAAACGGTAATGGGTAAACGCCCCGTCCCCCGTGCATAAAATGTAAATAAATTCGAATCCATACGCACACAGACTCGACACAGTCACACAGTCACAGAGACTCAGACAGTGAATAGTGTGCGGTGGTCACACGCACCGACCGGACAGCGGTGCTAATATCTAAATCCCTGGGACACTCCAACACTCATGCCAACACTGGCCTGCGCCTGGGTCTAACTCTATACCAGCCTGTACAGGGGATCAGGGCACAGGGGATCAGGGCGCTCTAATAACCTCTATGTCGTATGTGCGCCGTTTTTTTATATTAATATATGAAAAAAATAAAGCCGTCTACAAAAACCATATTTACATATTGATATGCACCGTGCAAGCGCTAAAGTAACACCGCGCTATGCAACTGAGAGATGCGATGCGTCTAAAGAAAATGGGGAGGTGCTCGGTCACGGGTCACGCACGCTTCGGGACGGCCGTGCTTGGGCGCGGGGCATTGGCGGCTCCTTTGGCGTGGCTCTGGGCACGCGCGGGGGCAGCAGGGGCGGCCCGGCTCACGACCTGACCGCTGTTGATGAGGAGCACGTGGTCGTGGTCGCCCTTGGCGTGGTGGACACGCGGCGCCTCCTGCTGCAGCAGCTCGCGCGCGTCGGTGAGGAGGACGCTCTGCCACGCCGCGCCGGCGCCGTCGTCGGCGGCGGCGCGCAGCTCGCCCTGGTAGACGAGCATGTCGTCGACGAGGAGCTCGAAGTCACGCACACCGCGCGCCCAGTTCTTGGAGTAGTTGAGGACGCGCAGCAGCGCGAGGCTGACGGACGACTCGGCGTAAAAGTAGAGCTCGTTAATCTGCTCAGGCTGCCACGGTGCGAGCCACACGTCGGCCGGCGGCTTGCGCGCCTGGGGCGGCGCCAGGCTGGCGTGCCCGGCGGGTGGCGCGAAGAGCTTGTCCGCCGTGCGAGGGTCGCCGTGCACGCCGGGCAGCGAGTTGATGTCAGCAGGCGTCGCGTGCACGCGCAGTTCGGCGCGGTCGGCGCGGTCGCGCGGCGGCGGCGCGGTGCCGCTATGCACGCGGAGCGGCTCGCCGTCGGCGCCAAAGAGCTGCAGCGCGTCAAGTCCCAGGTAGTGGGGGTCGCCCCAAGAGGTGAGTAGCCGCATCCGGATGGAGAGGCCGCGCGGATGGACGGGCGCGAAGTAGTCCTGCGCGAAGGGCACGTGTCGCCCTTGACCCGTGCGCCAGCTGGCGGCGGCGACGCGGTCTGCGGCGTGGTTGGTCGCGGGGTCGGCGGGCAGCGGCTCCGCAGGCTCGGCAGGCGGGTGCAGGGGCAGCATCTGGCCGAAGTCGAAGCCCGCGTGGCCGGGCGCCTTGCGCAGCTCGAAGCCTCGTGCGGGCGAGAGCAACGCGCCGTCGAGCTCCACACGCAGCCAGCGCACGCCACGGCTCGCGTCCTCGAGGCTCTTGTTGTAGTTCCACACTCGCAGCGCGCCGGGCTGGGCCCCCCTTGGCAGCTGCACCGTCAGCGTGCATGCCGCGCCGCGCTGTGGCTGCCACGGAGCGAGCCACATGTGCGCCGAGTTGGTGGTGACGCGTGCGCTGTCGAGTAGCTTGTCCACGGTACGCGGGTCGGAGCCGCCGCCTTGCATCTCATTGAGGTCTGCAGGGTCCGCGCTGACCTGCTCGCGCCGCAGCACGAGCGGCACGCCCGCCGCGTCGAGCAGCTCGAGGGCGGCGAGGCCGTGGTAGTGCGGGTCGCCCCACGTGCCGAGGATCGTGCAGTGCAGCACGCCGCCATGAGGCGCCTCACTGGCGGCGCGGCCCGGCGCGGAGTGCGCTGGACGGTCCTCCAGCGGGGCGCCGCCGCCGCCGAGAGCATCCGCCCCGGCCGTGCGCGCCGTGGCAGCCTCGCGCACGGGGCGTGCCGCGGCTCGCGGGGGGGAGGGGAGCTCAGCGAGCACAAGCCGCAGCACCTCGTCGTCCTCGTCCTCGTCCCCGTCCCCGTCCCCGTCCCCGTCCCCGTCCCCGTCCTGCTTGGGCCTCGCTGCACTCGGCGAGCAGCCGAGGCTCTCGCGCAAGCCCAAGCTCAGGCTGTCCCGCACGCCGGGCTCAGGCCGCCCCCTGAGGCTGTCGCACAGCCCGAGGCTGGCACCAGGCGCAAGGGCGGCGCTGCGGCCCGCACAGCCCGCCGCCTCGAGCGGCGCCTCCACCTCGGTCAGCTCCATGGGCGCGCCTGCCGTGCCCGGCCGCGGCGCCGAGCTGCGCAGTACTGCGTGTAGCTCCGCCTCCACCTGCAAGGGCGTGCAAGGGCGTGTAGGCGCGTGTAGGTGTAAGCACCGTGCAAGGGCGCGCAAGGGCATGTAAGGGCCTGTGAGGGGTGTGCGGGTGTTGGGTGAGTGCAGGCCTCCACCTGCTGCTGCCGAACCTCTGAGGCGCGTGACACCCCGTCGCTGGCCTCGAGTGCCGACAGCACCTGCGGGTCATCGCTGAAGCAGATGGTGGTGGCGTGCGCGTGCGCCCCTCGCATGCTGCCAGTGGCGCAGCTGAGCTCGCCACTGCCGATGAGCACTCCATCGAGCTTTACCTCGTAGTGACTGAGGGGCGGGAGGGAGGGAGGAGGGTGGTGGGGGGGGGGGTTGGGGAGGGGGGGGGGGGGGGGGGGGGGGGGGGGGGGGGGGGGGGGGGGGGGGGGGGGGGGGGGGGGGGGGGGGGGAGGTGCGCAACGGAGGCTGGCGCGGCGTCGGGAGGCGGTGGTGCGGCGCGTACCGAGCGCCGCGCTGTGCATGCGCACGGGAGGCGTTGTAGTTCCACACTCGCAGCCTCGCGAGGGCGGCCGGTCGGTCGAGGGCGACGGCGAGGAGGTGTCGCTCGCCCGGGGAGAAGGGCGCGAGCCACATGTGGCATGAGTCACACGTGGCGTGCACTCCGTCGAAGAGCTTGGCAGGCGTGCGCGGGTCGTCCTGCAGTCCCGGCAGCGCGTGCACGCCTGCCGGATCGGCGTGCAGCTGCCGTGCAGGGTCGGTAGGGCGGAGCGAGGCGCCTGAGGCGTCCCAGAGCTCGATGGCGGCAAGGCCGATGTAGTGCGCGTCGCCCCAGGTGGACAGCAGCTCGAGGCTGAGCCGCTGGCCCCAGGGTAGCTGCGGCAGAGCGGCGAGCGGCGCAGGGCGCAGGCACTTGTGGAGGAAACGCCCCTCCGCAGGCTGCTCCACAGGCTCCCTTCCAAGCGCGTCGCTCTTCGCGCTGGTATCCTGCGGCTGCATCGCGGGGTCCCGAGGTGCAACGCGCAGCTCGGCGGAGGCCGCACCGAGCGGCGCGGCTTGTCGGTGGTCGCCAACTCGCCCCGGCACGGCCTGCCCCTGCCCCTGCCCCTGCCCCTGCCCCTGCCCCTGCCCCTGCCCCTGCCCCTGCCCGGGCTGAGCCGGCTCGGCGTGCGGCAACTGCGGCAACCTGCCTCGGTGCGACCGTGCGAAGGCCGAGAGCGAGTCGAGCGACGCCGCCAGCGGGTCGCTCTGAAGGGGCCGCAGCTCTGGCTCCTGCCCCTCGCCACACGAGGCCGCCTCTGAGCCGCCCGCCCGTCGGCCATGCCTCGCGTGCCCGGCATCGTCGACAAAGTCCTGCTTGGCCGCGGCACGTAGCGGCCTCGCTGTGGCGTGTGGCGAGCTCGACGAGAGAGCCGGGGTCCCCAGTGAGCATGCTTGCAACCAAGCGGGGGGCTGCTGCGACGCGGCCGTGGCAGGCGCGACGTGCGCGCCTCCGCTGCCCGTGCCCGTGCCATCTGAGCAGCAACGCATGCCTTGGCTCGGGGTGGACGAGTGCTGAGGCTGCGCACTGCTCGGCAGTGGCTGCTGCGCCAGGGGCGGCGACATTGCAGCGTGTGGCGCCACTGCGCTCCCATGTGGAAGGGGCGCGGGATCATCGTTGGCACCAGCTGAAGTCTGGGCGGCGGGCGCGGCAGGCGCGGCAGGCGCGGCGGGCGCGGCGGGCGCGGCGGGCGCGGCGGGCGCGGCGGGCGCGGCGGGCGCGGCGGGCGCGGCGGGCGCGGCGGGCGCGGCAGGTGCGGCAGGTGCGGCGGGCGCTTCAGGTGGGAACGGCGGCCGCACGCGCGGGTGAGGACCTTGCCGCCCGGCTGTGTTCGTCTCATCGACCTCGCTGGCCTCCGTGGCCTCGTCGACGCCGCTGGCCGCAACGTCGTTGGTCTCAAAGTCCTCCGCCCCGCCCCCCGTCGTCAGCGCGGCGCCGCGCTGCTCCGCCTCCTGCCACGCGCGATGGGCGTGCGCAGCGGCCTGCGGTGGCGGCGCCGCCCTGGCCAGCTCCGAGCCGTCGACGCTCTCGAGCTGCTCGAGGAGCTGCAGGAGGTAGCGCTGCTTCGATGGCTCGAGCTGGGTCAGCCGCGACGATAGCTCCGCCGCGCTCGCCTCGACGGTCGCGCCCCCTCCGGCGGCGCCGGCGCGGCTCGGAGCTGCCCCCACTAAGGGCGTCGCAAGCGGCCCTCGCTTGGTCGCCCATGTGCTGCCGCGGCTGGGCTGCGGCTTGGCGCCGCCCCCGGCCGCATCGTCACATGGCGCGTCGGGTGGGCTGGCTGTGGCTGCGGGCGGCACGCTTCCCTGTGCGCGCGCCGCACGTGCCGCCGAGCCCACCAGGAGATTGGGCTTGGTGCGGGGCGACTGCGCATTAGGCATAGGTGCGCCAGGGCCTGGCAGGCTGCGTGGCGCGGACGACGGAGCCAGCAGCGGCCCGGCTCCGGCCGGCGTGGCGGCTCGCCGAGTTGCAGCTTGGAGGGGTATGCTGCGAGCTGGGCCGGCCGACTGGGCCCGAGTGGGCCGCGACGATGCGCGCCTCACGCTCGGCTGCGGCGGTGCCGCCTCCTCCGCCTCCTCCGCCTCGTCAACCTCCTCCGCGACCTCCTCCGCGATGCCATCCGCAAAGGCTCGCTTCTCCTCCACCACCACCTCCTCCACCTCCTCCTCCACCTCGTCGCTCACCTCGTCGCTCACCTCGTCCTCCACCTCGTCCTCCGCCCCTGCCGCCTCGCCCATGGCACGCGCGCTCTTGAGCTCGTGCAGCGAGATGCGCAGCTCTGCGATCTCGTGGTGCAGCTCTGTCGCACGGCCGTGCCCTTGCCGAGCTGCTGCCGCCTGCCCCGGGTCGTCGAGCTCGTCCTCGAAGTCGTCGCCGTACTCTCCCGTGTCCTCGACCTCGGCACTGGCCGCGGCCACAGCTTGGCTAGTCGCTCGGTTGTGCAGTGGCGGTGCAGCTTGGGGATGCTCGTGCTCAGCGTCACCATTGCACGCGGGGCCCATCTCTGCGCCGCCAAGCGGCGCCGACTCGCCCTCGGCGTGTGGCCGCACCCTCAGCTGCTGACCGTCGGCCGCGAGCATTCTGACAGTCTCCTGCTGCCAGCCCCTCCTAGGAACGGTGGGGTCTGGTCGGCGTGCCTGGCGCGCACGCCCACCCGCCCTAGCTGCTGCCGCTTCGGCTTGCTGCTGCCGCTTTGCAGTGATCCGGTCCTTGTTCGCACCGGAGAGGAGCAGGTCGAATCCCTCTTCTCGCGCGGCTTTGAAGCGCCGGTTCTTGTCCGCGCCTAGGCTCGCCAGCTCAGCGCGCAGGCGGTTGCGCTCGGCCAGCTGCGCGAGGGCCACCTTGTCTCTGTTTGCCGCGAAGGACATGGTGCTCTGCTTTTCACACGGTGCGACGGCGGGCACACCGAAACAGCGCGCGTGAAGTTTTCTCCAACTGTACATGTACAACTTCCTTCTCTGTCCACTGCCCTCGCGTCCGCTGGAAACCTTGATCGCCTTTCACGAGAGTTCTGGCGCCTGCTGGGCCGACAGCGCCGCTGCCAACATGGTGCGTGCACGCCCGCCTCTGCTCGCCCCCCCCCTCCCGACCCTGTGCTAACACCTGCAGCTCGCATCAAATTGGCTGTGCCGCCGCCTCGGGCCGCCTGACTGCTAACCCTTGCCTGCTGCGCCTGCGCGGCAGCCCTCGGTTGCTGAGGTGCAGAAGACCTTCGAGCAATTCAAGAAGGCGTTCACTGGAGCAGGGGACCAGCTGGATGCCTGCCTGCAGCTCATGACGCAGCTGAAGATCGCGCTGCTCGACTTCAGCTCGCTGCCGCCTGCCGCAACGGACGGCTCGGCGACGGCGCAGCAGGAGCTCACGCTGGCACGTGAGATCTTGGAGCACGGCGCGCTGCTCTCGATCAAGATGATGGACATCCCTTCGTTCGAACGGTACGTGGCGCAGCTGAAGGTCTACTACACGGATTGCGCGGCGCATCTGCCGGAGTCTCAGCGGCAGTTTCCGATCCTCGGGCTCAACCTGCTGCGGCTGCTGGCGCAGAACCGGATCGCCGAGTTCCACACGGAGCTGGAGCAGATTCCGATGGCGCTGCAGCACTCCAATGTCTACATCAAGTTCCCCGCGCAGGTCCCGTCGCACACCCATCGGCAGAGCCTCTCACCCCGCACATACACCGGGCCCAGCCTGCCCCACTGACCGGCCGCCCGCGCCAATGCCGCAGCTGGAGCAGCACATCATGGAGGGCTCCTACAACAAGGTGCTCTCCGCGAAGCAGGACGGGCAGTACGCCAAGGAGGGCATGTTCTTCATGGACATGCTCGTCGACACGGTGCGCGACGAGATCGCAGAGTGCAGCGAGAAGGCCTACGCCAGCATTAAGCTCGCGGACCTGCAGGCGCTGCTGATGCTCGGCTCGGAGGCCGAGCTGCGTGAGTTTGCCGAGACGGTGCTGCGGCCCTCCACCCTGCCTTGGCCTCCTGCCCCTGGCCTCCTGCGCCCTGGCCTCCTGCGCCTCGCCGTCCTCTCAGCGGTGTGTGCCGTGCGGTCGCAGAGAGGATGGGCGACACAGAACGGGAACGTCACCTTCAGCGGCACCTCAGAGAAGGTGGCGGCGCTGCCGGCATCGCAGATGATCCAGCAGACCCTCAGCTACGCAAAGGAGCTCGAGAGGATCGTTTAACGCCGGGAGGCATCTCGCAACGGGTCTGGCGACCGTGAGGTTGCTGCGGCTGTTCTTCTGTGGACAGCGGGGGTGCAGCTGGTGAGGTGAGAGTTTGAATTGTTTCATAATTGGACCGGCTGTGCCCTTTCTTTCAGACAGACAGTCTCTCTGATCTATCTATGTCACGCGGCGGAGAGAGCGCTGGGTGCACGCTCGTTGTGTGGTTAACCTTTCGCGCCGCCTGACGCGCACCGCATATCGAGGACGACCAGCGGCCGCACCGCATATCGAGGACGACCAGGCTCCAGGGGCTATAACGAGAGAGGCCGCTTATGTGCCTGCCTGATAGTTAAGATAAGATAAGAGTTTTCACGACGCTACACGACTCGCGCCGCTACACAATCTTGCTCTCTTATCTTATCTCACAATCTCTGATCCATCTTTCTTAGTTCCCCAGGTATTCTCTCAATGTTACATTGAGGGCTCTACTTTGTGACACAAAGCGCAGCGCCGCACCAAGGCAAAATGCGTTGCTCCACCCTCACAAGCACCCACATACAATGGCTGTGGGCTGGCGTCCGGCTCACACGCATGGTTATGACGCAGAGCTTGCGCACACCAGCATACGCGCCCCCTTGGCCCTTCTAGTAGCCACAGCTGCGCGAGGCGCACAGTTGGGGTGCATCACCCAGGTGCCAGAAGTTTGTACCTTGGCCAAGGCTGACGCTGGTGGTCTGTCGTGGCAGGGTAGCTACGGCGCCTGCTCAGTACGGAAGCTTGCCCCAGGGCGAGATGGACGACGGAAAGGTGAGTCGCTGCCCAGCGCCTGAGTCTCTTAATGCTTTGGGGGGAGTGGCCCTGCGTTGCGTCGTGCCGTGCGGTAAGTAAGGGCCCAATGCCAGCTACCGGCGCTAACTAATCTCATTGCTCCCGCGTGCAGAACCAGGGAATCCAGAAGCTGCTCCAGGCAGAGTCTGAGGCTGCGGAGGCTATCCGGATCGCCAGGGAGGCCAAGGTCATTCGACTGAAGCAGGCCAAGGCCGAGGCGGAGGTGGAGATTGCTGCATACAAGGCGCAGCGGGAGGAGCAGTTCCAGGCTCTCGCTAAGCTGCGCACCGGCGACTCGGGTGTGCACCAAAAAGCGGTGGCCATCGAGACCGAGAAGGAGCTCGCCATGGTGTCCTCCAAGGTTGCTGCGAACAAGGGTGCGATGATCGAATCGTTGCTAAAGTCGGTAACGACCGTGGGCAACTGAGCGTGCGCGCTGATCCCCGATTGATTATTCGGTGCGCTCCTGCGGCGTTGGTTGCGAGACAGCAGACGAGGAACGTGAGGCACCGGTTGAGTGCAGAGTGGACGTACGTGTGTTCGAGTATTTCAGAGGCGTCGTAGTGTTAGAAACCATTATTGCCCCGTCAGTCGTCTCATCTGAAGCACGCCCCATAAAAATGCGATCGGAGTTTTTAGCGTGCGCGCGCGCGGGGAGCGAGATGCCTTGTAGGATATTCGCTAGCTACCGGGATATAGCGCCGCGAACGGAAACCCGACGCCGTCAGTCTAGAGTCTAGTGCTCTACGTACGGTGCGGGTTTGGTGCACGCCTGGGTGGGACAGATCCTCTTAAATTGTAACGTGTTTAAGAGGTGATTCGTCCGTCCCACTGAGACGCTCGCCGCTCGGTGCCACGATGCCGGCATGCCGCCTGGCCGGCGGCCACGGCCCGGGACTTGGTTAGCTGTCTTAAAGCACGGAGGCACCCTGGGTCCGTGCTTTAAAGCACAGCTTCAGCTCAGGCGGCTGTGCGTTCAGCGTGGAAAGTGGCACCGAGCCGAACAAGACGGTGCCCGACCCGGTGCACGGATCCAGTCTGGACCAAGCCACGCGGCCAAGGGGGGCGCCCCACTGCCACCCACCATCATGGCTATCGCCACTGCACTCCCCAGGCTGCTCATGGCCGCTGCCGCGCCCGCAATGGCATGGCTGCCACTCAACGTCGCTATCGTCGACAACGACAGAGGTGACAGCCCGAGCTCATATATCGCGTGCGCGCTTAGGGCTGGTGCTCTAGAGCTGCCGTCGGGTACCCCTTGGATGCATGCAAGGTGGCAGCCGTTGACCGGAACCTGCTGTTGAGCCAGAGCGCGCGCGGTGGCATGACCCGGCGCTAGGCCGGTGGCTTGGGCTCACGCCTGAGCAGCCAGCACTCTCGTCTGCCTGAGGGGCTTCCCAAGGCGGCCCAGGGTGGCCCTGAGTCGGGTTAGTGACCCTCCCGGGCTGGGTAGGCATTAGGGAGCCCTGGGGGCGGCTAGGGGGACGATACGCGAAAAACGTTACCATCTGTCCCACCCAGGCGTGCACCAAACCTGCGAGTCTATCGTAATAAATTCCCCATCCCATTCGCCGCATCCACGGCGAATGGGGAAACCATCGAAAAATATCTACATGAGAGTTTTTTTTGTGCGAATGTAGTTCCTTTGGAAAACCAGCGGCGCCTAAGCGGCGAATGTAGTTTCTTTGGAAAACCAGCGGCGCCTGAGCGGATCCGGCACACACTTTTCTTTTTCAATGGGAATTTATTTTCAATGGGAATTTATTTTCGTTAGACATTACGTGCGTATGTGGTTCACTAGTGGCATGATTGTTGGTTTGGATCGGTAGTCGCGGAGCGTTTCTGGGTGTGGATTCAAACCAACTGAATCTTTGAGGGTATACCGGGTGCCTTTCTTCGGGGGAGAGGCCCTGTCTGGCCGGGGCGCGGGAGTTCCACCGCGTTGTCCCCCGGTCCAAGTAGCGAGCACCCCGCGGCTTGGAGGCAACCAAGCGCCGGACTGGTCTGCCAATGACCGAGGGCCCTGCGCGTGAGGACTCGCCGTAGTGCGTATGTGCACGTTCACTAGTTGCATGATTGTTGGTTTGCCATCGGACATCGGTAGTCGCTCTAGTCGCGGAGCGTTATCTCTTTCTGGGTGTCGGGATTCAAAACCAATTGTGAATTGAATCTTTGAGAGGGTATAACTTTTTTGCGAATGTAGTTTCTTTGTTGAGAAAGACGAGGAAAATACCGTGTGTGTCACCGACACTCCGACGGCACCATGTTACACACCGTGCGAGCGGGCGCGCGCGAGGTGCAAAGCTCTGCTCGCACCGCGTGTCGATGTATTTTGACATGTGCAGCCGCGACAAATACGGCACGTTTGAAGAGGCCTCAGTGCGACCGCGCCACCAGTGCCGGGCCCCGAGAAGCAGGCACGCCCCGACGGCCGCTCAGTGCAGGCTCGTGCGGTCACCCGCGAGGGGGCTGCTGCGGAAGCTTGAGGGCAGGACGAGGTCCTGCCGCACGGGGTGGGAGCACGCGCGCGCGTCAGTGCCTGGGGGAGCCGGGCCACGGAGCTTACGCGGCGGGCAGGTGCGCACCTTGAGCTTCTCGCCCTGTGCCCTCGTGGGCAGCCAGGTGGGCGAGCCATGGGGGCTGATGACGCCCCCGTCCTCCTCGGGTATGGTCTCGCGCGGCTTGCGGGTCTCGTCAAGAGGCTCGTCCATCTGGTTGAAGCGGAAGGTGCCGAAGGGGTTGAAGGCGATCCACGAGGGTATGCGGCTCATGCCCGCGCTCGACGGGCTGGAGGAGCGCAGGATGCCATCCTCCTCCTCGCCTAGCAGGCCTGCGAGGTTTGTGGTGGGCTGCGCCTCATCGGACTGCTTGGCGAGGTTGGTGATGGAGTTGGCACGGCGCGTCACGTGCCACGCGCCGACCTTGCCGCTGAAGATCTTGACGAGGCCGATGATGACGAGGCTGATGGTCCACGTGATGTACAGCGGGCCGCACAAGTAGAAGATGAGCACCCACAGCGCCGTCAGCTTGGTGTCATGCTGCACCGCGCGCAGCACGGCCGCCGCCACGACGAGCCAGTAGGTGATTAGCGAGTAGTAGAGCTCGCCGCGCGTCCAGAAGCCCCAGTCGGTGATGACGTAGAAGAGCGAGAGGTAGGGCGTGATCACCCCCGCGCAGAAGGTCATGCACATGATGAGCCAGCGCAGGGGGAAGATGAAGAAGAGCCCAAAGGCCTTGCGGCAGCTGAAGTCGCGCTTCTTGGCGAGGGCCTTCATGCACGACAGCGTCACCTGGTCCCACCCGATGAGCCAACGCAGCCGCTGCCTGTACAGCGTCTGCAGGTCGGCGGGCGTGAGCTCCCCGGAGCGCGCCTCGGGGCAGAAGGCGAGCTTGCGATTGTTGAGGATGGCGCGCGCCGAGACGTCGATGTCCTCGGTCTGGACGACGGTGGAGAACTGGTAGTCGCGCAGCACGGAGACGCGCCACAGCGCGTTCGAGCCGCCGAAGAAGCCGGTGGAGGAGATCACCTCGAGGATCGGGAAGAAGATGAAGAACTGCGCGAAGAACTCGGCGCCGATGAAGCGTGCGAGGCAGGTGTGCGCGCACGTCGCCTGCTGCAGGTCGCGGATGTAGACGGAGCCTTGCACCGCGTCGGCGCCGGTCTCCTCGAGCTTATCGACGAGGATCTGAAGCGACTCCGCGTCGGGGTGGTGGTCGGCGTCGTAGATGGCCACCAGTGGCTCGCTCACCTGCTTGATAGCCACGTTGAGGTTCTCCGCCTTGGACCTTGAGCCGTGCACGCGCAGCACCTTGACCCGCCGGCCGAGCTCGAACTCGACGCTCTCGAGCGCGCGCAGATCCTTCTCGATGGCCATGTCTGTCGGCGTGTTGTACACCACCATGAGCGTCAGCTGGCCGGGGTAGGTTAGTTGCGTGATGCAGTGCTGGATAGTCCCCATGATGATGCCCTCCTCGTTGGGCAGGAAGCAGGGTACGATCGCGCACACGGGCGGGTACTTGCTCGGATCGTCAGAGCCCGGCGGGCGCGCCCGCAGGTGATCCACCGCTCTGCCACGGATCCAGCCGCCGATGCAGAGGTACGCGGAGATCGGACAGAAAGCCGTGTTGATGACGCATAGAAGGAACAGGACGACGAACATAGTCCACTGCAGACCTTCGCCAGGGGCATTGGGGTCTACCTCGGAGGCCGCGTCCACCACGGAGGAGAGCAGCATGAGGCACGCGGCCGCGCCCGACGCCCCTGCTCCCGACGCGCTTCGTCAGAAACTCGCGCTCATGTGCTGTATGTGCATATGCATGTGCATGTGCATGTGCATGTGCATATACTGTACAGTACAGATGGGTTAGATATGATACACGCTCGCGCCCAAATCGATGGCGACGCACGAGCGATCGTACGCTGATCTTGAGGCTGAGCTCGACGCGATACTCGCAGAGGACGAGGACGCCGTGTCGTCGTCGCAGGACGAGGACGATACTGCGCAGGCCTCGCCTCTGCCGTCCCCGCCTCTACTGGCAACGGATGCGAACGTGCCGCAGCCGCCCCTGCCGCCCCTGCCGCCCCTGCCGCCGATTGATTATGAGAGCGAGGCGCATCGCCAGCTGCTTGAGCACTGCAAGCGGCTGGACGAAGTCGAACCGCCCAGGTCGCCGGCAGCAGGAGGGCTGCGATGCCCAGCCGCAGAGAGAGAGCGTGAGGCGGCGCAGGTAGAGGCGGCACGGCAGGCGGCCGTGAAGAGGGCGGCGGCTTGACGGCGAGAGTGCCACATGCACATGCACATGTGCATGCTGAACACGTTGACATGTTGGAGTGAGCCGGCTCTCTGACTGCGCGGGCGTGCGGTGTTGCGGGCGCTCGTGCGAGGAGCTGAGATGGGAAATGGGCAGCGGCGCTGTTGCGGACAAAGACGCAGAGCCTCCATCGGACGACGACCATCGAGATTGGCCGTGTGCGAGCGGTGCAGGCGCACCGCGCGCGGATCCTGCACCGTGCACCACTCGCGGGGCACCCGCGACCACGGCAAGGGACGTGGCGCCTGTGAGCTCTGAGCTGCACGCGATGCCGATGTCATTCGAGCAGGGCCCGCGCCAACTGCGAGTGGTATCACGGAGAAAATGATTGGTAGCGTCAAGCCGCCAGCGTGAGAAAGAGACCCGAAGGCCAGGTAGGTTACCCCCACCCCGGTCTTCTTGCTCAGCCTCGTGCGTCGTGAGGTGAACATTTGTTTTGGCCACTCAGGTCTCACGCGCGGAGGTGGCCCAAATAAACAATCATGCCAGTCGCGCCACGATAATCCCACCCCAAGCGTTTTCGTCCGCTGTAAGTTCCCACGAGAAAAACGGACGCGCCAACGGAAGTTCGGCTGGCTCTGCGGCCCCTCTGCGCTCGCGCGGGGCGCCGCCCTACTAACCGGCGGGCGAAAAAGATGTTGAACATCCGTGTCCGTGCAGCGCTGCTGCTCTGCGCGGCCAGTCTATTGCTCCTCTTGCTCTGGAGGAACGAGCAGGCTAGCGCGGTGGAGAACACCTTCTTCTACGCGGACGATGGCGACAACGACTTGCTGGCGACGGAGACTGGGGACGCGTTCAGCGAAGTCAGTCAGCAGAAGCAGGAGCAGCCCGTGCCCGTCGTGGAGTCCGTTTGCGCCCTTGCCGAGTTTGCCCCGAGGGCGCGGCGGCTCAACATGACGATCTTCGTCTTCGCTTGGCGGCGGCTCGCTTCGCTGCAGCGCCTGCTGGACTCCTTGCAGGCGGCCGAGTATTGCGGGCACCAGATCCCACTCACGATCTTCGTCGATGGTGGCGCGAGCGAGGCCGTGGTGTCAGCCGCGAAGGCAGCGGCCTGGACCCACGGCAAGAAGGCCCTCGTGCTGTACGACGACGTCGGGCTGACGCTGGGCGGCCGTGGCATGTGGATCAACGCGTCCAGGCTGGACGCGCCCGACCACACGCACGTGTTGCCGCTGGAGGATGACATCGAGGTCTCCCCGCTGTACTACTGGTGGCTGCTGCGCGCCGCGCACTTCTACGACCCGCCCGCCGGTGCCCCGGCCGGGGGCGAGGGCGGCAGTGTGGAAGAGGAGAGGGCTGTGGCAGACGATGGCCGCCGGCTGTACTTCAGCGACGGGGAGCGGCTGCTGCGGCGCGACAGGCTCGTCGGCATCTCGCTGTACACTCCTCGGCTCAACGAGATCGCCTACCCGCAGGTTAAGTGGTCGCCCGATCTGGCGACACAGCAGCCGGCCTTCCTGCTGCAGGTGCCGTGCAGCTGGGGCGCGCTCTACTTCGGTAGCGTGTGGAAGGACTTCCTCCGCTTCTACATGCAGCGCGTGAGACCGCCCTTCTTCGACCTGGCGCAGGAGGCGGCGCAGCGCGGCATCGGCAAGGACCTCGAGCCGCTGGGTGAGCCCTGCCTGCAGCTGCCCCTGTCGCGCTCCAACGTGTGGCCCCGCAGCTGGAGGCGATTCATGCTCGACTACATGTACGGCCGCGGGATGACGATGCTCTACCCCAACCTCGCGAGGCAGCGCTCCTTCTCGACGACGTACATGGAGCGGGGCGGCCACAGCGGCAAGGACGGCAGTACGGAGGAGGTCCCAACCCACGCCCTGCGCCAGGACATCGATCCGCTCAAGACGGTGCCGCTGCTCGCAGCCCTCGAGATCAGCGAGGTGCACCGGAGGCTCGAGCGGTTGCCCCCGCTCGAGTCGCTCCCCACCTTTGACCTGCACCACAGCCGTCGCTCGCGCGCCTCGCTCGTGCTGCAGGCGCTGCTCTGCCCACCACCTTGCCACCTTGCCATCTCGCCACTTTGCCACCTTGCCACCTTGCCACCTTGCCATCTCGCCACTTTGCCACTTTACCACCTTGCCACCTTGCCACCTTGCCACCTTACCATCTTGCCACCTTGCCATCTCACCATCGGCTCGCGCGTGCTGCAGGGCTTCTCGTTCACCGAGAGCATACGCTGGTGGGGCGTCCGCCACGCCGCACGCCTGGGCGCCTCACCCGAGTTGGCCGAGCAGCGGCGCGCCTTGGCCGCAGACTACAACGCACTCGCCGCCACGTGGTCAGGCGTCAGCGACATGGGAGGCGCTGCCGCCGCCGTGACTCAGCAGGGGGTGGGCGCGGGCGTGGGCGCGGGCGCGGCCAGCGGCAGCGAGCCAGCGCGCGGCTGTGCGCTAGAGCAGCTCTGGCACGCCACTGCCGGCACGGGCGCGGCCCCGCACGGCCAGCGGGCGGAGGCGGCCGACGGTGCGCGCAAGTACCTCGTCTACCAGCCGCCTGGCGGGCTGGGCGAGTGGTTCGTCGCGCTGCGCAACGCCGCGGCGGTGGCGCGCAGCCTGGGCCGCACGCTGGTGCTGCCGCACCTCATGTGGGATGGCGGCGCGGCGACGCCCGTGCGCTTCTCGCGCGTCTTCTCGCTGGCGCCGCTCAAGGCACTCCTGCCCGAGATGCTCGAGATGGAAGAATTCGTCAAGCTCCGCCTCGCGCCGCGCCGCATTGCGCTGCTTCGCGTCAAGGAGCCGCACCTGCTCCCCTCGCGCACCTACTTCGATCAGGTGGCCGGCTGGGCCAACGTGAGCTCAGTGCACATGCCTGCGCAGAGCTGTGCTGCCAAGGACTACGCGCGGCTCTACGGCGGCTGCTCCGACCGCGTGCTCGCCTTCTCGTCGCTCTACGCTGCCTTCGACGGCTTCGGCGAGGATGCGCAGGCGCAGGCCTGGCTAGAGGCGAGCCTGACCCCGGCGCTCCTCCACGACCTACCCGCAGTGAGCGCCAAGGCGGAGCGCATCATCAACCGGCTGCGGCGCGACCGCCCCACCTTCAGCTGCGTCCATCTCACCGATCTCGACACAGCGGTCATCAACGCGTGCGCCTCTGCCCGCGCCGCCCGCCGCACCGCCCGCTCCGCCGCCCGCCGCTCCGCCGGCCCGCCACCGCCCCACCATGGCCCTC
>Ga0209302_10000806_pt1 | contig 18076 bp, 24 predicted proteins | sample ArcOceMetagenome_2_FD_187445 | JGI IMG/M metagenome (GOLD analysis project Ga0209302, IMG submission 187445) | Marine eukaryotic phytoplankton communities from Arctic Ocean - Arctic Ocean ARC135M Metagenome (SPAdes) (version 2) | ecosystem: Environmental > Aquatic > Marine > Oceanic | place... | reverse complement strand
GTGCAGCCGTGCAGGCCCGTCGGTGCCACACAGTGGCCGTGCTCGGTCGTCGCACGTCGGTGCCGGTGTCCCGGATATTAATCACAAAAAAAGTTGTGCTGCTCGGTTCTTTCTCTCCACTTTCGTATCAACAGTTAGTTCACACATGAATATCTACCGTCAGGCATGTGTCAAGGCATGCGCATGTGCATGTGCATGTATAGACTCTACCGGTGCGCGGAGCCCCGGGCGGGGGACCGAGGGTAGAGAGTAGCCTAGAGAGAACGACGCCGACGGACGCCCTCCTCCTGCGATCGTCTCCCTCTGGGGACCCTCACGTCGCGGGCCCGGGCGAAAACCCGCTCTCGTCCGAGGGGGCAGCGGTCGTCCGCCTGGCGAGCGTGAGCTTTCCGCCAGGCGCGTAGTCCGGGCGTGGGCTCGCGCACTTGTGGCAGGCGGAGGCCGAGGCCGAAGACTGCACGTTGCACCTTGGGCACAAAAAGGAGCCGAGGGACACTTCGCCGGCTGTCTCGCGCGGCGCCCACGCGAGGATCAGCGTGCGGTGCGGGCGCAGTGGCTGGTGCTGCAGCCGCGCCTCAGCCTCGAGCAGCTGTCGCTGAGCGTGGATAGCCGCGTCGACGTTGGCGGAGCCAAGCGTGGCCACCCGCCCGATGAGGTGCCACGGCCGAGGGTCGACGGCCTCGCGCTGACCCCTCTTGGACGCACCGGGCTGCATGCTTCCGCTCGCGTCGCGTCCGGCCTGGCAGGACTTATTTGGTCTGGCGTAGACTTGCAGGATTTGTGTCCCAGGCTGCGCAGTGAGGGTTTCAAAGTTGAGCCGCGCCGCCTCGAGGCGCTGCTGCTGTGCGGTTGCGCCTCCCCCCCAGGGCAAGGTCCAGCCGGCCGCCGCCGCCGGAAGGCAGAGGCAGAGGAGAAAAATGCTCTTGCTGCTTGTCGTAGGCATGCTCACCGCGAGCGCCGTGCTGGCGGCCAGTTTTTTTGCTCATCAACATTCGGACCGTGGGCGACGCGCAGCGCGCTCTGATGACGCACGACGCCAACCGCACGCAGGCGGGAATGGCTTGCACGAGCCACTTCCGCAGTGACGCACCCGTCACGACGTGCGACTCCTTCTGCAACATGACACATTCCAATAGGCATTGCTCCTGGTGCAAGTGCAAAGCGTGCGTTCTCTGTGGCGGCGATGCTCTGAACTTGCCGACGAGACGCGGAGGGAAGTGGATAGTAAGGCTGCCCCAAGGGACACCGATAAAAGTCGTGGTCTGCCTCTACGGGACGCTGGCACGATCGATCCAGCATACCTGGCCAGTGATCTCACGTCGCGTCATCGCTCCTCTGGTTGCGGCTGGACACACAGTCGCTGTGTACGGCTGGTCAATGGAGCTGGAGGCCATCGACGGGGTCACGGCCAATCAGAGCGCCGTCCACACTGTGCCATGGACAGTTTTCCAGAGCGCGCGCCAGGCGGACGTCGACGAGCTGATCGAAAAGCGATGTGCCGACACGCCGGCGTGGTGTGAGGAGCACCAAGGCGGCATTTTTCAGGCGGACGGATGGCACGGTGTGGGTCCACGGAAGCCCGTCCTTGGCCACGAGCGCCGGTTCTCGAGTAGGAACGGCTTCCGGCAGCTCTACAGTGAGTGGCGCGTCGGCGGCTTCCTGCAATCGCCCGAGGGCAGCAAATATGATGCGGCCGTCGTCCTGAGTCCCGACTACCACGTGGCGCTCGACATTGACGTGGAAGCGGTGTACCGCTCTGCCAGCTTACGCGACACTGTTTACACTACCAGCATTAACGATGGGATGTTCTCGCACCTGCATGCCAACCTCAGCATCACGGACGGCTTCTATTTTGGAGCGCCTCGCGCGCTGAGTCGAGTCCTGCAACGTTACGACAACTTAACGGCCATCAGGAAGTTCCTCCGCCGGTTTCACAGCACGGGCCCGTTAGACTTCGAGGCCGTGCTAGGTGGAGCATTCCGGAAGGCAAAGATCAGCCGGGAAGTCACACCGATGGTCTTCTTCAAGATCCGCGCCAACGGCGTGCCCGACTGGCAAGGTGGGCACAACATTCGCGCCCTTCCAGAAGCATCGCAACGGAAAGTGGTGCGCGAATGGAGCAAGCTGACCCTTAAGCTCTGCGCCCTGGAGTACACGCCTCCCAAGAAGGGAGTGCACGTCTCGACGGCAAGGGACTACACGTGCGCGTGCCACGGGCAGGCGCGCTTTGGTACCCCAGGCAATTTCTCAATCTGGCAGCCGGTGGAAATGTCGGACTCGAGGCGGACAAACTACATGCGCTGCGAAGCGAGCTTGTTCAGCCGGCCGCGGTACAGGGCTTCCTCAAACATGACCCGCCGCAGGTGCCAGTGCAGGGTCAGTGAAACGCAGCATGTCGATCGGGAAGGGCCATATGCGCTGCCATGGGCACGGGCGTATGCAGGAAAACGCATGGCACAAGGACGCTAGAGCTAGCTATCTAGAGCAAAGCTAAAGCTGATAGAAAACAAAAGCAACAGCTGGCGAGCGACGCCGCGCGCCGCTGTTTTGGGGTCGAGGTTGGGGTGATAGTAGCAATTTGTTGGCGGTAAGAACGCAGCGCGGGCATGACCCTGCTGCGTCGCGCCGGAGAACTCGTACCGTACTCACCCCATGGGACTCACGTCTCACCCCGCTCACCCAGAAATTTTGGCCGGCTCCCCTTCGGCGGAGTCGCGTCCGCATCGCACATCGGGCGGAGCCGGGCGTCTTATCGGGCGGAGCCCGGCTCCGCTTTGGGCTCCTCCCGGGCATTTGGGCTCCTGCCACGTGGCCGGAATGGCTGTGCCGGATTTGTTCACCCCAGCGACCTCACCACCCCTCACTTAAACGCACACTCACTCTCAACTGGCCTGTGGGCACTGTGAGAGAGGTGAACAAATAAATCCGGCACAGCCGCTACGGCCCTTAAAACCCGGCTCCGCCTGATTTATATACAGTGAGTGGGGCGGCCCGCCCCGATGAGACGCGGCTCCGCCAGCTTGCACCGCCAGCTGAGACGCGAGTCCGCCGAAGGGAGCCGCTAAAAATAGCTAGTAGACGCGTTGTAACCTTTTTAAGTAAAGCTCTGAGATTGGAGAAGAAGAAGAAGAAAAAGGCAATAGAGGGGGGGGGGGAGTCTCGGAAAGGGAAAAAACAGTCCTCAAAACTTGCAAAGCCTCGCGTTCGATTGGGGCCTCTACGCGCTTCGCGTCCACACCCTACTTCCGAATTGGGTCAACCGATCCCTGGCAGTGGGTCTCCACCTGCGATGATCACTGCCACCATCGACCAGTCGGTCTTGCTGAGCAACCTTGAGGTGCAGCGTAATTCCGACTCGGCGCAGGCGCTCCAGCGGAAGGAGAAGGAGCTGAAGGATTGGTCGCTTCGTGCCGCTAAGGAGGCCCTGCGCGGCATTAGGATGGACGATGGACGTCGAACGTGGGGCCAGCTGAGCCCTAAGCAGGTCACGGCCCTTTGGATCGGCGCTGCTAGTTCCATTGGCGCTGTCGGCCTCGGGCTCGACTGGGGGATGAAGTGGCTCCTGCTACCGCTCGCCGCTGCCGTCTTCCGGGCGCCGTCTGACCAACGAGCCTTCGTCTTTGCGCTCTGCTACGCCGCGATCCTCCTGGGTCTCGAGCTCTTTATCCTCAAGGGCACCCAGATCGATGGTGCGCCCACGCCACAGCTACCTCCCCTCAGACGCCGATGACGCTGTTTTATCGTGTGTGCGCGCCTCGTCTCGCAGCCGGCATGGAAGTGGCGGTCGTCGAAATGGAACCCGCCATTCTTAAGGTCTTTAGCACGCTGCACTGCCCCACACTCTCGTGGGCGAGCGTGCCCTTGCTTCCGGGCACGCTGGCGCTGCTCTCCGGCGGTGGCTTCCGTAACTGCAGCGAGGTGACGATCGTGGCACAAGACGGCACCGAGCACACCGCGCCCGCGCTCGACGCGTCTACCGCCGCGCTCAAGTTCAGAATGCCCGACGTGCCAGGTCCGCACCTCTGTGTACCTCTGTGCACCACTCAGCACAATCTCTGCACTCCGTCTGCACTCCGTCAAGCCGCCATCTGCCCTTCGCCTGCCCTCTATTTGTACATGTATTCCTCCGCACCCTCTCTGCAGGCGCCTTTGACGTCAGGGTCGATGGCAGCGCGCCGCTACCTGTCAACGTGCCCGATATGTGCGCGCCCGCAAGTTCGAACCAAGCTGACGTTCGAACTAAGCTGCCCCTCAACCGCACTGACGCTTGCCTCTCCTACCGCGTGGTGTGCACAGCTGGTGGTGGCAGGGCGATGCGGGTGATGCGAGCACGCCGGGTGGCTGGCTGCGCGTGTTCGGCCGCGCGCTGACTTCCGTCGCCGACCCCGCCGCCGCGTGGCCTCATCCGGACGCCGAGGACGCCGAGGACGCTGCCCAGGCTTCCCGCGCGCAGTTGGACGCGGCTGTTGCGCGCGGCGACTTCGCGCAAGCGCGCGTCGCGCTGAGCGCACTCGAGCAGCACCAGCACCGCCGTGCGGCGATGGCCGCGCCACCCACCACACTCCGCCTGGTGCGCGCTAGCGGTGGGGCCGAGCTTCGGCTGAGCGCGATCAACGCGACGGCGTACCACGCCTCGTTTGAGCTGCCGCCCTCTCTCGCGCCAGGCGCGTACCGCCCCGTCAGCCCATGCGATGGCCCAAGCCCGAAAGGGTGACCCTGTTGCGGCACCTGAGCACCGCCCTGCCGCCCAGGCGCCTACGTGGCGCATCTCTCCAACGGCCTTTCCACGCCCTCGCACGACGGCTGGAGCGCGCTGCGCATGTTCGCCTCGCCCGCCGCGCCCAACGCCAGCCTCGTGCATGTGACGCCGCCGCGCAAGTGGAGCGACGCCACCTTCACCGTAGACTGCGGTTGGTCGCTGCCCCTCGAGCAGCGCAGCTGCGGCTGGGCGGGTGCGCGCTCGTCTGCCGCCATCGACCGCGCACTGGAGGCGGCGCGCGCTGCTGGGGGTGGTGTCGTCTACCTGCCCCGCGGCCAGTACTTTGTCGACGGTCCACTGATCGTGCCCGAAGGCACTCGGCTGCGCGGTGAGGGCGCCGCGCTCGTCGCCGTCTACTTCCGTGAGGACGGGCTGCACACCTCACCCCGGCACGGCTACATCCACAGCAACAACTCGGCGGCCGCATGGGCGGTGGAGGACCTCACACTCTACGTGACCCACCACTACGTCGCCGTACTCTATGTGCACCCGGCCACGCGCGACTTCACGCTGCAGCGCGTGCGCGTGCGTGCCGTGGCGTGGGCCTTCCTAGGCGACCCCGTCTCCGGAGCCACGGGGCGAGGCGGGCGCTCGGTCGACTTCAGCGCCAGCGACATTGGGCCAGTGGTGTACCTCGACGGCTGCAACAACTACAGGATCTTCGATAACGATTTGCTCGGTACGAGCACGCTCATCTCCACGGGTGGCAACCAGCCGGGCGTCGCGCAACTGGGAGGCGGCCACGCGACGAATGGCATCATCGCACGCAACACTCTGTGGAATGCCAACGCGGCGCACTGGCTCGACTCGGTAAAGCATGTCACCTTGACCCTGGCCCTGACCCTGACCCTGACCCTAACCCTTAGCCTAACCCTAACCCTAACCCTATCCCAAACTAGGTCAAGCAAGTTATCTTTGAGTGGAACACGGTGCGGCCTGGCGGAGCCGAGGTGAGCTGGGGCAGCAATCTGGACAACTACTCGCCCGGCTACTGCCAGCATGCCTACCACGCACACAACCACTTCCAGCACGTGTACGCGGGCGACCGCGAAGCGATGACCACGGACCCGGTGACTGGCGACTACTTCGGCGGCGCACTCGTCGCCAGCAGCGGCGGCGGGGTCGAGCTGACGCTGCACGGCGGTATCGGTGCCGCCGACCCGTCCAACGTGGGTGGCGCCGTCTCGGTGCTCGACGGCACGGGGGCCGGGCAGTACCGGCGCGTCGTGCATGTGTCCAACGGCAGCAGGCTACGCCTCGACGCCCCTTTCGACACGCCGCTCGACAGCACTTCGCGCGTGCAGGCGGGGTGCTGCACCTGCGATCGCTCCATTCACCCATCCATCTCTCCACCTCTACACCCATCCAGCCATCGTCTCCTCCACCCTCCACCCATCGACGCATGCACAGCTGCACGCACATGCACATCACATGCACATGCCACATGCACATGCACATGCATGTGGCACACCTACAGGTGGGGCGCTTCAAGGGCCGCTTTCTCTTCTGGGCGAACACGTACGAAGACTGTGGCGGCTTCCAGTTCTACGCCAACGTCCTCGACGGCGTCGTGGCGCGCCATCGCTTCGTGCGTGCCGAGGCACTCCTCTCTTGGGGCCGCGCCACCTCCTCCGCGGGGCACATCTACGCGCCCAACCTGCGCATCCAGTTTACGGAGAACACCGTCGTCGAGGGCAACCACCTGTGGAATTGGAATGGCTCTTGTACCGTGACTGCAACCTCGAACTACGCGCGCGTTGCGTTGCCCGCCCGCAAAAAGCGCTTGGGAATCGGCTGACCCGCGTTCGCCTTGCGCTCGGCCAGACCCGTACCCGCACCCCAAGACGGTCGAGCCGTACTTCATAGGGGTGCTGGGCTCCGACCAAGACTCCCAGCCGTGCGAGCCCTACCCCCACGGGGCCAAAGGTCCGTGCACACCGTCCGCGCCCGCGGCGTGGCAAGGGCCGATCAACCAGCTCGTGGTCATCCAGCGAAACCGCGTGCTGAACAACGGCGGGATCGTCGTGCGTGGCGTGCGCGCTTGCAAGTCAAACCCGCGACTCTAATCTTTGATGCTGGCTCACACCCGTGCCCGCACCGCACAGCACACGGCCAATGTCCTCGTCGAGGCCAACGTGATGCTCAACTCTTCCGCACAGCGCGTGCACGTCAACCGCACACACGCCTCGAATGTGCTTGTGGCGGAGGGCTGAGCCTTCCTTCTCGAGCTATCTAGGACCTGTTGAGAGTCTATAGTGTAGTCATTAATATCTCTCGCTACTACTTTACCTTAAGGTTGTATTCTCGGGCTGTCCAGTGTGAAATCAGAATAAATCGAGGTTTGTGGGTTTATGACATAGTAGAGACTTTTCACGCCCGTCGCCTGAGAGTACGGTAAATCTCGGCGGGGAATTCACTCAAACTACCGGTTTGGGAGCGGTTCTAAGTCGCCATTTCGAGAAATCGCGCTTTTACCGCCCCAAAGTCAGAATCGCCCATCCGCAGATATCGCGCGAAAGCGGCGCTCAACGGCCCGGTTACAGACAGACGCGCGTCCTTCACGCGACGGTTCCGAGCAGTTCGGGACTTCGGGTCCGGCACGCAAGCATACGCGGCCAAATTTGAGCCGGCCGCGTGGAGTTGGGCCCAAATGACGAGCGGTTCCGGAGCCCCGAAACGCATTTTGAGTGGGGAGACATTCAAGTTCAAACTTCAACGGCCAAATTGATGAGCACCTAGATCGCCGAGCCAGCCTGAGAAGAAAAAACTCATTCAATTCTACCCACCCTAATACGGGGGTCTGTGACAGCACCCCCATGGAGTGGGGGTGCCGATAACACGCCCCTCTTTTAAAGTAAACCGAGAATACAACCTTGAACAAGAAAATCTTAACGGAAGCCAATTTTTGCGTCCTTCACTACTTTCACCAGAGATCTTAACCGTTTTCGTTTTGAGTTGTTGGCGCAGGAACGCCTGCTGGGCCTTGTCGGAGTTGTGGGCAGAGGATGTCTGCGGAGGCGAGCGCCATGACGCTCGCGGTGGCGGCGGCGGCGGCCAGCTCCTCGGCCAAGAACAGCAGGTGCAGTTCGCGCGGTAACTCAAGTCAGCACTTGTGCCGACAGGGCAGGCACGAGCTCGTGGAAGACACCGTCAACCTCCGATCTCTTCGGGTGTTTGCCAGCTACCTCCCGGCAGGGCTGGCCCTGCGCTACGCGGCATCGGTCGACCCGAAGCCGCCGGTGCAGCCGGAGCGCGAGGAGTTCGAGGCGGTCGTGTGCTTCCTCGACATCTCCGGGTTCACCGCACTCTCTGAGAAGCTGCAGAAGGAGCACGGGCAGGCCGGTGATAGCACAACGTACCTTGTGCCTGGGTTAGAAGCTGCAGCTAGGGTTAGGGTTAGGGTTATGGTTAGGGTCGGGGGTTAGGCAAGGGGTTAGGGGTTAGGGTTAGGGTCAGGGCTAGGGTCAGGGTTAGGGCTAGGGTTCAGGTTGGGTTAGGGTTTAGGGTTAGGGTTACGGGTTAGGGTTTAGGGTTTAGGGTTTAGGGCTAGGGTTAGGGTAGGGTTAGCAGGGGTCTTCGTACTGCTCCTTGTAGGCAGGCGGGATAGATAGCTATCTATTCGGCAGGCCGGCGCCGAGCTGCTCAACACGTACACCAACGCGTACTTCGAGCGGCTCATCGAGCGGCTGAGCTCCCACGGCGGCGATGTCATCAAATTCGCCGGAGACGCGCTGCAGTGTATCTGGCGCCACCCTCCGTCCCTCGACGCAAGGCGGCCTGGCGAAGAGAAGCACGAGAGCCTGCCGAGTCTGGTGCTGCGGGCGAGCGCGTGCTGCATCGACCTACTCGCGCGGCTCAACAACTACTCGCCCGTGCCGGGTGTCGTCCTGCAGCTGCACATCGGCCTGGGGGCGGGCACGACCTCGTCGTTTTGCGTCGGCGGCTACGAGGGCAAGTGGGAGTACTTCATCTCGGGCGAGCCCATCGAGCAGGCACGCGCCGGCGCCCGCACAGCGCCAGCCCACACTACTATCGGTCGCAGATGCGATGGAAGTGGCGAGCTCGGGCTCTAGAAAACTCTAACCTAAAAACTCAACCCTAACTCTAACCTTAAACCACAGATGTCCATCGCGGCGGAGGCGGCGGGCTCGGGCGAGCTCGTGCTCTCGCAGAGCAGCCTGGCACGGCTGCGGGAGGCACTCTCTGCACGCAAGGCGGAGACAGGGCCAGACGGTGCGCTGCAAGAGGAGGGCGCGCCCGTCGCTTCCCCTAGTGGCATGGTGGTTGCTTCGGCTGGTTGCTTCGTGCTACGCAGCCTCCGCCCCAGGCCACCTTCGACCCGGCCACCGCAAGCACTATCGACGGTTAGCAGCCTCGCCATCATCGTTCACCGGGCTGCAGACGCGCTCAGCACTGGGCTCAACGGCCCGTGCAGCCGCAGTTCCCCTTGCAGCTCCCCTGACAGCCGCCGTCCTGCCGACTGCGCGGGCTGCGCGGCGAGTGCGGGAGGTACGGTACAACTCAGGCAGCTCTCCACAGTCCGTAGTCTTCCGCAGCTACCGTCCATGGTCCACAGACAATTGAGTCTCTGCTCGATGCGCCGCAACTCGATAGCCTCCGCGGAAAGACAGCACGCTCAAAGCGTCCTGGATCCACATGGATCATGGCCAAAGCGCCCTCGCTCGCAGCCGCGCACGGCCACCCACCGCCCAGAGGCCAAGGCCGCTTGTATATCAGGGCTGCCCTCAGGGCCTGAAAGGAGAGCCCTCTCCGCCGCGTGGATGCCACCGAGAGGCTACGGCGGCGTTCCGGTGCCCAAAGCTCCAATATCGGCGTGAGCTCACCGTCTTTGCGCACAGGCCTCTCGCCACGCCTCTCGCCATGCCGCATTGCGCGAAATTGACGACGTGGAGGAGGTAGCGCACATGCAAATATAAGAGCTGGCCCCAAGTCCTGTAACTGTACGCAACCACACGCAACTTGTGACCGTATGCCATCCAGGTGGCGCACGCAATCCCTGAGGAAACCACCCCAATCGAAAGGCGCCGGCAGTCATCGGCCTGCGCCTTGATAGCCGCGTGCGCTGCGGCGACAACCTCGGCAAAGTCGGCGGCCGCGGCCGCCTTCATGACAAACGATGAGATTCTGGCGCGCGCTGCAGTCCACGTGTTGCCATGTTGCGTCCACCGAGGCTGTGACCGTGCCACCTTATTCAACCCAGGCGGGGACGATCGCACGCGCCACGTCCTCCGCCAAGCTGGCGGCTGAGGCGGCCGAGAGGCTGCTGGCTGAGCGGGCGTACTCTAGGGGCGTCGCCGCAGCAGCAAATGCCGCCGACGCTGCCGCCGCAGACGCCAACGCCGCACCGTGCCCTAGCCTCGTCGAGACTACTCCCACTTTGCCTTCTGAGCGTGCCACTCCCCTGCCTTTGGAGCGTGCTACGGTGGCGGTCAGGTGGCGTAGCCGCAGGGCCTCCGCCTCTTCTGTCTCTCCTAGATCCTCTCAGAGATCCTCTAGGGTCTCTCCTGCCGACGGCGACGGCGACGACAGAGGCGACGGCAATATGATCTCTGCCCTTGGGGCTCGGCGAAACTGCAGCCGCCTGGCTGCCACCTCCGGCAGCGCAGCACGTGCTGCGGAGACCGCCGCCGGCGTGAGTCCCGCCGGCGCGCAGCGTAACGGTGGCAAGAGTCCTCTGGCCAAACGGTCGGCACCTGGGTCTCCGAGTTCGCGGCTAAACGCACTCCTCCTCAGCGCCTCGACCCGCTTCGACCAGAACTCTAGCCCAAGCTCCAGCCCCAACCGCCTCAGTGTAGGCCGCAACTCGACCAGGCGCCGCAGCCTAGATCGCAATAGCGACGACGGCGCCGACGGTATCGATCCAGCGAGCAGCTTTATGCCTTTGCCTGAGGGTGTGAATCTCCTCTCCGAGCTCGAACTGCGCCTGTCGGCCACCCTAATTCCCGTGTTACGTTGTTTCGTACCGACAATGGTCGAGCGCGCGGCGGCGGGCGGACAGTGTGACCTTTGGGTCTCGGAGCATCGCAAGCTTGTGACCATCTTCCTTAAGGTGCTGCACCTCGGCCCGACGCCGTGCGAGGTGGCGGAGCTCGACACCGTACACCGTGCCGTGAGCGCAGTGCAGGAGGCCGCCATCAAACATTGTGGCACAGTGACGCGACTCATCTGTGACGACAAAGGAGTGCGCTTCCTCATTGCCTTTGGACTACCAGGCCAGTCGAGCGAAGACGACGAGCGCCGTGCCGTCCTTTGTTCTCTCGCGTGCGTTGCCGCCCTCCGTGAAATCGATGGCTGCCACCCCGCGCACCTCGCCGCCTCGTCGCCGCCCGCTGCGTCCGCCGCAGTATCCGCCATCGCCACACGGCCGCTATCTTTCGTCGCCTGGAGGAAGATAGTTACCTCCACGCTGACTCCCATCGCGAGCTGCCGCAGCGGCTCTGCAAGCTCCCGCTGTGGCACGGCGGAATGTGAGGTCTCTCTCCCTGAGATGCACAACCCCCCTGCCTCCTTGCCCGCCTCGTCGCTGGCGCCGGAGCACGCGATCCCATTCAAGCTCGACTGCGCGACGGGCATCACGACGGGCCGCGTCTTTTGTGGGGAGGCTGGCTACGAGAAGCGGCGCGAGTACACTCTCGCAGGCGCCAAGGTCAACCTCGCGGCGCGACTGATGCAGGCTGCCGCCAAGGCTGATGAGGACGGCGAGCCGTGCGGCGTGCTATGCGATGCGCAGACCGTCAGTGCGGTGCCCGAGGGCTCATGTCAGTTCGAGGCACTGCCGCCCATCTTTGTCAAGGGCAAGGCCGAGCTTGTCGCCATCTACCGCGCCACCTCCCTGCTCGATTGGCGCGAGATTCGTCAGATGAACATGCGCTACACTGCGCTTGCCTACCACTCGCCTGGAAAGGCCCCGGCTCTTCTAGGCAAGATCTCAGATCGGAGATCGGCGGCGAGCGTGATGTACCATCAGCACGAGCGGCGTGGCGCGGCGGTGCGGCAGACGGTGGGCCGTGCTGCTGAGCTGCTCGCGCTACGGCAAGGGTTGCGTATGCTGGCGGAAGGCGACTGCCCGCTGCTCATGATCGTGGGTGAGGCGGGTCAGGGTAAGACGCACCTCTGTACCGAGCTGAGCTACATGATGGTAGAGGAACATCGCAAACTGCCACCGCCGCGCACGCCTCCATCCAGCCCGCCCACCCCCACCCTACCACCCGGCGCGGCCGCCGCAGTCGGCCCCTCCTTCCTCACTGGAGAGATTTCTGGTGCGGACACGGACCACGTCGCCGCCGTCCGATCCGAGGTTGCGGCGGTGCTTGACGCGGGCCGCCTTCCGCTGGGTATGCTGCTGACCACATGCAAGCAGACCGAACGCACGACGCCCTACCACCCTTGGCGCGCGGTCTTCGAGCGGCTCTTCACCGAAAACACGCTGCGCTCCTTCGTGGTGCTGTGCGACCGCGGCTCGCCCTCCCCTTCGCACCCACCGCCCCAAGACAGCCCTTCCCCTCCCTCGCCGCTCCGGGATTCTCGGTTGCGGATGGACGGCGGAACTTTGCCCACTAGCTCCCAAGGTTCGCGTGGTCGGCCCCCGTTTGGTCTCGCCTCTGTCTGCAGAGGAGACTCCACGCCAACCAACTCGCCATCACCACGGCGGCCACAGACTGTTGTGGCTTCAGTCCTTCGCGGAGGATCCCCCTCTTTCCGTCGCCGGGGGTTGCAAGCAGGGGGCGACGGCGCGAAAGATCTCGAGGCCCCGTCGGAGCGCCGCAGCCGTGTGCGTTTCTCCTTTGATGACGAAGGCCACTCCCCTGAGGCAGCAGCGGTGGAGGCGGAGGCTGGCGCCTCCCCCGCCTCGTTTTCGATGGGCGGTGCGAGGCCGTCGCCACCGTCTGTGCTGTTGTCGGTAGCCTCGTCATCAGCACCTTCCGAAGACGATTCTGTTGCTACATATACTCGGACCGGTGCGGACGACGAGGCTAACTTATCCTCCTTCGCCGAGCGCCGCACCCACAGTCCCACATCGCCCACGCACGGCACGCCCGAGGGCGCGAGGCGAGCCAGCGAGCTACCTTCCTTGCCGCACGTCCTTTCCCGGCTAACCTCGTCTTCGCCCGTGCCCCCGCAGCCACCCTCGCCGCCGCCCTCTCCCTCGTCTGTTGCGCCGCGCGTGTCGCTCCCGTTGCGCGCTGCGCGCCCCTCGCCGCGCGCGCCGCCGCACCTGCCACTCTCGCCGACGCTGCCACCACCACCTACCTCCTGGCCACCAACCTCCTCTTCCTCGCCTTCCTCTTGGCCACCCACCTCGCCACCAACCTCACCGCCCACCTCGCCACCTTCGCCGCCCTCGCCGCCCTCGCCGTCCCCGCCGCAGCAGCTGTCACCCTCTCTTGTGCGCCGCCCTCGTCTCGAAGCGACTGATAACCGCATAACTCGCTTCGCCCGCTCGTCCATGCTGCCAACGCAAGCCTCGCCCCCACATTCCGAGCTACTCCCCTTGCCTTCCGCCTCCGCACCACCGCAAGTAGCCTCCGGGAGCGGGAACGCCGGCGAACGAGGCGACAGCCGCTCGCGCGCTCTCGCAAAATTCCGGAAGCGCAACGGCATGATGATTTCGGCGCAGCGCATGACGCGCAGGACGCACAGCCTCACAATCGAGGAGGCTCTGGGCGAAAACGGCAGGCCCGGTTCCGAGTTAGGCGCGCGCATAAAGAAGGAATTGTCGAACGCGGAGAGAAATGCCGAGCTCGAGCGCGCCCTCAAGATCTTCTCCCGCTTTCAAGTGTCGCGTCAGCGAACGGGCAACTCACTGGCGAAGCAACGGTGGCAGCACGCTTGCTCGTCGGTGCTCGCCTCCACACTATCCACCTCCGTGCTGCACTAGTACTCATTTACTCTTTCGATTTGTCTATTTACTGATGGCTTGCTGTGCACCTCACAGGTTCTCGCCTTCACGCTGCCCGCGTCTGTGCTGCGAGGCCGCTTCTGCATTCGCCCCGAGGCCGACCAAGCGCTCATCAACAACCCAGTCTTCGTGAAGCTGCTGCCGCTGCTCTCTTCCGTGCTCCCCGTGCAGCTCGACGAGAACGAGCACACTCGCAGCCTCGACCACCAGGCACTACCTGCTCACTCACTCACTTACTTGATTACCACTCACTGTGCACCTTAGTGCGTGTACTCGAAAACAGGCACGGAAGGAGGCGACCCGACGCGTGATGCTGCTCGTCCTCTCCGCCAAGCTCGCCCACATGCACACGACGCTCGTGCTCGAGAACGTGCACGACATGGACTTGCCTTCGTGGCGGCTGCTTCGGTTCGCGCTGGTACAGCTCAAGCCGATGCTGCTGCTGCTCACCATGCGGCCCATCGAAGCGAAGCACAAGCACCCTCAGCTGTGCGAGATCGAGGCTGAGATCGAGCGGGCTCCACCGTGGGACGGTGGCCGGCGCGTGCTCGGTGGGCGAGCACGGCACAAGATGGAGCTGGGCGGGCTGACCGAGGCGGAGGTGAGGCTATCTTACTCGGTAACCCATGTTCTTAGGCTGGAATAAACTCTGAACTCTGAACAGGTGAGGCAACTCGTCGCCAACACCCTCGGCGTGGTGCAGGTGCCTGCGGCCATCCCCCGGTTGATCTGCCAGAAGACCGAGGGCGTGCCTTTCTGGGTCATCGAGTTCGCGCTGAAGATGCGGGACGAGGAGGTGCTCTACGTCGAGGCCGATGCCTGCGTGCTCGCCAAGCCCTTGTCAGAGATGGAGATCCCCTCCTCGGTGACCGCGCTCATCACCTCGCGCATGGACCGGCTGCCCAACACGCAGCAGCTCATCATGAAGATGGCCTCGGTCGTCAACGCGCCCTCCTTCGAGCGGCAGATGGTGCTCTACCTCATGCAGGTCAGTTGTAAGAAGGAGATTGTTAGTATTAGTAGTAAGTAAGTAAATTCGTCAGTCACGGCAGGTATAGTGCCCTTGCTCGACCTCATGTATGCCGTCCTACTTCGTAGCTATCTAAAGGCAGCTACGAGTAGTTACGACATGGTGCGGTGCTTTTTCTCATGCAGGAACTCTCTGTCGACCACGGCGGCCGCACTATCGACGAGGCTCTGGATGCACTGGTCGCGGCGGAGATGTTAATCAAGCACGCGGACAGCCACTACTCCTACGCGCACTCCTACCTGCACGACGCCGCGCACTCGTTGCTCCCGGTCGAGCTGCAGCTGAAGCTCAACGTCGCCGCGGCACACTACTACGAGGGGCGCCGTGCCGAGTCGCTGCGCATTCTGCAGGCCGAGATGACAGCGCGGCATGCGCGCGCGACTTCCGCCCCCGTCGCCGCGAGACCCGTCGCGCGCGGCCAGGCCCGCCTTTGCGCGCGCCGCCACGGCGCGGTGAGCTCCGCCTCCCTCTCGCGTATGGTCTTCGTCGCCGCCTCGGAGCGAAGGAGATCCGATGAGGAATCTCCCTCGGAGCATGACCCGCCGGCTAGAGTCTACACAGACCACGCAGCCGGCAGCCCGTCAGGGCGAGACAGCGTTAGCTCGAACGCCCACCAACCGGCCACTTTCTCCATGTCGGCGGTCGGTACCAAGAGCAGGCGCGCCTACGGAGCAAAGTGCTCCGAGTCTCCGCGAAGGGAGGAGACGGTCGATGGCAAGGTGGTGGCGCGCGCGCTGCGGCTGTCGTTGCTCGGCGCTAGGGCTGAGGTGGACGAGGAGGCTTTGTTGTTGAAACTCCAACACCACTGGTGCGCGGCGGTCGACGCGGGCGGCGGCCACCTTGAGCGGCTGCGCGCCGTCGACTACCTGCAGAAGGTGGCCGACCGGTCGCTCAAGGTGACGCCTGGCCGTGTCCGCCACCCCACCCTCGCTCCCAGCCGCAGCCTCAGCCCTAGTCTCAGCCCCAGCCCCGACCCCGACTCCGACTCCGACCAAATCACAGGCGTCGCAACGTGAGACGAGGCGCTACCTCGACAAAGCCGTTGGCTACTGCTATTACGACAAGGGCAGCGCCGCGATGCAGCCCGTCTATGGCACGGTACTCTTTCGGTTGGGCCAGTGCCAGGTGCTCGCGGGGGAGCACGCCAAGGGTCGAGAGTCCCTCGAGGAGGCGGTGGTTGTGCTGGGTGGCGAGACGCGGCTACTCTCGGCCATAGATGAGGGGCGGCTGCGAAGGCGATTCCTCATGCTCAGCTTGCACTCCTTCTTCTTCCGCCCCCCACTGCCGCCGCCCGCCGAGATCGACGTCTTCGGTGCCGCCCGAGCAGGCGCCGAGCTGGGAGCGGCATACGAATGCCTCGCGCAGCTCAGCATGAGTGAGAGGCAGCAATGGCGCGCTGCCTACTGTGCGATCCGCGCGCTCAAGCTTGGTTTGCAGCTCGCAACCCTCACCCCGCTGGTGGCGCGCGGCTACACCCTGCTCTTCCACGTGGCATCTTCGCACCGCTGGCCCAGCTGGGTGCAGAGGCGCTACCGCGGCAAGGCGCTGCAGACGGCTAGGCAGCTCTCGAGCGCCGGGCAGGAGGCTCAGCTCCTCGACCTCTACATGGGATAAAGCCGTAGCCGGTCGGGTCTGCTTGATTTAACTCAGATCATTACCGAACCCTCCGTTTAACAGGTCCGAATCGTGCCCACCCTTATACAAGTACTAGTGGTGTGTGCCTGTTCCCTGATGGACCGTTGGTTTTCCTTTCCTCTCAAAAACTACGTTTGCAACAACAACAACAAGTTGAAAAAGTTCGCGCGCTCTTCTTGATCAAAGAGATTTTAGCGGAGGAAATCTGCCCAGTTCTCGATTAGGGCCGGAGAGCCGTACCAAGGCGTGCCTGGATGGGAATAACATCAAACGTCACAAAGATGAGTTCAAAAGAAGTGATGTCAGTAGACAGGCCAAGCCCTGCTGCAGCGCGTAGCCTCCGCATATCCAGGCGGGGTATAGCGGTGAGGGCCAGATGGCTCCTGCTGCTTGCCGGGTGGTGGGTGGCTAGGGCACTTAGACCCTGCTGCGCGTGCCAAGCATACGGGTGCCGAGGCCCGGCACGAAGCCGATGTGGAACGCAGCCACCTCGCGTTGTTCCGCACCGTCGAGGTGGGCGCAGCTGATGGGTGTAATGCCGTCACCGACCGCGAAGGCGTCGCCGCACAGAGGTAGGTAGCTGGCGGCGGCGAGCAGGCCGTTGAGCTCGGGTGCGAGCGCGCCGCGCGCCGCGCGGCTTCCCACGGTGAGGTAGCGCATCTCGGGATGGTACGCACCAGGATAATTGGTTGCCACGTACGTGAGGAGACCTTTTGTTTGGTCGAGGATGCGCAATGGGCCCTTGGGCGGCGAGTGCGGCGTACCTGCACACACCGCGCACGTTCAGTGCACGCGGCCTGTCCTTGCGCTGCACGCGCCACGCACTGCACATGCCACATGCACTACAAATGTACTACAAATGTACTATATGTGGCGTACCCAACGTAACGAGGGCGGAGAAGGCAGCGCGCTTCTCGGTCGACAGCTGGCCGAGGTAGGCGCGCGCGGCCCAGCCTCCGATCGAGTGAGCGACCAGCTGGATCGGCTCCTCGACACCGCCCTCGGCTTGCATCTCGCGCTGCATCTGGGTGGTGGCGGCGTCGAGCGCCTTGAAGTAAAAGGAGAGCGCCACCTCAGGGCGCATCTCGTTCCTCCAAAAGTCATCGGTGAGCGAAGCGGGCACAAGCTGCAGTGCGGCAGTGAACCAATCGGTGAACTTGAGCGGCATCACGCGCACGGGGTGGTGGCCGCGCCGGCGAAGCCCATCGACGAGATCAGTGTAGTCCGTGACAGTGCCAAACAGGGCGGGGCACACGATCACCGGGCCGCGCGTCGCCGCGACAGCAGTAGGGGGCGCTGGCGGAAACTCTGCCTCCGACTGGGGAACGTGTTCGGGGTCTGCTCCTAAAGTGGCTTTGTCGCCGAGGAGCTCAAAAGGCAGCGGGAGGGGAAACGCGAGGGAGCCATTCCACAACGTGTGCAGCAGTACGTGCCCGCCTGTGCACCGGAAGGCGGGCCAGTTCGGCCGCCGCCGGTCCTTGAGGGCGATGACTGGTGAAGAGCGTGGTGAGCGAGTAGAGAGGGTTTTTGGCAATGCGCGGCCACAACCGGCTGTTGCCACAACAATGTACGAGAGCGCAAGCATTATGGCACTCACCTCGGCTCGCGGAGGGTGAGGGTGTGCGTCGCCTCAAACTGGTTGTTTTCCTGAAGAGCGCCGACAAAGCAGCAGTCGCATTTGCCTCACAGAGTGTTGCAGGAACCTGACTGAAGTTGAGCTTGGGGGGGGGGC
>Ga0209302_10000804_pt1 | contig 18113 bp, 16 predicted proteins | sample ArcOceMetagenome_2_FD_187445 | JGI IMG/M metagenome (GOLD analysis project Ga0209302, IMG submission 187445) | Marine eukaryotic phytoplankton communities from Arctic Ocean - Arctic Ocean ARC135M Metagenome (SPAdes) (version 2) | ecosystem: Environmental > Aquatic > Marine > Oceanic | place... | reverse complement strand
AATTTGATGCTAAAAGTGATTTCAGTACTTTTTTATCCTTAAAAATAGCTGCGAATAATTCAAAGAGCACACCTTCTAAGTTTTTAGTTTAATAAAACAGGTGTTGTTAATTGAAAAGTAGGGATGTATACCTTAAACTGCTCATAGGTTTCCAAATTTATCATGGTATAAAAACCTTTCATAGCGCCTAAATTCGAGGACAAAAAACACCCCGATTTATATGTGTAATTGGAGCTGGGTTCTAAGGTTGGTGTTTGGCCAACCACCCCTTCTCCACTCACAACTTCTGTTTCATTTAAGGAGTCGAAGATGGTCCAGAACCGATCCGTTAACTTGATGGTTTCCGTACTTTTATTTTCAATTATGATGGTATATGAGAAGATGTAGTACAACTGGTTATTTCGAAAACTTGCGCCATTATAACTTGTTTCTACTGAAATTTTAATCCCTTTTGTAATTTGCTGTATCATATATAAGTAAATGTAGCTTTTTCTATGGTTTTTTCCTAATCAATTTTTTGTCATCTATTTTGATTGAAATACCCAGAGCCTACCCCTATAACTCTGTCATATAAACTACCGAAAGGTTTGAAGTAAATAATAGCGGTGTATTCATTTTCAGTCTCAAAAAAACTTCCATTAATTTTAGTTGTATTTGCAAGACCATCTTCACCGCGTGTGGCAAAAGTATAGTTGTAGAAACCTTGTTTTAATAAAATACTTGCGTGGTATGTTTGATTTTTCGGATTATAATACATGCTATTTTTTTCTCCAATCGAGAAGTTGTTAAAGGCGCCATAAACATATACCTCCTTTTCTTTGAACATTTCATCTACTTGCAAAGAAAAATGCATTAAAGCATAGTCTGCTTCCGTATTATTGTCATTTCCTTCTAATGTTCGCACTGCGAATTGGCCATTAATATCTGGGTTGTAGGTATAGTTTCTAAAGGCATTGAATGTAAAAGGATATAAGTAATGGTTGTAGACCTCTTTTTTCGTTATTTTTACAATATTTAAACTTTTATTTCTGAGAATTTTGCTATCAAAGTTTAAGTATTCATTGCCACCCCAGAAATTTGTTTTATTCATGTACGTGTATAGAAGTTGATTTTGTTTAAAGAAAGTGGGCTGTACATCGTGGATGCTCTCATTCCAATTATTATTTTTTAGAAGGGTAATATGTATTTCTTGTCTGGGATTATTTATTCGAATTCCTGGGTGAATTACAGAAAATTGAATTGTTTGTTGCGTATCCATTGTTTTTATATTTCTACTTCGAATCACAGATACTGGAACCGTAGTAACATTTTCATAGAGCACAAACCTTCTTGTGAAAACAACGGCATCATAGGCATCTAAAACGGATACAAGATAATTCCCACTTTTGGTAATGACGGTATTTATATTTGGAATTTTCACCTCATAATGCGTGTAACTTTGCAATGTGTTGAAGGAATTCGTTACATTTATAATGGTGTTCTGGTCAAAACCATTGACAAACTGACTGGAAAGCAGCCTGCTTGGTTTCCAATCATGTGTTTTATGTTCTATTTTATATTTGTACTCTTTGCTATCGGCATCTAAATCATCAAAAGATAATTTTAAAATACTTCCTAAAGGAACAATGGCAGAGAAGTTGTTTTCTCCAAGCGGTCTTAGTTGAATGGTTTTTATTCGCTGCGCATTCAAAGAGGCCAAAACAAATAATAGGATCCAAATAGTTTTTTTTTGCATATGTTGATGAAACGAATACTTCAAAAATAGTAAAATTTTAACTGTCATTTAGAAGACGAGGCGCGCTTCTTTTATTTGGGGAATTAGCTCCGCTAAACAGTTTGTTTTAAGAAGTAAAAGTAACCACTATTTTAATTGTAATGAGGAATAATTTTCAGGACATGGTTTTATTTTTCAGAAAAAATAGGCGCAATAATAAGCAGTATTCCCAAGTTAAGTATGTATTTTAAGGGTCTTCTAATGCTGTTTTTTGCTACAGACACGCTTTTCAAAAGGTACTACAACGATTTAATAAATCACCCTTATTTAGAATAACTATAAATAAGATTATTTCAGGAATATTAAGTCCGAATTATATCACTCTTCATTGACAAAATCTTTAAATTTGCATGATTTTTTTAGATAACTAAACATTCCAATTTACTATGTCAAAAGACATTCGTATTAAAAAAGGCTTAGATATTAAGCTTGTTGGCGTTGCCGAAAAAAGTACTACAGTGGTTTCTCAAAGTAGTATTTATGCAGTAAAGCCAGAAGATTTTCACGGAATTACGCCTAAACTTGTGGCCAAAGAAGGAGCAGAGGTAAAAGCAGGAGACACACTTTTTTATTCAAAAAGTGATGCGCGCATTTTATTTCCAAGTCCGGTTTCTGGTAAAGTTACAGAGGTAATACGCGGAGCAAGAAGAAAGGTACTAGCAGTAAAAATTGCAGCAGATGCAACACAAAGTTATAAAGATGTAGGAACTAAAAATGCAGACGAAATGTCGGCAGAAGAAGTTAAAGATCATTTATTAGCTTCCGGTTGTTGGCCATTTGTAAAGCAGCGTCCTTATGATGTTGTTGCAAATCCGAATCAGGCACCAAAAGCAATTTTTATTTCTGCTTATGCAAGTGCTCCTTTAGCAGCCGATTTAGAATATACTTTAGCGGGAAAGGAAGCAGAATTGCAAGCGGCAATAACCGCTGTTTCTAAATTAACAGAAGGATTGGTGCATGTATCAGTTGGGGCAAATAGAACTTCTCCTTTTGCGCATTTAAAAGGGATAGAAGTACACCAAGTTTCAGGGCCACATCCATCAGGGAACGTAGGAACACAAATTGCACACATAGATCCTATTAATAAAGGAGAAGTTGTTTGGGTAATCTCACCTCAAGATGTTTTGGTTATAGGGGAGCTTTTGCTAACAGGGAAGTTAAATCTAACAAGAACTGTTGCCTTAACAGGATCTCAATTTAGTACACCGCAGTATGTAACAGCCATTTCTGGTGCAGCAATAGCAGATGTAACGGCTCACAATTTGAAGGATGACAATACAAGAATCATCAGTGGAAATGTACTTTCCGGGAAAGAAGTAAAGCTGGCAGAGTTTTTGGGGTATTATGACAATCAGATCACTGCGATTCCAGAAGGAAACGATTACGAGTTTTTCGGTTGGAACAAACCAATCTTTAACAAGATTTCTACTTCTAGGGCGTTGACCTTTTCCTGGTTAAGCCCAAATAAAAAATACGATTTGAACACCAATACAAATGGTGAGCATAGAGCTTTTGTAGTAACAGGGTCTTATGAAGAAGTATTTCCTTTAGATATTTATCCGATGCAATTGTTAAAGGCATTCATGTATAAAGATTTAGATGAAATGGAAGCTTTAGGAGGATATGAAGTAGCACCAGAAGATTTTGCTTTGACAGAATTTGTGTGTGTGTCTAAGCAGCCTCATCAAAAGATAATTCGAGAAGGTTTAGATTTAATGAGAGAAGAATTAGGATAAGATTATGAGCTTAAAAGATAATTTACACAATTTAAAAGAGAAATATAAAGGGACTAAGATGGCACCTGCGTTTAACGCAATCCATACGTTTTTATATTTACCGAATGAAGTAACTCACGGAGGAACTCATATAAAAGCAGCAGATGATTTAAAGCGGACCATGAACATTGTAATCATGGCTTTAATACCCTGTTTGATTTTTGGAATGTTCAATGCAGGATATCAGCACTATGCAGCGATAGATGGTTCTTTAAGAGCAGATGTCCTCGCTAATTTCTTTACGTTTGACAATCTCTGGATTGGAATTATAAAAGTATTGCCACTGGTAATTGTTTCTTACGGGGTAGGGCTTTTAGTCGAATTTATTTTTGCTGTAATTAAAGGGCATGAAGTAGAAGAAGGCTATTTAGTTACTGGAATGCTAGTGCCTTTAATTGTTCCTGTAGATACGCCATTATGGATGTTGTCTGTAGCGGTTGTTTTTGGGGTTGTTATCGGTAAAGAAGTATTTGGAGGAACGGGAATGAATATTTTAAACCCTGCTTTAACCATTAGAGCTTTCTTATTTTTTGCGTATCCAACATGGATGTCTGGAGATAAGGTTTGGGTGTATGATGCCGTTAATATGTCAGAAGCAGATGCTATTTCTGGAGAAACGATGTTGGGGTATTATGCGAAAGCAAGCCAAGATTTAACAATCAAAGGTACCAATGGTGCCGCAGATCTTGTAACTACATACGGGGACAGAGCCAACGAGTTGTATTCTACATTTGATAAGTTTATGGGATTCATACCAGGATCTGTAGGGGAAACTTCTACATTCTTAATCCTAATAGGCGCTGCAATTTTAATTTTCACAAAAATTGCAAGTTGGAGAATTATCCTTTCCGCATTTGTAGGAGCTGCAGTAATGGGATTGATTTTTAATCAAGTAGTTGCCGCAGATATTATTACAGAGTCGAGTAAGTTTTATGGCTTGATGAATACCGTTTGGTGGGAACACTTAACCATTGGTGGTTTGGCGTTTGGAGCTGTTTTTATGGCAACAGACCCAGTAACGGGTTCACAAACAAATAAAGGGAAATGGATTTATGGTTTCTTAATTGGATTTATATCCATTATGATTCGTGTCTTTAATCCTGCATATCCAGAAGGGGTGTTTTTAGCAATTTTGTTAATGAATGTGTTTGCACCGACAATAGACCACTACGTAGTGCAAGGAAACGTAAAGAAAAGATTAAAACGGACTAAAGTTAAAACTGCCTAATTATGAGTAAGAGAACAGATAGTAATAGCTACACAATAATTTTTGCCGTTGCAATGGTATTGGTCGTTGGATCTTTGTTAGCCTTTTTAGCAACGTCTTTAAAGCCAGCAATCCAAGAAAATGAAAGAATAGAAAAGCAGCAAAATATTTTGTATGCGATGGGCGTCAATGAAAATGATGCATCAAGCGCAAATTTTGTTTCTACAACAGTAGCAGGTGAAGCATTTGAAAAATACATTAAAAAACAATTGGTTTTAGAAGGCGATAATATTTCTGAAAGTCAGGATGCTTATTTAATTGATGTCAAGAAAGAGCAGACAAAAGCAAAAGCCGGTAAAGTTAGAAAGTTGCCTTTATTTGTAGGTGAAAAGGATGGCGAAAAATTTTATGTTGCACCCATCAGAGGAAAAGGTTTGTGGGATGCAATTTGGGGCTATATATCTATGGATAAAAACATGGTGGTGCAAGGTGCTTATTTCGATCACAAAGGAGAAACACCTGGTTTAGGAGCCAACATAAAGCAACGTTATTTTATGGATGATTTTATTGGGGAACATTTAATGTCGGAAGCGGGAGTTTTTAAAGGAATTACTGTAAAGAAAGGAAATAATGACGCTGTAAACGAAGACAAAACAGATTACGAAGTAGATGCAATTGCCGGTGCAACTATTACTGGTGACGGTGTTTCTGCAATGATCAAGAAGGATTTAGCATTATACGTGCCTTATTTTAAAAATTTAAAAAAATAATTTATGGGACTTTTATCAAAAAAAGACACAGTATTACTTACAGACCCATTAGCAGATAACAATCCAATTACCATACAGGTGTTAGGTATATGCTCTGCGCTTGCAATTACAGCAGAGTTAAAAGCTTCTATTGTAATGGCTATTTCTGTACTTTTTGTTTTAGGCTTGGGAAATGTAGTCATCTCTTTAATGAGAAACATTATACCTTCAAAAATTAGAATCATCGTACAGCTTATTGTAGTAGCAACTCTTGTTATTATTGTTGATTTGGTGTTGAAAGCATTTGCGTATGAGCTTAGTAAAACCCTTTCTGTTTTTGTAGGCTTAATAATTACAAATTGTATTATAATGGGACGTTTTGAAGCTTTTGCGCTGGCAAACGGTCCTTGGAGGTCTTTCTTAGATGGTATTGGAAACGCAGTGGGTTACGGTGTAATTCTAATCGCAGTTGGCTTCTTTAGAGAATTATTAGGTTCTGGTACTTTATTAGGATTTGCAGTTTTAGGAGATCCCATAGAAAAGACAGGTTTGTATGCAATAGGATATGAAAACAATGGTTTTATGTTGTTGTCGCCAATGGCATTAATTGTGGTAGGAATTCTTATTTGGATTCAGCGCAGCAGAAACACATCCTTAATAGAAGAAAATTAAAATTAGTATTTGGCGCAAGCAGTTGCTGTTAATTTCTAAATACGAACCACTAAAATTTAAAAAAATATGGAACATATAGAATTATTTTTCAAATCGATATTTATAGACAACATGGTATTTGCAACATTTTTAGGAATGTGTTCTTACCTTGCGGTATCTAAAAAAGTTGCGACTGCAGTTGGTTTAGGAGCGGCCGTTATTTTTGTATTAGCCGTAACAGTGCCTTTAAATTGGTTATTGGATCAATACCTGCTGCAACCAGGAGCTTTGGGTTGGTTAGGAGAAGAATATAAAGCGTTTGATTTAAGTTTTTTATCTTTTATTATGTTCATCGCAACCATTGCTACCATGGTACAATTGGTAGAAATAATTGTTGAAAAATTCTCCCCTTCTTTGTACAACTCGTTGGGTATTTTCTTACCGTTAATTGCGGTAAACTGTGCTATTTTAGGAGGAAGTTTATTTATGCAATCTCGTGAAATACCTACATTAGGACTGGCATTAACGTACGGTGTGGGTTCAGGGATCGGTTGGTTTTTAGCAATTTTAGCGATTGCAGCCATTCGTGAAAAAATCAGATATTCAAGTGTCCCTCCAGCATTAAGAGGATTAGGAATTACTTTTATTATTACAGGTTTAATGGCAATTGGCTTTATGAGTTTTGGCGGTATGTTAACCGGTGGAGATGAGGAAGCAGCCCCTGCGAAAGAAGTTGAAGTGACTTCTGAATCGGTTCAGGAAAAAGAAGAAAAAAAGGAATTAGCAAAAAACACTAAAACTATATATTAATATGATCTTAGCAGCAGGAACGTCAGGAACAATTATAGCAACAGTTGGAGCCTTTTTATTGATAACATTGTTATTGGTAAGTCTTTTATTGTTTGTGAAACAAAAATTATCACCGTCTGGTCCGGTAACCATCATGATCAATGGTGAAAGAGAAATAGAGGTGGCTTCAGGAGATTCTTTATTGACTACGTTAGGAGGTAATAAAATTTTCTTGCCTTCTGCCTGTGGTGGAGGTGGTACGTGTATACAATGTGAATGTCACGTCAACGAAGGTGGTGGTGAAGCATTGCCAACGGAAATTCCACATTTTTCTAGAAAGGAACTGAAAAGTGGAGCACGTTTAGCGTGTCAAGTGAAGGTGAAGCAAAACATGAATATTTCGATTCCTGAAGAGGTTTTTGGAATCAAGAAATGGGATGCAGTAGTGGTAAGAAATTACAATGTTGCGTCTTTTATAAAGGAATTTGTGGTAGAAATTCCTGCAGATATGGGCTATAAAGCAGGTGGATATATTCAAATTGAAATACCACCTTGTGAGGTTAAGTTTGCAGATATGGACATTACAGCGCACCCTGAAGAACACGAAACTCCGGATAAATTTAAGGCGGAATGGGACAAGTTTAAATTGAGGCCTTTGGTAATGAAAAATAAGGAAACGATAGAAAGAGCGTATTCTATGGCTTCGTATCCAGCGGAAGGGAGAGAGATTATGTTAAATGTACGTATTGCTACGCCTCCTTTTGATAGAGCAAAAGGTGGGTGGATGGATGTAAATCCAGGAGTGGCATCTTCTTATATCTTTGGGTTAAAGAAAGGTGATAAATGTGTTATTTCGGGTCCTTACGGAGAATTCTTTATCAATGAGTCCGAGGCAGAAATGCTGTATGTTGGAGGTGGAGCAGGTATGGCGCCAATGCGTTCTCACTTATACCACTTATTTAGAACCTTAAAAACAGGTAGAAAAGTAAGTTACTGGTATGGAGGCCGTTCAAAAGCAGAATTGTTTTACTTGGAGCACTTTAGAGCTTTAGAAAAAGATTTTCCAAACTTTAAATTTTACATTGCTTTATCAGATCCTTTAGAGGCTGATAAATGGACCGTAAAGAAAGATATCAATGATGAAACTGGAGATGGTTTTGTAGGATTTATCCACAATTCTGTAATTGAAAATTATTTAGACCACCACGAATCACCAGAAGACATTGAATTGTATTTCTGTGGACCTCCTTTAATGAACAATGCAGTTCAAAAAATGGGTGAAGATTTTGGTTTAGCAGACGAAAATATTCGTTTTGACGACTTTGGAGGATAAACCCTGTATGGGCTCTAGCTATAACCAAAGAGTGAAATGCTAAGGTATAAAAAAACCGATTCGGAAATGAATCGGTTTTTTTATACCTTTATTTTAAGAGGAATTTTAAATAATTGGGAAGGATTAATAGAGGACCGCTTCTAATGGATATGTGGCTTCACCATGTTCGTATTCAAATAATTTTGAGTAGTCCATGACATTGGGTACCTTATCTAATTTACATAGGAGGGCAACAACGGCACACAAACCATTAAATAAGCGCTCTTTGTCTCTTGGGTTTTGTGGTTTTTGATTGTAATGACAAAGGGGTGTTTTAAAACCACAGGCTTCTAAAAATTTTTTTTCTACTGCCAGTATTTCTGAGGGCAAATAGCCATTAAAACGACGTCCCAGCCGTTGATGTACCGTTCCTACATAACTTAGCTCAAGCGAGCCATGTGCGTCGGAAAGATGTTTCCAACTATCGTAATTATCTAAGATATTTCCAACCGCACAGGCAGTGCAGTCTTCAGGGTTTAATGTGTTTGCATGAAATGCATGGTATAATTTGATAAGAGCAGCTTCTAGTCTTTTAGGGGTGTTCATAGTTTCAGTTTTTGATATCTTAAATTTAATGGAAAATAAATTTATAATCAAATGTAGTCTTGTTAAAATTGTTATTTAGAACCGTTAAAAATGAGTAGTTTTGTGTATTACTGCAAATCATGATGTATTTTTTTCTTTTTTTTAGCGTGCTTATGCTCCTTTTAGGAGCACTTTATTTTCTGCAAGAAAAATTTATTTTTTTGACTGGTAAAAGAACTGCGAAAGATTATCAGTATCAATTTTCAGATACATTTGAAGAGGTTTTTATAAAAACATCGGGCATTACTGAAGTGAATGCATTGCACTTTAAACTGCCTGCTCCAAAAGGTGTTATTTTATTTTGTCATGGGAATAAGGGAAATTTAAGGAAGTGGGGATCGCGCGTTTCTTACTTGTTAGCATACAATTATGAGGTGTTGGTTTTTGATTATCGGAGCTATGGTAAAAGTACTGGTAGCTTTCAAGAGGAAGCTTTATACACGGATGGATTGGTAGTTTATGAGTATTTAAAAAGACACTACAAAGAAGCGGATATCGTGGTGTATGGATTTTCTTTAGGATGCACTTTTGCCACAAGAATTGCTGCTTTGAATGCGCCCAAAGAACTAGTTTTGGAAGCACCATTTGTTAATTTCCAAAAAGCAGTGCAATACTATGGGAAGTACATACCTACTTTTTTTTTGAAGTATGCTTTTAGAACAGACCAAGATATTTCTAAAGTCAGTGCACCAATAAGTATTTTTCATGGAGATAGCGATAAAATTACTTCTTGTGAGCAGTCTAAACTATTTGCAGTAAAAAGCAAAGGATTTAAAAATCAGCACATAGAAATTAGGGGGGCAACACATCATAATGTGAAAGAGTTTACGGTGTACAAAAAAAAGCTCAAGGAAATCTTAGCGCGCTAGTGCTGCTTGCAGGTTATAAGTTGTATTTTTGAGGCTCGAAAAACTACTATGAAACGTTTAAAGAAAATTTTAAAGAAAAAAAAATACATTAGGATTCCTTTAAAAAAAATAGCGACCAACCATTTAGAAGTACAAGCAAAAATTAATGGAATAAAGGGGCGTTTTATACTAGATACCGGGGCTTCAAATTCTTGTGTAGGCATAGATGCTATTGCCGCTTTTAATTTAATTGCAGAAGCAAGTGAAACAAAGGCCGCCGGTGCTGGTGCGGTGGGAATGGAGACACAGCTTTCTAAAAACAACCATCTAAAAATTGGAGATTGGGAAACACATACCTTGCATTTGGTGCTTTTTGACTTGTCTCATGTAAATACTGCCTTAACGCAGCACAAGGCAAAAGAGGTTGCTGGGATTATTGGAGCAGACATCTTACAGCAAGGGAAAGCTGTGATTGACTATAATAAATATGTATTGTACTTAAAAAAAGTAAAAAATTAAAAGAGGTATTTGTATCTTTGGGTTTTGAAAAGCGGCCCGAAGTATTTCTACTAAAGATAGCATCAAGGAACAGCGCACTATTAAAGAGAAAATATGAGTTTGCAGATACAGGTAATGGGTAAAATAAAGGAAGCGATGAAGGCAAAAGATACCATTGCTTTACAAGCGCTAAGGGCGGTAAAGGCGGCTTTTTTGCTGGCAAAAACGGCAACCGGTGTTCAAGAAGAGCTTACGGAGGAGCAGGAGTTGAAAATTATTCAGAAACAAGTAAAGCAAAGAAAAGACAGTGCTGCAATTTTTATACAGCAAAACAGACAAGACTTAGCAGAGCCTGAATTGGCAGAAATTGCTGTCTTAGAACAATTTTTACCAGAAGCTTTATCTGAAGAAGAAATAGAAAAGGTAGTACTTAAAACAATTGCACAACTTGGTGCTTCCGGAATGAAGGATATGGGTGCAGTAATGGGAATGGTGTCCACTGAATTGTCAGGAAAGGCAGACGGAAAAATCATTTCAACTGTAGTGAAGAAGCAATTAATGAATTAAATTTTTTAAAGAACAATAGGCCCAGTAGTTCAACTGGATAGAATATCAGATTTCGGCTCTGACGGTTGGGGGTTCGAATCCCTTCTGGGTCACAAATAAATAGTGCAATTAAGAAAAAACGCCAAGCTTACTTGCGCGTTTTTTTGTTTGAGCTATTTTCAAAGCGGAGCTTTCAGGGATCATGAAATAATTCCTTTTGCGTCCCTAAATCGGAGAATTAATTCATTGGAATTGGTACTCCTTTTTTTATGCGGTATATTTCCTTCGATAAAATGGGAATTCAGTATAAATGAGCTATCGAGCTGCTAAAGTGTTTCAAAAGTACTTAGTAGATGATTTAGTTATTATTTTACTAGAGCACTCCAGTTGCAACGCTTTAAAGTCATTGAATAGAAAAATAAAGAAGACTGTTGCGGATAATTTTAAGGTTTAATTTTAAGAATAAAAACCTCAACTCTTAAATTTTAAGTATGTTGAGGTTTTTTTACTAAAATTAAATCTCCTTTTTCAATTGAGTTATTTTTTTATAAATTTTAGATCAGAGCTATTTTGGTTAGAAGAAACGCTCAAGATATAAACTCTTTTACTTAACAAGAGCAGGTGAAATGCTGAGTAATACCATTATTTTTTTCATATTAAAATTTTTTAAGTCAGTTCGTAAATATAACTTGGATTAGTTTTTTTTTAGTACATCTCTATATCCTGCATTTATACTGTTCTTTGTGCAACTATTTTTATATTCTTTTTGTGTTTCCTGGTAGGTTACAATTTTAATTTTTAATTATTTTATAAGTAATATGGTAGTTATTTTCGATTTTTAAAAAATAAAGACCCTCGGACAAATAATTCATATCAATCAGATTTAATTCTGATTTAATTTTACCAGAAAGAACAATAGCACCAAGGCTATTGTAAATAATGTATTTCGAACCTACAAGATTACTTTTAGTCTTTAAATTTAAATAATTTTTAACCGGATTTGGATACATTTCAAATAGGTCATTTTCATAGAGTTCTTTAGTTGTCAGTGAAGTGCCATTATATAAGTTCGTTATTTCTTGCGCTGTTAAGGCTCTGTCCCAAATACCGATATCATCAATTATACCATCTGTAGGATGCCAATAGCCGTTGTATTGGGCTGCTTCACCAATAGAGATGCCTGATGTACTGGCTGTGTTCATTACTCCAGGGCTTGTTGTTGTTGCCTTTAGAACTCCATTTATATATAGTTTTATACTCTCTGAATTATAGGTCATTACTATATGGTTCCAATTATTTAAAGTTAATGGATTATTATCTTCTGCAACTCTGCTGGAAGTACCGTTTGAAATAGCTCCTAGGACACTTGAAGAATCGTAAACTATTCTCCAGGCTGTGCCACTTGGATTAGATGTACCATTTTCCCAACGAGTCAAGACAACAGTATTTGCCGTTCCAGAGTCACCACTCCAAAAATATTGTCTTGGATATACCCAAACAGAGGCAGTTATATTATTTACATTTAATATATCGTCATATGGTATGTAGATTTCATCGTTTTGTTGTCCAAAGGAAGCATTTGCATAATCAAAATCATAGGCAGAATTTGTTTGATCAAAGCGATCATTGGTCAATTCTGTACTTCCAATAATAGTACCATCTAAATTATTACCACTCTCATCGTTAGCATTGCCACAGAATGGCCAAAAACCTATTAAACCATTGGTTGGAATATATTCAGGCACACAAACTGTTTCATTGCCATTATATAAGTCTGAAATTTCCTCTTGTGTTAAAGATCGGTTCCATATTCCAAAATCATCAATAATTCCATAGTTACCGTTGTTAGTCGAGCAGTTATTGTAGTTTTTCCCAAAATGCGAACCCACTCCAGCACATGAGGTGTTGATTGAAGTAGACCAATCTACAACGTAATTTGTTTGTAATTGTGATTCAAGAATCCCGTTTATATATAATTTAACTTCTCCATTTGCTGCTGTTATACAAATGTTATACCATTTGTTTGAATCGAGTACTGTGTTTGATTCTAAAATCTGTATCGTAGAATTGGTGTTTGATTCTTTATAACCATAATGGATTTTGCCATTAGATAATAGATTAATAGATGATTCTTTCCAAGATCCTCCTTTATAAAATAATACCGAGTTCTTGTTTGTTGAATTATGTTTTGCCCACAAATTAATTGAATATAGACCATTTTGGGTTCCATTAAAAAAGTCATTTGGTAGGGTTATGAATGTATCTGGACCATTAAACTCATACGCCTTTTCATTATCTCCAAACCTATCGGCTGTTAAAGTTGCACCATTTATTATTCCATTATTTCCGTTGGTGCTCTCATCATTCGCATTACCATCGAAAGGATACCAACCTATAAGTCCGTTCGTAGGAACATTATTAGGGACCGTTTGTCCGTTTGAAATTAATGCAAACCCTACAGTTGCAATTGCTGTCAATAGTAAGTTTTTCATTTTCTTTAATTTTAATTGTTTTGTAATAAAATTTTTCCTCAGCTCGCCCATCACCAAAAAACGTTAGGAATACCATAAAGGTAAGTTGGATTAGTTGTATTTTTATTTTTTTTAGTACATTACACTATATATCCTGTATTTATAATGCTCGTAATACAACTATTTTTTTTAACTATTTTTAGTGGTTCTTTTCCGGAATTTTCCAAGGACTCTTTTTTTAGTTTTCACGCCAAAGAACTTTTTTACACCGTTGATTCGGATTCTGTATATGTTACTAAAAACGGAAAATCTTACGAAAAATGGGCACATCAGATGGAATGGCCTCATTTTAATTTTAATGTGATTAATCGCCCCAACGAAACTATTTTATTATCCAAAGGTGGAGGTGTTTTATACAAGTTTAAAGACCGTTCTTTTGAGCGTCTCGATCAGTCTTTTGAGCATCGAAACAAGTATAGATCTTATGACTTTTCTTTTGAAAATAAAATATTTTCTTATGGGGGTTATGGCTTGTTTAACGAGAACGCTAACCTTACTTTTTTTAATACACTAAATCAGGAATGGAGTGAGTTTTTTTTCCATCCAAATTCAAAATTCCCTTCTCCGAGACAAGGCTTAATGGGTCAAGTAAAGGATTCGTTTTTATATGTAACAGGTGGAACTAACAAACGGGTTAATGAGCAACTTGAATTGAATTTTAATTTTTTGGAGGATGTTTGGAAATTAGATTTGAAGACTCATTTTTGGACGTACCTCGGGAGATTAAATAAAGGTATTCCTAAGGAAATTTTCTCAACCTCTACAGTAAAGGGCTCCTACGATGGAGGAACTCTTATGATCTTTAATGGGAGGGTGTTTTGGTGTGATACTAATAACAATGTTTTCAAAGAGTTTACCAATGTGAATGCACTTCTTTTAGATAAAATTGAGTTTTTTGATTTCAATCCCACAACTAATCTTTTTATGTTTTCAAAACGGATACATCATTCTAAAGCCTCTCGGTTTATTTTCCTGACCCCCTCAGAATTATTGGGGAGTGCTGTAAATGAAAATCAGTTATATAAGATCGAAACGCAATACGTACGCTACTTTGTTTTTCTAATCTTATTATTGGTGATTTTCCTTGCGGTTTATTTAAAAACAAAGACTAAAAGTAACTATAGCCTTATTTTAACAAATTCAAATAAAATACAAAAGGAGTTGAGCGCTGAAGATTTTAGTATTTTGGAACAGCTATTAAAAGAATACCCAAGGGCTGTAGACTTTCCCTCAATTTTATATTTCTTTGAGCCTAATTTATCGTATGAATCTCGCGTTAAAAAGTTAAGACTCTCCGTAGCACGTATAGATGAAATTCTAATGATGTATGCGAAGTCCAAAAGTCCTGTTTTAAGGTTTAGGCAAAACAAAAATGATCGACGAATCAAAGAGGTTTATTTAGAATAAGGATTCCACTAATTTTAGATATTGGTTCAAAAACAGCGCAACAGTGTGTTTGTAGTTTGCTGCATACGCTTCGGCTATTTACCCAAGTAATCTTGGGCGTTTGATGTAAGATAGTGCAAATATGAAGAGTTTAGGTTTAAAGCTTCACAGAAAGGTGCCGCTTATTTTTTATAAAAATATTGTTCTGTCTTAAATAACAAGCACTACTCAAAGTAAATCCCTTACCCTTTCTGAGTGCTATAGGCCAAAGGTGTTTGTTTTTTTTGTTCTTTAAATACCCTAAAGAATGTCTGGGGTGCACTAAAGCCCGCATCAATAGAAAGCGAATTTATAGTGCGCTTGTTTAAATAACCCCCATCAATAAGTTCCACAGCATGCGTTATACGGTGGTGATTTAAAAATGCTTTAAAGTTATCGAAATGGGATGCTTTGATAGCATTTCTAATAGTGTCAGCGCTTACGTTTGAGTGAAATTGCATTTTTGCTAATGAAAAATCGGGGGCTAAAAATAATTTTTGAGACGTTATTACTTCTGTTAAGTGGGTTAAGGCTTTATTTTCATGAGCTAAATTAGCACCCATCGGCTTAGAAAAATTAAGTTTTGAGATACTCGTTAAAAAGCCAGGAATTATAAAAGGAAATAAAAACTCAACCATTAAAAGCATTCTACTTATAATAGTGAGCGTTTCAGCACTACTATGCTTATTAAAATAATTTTGTGAGCTAATTAAAAATAAGCGGTTAAATAGTATAATTGAAACGTAGAAAGTGAAATACCTTACAAAGGTCTTTGATTGTTTTGTTTGCACTTTAAAGCGCTTCAATACAACCCGAAAATCATACGCTAACAAGGCCACTATAATTAGGCTGGAAAAATAAGTAAAAACAGTGGTATCTCGATACAGCACTGTAAGTGTGCCTGTATTATAGCCAGGGTTTATCCCTAAAGGTACTGGCGGCAAAAACCGATACCCCAAAAAATTACAAACAAAAAGCGCAAGACTTGTTAAAAAAATCAAGATAATTCCTTTTGGCACTTTTGGAGGTGTCTTTATAAAAATAGCCTTTGAAAATAGTAATAGCAATATCAAGCTTAGCTGTTTAATTAATAGAACTATCTCCAGCGGAAACTCAAATAACTGCAGGAACATCAAAAGTCCTAAAAAACACATCAAAAAATTAAGTGTGATATGCCCTATGAAAAAAGACAAATAGATTTTGTTTTGAGCAGTCCTTGAAAGCGCTAAGCGATAGATCATAATGCCAAGAGACAATAAAAGTAAAAAAGAAAGTGTAAACGTCATTTAGTACATAAAAGAAACTAATGTACACCATTTTTTACATTTTAAGATAATAAAAAGTGCTTTATGGGAGTCATTTGTGTTTAAAATAAAAAACAAATAACTAAACAACTTCTAATTTTGCATTCTGAAACCAATTAATTATAATCATGAAAAAAATTACAGTATTAATAATTGCAGTGTCCTCCAGCTTATTCGCACAAACCCCACTGTTGTCAGTTTCTAGTGGGTCTTCTGTAACTATCGGAAGTGGCAGTCAACTAAATATCGGAGGAATGCATTTATCGCCCACGTCTAATTTCACTATTTCAGAAACTGTGTTTAGTAAAAGTAGTGTGGCAGCCACTCCCGGAACGGAAGAAAGCATTAGTAAGGTGTATGCGTTCTCAATTCCTCAGCCAAACTTCTCTGGAACTATCGAAGTCCGTTATGAGGATACTGAGTTGAATGGCAATACAGAGGCAGCACTTGCTGCATTCTCAAGACCAGACAGCAGCGCTTCTGAATGGATTGAGCATTCAGGATCTGTTAACGCAACCGAGAATTTAGTAATAGGAGAAACCCTAGCGGATGTAACCCTTGGAGAGATCACGGCAGCAACCAGTGGGACACTAACCATCAAGCCGATAACTTCTACTTTTGAAATAGGAGTATTTCCAAATCCGGTACAATCACATGTAGCGCTAAAATATGAGGGCGAACTGAAGGCTGTATTGTATTCTGTGACAGGAGCAAAACTATTTGAAACTAGAGCGAAACGCATTGATATGAATTCATTTCCCAGTGGTGTTTATTTTATCAATGTTACAAAACTAACCAACCAACAAACTAATACTTTTAAAATTATTAAAAACTAACCAAAAATGAAAACGATATTAAAATCAATTATTTTTATAGCATTTATTGCTGTTAATTTAACGGCATTTGCTCAGGTAGGAATTAACACCAATACACCAGAAGCTTCTGCCGCCTTGGATGTGACTTCAACAGAAGGCGGAATTTTAATTCCAAGACTTACAGAAACCCAGCGTGATGCCATTGCATCTCCAGCAACCGGACTGATGATCTTTCAAACCGATGAAACTACTGGTTTTTATTTTTATGATGGTGCCGCTTGGGCACAACTTGAAGGCCCTGCGGGTGCAGATGGCTTAACAACATCTGTGAATGGGGTTAGTCAAGTAGATGGCGCAATAACATTGACAACGACTGATATCCCTGAAGGAACTAACATATACTATACAGAAGCCTTGGTATCAGCAAATAGTGCTGTCGCAGCAAACACAGCTAAACCAGGTGTTACAAGTGAACAAGCAACTACTATTAGCAACACTTCTGGCACAAACACAGGAGATCAAGATATCTCTGGAATAGTAATAAATGCAAACGACATTTCTACCAATGTATCTAGTATCTCAAATTTACAATCTTATCAAGCGACACAAGACAGTGCCATTACCTTGAATACCGCAAAAACGGGAATGCCAACAGCTACGGAAGTTGGTGAAATAAACTATTGGAATGGTGCTGCATGGGCAACCATTGCTCCAACAACAAATGACGGTGCAACGCTACAAATGACAGCAGGTGTGCCTGCTTGGGTAGGCGGAACAATTCCACCACCTATTGCACTGCACTCAAATGGAGTGACGCTAGTTGCTGGGGCGTCTGCTGTTACTGGACAATCATATGATTACAATGGAACGTCATACTTGATAGTTGATGACGCAACTATTACTGCTAATAAAACAGCAAATATTGTAACAACTAGAGTTACTACTATGGCTAATCTATTTTCATGGAGTTCATTCAATGGTGACATCAGCCATTGGGATACTGCATTAGTGACTAATATGCTAGAGATGTTTCGTGAAGCCTATGCATTTAATCAGGATATAAGCTCTTGGAATACTGCGGCAGTTACTAATACGGAAAGTATGTTTAGAGAAGCCAATGCATTCAATCAAAATATAGGCTCTTGGAATACTGCAGCAGTTACTGATATGAATAATATGTTTCGTGGTACCGATAGCTTTAATCAGGATATAAGCTCTTGGAATACTTCTAATGTTACTAATAT
>Ga0209302_10000803_pt1 | contig 18122 bp, 19 predicted proteins | sample ArcOceMetagenome_2_FD_187445 | JGI IMG/M metagenome (GOLD analysis project Ga0209302, IMG submission 187445) | Marine eukaryotic phytoplankton communities from Arctic Ocean - Arctic Ocean ARC135M Metagenome (SPAdes) (version 2) | ecosystem: Environmental > Aquatic > Marine > Oceanic | place... | reverse complement strand
CCAGCTCTCCGTCTGGCTACCGGTCGACCAGATTGCCACTGAGATGGCACCGCGGGAGGAGGCGACACCCGCCCACTCGCCCACCCGCCCACCACGGCGTCAATCCACTTCCACCCTCCCCCCCCCCCCCCCCCCCCCCCCCCCCCCCCCCCCCCCCCCCCCCCCCCCCCCCCCCCCCCCCCCCCTCACCCCCACCTCACCCTGCCTCACCCCCGCCCCTCCTGCGCCCGCTCCGCCGCAGGTGCAAGCACTGATGCTGTGCCTCGACGTGGAGGCGCGCGCTTCGCCGCACGCCCACGGCGAGAAGCTCATCGACGTGTCGCACCGCGGCGCGGGTGCGCGCGCCCTCATGCTACGGCCTGCAACCCTACCTCTCCAGGTTGCAGCCCCATGTACCCAGGCTGCAACCCCGTGTATCCAGGCGCGCACGCCTTCATGCTGCTGCCGCGCCGCGCCGCGCTCGAGCGGCGGCTGAGCGACGGCCTCGCTTTCTTGGACAAGTGCCGGCTGCTCGCCAAGGTTGATGGCGACGGCGTCGAGCAGCTCACTTACCTGCACGTGCACCATGTCGCAAAGGTGCCGCTCATGAGCACTGGCGCTCTTGGCTCTGGGCCGAGCTCCACACTCCGCCCCGAGGGGGTGTCGGCACAGGCGCCGGGGGGTGGGGGGCGGGGGGCGGGGGGGTGCCTCTTGGCGCTCAGCGCCCACTGAGAGGCTGCGGTGCGGCCGTTAGGCGGGCCAAAGGCGCCGATCCCGCGGCGTTTCGACACCAGGCTCGAGTTCCTCGAGCCAGTCCACCTGAACATCGACCCCTTCCACCTGCGCATGTGCATGGAGGCCTCCACCTCGTTTGCCACCTCCGCCGGCGCGGTCGCACTCCTACTCCCCAGGGCAACCACCAAGCCGCCGCCACCGCTGCCGGCGTCGTCGTCGCAGCCCAAGTTCATGGGTGGCCCCTCCGGCGAGCCCTTGCGTGAGCACCCGAGGCTGGTCGATGCGGCGGACCCTCCGCAGAGCAACGATGCCCGGAGTAGCCGCGGCAGTAGCCGAGGAGATCCGAGGATCGCAAGCGACGGCCCTGCCTTGGGGCGGGTCGAGGAGGATCTCGACGAGGGCGAGAGCTGGCGTGAGCTCAGCAGCGAGAGCGGCGCCAGCGAGATACATGGCGAGATACATGGTGCGTTCACGGAGAGTCGCCACCACCGCCGCCATCTGGTGGGTCAGCTCGGCGGCGTGGTGGGCCGTATCGGGCGCGGCCTCGGCCACGCGCAGCGCACCGTGCTGCGTGAGGCGGCAGGTCTGCTCCCATCGGGCCGCCACCGGCAGCCGGCGGAGAGCAACGAGCCATTGCGAGAGGAGTCGTCGCACCACGGGAGCCGTGGCTCGCTCAGCGGCTCGCTCAGCTCCGACTGGGGGGTGGAGGAGGAGGCGGACCAGCTCACACGCACCGCCGCCGTGGTCTGCCGCGAGGTGAGCGTCAGCCTCCTCTCCTCGCTCAACCACTCGCCCACCGCCGTCGCCAAGCTCCAGATACACGCCTTTTCCCTCGCCGCCGAGTCGGCGCCGGCCACGGGCATGCGCGCGTCCATCGATCTCCAGCTGCAGGCAACACGCACACGCATACACAACATATGCAATTGCATATCATACCTATGCATACAGTGCTGCGCCGTCACGGAGACCTGCCACACACTCACATACACATACAGATGCACATACACATGCACACAAATACACAAATGCATGCATGGCACGTGCATGTGCATGTGCATGTGCATGTGCATGTGGCATGTGCAACATACAAATGCATGTGCAACATACAGCATGCAACATGCACTTGCATGTGCATATGTATATGTTGTGTATGTGCATGCAGGCTTCGCACTTCAACCGCTCCGTGGGGCTGTGGGAGCCTCTGCTCGAGCCGGCGCAAGTCTCGCTCGAGCTGCGCCAGCCGCCGCGCCCGGAGCTGGGCGCAGCGGCCGCCGCGGTGGAGGCGCGCATCTCGATGATCTCGCGCCTCGAGCTCGTGCTGAGCGACGACGCAGTCAACGCGCTCTGCGCCGTCAGCGCCCGTGTGCAGGAGGCGTTCACGGCGCCTCTCCCCCTGCTTCTGGCGCAGCGCACGCGCAGCCCGCACGCCATCGTCAACGAGACGGGCGTCGAGCTCTTCTATTGGCAGGCGGCCGACGTGCCGCGGGGGATGACGCGCCACCGCGTCGCCAAGCCGGCGGAGGCGAAGCGGATCGTGCCGGGGCAGGAGGAGCCGCTCGAGCTTTGGTCCTCGGATGCCGTGCAGCAGAAGGCCCAGCTCATCCAGATCGAGATTGAGGGCGCGGCGCAGCTCGGCCCCGCGCCGCTTACGACGGCGCACGCGGTGGACGCGGCGCGTGTCGGCTCGCGGCTCGTGCCGCTCAAGCCCGCCGCCGCGCCGGGTATGCCGCGCGGCAGCGACGAGATGGACGCCTTGGTCTGCTCCGTGGAGCTCAAGGATGGCGGCGCCACCACCCTCCTCCGCCTCGGCACACTCGTCCAGGCGCACACGCCCACCCGCTTCCACCCTCTGCCCCCCCCGCCCCCCCCCGCCCCCCCGCCCCGCGCACGGCCCCTCGCCTCGGCGCCTCTCACCCCTCGCCTCGGCGCCTCTCCAGGTGCGCAACTGCTGCGGGCTGCCGCTCGAGTTACAGCTGCGTGAGCCGGACCTCTCCGAGAGCTCCTCACGCCGCTCGTCCGAATCGCACTCCCGCCCCGCCTCGCCCAAGACGCCGCAACCCGCCGCCGCGGCAGCAGCCGCCGCCGCCGCCGCCGCCGCCGCCGCTGCCATGCCGCCGCCGCCACCGCCGCCGCCGCCAGGCTCATCCACTGCGCGCTGGCGCCCTGCAGCGCACGAGGCGAGCTGGGGCGCTCCGGCGCGCGGCGCGGTGACTGAACTCGAACCGAGCGCCACGCTCTCGGTGCCTGTCGACTTTCTCGGCGCCGCGCTGCTGCTGCGGCCGAAGGAAGGAGCAGACCTCGGCGGCGGAGGCGTTGGCATTGGCGGCGGCGTTGGCGTTGGCGATCGCGGCGGCGGCGATGGCGATGGCGACGGTAAAATTCACGCTTCCAGCGACCTCTCGCCTGCGCCCCCGCTGAGCGATCGGTACCATTGGCCCGAGGGGGGGAGCGTGCTGCCGCTACCTTCGCTACTCTCAGTGCGGCGCACGAAGCAGCACCTGAGGGTGGCGGCGCGCGTGCGGCGGCGCTTCGGCCTGCCTGAGACGGAGGAGGTGCTCGAGCACTACTGGTGCAAGCTGCGGCTCCGATCGCGCGGCCGCACGCGGCGCGTCGTGCGCGGCTCGCTATACATCACCTCCAAGTCCGTGTGCGTCTCGTACGGCGTGCGCCAGCGTAGCCTCTCTGGCGTCTCGCGGCGGAGCGAGATTGTCCGCGAGATCGTCCCGCTGGCCGCGCGGCATGTTGCAGCGCGCCGTCTTGGCGAGGTCCCAGCTCGCCGCACAGCCTCAAGGCCACGCGACTCCATGGCGCCGGGCTGCCCTCGGCACTCAGGAGCCGTGCCCAGCCCGCCTGGCGGTTGGCGAGCTGGGAAGGCCCGCCTCTCTCCCCGTTACCCTCTCTCCTCTACACACGCAGGTGGAGGTGCGCGCTCTCGAGTGGCAGCGTGTCAAGCTACCTCGCTCCTCCGATATGCACGCTGCCGCCCTCTTGCTCGGCTGGGGCGAACCCGCCCCCGCCCCCGCCCCGACCGAGCCGACTCCCGGCAGCTCGCTGCGCGACCTCTCGCTGCTGCTGAGCGGCGTTGGTAGCAGCGTTGGCGGTGGGATGGCGGCGGCGGCGGCGGCGGCGCGCTGCGCGCACGAGCTCGTCTTCGCGCCTTCGCGCAACACGGCTCGGCTGTTCCGCGCGCTCGAGCGCCACGTCATCAAATGCACGCCTGAGGTGGTGGTTGGCTCCGACACCAACGCCGCCTTCCGCTCGCGCTTCGGGCTGCCCGAGGACGAGCGGCTACTGCACGACTGGGCGTGTGAGTGGCGGCAGCGTGGCGCCGGCCCCAAGCAGCTTGGCGTCAAAGGGCGGCTCTACCTCTTCACCTCCCACCTTTGCTTCGGCGGCGATCGCGCCTCGTCCAACTACAGACGACTGACAGGCAAGAAGCCGCGACTGACGCTGACGCTACCGCTCGAGCAGCTCGCCTCAATTGAGAGGCACGCGGGCGGCTGCTGCGGCACGTCGATGGGGCGGGCGGCGGCGTCGGGCATCTCCATCTTCACAACCACCGACAACGAGATGACCTTCTCTCTGCTGTGGAGCCCCAACCGCACGCTCAAGGGCATCGAGGAGGCGTGGCAGCGCACGCGCGAGGAGAAGGCTTCGAGCAAGACGGCGGACGCCGCTGTGGGGGAGGGGCCGGCGAGCACGCGTGAGGAGGAGGAGGCGGAGAAGCGCGGTGATGAGGCGCGTCAGCCGCTGGTGGTGGTGTGCGAGCGGAGACCGCCTGCGGACTACGCGACAGCGACGGGCCTTGGGGCGATCGGTGCGCAGTTGCAGCGCCTCGAACGGTTGCGGTGGTGGTACGGGTGGTTGGTGATGGGTGGGGTCGAACTGGGAGAGGGGAAGGGGTGGCGTCTCCACCCGCCTTGCTGCCGTGTGTATCTCCTCACGCCAGACCGCTGCGCCTCCGCCCACCGCTGCGCTTTCGTTCGCCCGCCCCTTGAGCCCCGACACGAGCCCCGGCCGGCGGAGGGAGGGGGTTGGCAGCGCGACATTCCCCTCCCCCTCTGGTCTGGGACCTCCCCCGTACGAGCTCGGCTTCGGCCCCTCCCTGGGGCTGAGCCTGTGCCACCCCACACACCCCTGCGCCGCAGTTCCTCCCCAGCGTGCCTCAGCGTTCCCTCCGTTGCCTCCATCGCCTCTGCTGCCCCTGCCAAAGCCCCCGCCGCCTCCGCCGAAGTCTCTCGAGCGCACACTCTGACCCAAGCCCGGGTGCACTGTGGCTCTCCGTCGGCAAAGCGCGCGCCCTCGCCGGAGATGTCTCCCAGCCTTCAGCAAAAGCAAAGTTGCCACTCCTCTGGCGCCGCCACAGGCACCAGCGCGCCGCCCCTTGTCGAGGCCCCGCTGCAGCAGCTGGCGCCGTTCCACGCCTGCGTCCATGTGGAGAGGCTTCGGATGGCCGGTGCGGCGATGCACATGTTAAACACGGAGGGTTAGACCCCTTCCCCCCCTCTCCCTCGACACGCACATCGTGCAAGGAAAAGGAGCCAGGCGCCCCTGCGACACTTACACGACAGGCGCGGCTCGAGGTGTCGGCGCGGTGCAGCCCGTGATGGTCTCGATCCATTCACCTCTCACGCTTGTCAACTCCCTGCCACTGCCGGTGCCTGCTGCTACGCCACGTCCTGTCGCTACCACACGCCAACTCGCGCCCACCTACCCCACGCACGCCACACACCTCTGCCCCCCCCCGCCCCCCTGCCCCCCACCAAATGCACCTTGCAGCGCCTGCACGCGTTTCTTCCTACACCACGCACCAGGTGCGCTTTCACCTCACCTCGACTCAGCAAGAGGCCTCTCGCGCGGTCGACGCCGACGCCGACGCCGACGTCCCGTCCAAGACCTACGACCAAGAGGGCTCGTCCAGAGCCTCCAGCGCGCACGCGTCGGCCGCACTGCCACTCGCCTCCGAGCCGCGAGCCGCCTCGCGCGGCTCACTCGCATCGCGCGGGATCAAGATCTCGATGGGCCGCTGCACCGCCGGCCCCTCGCCGCCCGAGGTGACCATCCCAGGCGGCCGTTCCTTGGTGGGTGATCCCTCCAATTCCTCCTCAGGCTCAAGTCTCGCCTCGACGCAGCAAGAGGCGTCCCACTCGCCGCGCCGCCCGCACTCGCCCTTTTCCGCCCGCCCGCCCGCCGCCGAGCGCACCCCCAGCGAGCAAGCAGGCAAGGCGAGGCGCTCCTTCGGCAAGCTGCGCCGTTCCGCTGGGGACCGCGCGCCAAGCAGCGAGCCCCCCTCCCTCCCTGTCGCCTCGGGCAGCCTCGGCCCCGCGCAGACTGAGCGCGTGCACGCGCTCTCGCCCCTTGCTGAGTGGCACCTCGCCCTCGCCGTCGACGGCTATGAGACCTCCGCCCCCATACTGCTGCAGCACCGGTACGGCGCGGCGCCAGGCGCCAGGCGCGGCACACACAACGAGCACGCGCCCGACCACGTGAGCTCCGACAAGGCCAGGCACAGGCCCGACCTCGTCGTCGAGCTCAAGTCACTGCGCGGCCAGCCGCCGCTGCGCGTGCACGTGCACAACCGCAGCAAGCCGGGCGGATCGCGCGACGTGCTCATCTACGCGCCCTACTGGCTGGTCAACCGCTCGGGCATCCCGCTGGCCTTCCGCGAGGCGCGCCGCGTCACATATATAAACCATGTGCATGTGCATGTTGCATGTTGCATGTTGCATGTGGCATGTGCATGTGCATGTGCATGTGCATGTGCATGTGCATGTAGGTAGTCGCTTATGGCTGCGCTGCGCTTGCCTGTGTCGATGACCCCTGCATAACCCGTGCATGCATGACCCGTGCATGGCCACTGCAGGTGCGGCTCAACATCAACCAGCTGGTCGAGGGCACCAAGGGCGTCGCCCAAGGCGCAGCTGGTCGAGGCGTCCAGCTGGCCAAGGGCACCAAGGACGTCGCGCAAGGTGCCGCGCGAGGTGCCGCGCGAGGTGTCGACGGTGCAGCGCGGGGTGCGGCGCGAGGTGTTGGAGGTGCAGCGCGAGGTGCAGCGCAGAACGTCAAGAGCGCAACCACCGGTCTCTCCTCGCGCCGCATCTCCGACGTGCCTCGCGACGGGCCGCACTACTCCCGCCTCTCACGGCTGCGCCTCCGTCGTGCCAAGAGCACCGAGGCCGAGAGCTACGAGGCTGAGGCCGAGGCCGCCGTCGGCGACGACGACCAAGACGCTGAGTGCGAGTCGGAAGACACGCTGGGGGTCCTCCGAGGGCCCTTCGAGGGCGCGACTTCGGAGACCGACCAGCCGCCGACGCGGGTGCCGACGCCGCTGCTCCCTCGCTGCTCCCTCGCTGCACCTCTTTGTACCCTCTGCGCACCCTCTGCGCGTCCACTGTGCGCACCCTCTGCGCGTCCACCCTACACCTCTCACGCGCACCCTCTCCGCGCCCTCTGCAGTTGACGCCGTCGGTGTCCGCGCCGGCCCACTTCTCGCCTCACCGCTCCTCCATGGATAGTATCAATGAGTCCGACGAGGAGGGCGAGTCGCCACCCATCTCATCGAGGCACACCTTCCCGGGCACCGGCAGCGAGAGATCGCCTCAGCTCTCGCCGCCGCATCGGCCGCCCTCCGTTGCGACCTCCGACGCCGAGTCCGACCAGTACGACTCCGAGCCGGAAAGCTCGCCCCGCATCGAGGCTGCCGCCAACTCGCCCGTGCGGGCGATGCTGTCGCCGCCCTTTGCGCTCCAACGCGTGCCGCCCTTGCCGCCCGTGTCGATACTCGAGCCATCGGCACGTCTCGTCCCTCAGGAGCCCGGCTCGCCTGGCTCCGTGGGCGGCTCCTCCCACGGAGAGACCTCCCTCGGAGAGACGTCCCTCGACGAGCACTCGATGAAGACCTTGAGGGGCTCGTTCGCCTCCCCGTCCGACGCCGCGCTGTCGCCGCTCCACGGACACGGGCGCAAGCGGCCGGCCTCGTCGCCCGGAGGCCTCATCGCGATGCGCCGCTCGGCTGAGCAGCTCGAGCCCGCCGGCGTCGAGCCCGCCGCCGGGCCCGAGCCGCAGCGGCAGCGGTGCGGAGAGCCGCCGTCCACGCCGCTGGGTATGGGTATGCCCACGCCGAGCATATCCACGCCGCAGTGCGTGCTTGGCGAGGGCCCGCCGCCTTCGTGGACGCCGCTGCGCGCGCTCACCCCGCGAGACGCGCGCCGCTTTGAGCTCGAGCCGCGACCGTCGCAGCGGTTCAGCCCGGGCGACGGCGCCTCTTCGGAGCCGTCATCGTCGCCCGTGGCCACTCCCTTTGATCGCACAGAGCCACTGGGCACGGGCGCGCAGGGCGGCTGGCTCTTCAGCCCGGATGCGGTGCCCGGATCGAGCGCGCGCCTCTGCGCATGCTTCGTCTCCCCCGAAGCAGGCACCGCCGCAGGCACCGCCGCAGGCACCGCCGCAGGCCTGGACACGTCACCGCCGCCCTTCGCGCCACCGACGCCCCGCGCCTCGCTCTCCATGCGAACCGCCTCGCCCTCGCCGCCCTGCCGCCCCGGGGCGTCCTTGGACGGGCACGTGCAGTGGCACCCGGGTGAGCCACACGCGTCCCTCTCTCGGGAGCCCAACCCGGCCTCTCGAGCACGGACCGAGAGCACTTCGAGCCACGAGTCGATACTCAGCCACTCGGACGAGCTGGAGGGCGAGGGGCTCATGGGGATGCCTGAGGGCATCATGGGGCGGCGCTACTCGATGGTGCAGGGCGAGATGGCACCATCGCCACAGCAGCACGACGACGACGAGGGCGGCGCTGAGGAGGGGGGCGACGCCGAGGGGGGCGGCGCCGTCGTGCCGCAGCTCTTCTCCTACTCCAAGTAAGCACAGCAGTCTTAGCGGTATGGTGGCATAGTAAGTAGGGCGCTGCGCGAGGCCACCGTGCGCCCTCCCCGTCGGCCGAGACACGCTACCTAATTATCACCCTTTCCCCAGGCACGACGTGTTCAGCAACCGGATGGCGATCAAGGTGCAGCGGAGCGGGGCGGCGGGTCAGGCCAAGCAGCGCAGAGGCAAGCCGGACAAGCCTGAGCAGCTCAGCACACACCGAGAAGAGACGGCTGCGCCTGCTCCGGCGGCGCCCAAGCAGCCGCAGCAGCAGGCGGAGCGCTGGTCCAAGCCCTTCTCCATCGAGGTCATCGACACGGACGGTGTGCTGCGGGTGGGCGGCTACGAGCTGGGCATCGGCATACAGGCGGCGCCCGAGCCCGCGGTGCTCACCAAGGTGATCACCTTTGCGCCGCGGTACATCCTGCGCAACAGGCTGCGCGTCGGCGTCGCCTACCGCCAGCACGGCACCTCCGAGCAGGCGCGCCGCTACCTAGGGTTGCAGCCTCCAACACATAGGGTTGCAGGCTGCACCGCTAGCACAGCACCTCGAAGCAAGCGCGCCACCCGGCGCCGGACGAGGACGTAATCTCCGCTTACTACGAGGCCATCCCCCGCTGTGTATCACCCTAGGCGCGCCTCCTGGCGCCGGACGAGGAGGTCGCGTTCAACTGGCGCTCGCACCGCGCGGAGCACCTGCTCGAGCTTGCACTGAGCGAGGAGCCCGCACCGGGCGGCACGCCCGCGGCGCGTGAGGCGGCGCGCAAGAGCCGCTTCAGCCACGGGTTCCGCCTGGACGAGGTGCGTGCGCATCATGTATGCGTCGTGCCATTCCAGCTACTACACGTGTGCCATGTGCGCGCGCGGTGCAGCTGGACGAGTGCAGGCTCAACACTTGGCCATGTGCGTACCATGCCCCCCTTCCAATTGCAGTTGGGTGAGCTCATGCTGCGATGCGGCACGCCCTCCACGCTCATGGAGGTGGTCGTCGAGTGCCAGCGGCGGCGGACGCCCTTCAACGACTTCTCGGCGGGGGGGCTGCTGCCCACCGACTACCACGGCAACTGGACCGACGAGCGCATGGAACGGCGGCTGCCGGGGCTGGAGCTTCCGCTGCCGCAGGGGTGGCGGTGGGAGGAGGAGGGGTGGGAGGTCGACTTCTCCCCGCGCGTGGACGAGCACGGCTGGGAGTACGCGATCAACTGGCCGGGCACAGGCACCAACGTCATCGACCTCTCGTGGCACGCTTCGGTCTCGTCCCTTGACCTCGTCCGCCGCCGCCGCCACGTGCGCCACCGCGCGCGGGCCGCGGCGGCGAGCGACCCGCTAGCGGAGCGCCTCGTGGCCATCGACGTAGAGATCAACCCGCCCTCTGTCCTCGTAACCGTTTCAGACGGCAACGAGCGGCCGCCGCCGTACCTCCTCGAGAACCTGACCGAGCTGCCGCTGCTGCTGCACCAGAAGGGCGCGCCACCCCTGCTGCGCCGCACGCTGCAGCCCCACTCGCGCGTGCCATTCGTGTGGGACATGCCGGCGGGCAAGCGCACCCTCGAGCTCTGCGTGGCCGATCCCAGCATGTTCGCAGAGGTCTCGCTCGATGAGGTGCGTGCGGCACGCGTTGCCCTGGCGGACGCCTCACAGTGCATGCGTGCCATGCCTCAACATGCATGTGCATGTGCATGCGCCCCCCCCGCCCCCCCGCCCCCTCCAAACCCGCCTCGCCCCCGCCTCGCCTCCACGCCTCCCCTCCCGTCTACAGGTGGGTGACGCTGTCGAGATGAGCGGTGGCGGCGGCGTCAGTGGCGCGCCGCGGCTGTGGCTGCAGATCTCGCTGCACGACCGCACGCGCACGCTGACCATCTCAACAGAGGGGCCACAGGAGGCGGAGGCCGCCGACGTCGCACAGTTCACGCTCGCGGCGAGCCTCAAGGGCATCGGTCTCTCGGTGGTGCGCTCGAGCTCGCGCGAGCTCGCGTACGCCTGCGTATCGGAGATCCTGCTCGAAATGACGATCTCCTCGCAGCACACGCGCGCCGACCTCATCGTCTCCGAGCTGCGCCTCGACAACCAGATGATCGAGGCGCAGCTGCCTGTTGTGCTCATCCGCTCCGCGGCGCTGCGGCCGCGTGCGCGCGAGCTCGAGCAGGTGGCGCTGCCGCCGTGCGTCCACGTGTCGGTCGTCAAGCGCGCTGTGCCTGATACGCCGGGGGCGGCGCAGGTACACGCCCGCCCGTGCCGCCGTACGCATGCCACCCCGTGCATCCGAGTCTGCAGCCGCACGTGCCCACGCTGCCACCCCGCATGCCCAGGCTACCACCCTATATATGGCTACTCCCACCCGTCCTCTACCCCCCATCCTATGCTCCGTGTCAAGTATACCCCAGGTCTTCCCCCTCGTGCTCTTCCTGCTCGAGGAGATGGAGCTGCAGGTCGAGGAGTCCTTCATCACGGCGCTCGCCGCACTCGCCGCACAGATCGACCTCGGCTCCGCCAACGGCACCGCGCCGTCACCGCCGCCGCCGCCGTCCAGGTCCAACAACCGGCGGCTCGTCGAGGGGCGCGCGCCTCCCAAGGGCCACGGCCGCTTCAGCCGCCACTCCGCCGCCTCTGCCACCGACGCCGCACTCCGAGTGGAGCAGAGCGCGGCCGAGCGCCCCGAGCGACACTCAGAGGCGGAACTCCGCCACGGGCGCGGTAGCGCGGTGGCGTCGCAGGCCGCGCCGGCGCCGCCGCAGCCGCCGCCGCCACCCATGTGGGTGGGGGAGCAGACGCCTCTCGCCAAGGTGCACGCCTCTCGCTGGCACCGCATCGCGCTCCCGCCTATGCGTTAGAGCCCGCACCCGGCTACACCCGGCCTGCGACCCCAAGGGTGCTCCGCTGCTTACAGGTCTACTTCCATCGCTTCGAGCTCTCACCGATCCGGCTCAACATCACCTACCTGCACTCTCAGAAGCTGGTGGCCGACCTGATACGCAACCCGGCCTCAACACTGCTGCCCAACCTCGACCGCGCGCCGATCGTGCTCGACGCGATGGTGCTGCAGGACACGGTGACCACTGCAGAGGAGCTGCAGAGTGCCATCAAGCTCTCGTACAAGTCTGCGCTCCTCCGTCAGTTCTACAAGCTACTGCTGCGGGTCGACATGCTCTCCGTGCCGGTACGACATGCTCATGCTCGTGAGTGGCGGAGCACCCCACTCACTACTCACCACTCACCACTCACCAGTTTCTACTCACCGCTCACCACTTACGATCTACGACAGGTGCGCCTCGTCTCCGGCGTGGGCCAGGGCGTCAAGGACTTCGGGGCGGCACTTCTCGATGTCAAGGGGCTGCTCAAGTCGCCTGAGGACTTCGGGCGCAACCTCGCGACAGGGTCGCTCTCACTCACGCGCTCGGTGCCCGCCGGCAACCTGTAACCTGTAGCATGTAACCTGCAACCCCATGCCCATGCAGCGGAGGCGAGGACAGGCCTGCACCCATCTGTATGTGGTGGAGGCAGTGACCGCGTGTACCCACAGCCCGTGGCCGCTATGCTGTGGACGCTATGCATCCATCCAGGTGCTGGCGGGCGGCGCGGTCGCAGCCTCGCAGCTCACGGGTACCATCGGCTCGGCCATGGCGAAGCTGTCCCTCGACGACGACTTCGTGCGCGCGCGCGAGCGTGCGCGCGAGGGGCGGCCGAAGAACATGGTCGACGGCCTGCTGCAGGGCGGCGTGGGGCTGGGGCGCGGCGTGGTGGAGGGGCTGACGGGGCTGGTGACCGCACCGCTCGAGGGCGCGCAGAACGACGGCGTGGCGGGCTTCGTCAAGGGGGTGGGGCGCGGGCTGGTGGGGCTGCCCGCCAAGTCGGCCGCGGGCACCTTCGACTTCCTCTCGCTCACGGCCAAGGGCATCGCCAACACCTTCGACCTCTTCGAGCCCGACGAGCCGGCCGAGAGCGCCCCCCACCAGCGGCTCCGGCTGCCGCGCATGATGCACGGCCCCGAGCAGGCGCTGCAGCACTACTCGCGCCCCGAGGCGATCGCGCAGCGGGTGCTCACCGAGCTGCGCGATGGCAGCTACCTGCGCGAGCCGCTGCTGCTCTCGGTGACCCTGCCCGCGCGCGGCGTGCTCGTGCTCACCGAGCAGCGGCTGCTCCTCGCCTCGACTCCCACCTACAAGACGGACACGCACGTGCCGCTCACCGCTGTCCAGGAGGCGCGCAGCATGCATGCACCTGCACCGGCATACATGACATGAACATGAACATGAACATGAACATGAACATGAACATGAACATGAACATGAACATGAACATGAACATGAACATGAACATGAGGCCCCGCGCTCGGGCAGCAGCCCCGTGCAGTATTGCCTGCCGCCACACGCACCGTGCAGCATCGCCCTGCCACCACGCGTGCATGCTTGGCTGCCACCATGCACACCTGGGCTGCAACCCTGTGTGCCCAGGTGCGCGACCGCAGCGATGGATTGGCGCTCGAGCTCACGCTACGCGCCGAGCGGCGGTTGGTGGGGCAGCGCCTGGCCGGAGGCCTCGGGGCGTCAGACGGCGCGCTGGCGGCGCTCGGCGGCGCGAGCCTAGGCACGCTTGGCGGCGCGGAGGAGGAGGACGAGCTGCTCGGCGACGCCGCCACGAGGGCGGCCGGCGAGGCGGCCGAGGCCGCGGGGGGCGGCGGCGTGGGCGGCGGCATTGGCGGCGGCGGCGACATCGGCGCCGTCAGCCTTCCCGCGGCGGCGGCACGGCCGTCGCTTGGCAGCAGCAGCCGCCTCTCCAGGTCAGCCCGCGCACTGCTCAGCCGCACTGCGGGAGGCAGGCCAAGCGGCGCCCTGTCCTCCTCCTCCTCCGCCGCCGCCGCAGCTGCCGCCGCAACCGCGCCGCCCCCCCCTGCCGGCGTCTCTTTCGACCCGGTGGGGCCACCGCCGCTCGAGTCGCGCCGCTCCTCCTCCTTCACCTCGCCCGAGTCGCTGCGCTCCTCGAAAGCCGCCGAGTTGCTCCGCTCCTCCTCCGTGCCGACGGAGCGCTCCCCGAGCCTGCGCGGCTGGCTGCGCTCCTCGGCCCGTGGCCTCACCGACGGCAGCCTCGCCCGCCGCTCCGCCCCTGCCGCCGCCTACGGCCCAAGCACGCCCCTCGCCGCGACGCGGCCTAGCGCCGCCTCGCCGCGCGACGCCGCCGCGCCGCCCTCCGCCTCGGCCATCGGCACCCCCGGTTCCGCCTCGGCCATCGCCACACCCTCGAGGCTGTGGCGTCGAGATTCTGCCTCCGAGAGCAGCGGCGGCCGCGCACAGCGGCAGCGCTTGGGGAGGCTGCCGGCCAGCGAGACGTCGACGAGCACTTACGACGTCAGCCTGGTACACCGGCATCAGGCGCAGAGCGGCGCCGCCCGCCTCCGCAGCGCCGTCCTCCGACAGCGCGCGGGCACGCCTCGGTGCGGCCCGCCGCCAAAACCTACAGTTTGCCCCCCCCCCCCCCCCCCCCCCCCCCCCCCCCCCCCCCCCCCCCCCCCCCCCCCCCCCCCCCCCCCCCCCCCCCCCCCCCCCGGCCCAACACTGCGCCCCCTTGGCCGCCGCCCGCTCACACCGTCCCGCTAACCCTGTCTGCCCACCCCGACCCCTCCCTGCCCCATACGCGGCAGTCGTATCGAGATCGTCTTCTCCGATGTCGCCACCTGCCGCGCCTTTCACCGCGTCCTCAGCCACGCGCTCGGCCAGCGCTGGCTACCCGCAGCGGAACGCACCGAGCAATCCAAGCCGCTCCTCAGGCGAGCCTTGCCAGAGCACGGGCCTGCCAATCCACCCGCCCGGACCGCCTCCGTACGACACATGCACATGCGAATGCACATGCACATGCACGTGCACATGCACATGCACATGTGACATGTGCATGCGCATGCACATGCACATGCATATGCACATGCACATGCACATCCACATGCACATCCACATCCACATGGGCATGCGCCTGCATCGCGCGTGTTGCAACTCATAGTAAGTATGTTGCAACTCATAGTAAGTATGTTGCAACTCAGGCGCGATACGACGCGCGACCTAGAGGAGCTGCCCGCTCGCCGCGGGGGCACGATCGCCAGGCGGCCGTCGCAGGATGCTTCGAGCGGGATCTTTCGAGCCGGGCTCTTCGAGCGGGTGGCCGAGCGGGCGGGTGAACGGGCGGGCGTGCTCTCCCCTGGGCCGATCTCGGGGTCGACCTCGAGCCGCCGCTGCTCCTCCGCCAACCCGTACGACCCTGCCTCCTTTGCGATGAGCCGGCAGGCGACGCAGCGGCTGAGCACCCCTGCTCGCATCGGCATGCCCGCCTCGCCCGCCTCGTCCACCTCGCCCGGCTCACCCACCGTGCCCTCCGCGACGCCCTCGCGCAACGTGGCCAAACTCCGCCGCTCGGCCGACGGCGTCTCGCCCGTCGCCGCGGGCTCCGCGCGCGAGCTCCGCGCGCAGTCGCGCACCATATCCCGCGGTGAGCGGCGCTCGCGCACCGTGCGCTTCCTCACCGAGTCGCGAGAACCGGCGGCGGCGCGCCCGCTGTCGCCGACGAAAACGGTCAAGTCGGGGAGAGTCAAGCTGTGAAGCTGAAACTGCCGTGAGACTATTCCGGTGTGGGGTGTGCTTACACCATACAGCACGGCATACTATACGTTCAGCGCGCTAAACCGTAGAGATGGATACATATTTGTTGTAATATAAAGCTTTACTATTAAAAAGAGCTGCTCGCACGTTGACACAGGCGCCGTGTTAGCACCCCACCCAGCGTGTGTCAGAGAACTCCGCGTTCCGAACCACAGCCAGCCAACGGCGCGCGCAGGAAAGGCGGAAGCACAGCGTTGCACAGCAAACCATGTCCAACGGCGCCGTTGGCTTCGCGCTCACTGTCGCCGCGTACTTATACTACAGTCTGTGGGTCCTGCTCACTCCATTCGTCGAGAAGGACGTCGTGTGGTTCCACAACCTTTTCCCGGACACGTGGTGGGCGCTGGCCTTCCCGACTGCCGTACTCGTGCTGGGCCTCACGTGTGTGATCACCTTTGTTGGGATGATGAGCTCATAGTCGCGGAGCGCAGCAGATAAGCCGCCGCCGTGGGTAGCGTGGCATCGGCGGGGTTCAGACGAGCAGACCTGCTTGACTCGAGAGCGTCAGTGCTGAGTGTGTCGAGGAACATGCCCGGCAATAGAAGGGCGGCCGGGTGCAGTGCTGGCGGGTGCAAGAGTGAGTGGGCCGGGCGCATGCTGCTCAAGCGTGCAGCCCAGGGAGTCCAGCGCGCCAAGCCAGGGCTTGCCAAGCCCTCAGCCAACCCGCGGCCGCTTTTCTCCGAGGTGCGGCTGCGCCACCGTCTCGTGGGGCGTGGAGCTGTTTTCGAGCTGCCACGGTGTTCCTGTCGCAGCTACACTCGGTGGGACACGAGGGATAGGGCGCTGCGGGACCCGGCAGCGATGAGTGGCAGCGGGCGGCTGCAGATTTCTGAGTTCTCAAGGTCGAGAGTATAGCGCATATGGTATGTGAGAGAGCTGGGTGTAACTCAGTCTAAGAACTGTGTTCGTTTGTACGGGCACTTCAAGATAAGATCAGAGAAGATGAGAAGATGATTAGGTTTCTCACGCGCTGTATTGTACACGACTTGCGACGCTACACAATACCGCGATGCTGTGGGCTCCTCGTGTACACTGGTTAGCCTCCGTGGTACGGCGATGATGATACGCCCAGGGCTGTAAACCCAGGGACAGAGGATAAGATAAGATAAGACTCGACCCGGTCGGCGCTGCAGACTGGTTACATAACCAACGATCAGGCCTCGCCTTGCACCGCCCGTGTAGTACCCTCCTGGGAGGGTACTACTCGGCCTTGCGGCCCCTAACAGGCCTAACTGGCGCGGCGGAATTCTAGCCGGCCGCTGGGAACACCCTGCCGAACCCGGAAACTCGCGCCAAGCCACCCGAACCGTCGAGAATGGCCACCGAGCAGCAACTGAACGTGATGCAACCGGCCGAGCGCTCTCAGCTGGTGCGCTGCATGCAAACCCCACTCCGTGCATTCGCTGCTGCATTCGCTGCACTGCTCTACTCAGCGTGCTACACTCAGCGTGTGCTCTACTCAGCGTGCTACACTCAGCGCGTGCTATACCCAAGCGTGCTCTACTCAGCGTGCTGTACTCACCCACAACTCTCTCATCAGGTGGGCAACTTCATCTACCCGCACGTGGTCGGGATCATTGGCGAGTCACTGGCGCCCAAGGTGACAGGCATGTGCCTCGAGCTTCCAGTGGCGGAGCTTGCCCTCATCATGCAGGGGGTCGAGCATCTCAAGTCTGCCGTGGAGCAGGCGATGGCGGTGCTGCCTCCGGACATGAAATCCCAGCGGAGCCCCGCCCCGAAGACCTCCCCCACCTCCGTTGTCGAGGGGGCGAGCTCCGATCGGTGGGCCGATGCCGATGCCATGGACGAGGACGGCGAGCTGCCGCCCGTGTGCGAGCTCTTCGCTTCGGCCGATGCCAGCCGGGAGCGCAAGAGCAACGCCGCCGCGGAGACCGAGGCTGAGGCCGAGGGCGCGTGGCAGGCGGAGTGGGACGCCGAGTTCTGGAGGGCCCAACCCGACGCCAAGGTGGTCACCTTCATCTCGGAGCGTCTGCAGGAGCCGCAGCTGCGCATTGTACGTGCCGTCATCGAGCTGCTAGGCGTGGCGACCGCGCTCGAGCTGCTCGCGCGCACCGAGCAGACACAGGCGGAGGGCGGCATGCTCGTCGCCGAGTCGGGCAAGCCGCGCACGAGCGGCGGCATCTACCTCAAGCTCCTCAAGGATGCCACCAACCTGCCGAGCGAGGAACAGGACGCTGCGCTCCTTCGTATCAAGGTCGAGGGCAAGAAGATCAAGCCTTCGCAAAAGGGCCGTGTCGGCGGCGGCGGGGCGGGCCCCGTGTCGCCCTCGGCCCGCACGCCCACCGGCCCACCCCCGGCTTCACTGGGCGAGTTCCTCGTTCCAGACCGGCGCGTTCGCGGTGGGCGGTAGCCGCGTCCTATCACGCGCCATCTGATTCAAATATGTAAGGGCTGTGTGCGCGGTTGTGCAACTGTTTATTGCGCGGAAAATATTGCCAAACGTGCTCCGCCCCTCGCCAGGGCTATGAAGCCGGGGCTGCTCTCCACTGGGCCACTCGTGCAGCGCGTGACATGCACGGTAAGAACCGACGCAAACTGGACTATAAACAATACAACACACGGACTACAAACGGACTACAAACAACTACAACTACTCAAACTATGCGGGCGATTCTCTTGCGATTCTTTTTTTCTATCGCGTCGGGCGACTGGTCCATTCAGCCTCCCGCTCTTGATAGGAGTTCGCCTGCGCGCACTTCTCGATTTCCTTGCGGTACATCTCCTGCTGCTTGACGCGCAACCGTTTTTTTCTTCGATAGATTTCCTCCCTGTCCTTCTGTAGCATCGCTCGCTCCGTTTTGTCGGCCTTGGCAAAATACTTGCAAGTGTTGAAGGTGATGCCGGCACAACTGCCGAAGGTCAAAGCCAAGCCGCTGAATG
>Ga0209302_10000802_pt1 | contig 18134 bp, 28 predicted proteins | sample ArcOceMetagenome_2_FD_187445 | JGI IMG/M metagenome (GOLD analysis project Ga0209302, IMG submission 187445) | Marine eukaryotic phytoplankton communities from Arctic Ocean - Arctic Ocean ARC135M Metagenome (SPAdes) (version 2) | ecosystem: Environmental > Aquatic > Marine > Oceanic | place... | reverse complement strand
TGAAGATATAGGATAAATATTTTTTTTAATTTACCATCAATCCCTAATTGTGTTCCACCATAAGAGGTTACAACTGAATATCTTTCGTATGGGTCAAATGAATCACCATCTAAACTTATTTCAAATATTAGTCGACCGTCATTCTCTTCTACTATCTCATCCTTAGTACAACCAAAGAAAAGTGTAAGTGTTAAAAGTAATATTAATTTTTTCATTTGTTTTTTTATTTAAATGTATAATTTATTCCAAATGTTGTTTGGTATAAGTTACTATCCCACATCTTAGAATATTCACCCTCTGCAAATACACCAATATTCTTACCAACTTTCCAACCTAATGAAGCTCCGAATGAATAGTCGGACCATTGTTCTAATTCAGAACCTTGTCTTAATCCACCTTTACCCCAATTATTTCTATTTAAATAAGAAAACTCTTCAGATCCTTTAATATATCTGTGGTACGGTAATATAACATTACCAAATGCGTGTAACCAAAAGTCATTCTTATAATGATAAAAGTCAAAACCAATGATAGGTGCAACCTCCACGAACGGATCTAATAAGTCCCAAGCCTCACCATTGTATCTATTGATAAGTGATGGGAATACTTCTTCTCTAAATTCTAAATCTGTATTTGCAACTACATTACCATCAGCATCTTTCCAAATCCAATCTTGGGTTGAGTCTCCTGTAGACACATCTGTGTATTCAGTAAAATGATCAGTATATCCATAATCAAATCCTAATGTATACCAAGGATTACTATAGTATTCGTTACCTTGATCATCTACGGATTGTTCGTTTAACCAAATTTCGAAAGGATTATATCCATAGGCTCTTTGGTGACCTCTACCAACAACACCTGCCGATAGTGAGAACTTCTTACCTATTGGTAGTCGAGCTCTTACCTCTGCTGATTTGTAATTAAGATTAATTTTGGCAACTTCTCTACTTTCAACTTTAACGATATGATATTTACCTGTGTGTTTAACAAAGAACCTATGATTCTTAAACATTCTACCCATCCATCTTTCATTTTCAAAATGTATTTGATATTCTAACCCCTGTATTGCAGATGTAGGTGCCGCATATACCAATTGACTTTCATTACCATCGTAAAAATTCTTAGGTTTTCTTTCGTAATCGAATCTCGCTAATTTCCTTATCCCGATACTGTATCTATAATCAAAGGGAAATTTAGGTGTGACATCCTCAATTTCGGGTATCGAGTAGATACTACCGTCTTGGTTAGTCCTCAAAACAAATCTCGGTTCAGCCGCTTCCACTGCGTTGGATATATCTCCAGCCGCATAAACGGTACCGTATTTTATAAAATCTTTATACACATCCTTAAGGAATTGTGCTTGTGCATTAGTTATCGTACCAATGAAACATAGTAAAAGTATAATTTTTCTCATGACATCTCAAAATCTTGATTTAAATAATTATTTATATAACCATATATTTGTTATATCCATAAATATATTGCATAACAAAAAAGGACCCGAATGGGCCCTTATATGTTTGAAAGATTTTACTATTTTACTTTTTCTTAGGTTTTCTACCTTTTCTCCTTGAACCCTTAACAGCATCAATGATGTCTCCTGTTTGGTTGGTCAAGTTTTTTGCTGCTTCAGCAACATCGTCAATTTCATCTTTAATACGTTTTGCTCTACGTTTTACTTCTTTTGTTGTCTCTTCCACAGTTTCTTTAATCTCAGAAACCTTGTCCTCTACAACATCAGGGATGTAGTCTTGATCGTCGTCTTTAATTTTACCCTTTTTAATTAGGTAAACATATACTGACGCAATCAACGCCAATACAACTAAAATAATTAAAAGTGTTTTCATAATAAATTTGTTTATGTGTCAATGTAACCATTACCATTTAGAATGTAAAGGTTTTTTAATATATTTATATTATATGAGAAACTTCCTATTATTATCGTTCGTACTCCTAACGACAAGTTGTGCAACATTCAAAGTATCAACATTAAATCATGATCCAATCTATGATGGTGATGGAAACGAAATTGAAATAAACGTAATTAACTCACAAAGTCAATTCGATAGATTACTCAGAACGGATTTTACATTCAGATACAATTACGCACAATATGCTTTAAGTCAACCTCGATCATTCGATTGGAACAATAGAATATTAGGTAATAGATTTAATTTCTATAACCCATATGGTTTCAATTCTTGGAACACTTCTTATATGAGTAGAGATATGATGTGGAATGACTGGGTATGGGGATATAATGGATGGGATTCGTGGGGTTCACCTCATAGGTGGTCACCATTCGGATACGATAGATGGGGATATAACATACACTATGGCTGGAATAACCATGGATGGGGATATAACGGATACTACGGTAATGGTTGGAATAACTATCATGGTAATGGATGGAACAATTACGGTCAAAATAGTTGGTATGGAAGACGAGGTAGAAGTAATGTATCATACATCAATGGTCGAAGAGGTAGTACTATGAGTGTACAAGATAGAATAGGACAAGCATCGATGATAGAATCCACCAAGAGGATTAAAAGGGTGGTTAAACCAATCCGAACTGAAAAGACAGTAGTAATACCCAATAACATTATAAAACCCATTAGAACACGTCCTAATAACAATAACACAAGACCTGTTAGAGTTTATAATAGACCTGTAAATAATACAAGACCCGTTAGAGTTTATAATAGACCCGAAACAAATACACGTATTAATAATAATCACACAACGCCAACCAATAGAAGTTCTACAACAGTAAGAACATCAAGATCAGGTACCGTTAAACGAAAACAATAAGTTTGGTTAGGTTGTTACATGTAATCGTGTTTATGTTTATTCCGATTATGTTATATAGTCAAATGTGGAAAGAGAAGGATAAACATTACCATTATGGTGCTGGTGTTATATCGTCAGCATTGACCTATGATTATGTTTATCGGAAGACTAACAATCGAAAGAAAGCATTTATCTACTCAGTGGGTTCTGCTGTGTTAGTTGGTACAATAAAAGAATTACTCGATCACAGTCAAAAAGGAAATAGGTTCGATAGTAGAGATTTATTAGCAACCACTTATGGTGGGTTAACTATTAGTCTAACGTTTAATTTATTTAAAAATAAGAAACGTCACAAACAAAAATAGTGGGTATTTATTAATATGAATGTATCTATAACAGAAACACAACTTAGAAAGTTAACTCAAGGGTTATCGGAAGACTTGGAATATAACCATGTTGATGATGCGTCACCTGAAAACGATGAATATGAGATAGGTGAAGATGAGAACGAAGTTGGTGAGGGTAGTAGAACACTTGCAAGAACACGTAAGAAAAGATTATTTTCCAAAGCGGAGATTATGTCGAACCCAAATAGGTACAAACTACACGATAAAAAATTAAAAGGAATCCGTAAGGAAACTGACGGTTCTGTTGTTACGTGGGGTTAAACTCCGTAAGTGTAAACTATTATCTCATTCGCGATTATATTTCCTTCAGAATCATTACCTAACTCTATCTGAACGTCTTGGTCAATACCAACCATACCAGCGGCACCCTGACTTTCGTATTTTACTTGATCCCAATCTACCTTGATTGTGATGTATTCATCTACGAGGTCGTCACTACCTTCGTTGTAGAACTCAACTTCAGTCTCTAACTCCTCAGGACCTTGCACATCATAAACTGATATGTTTTTTATTCCCCAACTACGGTGTTCTTGGTCAATTATAAACGACAAAGTATATTCTAATTTATAACCAATGTCTTCAATCTCACGACCTTTATATTTTACGTCACTTCCATAATTAAAATCAATATTACATTTTTGCTCATATCTTTTATTCGTGATCGTTTCGTTAATTATAGTTGATTTTGATTCTTCCTTAGATACGTAATTATTTACCATACCCATTTGTTCTTCAGTTATGACGATTTTTTTCATTGTATAATTGTTTTATTATAAATACTCAACAAATATATAAATTTTAATTAATACTAACAAGGAATTTCATTATATTCTAAAACATTTCTTGTATATCAAATAAATTATATTATATTTGTCCGAACCAATAGTAAAAATTATGAATAGATTAAGTTTAAAAGTTGGGTTATCGGTAATCACATTAATGGCTACAGTGTCATTTGTATCATTCCCTAAAGAAAAGAAAAGGGTGGTTGTAGAACCAATAATACTCGAACCTATGGGTGTTGATGTGGTAATACCCGAAGTAATTCCTGAGACACCACGAATTGAACCTTTAATCGACGCATTAATAATGGTTGAGTCATTAGGAAATGATTCTGCGATTGGGGATGTTCATATGGGTGAACCATCTGTGGGTGTTTTACAAATACGACCAATAATGGTAAGGGAGGTAAATCGTATACTAAAGTTAAAACGTAGTGGTTATAAGTTTAAACGAAAAGATAGGTTTAGTAGGGAAAAATCAATAGAGATGTTTATGATATGGTATGAGTTCCATCATAAAGATTCTGACTATGAAAAAATATCTCGTAGTTGGAATGGTGGACCGAAAGGACACCGTAATAATAGAACACTACATTATTGGAAAAAGGTACAACAAGAATTAAACCAATAAAAAAAGGGACCAATTGGTCCCTTTCGTTGTTTCACTCTCTATTTTGTCCTTATGACATTCTTGATCTTATAATCTTAAGTGATCTCTGTAATTCTCCAACGTCACCTTCCATGTCTGCTATGATATCATCTGTTGATCTCTCAACTGTCATATCACCAGACGCACCATCATCACTCATTCCTTCAAACTCACGAGTAGGATCTTCAGGTGATCTTAATAACGTTTCTATTTTATCTCCGTCCGATGTGAACTGTTGTAAATATTCTCTTTTTTCTTCATCGTCCATTTGAACCCATCCGCCTTCTGATTGTTCACTGATTGTGTGTTTAAACATTCTACCAAATTGGTCTTCACTAATAACTAATTTTTTCATTTTATAAATCTTTTAAAGTTTTCTTGTATTTTATTTTTAGTTTCCTCTTCCCATAGTGGTTCCATTTGACCTTGCATTAATCCACCTGAATTAATACCAACTGACTGATCAGGATTCCAATCGTCGTGAAAGACATCGTCTTTTTTCACTACCTTTCCACAGTCACATTGTAAACACTCTTCACCACATTCACACTTACCAATCTCACATCCACAACCACAGAGTTCCTTTTCTTCGGCATAGTCACCACCTAAACGTGTGTGAGTTTCTACCTTTTTCTTAAGACTTTCTTCGTCTTTGAAAACGCTCTTGGTTAATTTGTTGAATTGTTGTTCTGTGATTTTTAATTTGTTCATTATAGAAAACGTTTAAAGTTTTTTTGTATACCCTCAGCAATACCTTGAAGTTCAGGTGTTTCTATCTTAGTTTCAATTGGTTTAATTCCTACAGGTTGTAAAGTAATCGCTTCGATTTTAGGTCTTGTTACTCCTAAGAATAGTTTTTTAATACCCGCTAAAGTTTTAGGACCTAATTTACCATCTACAGAACCTACAATATCACCAAACCCTTGTTTGTGTAAAATCGTTTGGATTTCTTTAACGTCGTTACCTGTCATTAATTTTGTAACAACTTTTGGTTTCTCAGGTGTGTCTACTTTTTTAGTTTCCGTATCTGTTTTAGTCTCCGTGTTTCCCGTCGTTTCCGTATCTGTTTTAGTTTCTGTATCTGTTTTAGGTAATTCGAAACCATAGTCCAGTTGTTCAGAAATATCTTGATATTCTGCTGAATCACATTTTGCTTTCTCAGGTGCCACATTCCACTTACGATTCATATGGTAGTACATTGTTCCATCCATCGTAATACCGTAATCTTTGATACCTTCGTTAGCTGTTGTTTGGAAATACAGTACATTGTTTTTTGATCTCTTGAATATGTAACCCGTTTCATCTTTTACACATGGGAACTTTTGTAATATAACCTTTTCAGTTTCATCTTGTTCCGCAACTTCTTTGAAGTGACCAGCACTTTCAGATGCGTCGTGTGCACTACTAATAGGTCTCAACACATCCCTAACCCATTCAGAATCATAAGTGATATCACCATCTAACCATTCAAATAGGTCTTCATTATTACGTTGTTTAAACTTATTGAATAGATTTTTAACGTCATAAAGATTCTTACATTTAGTAAATGTAGATCTAATTGCTTCATTATCAGTTCCCGCTCCTTTGATTGCATCATACAGATCATCAGACATTGTGGATAATTCACTTCCAGATAATGTTCCTTCCCCCTGTTTTAGTTCCTGAGAGTTTTTAACCAATGTTTCAATTTTAGCTATAGGGTCCTCACTGAGTAGTTGCTTAAGTTGAGATTCGTTTAGAATTATTTTTTTCATAATAGTTAGTTTGTGTTATTATATAAATACCAAGAAATTATGATTTCTCGATTATCTCTATAAATATCGACTATATAAAAAAAGACCCCCGTAGGAGTCTTTAATTAAATTAGAGTTTCAACCTAATTTTCTTCTTCATTTATTGTTTAACTTCTTGATGGATATATACCATTTATACATATAATATAATTCACAGTTAAATAAGGTTGTGAGTTTTGTATTTGTTGTGGAAATTGGTTTACAGTAGATTCTACACCATCACCATTTTTTATTGTATATGGATTTGAATTTAATATTTCTGTGCCACCTCTTTGTCCTATATTATGTGGGGTAAGACCTTCTCCTCGACCTTGACCAATTGGAACTCTACCTCGTAAATCGGGTAATGCAAAATTGGTGCGACCATTGCCACCATACGTTGTTCCTAATAGAGAAAATAGTGCTGTATTTTGGCTGATTGGTATTAACCTCCCATCACAAGGAGCCCAATCCCTTGGTGTGAAATTTCCTGCGAATATTTTTACTTCACCCAAGAATGAATCTTGTGCTTTAACTTCTGTTGTTGACATAAATGTCATTGCCACTAATAGTACTAATAATAATTTTTTCATAATTTGTTTTAATCGTTTAAAATTTGTTTATTGTTTTTTGTCTTCGTAAGTTTTTTGTAAACGAACCTCGTTGCAAATATTAAAAAGATAATTCCTAAAATTGGGTTATCAATACTTCTTATAAATCCCCATGGTATGTTCTCAGGTAAATAACTCATACCAATAATGAAACCTAATGTTCCGGTAATCAATAGATGTGCTACTTTTGCAATTACAAACGACAGTAAACCTGTCAAAAATCCTTTTTTAAAATAAAGTAAAGGGCATAAAAAAAACCCCGTTAAAATGAATGGGATTATTAGGTTATTCTACAATAATAGTTGTTCTAAAGTTTATGTGGTTTATAACCATCCAACAGGAGGTCCCAATAACTCTTTAATAATTTTTTAATGGTTTTCATCTTTGTAATGTGAAATTAAATAGTTCGGTATCTTCTTCTACCGTCCCACTGTACTTTTTTAGATGCTCCTAACATTCGTAGTACGGAAACTTTACGATTAAAGTTACTCCTTTCAGAATTAAGTTGTGTGTTACCATTTGGTGATTCGCTGTTCATATAATTGTTGTTAGACATTAAATATCTATTATACAGAAAAAAGACCAAAAAATCAAGTAGGGATTGTTATAATAATTTCATTTCCTTTCTTAGCAATATCGAAGTTTGAAGGTGTTAAGTTCTTATAATAGTCCAAATAGAAGGATGTTCGGTTGAATTCCTCTTTTTTTGTCTCTAAAATCAGTTTTTTTAGTTGATTTTCACTTAAAACGACCTTCATACCTTAATTAAGTTTTTGGAACACTTCTTCCGCCTTTCTCATCCTTTTAGGGTTGATTTTGGACGGTCTTTCGAAGTATTTAGCGAATGCATATGCAGAGTCGTATGGTGTAGTGGTTTTCATCAGTTCTTTACGTGCTTTCTTCTCACGTGTCTTCAATTCCCAATCTAAATAGATTAATTGACCCTCAACACTTGATGAATCTAAGTCTTTTTCTTCACAGAACTTAACTAATCTCTCCCAACGAGTGTTATGCCATTGACAAAGACCGTAAGATGTACCACCATCTCCGAGTGCACCTGTCTTATATCCCGATTCAACGTATATATTACCCGCAATTCCTGATGCTTGTGATGGAGAATACCCTTTTTTGATCAAATAACGAGCAATTTCCACTCCATTTGTCTTTTCACCAATAGAACCATCCGCATTTAGGGATGAATTGATGTGTTTTTTTAGATCTTCCTCACTAATACCTTCAGATTTAAGTTTTTCTATCAAAATAACCAACATTTCGGGGGTTGCAGTCGATGTGGAGTCATCTTTTACTTCAATTTCGTTATCATTGATGAATTTATCTACCGCTTTCTCTGTTTCAGGACCAAATAGACCATCAACACCAAATCGAGGGAGTTCATAACCTAATAATATAAGACCTATCTGTAAAGATTCTACAGATTTCTTGTATTCCATAGACCCAATTTCTTCCACAGATAAACCATTTTCTTTAGAAACCTCCAAAGATTTAAAGAAATCATTAACTTCTCCTGTTACCTCATCCGCTTTATCCTCATCTTCTTCCTCTAATGGATAAAAGACATAGTTTTCAACTATAAGGTCACTTTTCTCCTTACCATAGGTTAGGGTGTGTATTCTTTTAAGGTTTTCTATAAGGGTCTTATTCATGGTCATAATCTTATCCTAATAAATATTCAATTAAAATTTTAAATTCCAAAATACTCCCCGAAGGGGTCAAAAGGTTCCGGCGAGCGAAAAACCCTGTAAAAGGGGTGGATAAAACCATTTTTAAAATGTATATTAACTCATGAGTATAATGAGAATGTATCCTGGCGATATTTTTGTAACTATGAGTGACGGAGTTAATAATATAGCAATATTAGGTGGTGGTGGACTACTGGCAACTGAACTAAAGAAGGTGACCCCCGAAGTAAAACTCTTCAAGAGAGAAACGGTGGACATAACTAACACCTCAACGTTCAAATACTTAGACCTTTTCGACACCATCATACACACCGCAGCACTTATAGACAACACAAACATCTCAGGTAACGAGATAAACTACATCGACACCAACATCGTGGGTACAGCAAACCTTACAAACTACTGTATCTCTACGGGGAAAAGACTAATCTACATTTCATCAGACTACGTATATGACGGAACGGGAGATCACAAAGAAGATGGACCTGTAAATCCTTACAATCTATATGCGTGGAGTAAACTCGGTGGTGAATGTAGTGTACGATTCTTAGAAGACCACGTTATCATACGTACGAGTTTCGGTAAAACGGAATTCCCATACCCCAAAGGATTCAATAACCTCTACTCGTCGAAAGACTACGTGGATATTATTGCACCTCTTATAATGGAAGTGGTAAACAACCGTGAATTTCGGGGGACTATCAATGTAGGTACAGAAAGAAAATCCCTATACCAATACGCACTCTCACGAAACAAAGGTGTGGAACCAACAAGTCTTCCCAACACAAAAGATTTTTCACTAAACTTAGATAAATTAAAAGAATTATGAGACAACTACTAAGAAAGGTAACACACACAGATGTATTCCTTATAATCGCATTCGTATTTTATGTAACAATCATAACTACGTTCTTATATAATAATCTATGATTAGAATAGTCGTAACAGGAGGAGCAGGATTTATAGGGTCTTCTTTTGTAAACCTTATGAATGAGTATTCAAACACTCACAATTTATTCGACATTATTGTGGTCGATAGTATGACCTACGCATCAAACCCTGAATTACTCCCCGAAGGGGTCACGGTTATCCAGAAAGATATTTGTGGTCTGAAGAAGTCGGACATCGGAGAGGTGGATTACATTGTAAACTTTGCTGCCGAGTCTCACGTAGACAATTCAATAAGTGACGGATCACCGTTTATACACACAAACATTCTCGGTACCTACAACCTACTACAAGTGGCAAGACAAATGACTCACTTAGAAAAGTTTGTTCAAATATCCACCGATGAAGTATATGGAGACCTAACTAACTACGACCACACACACATGTCAAAAGAGGATGATGTACATAGACCTTCGTCTTACTACTCAGCATCCAAATCCGCGGCGGACGGACTCGTGGTCGCAGCTAACAGAACATACGACCTTCCGTACCTGATCACTCGGACCTGTAACAATTACGGTATCCACCAACACAATGAAAAGTTCCTACCCAAAGTACTGAACTGTGTGGAAGACGATCAACCAATCCCACTCTATGGAGACGGTGAACATATCCGTGAATGGATTTGGGTGGAAGATAACGTAAGAATGATCTTCGATCTAATGATCTCCGAATTCGGAATATGGAACATCGGATCGGGGGACAGATACACCAATAAAGAAATCCTAAAAGGACTCTCCGAAATAACAAACAAACACGTAAGAGTTGAACACGTAAAGGATAGATTAGGACACGATAGACGATACGGTTTAGATAGTTCAAAACTACACGAAAATTATAACGATAATTATACAACCATTACATTAATGGAATATTTAAGAACATACATAACACAAACATAAATGATAGGAATTATAGGACAAGGATTTGTCGGAACAGCAGTTAAAACGAAGTTTGAAAAATACTTCACCGTAAAGACATACGATAAATTTAATACAGAGGGAAACTCAACTTTAGAAGACACAGTAAAAGGTTCTCTATATATCTTTGTCTGTCTACCAACTCCAATGAACACAGATGGGAGTTGTAACACTGACATTATAGAATCGGTTTTAGATCAGGTCGATCTTATATGTGACGTTAACAAAGAGAAAAAGACGTTAGTCTTAAAATCTACCGTCATATGTGGTACGACCGAAAGACTAAACCAAAAATATAAGAACCTAAATATTGTCTTTAATCCTGAGTTTCTTACAGAGAGAAACGCAATTGAAGATTATAACAATCAACAACGTATAATTTTAGGTGGAGATAGACCCTATACTACAGAACTTAAACAGATCTTCTCTAAGGTATTCCCTAACTCACATATCATAAAAACCGATTCTACCCACGCAGAGATGGTCAAGTATCTTACTAACACTTTCCTTTCAGTCAAGGTAAGTTTCGCTAACGAAATATATCAACTCTGTCAACAACTGAATATCGATTACGATAAGGTAGTTGAATACGGAACCTTAGATCCCCGACTGGGTTCCTCACATTGGTCTGTACCAGGTCCTGACGGAGACTTTGGATATGGAGGTCATTGTTTCCCTAAAGATCTCTCAGCACTCCTTAAAATGAGTTCTGATTTAAACACCGTAAACAACGTACTGAATTCTACAAAAGTAACTAACGACGAAATACGTGCACTACGTGATTGGGAGTCGATGAAAGGTAGAGCGATAGTATAATATATGGGAAGAAAAAAGAAAGACACAAAGATAGATTGTATCAATCGTTCTTGTGATACTATGACACATAAGAAGATAAACCTACACAACTTCGGTTGTGATAAGATTTATGTTATATCTGATCCCGATAATATTGAAAGACGACAATCGTTCATTGATGAATGGAGATACTTCGACGGATTCGAATACGAGTTTATAGATTCAGTCAATTACAGTAAAGGACACTTCTCCATTGATAAACTACTTAGGAGTGGTGAAATGAAAGGTGAGTGGCACGATCTTGATCAAGGTAAGAATGGACAACCTGGTCTTACGGAAAATATGATTGGTATTGCACTTGCACATAAGAACGTATGGAAACTAATACAAAAACAACAAGGTAAGAAGTTCCTTATACTCGAGGACGACGCATGTCCAAGTGATTACCTAATTGATTACATATATGAAGGTACGTTTAAATTATTCATAGATAGAGTTGAGAAATTATACTCTGACCTTATATGGATCGGTAGAACATCCCCTCAGATAGCAGGTAAACCAATTGATGATATATTCCAATCACCACACTCACACTTGGGTATTGGTGCCCACGCATATATCTTAGACAGTACATACCTTCCTAAGTTGATAAACAATTACAAGTTAGATATGCCAGTCGACCTTTTCTTGGAGTATGTAGGTCCAAATATGACAAATCAACTTACTAATGTATACGCACCATACTTTTCTCTTATACAACAGAAAGGACATATAATCAATAAGTGGTTAAATGATGACATTGACGACCCCGATTATATCTTTAGTACTACCTCACAAGTTAACACCCGATTAAAAGGTGTTAAAACACTCGAACATCCATGGGAACATACATCCCCCGTAATGAGAGAATATTGTGACGATAGAGTTGATACATATGAAAGGTTTGGTTATACATGGACAAGAACAGTTCTTAAGGATAGGAAAAACCTACTGTAGTATAACCCCCGATTTCTACGAAAAATTCCCAAAAATTTTATTTTAGGTTTTGACCCTTTTTACCCTATAAAGGTTTTTACCCCCCACGAAATAAAAAAACCCCTTTTTCCCAAAAAAATACCAAAAAAATTTCAGTCACGGCATTGACCCCCCTCTGGGAAAGTCGAAATACCCTTATTTAAGGGGGGGCTTCGGAGGGGGGGAGGTGTAGGGGGGACCCCCCATAGGGTGGTATAGTGGGTGTGCAGATAATAATCCCCCCTGTTACCGTCAGGTAGATCAAGTACCGTGTGGGTGTGCAGATAATAATTCACAGTGTCGGGTACCCAGGTGATCGGGATCCAACTTGAGTCTCACCCGTCGGGACGTATCCCCAAATGTTATCGGCACACAAAGTTTAAATTAAATGTAGATTAGTATTGTATATAACAAAAACATTTGTATATTTGTAATGTAATCAATCATTAACTTTAAAAAGAATCATTATGGAAAATTTAGGTATGGTATTATTAGTAGGATTTTATGTAACGTGTTTAGTAGGTTTTGTATCTGTATTAACTTATCACATTGTAACAAGTGTACATAGTTACATTATGGAGAAGATTGAAAAGATACGTACAAATTACATCAGATAATATTGAGGTGGTTAGTGAAACATAAAGTAAGGTATGAAAGGACGACCCTCTAAAAAGAAACACTAAGTAAAAACCATAAGTAGACATTCAAGTACAGAAACTACTATAAACATAATTCAGACTATTCCTTAAGTTGAGGACGTAACAGAGAAGTTACCGTAATCTAAACTCATTTAATTAACCTCTACATTAGTAGGGGTTTTTTTATTTGTATTAGTTAATCCACCCGAAGTTACCGTCTCAGGTTCCGACGGGATCTAATTGTTGTCGGCACAGATACTTTTGGTTTATAACATATAATTGTTTATATTTGTAGGGTAATCAAATATTAATCATTTAAAAATACATTATGAAAAAAGAGTTTTTCTTTAGTTTAGATTTTAACGGAGAGTTAGAAGATTTTGAGTTTCACGTAGGTATTGATGAAGAATCAGACGTGATAGACATTATGGAAACCTTGAAAGGTAAAGGTTTAGTTGTAAGTGAACACCGAACATATGGAGAGGTTTACATTACATCAGACGGAAAGTGTAGTGTTGTTTATATTCATTTTGATTCTCCCACCGACGGAGATTTTCGGGAAATGGTTTTAGAAACCACGATTTAAAATTATACCCTCTACGAAAGTAGGGGGTTTTTTTATGGGTAGTCCTTGTGCCGATAACAATTTAAACCGGAGACTCCGGATCCCAACTTTTTTCCAATGTCCCAAATTTTTCTTACTTTTTTTTACTTCACCCGTGTCTCCTCCCGAATTGTTATCCGCACAGAGTGAAACTGACAAACCCGTAATTCTGGGAAAGAACCCCGTGATTCTGGGAAATTGTTATCGGCACACAAACATTATTTTTTATATGAATTTATTAGATTTATAAGGTAAAAACCTTTATATTTGTATGTAACCAAAAAGATAAACGAATTATGAAAGTAACAACAAAAATTAGTAAAGACCAATTGACAACTTTGTTAAAAGATGTTTCAAGAGGTCAATTTGTAAACATCGAAACGACAACAATTGTAAAGATGAACAAAAAGAACAACCCTTATTTTGAGAGTGTTTTCAAAACATCGAATAAAAATGTTAGATGTTTACCCGACTATGAAAATAGAATGAGAAACAACACCAACAACCCCGAGTTTGTAACTAAACCGAATTGGTTTACACACGAAACCGATTGTGTAGTTTCTAAAAATTCCGACCCAAGTCAAAAATACTTTATGTATGAAACTTTTGAAAATGTGGGAGTACGAAACAAGTACATACACAATGGACAAGAAATCCAAAAGGAAGTTTTCAGTTCATTTCTACCAACCTACCGAGATAGAGATGTTCAAGTGTTTACCATAAACATTGACAACATCAAAAAAGTATCTATGAAAGGTCAAAGGTACGAAGTACGATAATTGTAATACACCCTCTACGAAAGTAGGGGGTTTTTTTATGGGTAGTCCTTGTGCCGACAACAATTCTACCTCCTTCACCGTCCCGATCACATTCACTCCTCAGAAAAAAAAAGAAAGAAGGTATCCTAAATTCTTTTCCGCACAGATCCGTGCAGTGAACAATTGTAATACAGATGATAACTATAGTATACATTTCGATCTGAGTTGTTATACTTAAAAGAAACTTTGAAAATAATATCACTTTTATTTTGTTATATGAATTAATTGTATTACTTTAGTAGGGTAATCAAGTATCACTAAAAAAACATATATCATGAAAGGTTATTTAACAAGACAGAAGAAAGGACACATCTTAACAATCGTAGACAATAGTGACATTAAACATCACTTCAACATATTCAATATGGATAAGTTTTGTTCTCGTTGGATGAAAGAAAGTAAGGACATTGTATTACAACAGAAAGGTGTTGGTCAATATATTTTAAAAAGGTTAGGATTTGCGTTTGATGTTGAGTTAGATTATTTCAACAGAGATAGTTTTGTAAGTCCATAAAGATTTTCATTTAGTTTAGGTTAGTTTGATTAATTCCCTCATCAGAAATGGTGGGGGTTTTTTTATGTTTAATCCCCACATCATCTTGAGTCAGGGCCCATCAGAAATTCTTTTCCGCACAAATCCGTGCAGAGAACAATTGACCTCCTTCACCCGGGCCATGTAACAGCAACTTCATCGTGATCCAGGTGCAACAGCGCGTATCCCAAATTATTATCCGCACAATAAAAGAAGATAAAGGTTTGTGTATTACAAATAAAGTATTATATTTGTAGTGTAATCAAAACGAATTAAATCATGGACATAAGAAAAATAGACTACTTGTACCAAAGGGAGTTTGACACAAGTGAAACAGTAAAAGTATTAACACACAACAAAACAATCTATTGGAGTTGGGGAGTAAGTAAATTATTCAACTGCGACAACAAAGGTTTGTTTCTAAAAGTAAACGGACATCATCATTCACAATATGTTTTAATAACATTGAGTTGGGATGACACTTATAAAGTGGATTACCTTAATAGGAATCTTAAAGTAATTGACACACAAGAAAATATATACTTCGACCAATTAGTTGAGTTCATTGATAATCGAATTGAAAGAATAGGAGAATACGTGGTTTGATTTGGTTACACTATCAACACCCCGAAACCCTCATCAGAAATGGTGGGGGTTTTCTTTTGCTCATTAGTTTTCCTGCAGGAGCTTGCAACCCCAATTGTTACCCGCACGTGCAAACAACAATCGAAAATCCGACGACAGGTGAGATCAGGATTGAAAATAAAATAGATAAAAGTTTGGTTAATAATGATTTGTGTGTATCTTTACCGCGTTGTTCGTAGGAAAGACAACACATGAATGGAACGAAACTTTATAAAACCCTTGTCTTAACTGATGAGGGTTTTGTTATTTAGGGACGACAGTCGATGACACGGTGTATTACAAATGTTGTCCGCACAGAAAAGTATAATAAACCTTTGGTTATATGTAGAATTGTTTTATATTTGTAAGGTAATCAATAATTAAGAATCATGAAAATAACAACATTTATCGGGGTTGAACAAATGACCTCTCGAAGTGGGAACGTAGTTCCTAATCAAACAATCCTTTCGTGTCCTATAGGTAAAACCTTTGTGTCCTATGGAAGTAAAATAGTGTTTCAATCAAAATCAAGGTCATCTATAGATGGTTTACCACTTGATATAATAGTTGATGAGAACTATTGGGATTATTCACGTACAACGGGAAAATACCGTAACGAGTTTATGAATATGGGAGTTCAAGACGTAAGAGACTATATAAAAGAAGGTAGAATTCAAGTAGGAAATTTAAATAGAGAATAGATATGATAAAAGATAAACCCACCACCAACGGAATGACAATTGATTTAACTGGTCCACAAGGAAACGCATATTTCTTAATCGGTACCGCTAAGAAGTTTTGGAAACAACAAGGTTTCTCTAACGAAGATATTGAATCCAATGTAAAACGTATGACATCGGGAGACTATGATAATTTAGTTAACTACTTCGATAGTGAGTTCGGAGATTATGTTACTCTCTATAGATAACAATGTAATACACCACAAACAACCTCTACTTTTAGTAGGGGTTTTTTTATGCCATACAACTAATGTGTGCACTGTAGCTGCACAGGTCTCCAGGTCGATTGTTTTCCGCACGTGCAGATAACAATTGTATGACGCCGGGCCAGTTCATCAGGTTCAGATCGCCAGTCAGGGCCCATCAGATATTGTTGTCCGCACAATTAAAATAGATTTGTTATGGTGTATTACATATATTGTATTATATTTGTGGGGTAATCAACACATAAGTAATCATGGAAAATAGTCAAGGTATTAAAGTACAATCATCAGTTTATCCTAAAGTAACAGTTCCTTTTAATGAGTGGGCACAAAATCTAAGTCCGTCGTATGACATTCAACAGAAACAATCTATTATAAGAGAGATTGAAAAGATCGAATCTTGGAAAGGAGATGCGTATCAGAGTGGAGACGATGTTGAAATATCACTGAATAAAATAAAAGGGTTTTTAAAAGAGGATGTATCGTGGGTTGACCAACCATTAAATACAATTAACATTTATGATGGATATGAGGAAGATGATTTAAAACGTAAACACGAATCTATCAGAACTATATTAATTGAGAATGGTAATGTAGAATATGGGGATTGTATTATAGATGAAATATGTGATGTTGTTGGAATACCACCTACAACTGTATATTATATTGAGGGAAAATAATTAATAATAATGTTAGGTATAACCAAATAATTGTTATATCTTTGTAGGGTAATCAATAAATTAATAGTCATGGAAAAAAATTTAATAGTAAATCCGATTAAGTCGGAAAAGGGAACTTATGAAGGATATGATGAAGTGTTCGATATCATAATGGATGAGTGTAGTCACATTCAAAAAGAATTAGTTGAGGAGATGAATTATTATTTCATACGTAATTTTAAAAATGATTTACATCAAAGGTTAATAGATAAGGGTCTTAAGATGGGTGTACATTTCGAAGAAGTTGAACTTGAATTTCCGATTGAACCTTACCTTAGTGATGAAACTGAATCAGAAATGATTGGTAGTGTAAAAGTAATATATTAGAACTCATGGATAAACATTTAAAGAAATTCAACGAATACCTTAAAGGTAAAACAATCAAGAACATTACTTGGTTAGGAGATAAAGACATGGAAAATCTAATGTGGTATAAGAAACCCGTAGTTATTCATTTCACAGATGGAAGTATTTTAATTCCTCAATCAGATGATGAGGGGAATGATGGTGGAAGTATGTACTTTCAAGATGAAGAAGTATCAGACGTAATATACGTTACATAGTATAAGTTTTCTTTTGGTTGAGAAGAATTACCCTCACTTTTATTAGTGGGGGTTTTTTGTGTTTAATCCTCAGACGGATCTTGAGGCAGGGCCCATCTGAAATTGTTGTCCGCACGTGCAGATAATAATCGAGGAAGACATGTTGCCTCGTCTTCAGGATCGGGACCACCTCCTCTTCAGGAAAATTGTTGTCCGCACATTTTATTAAATAAAAGTTTAATTATGTTGATATATCCAATAAATTATGTTATATTTGTAGTGTAATCATTTAATATATAATAATCATGAAATTATCACAC